>Ga0272448_1000643_pt1 | contig 52141 bp, 33 predicted proteins | sample YNPCB0191_FD_202220 | JGI IMG/M metagenome (GOLD analysis project Ga0272448, IMG submission 202220) | Hot spring sediment microbial communities from Yellowstone National Park, WY, United States - YNP-CB-019-1 | ecosystem: Environmental > Aquatic > Thermal springs > Hot (42-90C) > Sediment... | reverse complement strand
ATTGATATAAGGTTGCTTCATCTTCTTGCCAGTCTACAAGTGGGCTCACGGGTTTAATCGGACTTCACCTCCAACCAGAACTCGCTAAAATTATACATAATGTCTTAAACAAACGCAATTGGTATAATCATTACCAAAAGCCAGCAAACTGGCCCTGGCGCTTCCCCCGCAGCAATTACCACTGAAAAAGGTCAAAAAAATCTGGTTGAGGCCTATCACCGGCTGGTGGCCTACCTGCCGTCCTCGCTATTACACATCATCTATAAGTACGGTAATGGCGCCGGTATCTTTATTGAAGATAAAAGTTATGAAGAACATCGCCGGGAATTGGGGTATGATTTTCCCCGGGAAAATCCTGGAAGCACAGGTTTTTGTCCAATCGTTCTTTATCGCCAGTTTCCAGAAACACCTCAGGACGACTTCTTAACTCGTCCTATGGAAGATAGTTTGATGGCCACAATTGTTATTGAATCAATGGAGTCCCGGGGAGATACCCATTATGTTCGCGTACCTCAAACGGTGAAAGATGAAAGGGATTTAAGAAATGTTACTCAAGAAGAGTATGAGTTGTTTTTGGCGACCGTAGAAGGGAAAAGACCAATAATGTCGGTAGTATCACCACCTGAGAAGGCATTTCAGATATGGTTTGACAAAAACTCAATGGTTAATACTTTGGCTCAATTTTTAGCCTATCTTATGGCAACAAAGGGAGACGGAGTTTATTTTCCTAACCAAAGATTTTGGCGGATTTTATGGGGCGGGGGATTAGGCGCCTTTGATTATTATTCATCTTTAGTTGGTGTTAACCCTCCTCCTTCTGTCAGTGCCGCTACTCATTAAACAAAAAAACTTTTTGTTGACAACGACAAAAATTTTCTTCATAATTAAATCTATGAAGAAAATCTCTGTTTTTCTTTTTGGGTTTTTGTTTATTGTCTGGTGGCTTCTTGTTTACCAAAAACCAATCCAGGCTGTACCCTGGGGCGAGTGTTTAAGGTGTACCAAAGACGATTGCTGCGGAAGTCCGTGTGATGCTCGACAAGGATACAGCTGCAACAATTTAGGTTATGGTCTCTGTTATTGTGACAGACAAAAACGATTCGTCCCTCCCACCTCCACGCCGGGGCCGAGGCCGCCTGCGCCAACGCAGCCGGGGGGAGGCGGTGGTGGGGGTGGCGGGCCAACACCAACGGGAGGGTATGGAGGGACGGAAAGTCATCCCCTCTGCATCCGTAGATCAGCGATCAACAATCAGCGATACGCGATTAGCGATAAGCGATTAGCGATACGCGATACGCGATAAGCGATAAGCGATAGGCGATCAGCAATATGCGACCTGCGACCTGCGACCTGCGACCTGCAACCCACCCTGTCCTGATTGACGGTTCCCGGCTCATCGCCGAGGCCTGCGTGCGGGCCGGGGCCGACGCCTACGTCGGCTACCCGATTACGCCGGCCAGCCTTATCTTCTTCTACGCCAGCCGCCGCTTCCCCATCGCGCTGCCGGCCCCGGACGAAATCACCGCCCTGCAATGGATGGCGGGCCTCTCCGCCGCCGGACACCTCCCGGTCTCCGCCACCTCCTTCCCGGGATTCGCCCTGATGGTGGAGTCCGTCAACATGGCCTATATGATGGAACTCCCCATGCTGGTCATCCTGGTCCAGCGGCTGGGGCCGGCCACCGGCACGGCGACGGCGGGCGCCCAGGGCGACCTCCTGCTCCTGAACGGCCTCATCTCCGGCGGCTACCCGCTCCCCGTCTTCTGCATCTCCGACCTGGAGGACTGCTGGCTCCTTCCCCCCGTCGCGCTGCGGACGGCGGTGGACCTGCGTACGCCGGTGGTGCTCCTGACCTCCAAAGAGATGGTGATGACCCAGGAGAGTTTTGACCTGGCGCGCCTGGCGGAGATAGAACCGGTCCGCCGGACCTTCTACGACGGCCCCGGCCCGTACTGTACCTACGACGCCGGTAACGGCCTGGTCCCGCCCTTCCTGCCGGTGGGCAACCGTCGGCACCAGGTCCGGCTGAACGCCTCCACCCATGACCGCTGTGGCATCATCCAGCACACCAGCGACGAGGCGATGGCTAACACCCGCCGCCTGCAGGCCAAAGTGGAGGCCGGGACCCCGGTCCTGTACCACCTGGACGAGCAGGAGGGGGCGGAGACGCTGGTGGTGACGTACGACATCACCACCGGCGCGGCGCGCGAGGCGGTGACGGCGCTCCGGGCGCGGGGCATCCCCGTCTCCCTGCTGGTCCTCCGGACGCTCCTGCCGCTCCCCACCGTCTACCTGGAAACGATAGACCGCTACCCGCGCGTGGTGGTGGCCGAGGAGAACCACCAGGGCCAACTGGCGCATCTGCTCTTCGGACGGCGCATCCCGCCCCACGTCCGGACCGTCACCGCCATTGGGCGGATGATCCGGCCCGACGAAATCATCCAGGCCCTGTAGGGGCAACCCTTGCGGTTGCCCTAATTAGAGAATATATTTTTCATTGCGGCGGCTTTGCCGCCGCAATGAAAAATATATTTCTAATAGGTATCCTATGAACAGTTTCCTGATCAAACCCGAACTTCCATACTGTAAAGGCTGCGGACATCACCTCATCGTCCGCAACACCGTGAAGGCACTGGAGGCGCTGGGCGCGTCCCCGCTGGACGTGGTCCTGGTGACCGACATCGGCTGTCACGGCATCGTGGACGGCAACTTCGCCACCCACACCGTCCACGGCCTCCACGGACGGTCCGTCGCGCTGGCGGCGGGCATCGCCATGGGGCTTCCGCCGGAGAAGAAGGTCATCGTCTACATCGGCGACGGCGGCGCCACCATTGGCCTCCAGCACATCCTGGAGGCGGCGCGGATGAACGTGGACCTGACCGTCGTCGTCCACAACAACATGCTCTACGGGATGACGGGCGGGCAGCCCAGTGGCCTGACCCCTACTGGCTTCCGGACCGTCCTGACGCCCCAGGGGTACCCCCTCCCCCACCACGACCTGCCCCGCCTGGCGCTGGACGCCGGCGCCCCGTTTGCGGCCCGCGTCGTCGGCCTGGGCGACTTCTCCGACGTCCTCCGCCAGGCACTGGAAGTGGAGGGCTTCGCGCTGGTGGAGGTGCTGGAAATCTGCGTCAGTTACGGCGTGAAGATGAACCCGGACCTGCGGCTGAAGGAACTGGCCCAGGAGGCCGGATACGAGCCGGGCATCTGGACGGGCCCCTCCCGCCCCGCCTTCCGCCCGTCCCGTCGGGAGACCTCTTCGTTGCTGGACGTGCCCGCCGTCCCCTGCCGCTACGCCTCCCCGCTGGAGGGGCGGATGACCCTCATCCTGGCGGGTTCGGCGGGCGAGGGCGTCCAGCAGGCGGCGGAGTTGCTGGCCCAGGCGGCGATGGCGGCGGGCCTCCACGCCACCAAAAAGGGCAGTTATCCGGTCACCGTGGGCGTGGGGTTCTCCACGGCGGAGGTCGTCCTTTCCCGTGCGCCGGTCCTCTACCACGGCGTCCCCCAGCCGGACGCGGTCATCGTCACCTCGGCGGACGGGCTGGCGAACCAGCGGGAACGCATCCGCCGGATGATGGGCGGCGTCCTCTGGCTGGACGCGTCGCTGCCGGTGCCGGAGACGGGGGCGGAGGTGCGGGTGGCGGATTTTCGGGGACGGGCGGGGGCGCGCAACGCGGCGCTCTACGCCCTGCTGACCTTCCTGCGGGAGACCGGGGTCATCCCCGCCGACGCCTTTCTGGAGACGGTGCGGGAGAGTCCCATTGGCAAACACGTGGACCTGAGCGGGTGGTAACATGCCAGGCACTTCCGAAAGTGCCTGGCATGTCCCGATCCGAAAACACGAGGGGGTTGGGGCGGCAAAGCCGCCCCAACCCCCTCTTTTTGCATCGCAGCGCAGGATTTATCCTGCATCCGGACAGGATCAATCCTGTGCTACACCCCCAGATATGCCTGCTTCACCGCCTCGTTGGCCGCGACCTGGCGGGCCGGGCCCTCCATCCAGATGCGGCCCTCGTTCAGGACGTACGCGTAGTCGCTGATGGCCAGGGCCATGTGGATGTTCTGCTCCACCAGCAGGATGGTCAGCCCCTCCGCCCGAAGCCGGCGCAGCGTTTCAAACAGGTTCAGGGAGAGAATGGGCGAAAGCCCCAGGGAGAGTTCGTCTATCATCAGCACTTCCGGCTCGGCCATCAGCCCGCGCGCGACCGCCAGCATCTGCTGCTCCCCGCCGCTCAACGTCCCTGCCTTCTGGTACATCCGCTCCTTGAGGCGGGGGAAAAGGTCAAAGACCCGCTCCAGGTTCCGCTGACGGTGGGGCAGGGCCCGGCGGGAGAAGGCCCCCATCTCCAGATTCTCGGCGACGCTCATGTCGGTGAAGAGTTGCCGCCCCTCCGGCACCAGGACCAGCCCCATATCGGCGCGCGTGTGGGGCGGGAGACGGGTGATGTCCCGGCCCTGGAAGAAAATTTTCCCCTCCCAGGGACGGATGAGCCCGGTGACCGTCCGCAGGAGCGTCGTCTTCCCCACCCCGTTGGAGCCGACCAGCGTGGTCAGTTTCCCCGCCTCCAGCCGGAGGGAGACCCCCCAGAGAATCTGCACCTCGCCGTAGCCGGAGGAGACGTTCTGGATTTCCAGCACCGTGCTCATCCCTCTTCCCTCCCCTCCAACAACCCGGCCGCCAGTTTGGGATCGCCCAGGTACGCCTCAATGACGCGCGGGTCATTGGCGACCTCCTGTGGCGTCCCTTCGGCAATTTTCTTCCCGTAGTCCAGTACGATCACGTAGTCGGAGACGTTCATCACCGCCTGCATGACGTGCTCAATCATCAGGATGGTCACCCCCTCGTCGCGAATCTGGCGCAGGAGGTCCAGCATAGAGGCCACCTCCGCCGGGTTCAGCCCCGCCAGCACCTCGTCCAGCAGAAGGAGATAGGGACGGGAGGCCAGGGCGCGGGCCAGTTCCAGCCGCTTCTTCTGGGCCACGTTGAGGCTTCCCGCCAACTGGTCCGCCCGCTCCGCCAGGCCGACCCGTCCCAGTACCTCATCGGCGATGCGGGCGGCGGCGGTGTAGGAGAGTCCCTCCCGCCCGAAGCAGGCTCCCACCATCACATTCTGCCGGACGGTCAGTTCGTTCAGCGGGCGGACGACCTGATGGGTGCGGGCAATTCCCCGGCGGGCGATCTCGTAGGGCGGCCGCGCGGTGATGTCTTCCCCCCGGAAGATGACCCGCCCGCTCTCCGGCGGGTACACCCCGCTGATGACGTTGAACATCGTCGTCTTGCCCGCGCCGTTGGGGCCGATCAGGCCCAGAATCTGCCCCTCCGGGAGGGTGAAACTGACGTCCTGGAGGGCCTGCAGCCCCCCGAACCGCTTGGAAACCTGTTCCACCTGGAGAATCATTCCAGCCACCTCCGCAGGAACGGGAATCGGCGGCGCAGCCAGCCGATCAGGCCCGCCGGGATGAAGAGCACAATCAGGAGCAACGCCAGTCCGGCGAAGGCCAGATGCAGGCTCTTGAAGAGGGGACTGGTCAACAGATACCCCCGCAGCCGTTCGTAGGCCGCCGCACCCAGGACGGGGCCCAGGATGGTCCCGTTGCCCCCCAGCATAATCATCACCAGCACTTCAATGGACATTTGGAGGCGAAAGGCGTCCTCCGGCTCCACGTTGCCGTTCTTGAAGAAGAACAGGGTACCGATGATGCCGGGGAAGAATGCGGAGACGACGTAGGCCAGCGTTTTGGCCGTCGGGGCCCGGACGCCCATCACCATCGCCGCGTCCTCGTCCTCCCGGATGGCCAGAAGGCCCAGGCCGAAGCGGGAGTTCTTGATCCAGTAACTCAACCCGACCACGATCAGCGTGGTAAGGACCATCAGGGTGTAGGTGAGCCAGAGGGCCTGGGGTGCACCGCCGTACTCCCGATAGACGGCAAAATTGACGAAGAGGCCGGTGGGGCCGCCGAAGGGGCCGAAGTTGTTCACGAAGGCCCGCGCCGCCTCGTTGATCCCGATGGTCGCCAGGGCGAAATACGCCCCCCGCAGCCGCAGGACCGCCAGCCCCAGCAGGGCCGCCAGCAGCGCGGAGGCCAGCCCTCCCGCCAGGGCCGCCGGAATCAGATGCCAGCCGTGCTGGCTGATGAGGTAGAAGCCGGTGTAGCCCCCCAGCCCGAAGAAGACGATGTGCCCGAAGTTGACGTAGCCAGTATAGCCCATCAGGATGTTCAGGCTGGAGGCCAGCGCGACGTACATCAGAAGGGTGAACATCATCTCGCGGAGGGTGTCTTTCCGGAGGACCAGGGCGACCCCTCCGCCCACCAGAACCAGCAGGAGAGGGAGCCAGAAACCGGGTTGACGCCAGGGCTTCATGTCCGTGCTCCTAAGAGGCCGCTGGGGCGGATGAGGAGGATGAGGACGAACAGGGTGAACTCCACCACCGGGACCCAACTGACCGGCAGGGCGATAGGGATGAGCCCCTCCATCGCGCCCAGGATGAGGCCGCCCAGGAGGGCCCCCAGGGGGTTCCCCAGCCCGCCCAGGACGCAGATGACGAAGGATTTGGACTGGTAGCCGCTGCCGCTGAGGATGGTGAAGGGGAAGAAGGTGGTGATGAGCCCCCCGGCCAGCGCGGCCAGCATCGTGCCGATGCCGAAACTGAGGGCCAGCACCTGCGCGGAGGGGATGCTCATCAGTTCCGCCGCCGCGCGGTTGTTGGCGACGGCACGGATGGCTTTCCCCGGACGGGTCCGGTAGAGGAACAGGTACAGGGCGGCGGTGATGAGGAGGGCCGCCAGGGCCGCGGTCAGGCGGGTCCCCGGCAGGGCCAGCACCCCCGCCCGCACCGTCCCCAGCGAGAAGTCCACGTTGTAGAGGGACGTCGTGAAGACGGCGGTCCCGATGCCGATGACCATCATATTGACGGCGAACGTCGCCAGCAGGCTGGAGAGGTAGGGAGCGTTGATGATGCGGTGGACCGCCACCCCGTAGACCAGAAAGCCGAAGAGCAGACTGGCGGGGGCCATCAGCAAAATCGCCAGGTAGGGGTTCAGCCCCAGGTGGGTGAAGAGCAGGTAGGTCCCGAACATCCCCAGGGCCATAATGGCCCCGTGGCTGAGGTTGATGACCCGCATCACGCCCCAGATCAGGCTCAGGCCCATCGCGGCCAGTCCGTAGACGAATCCCAGGAGGATGCCATCCACCAGCGAGGCGAGGATTTGGGCAAGCATCGCGCCTCCTGTCGCAAATAGAGGCCTGCCAGGTCTCCACGACCTGGCAGGCCTCCCGTCCCCGCTACCGGGACAGTGGGTAGAGGGCTTCCGCCGACTTGGCCTCGGCGGGCCAGACCACCTGCTTGACCAGGTTGCCGGCCGCGTCCTTCTGCCACTGGATGTAGACCATCTGGTGGGCCATCTGGAGGCCGTGGGCCTCGGCGGAGGTGTCAAACTGGATGGCCCCGTAGAAGGTCATGATGGCCATCCCGTCCAGCGCGGCCTTGACCTTCTCGGTCTCCAGGGAGCCGGCGGTCTCTATGGCCTTCTGGAGGATGAGGCCCGCAGCGTAGCCGCCCGCGCTGTGGTAGGAGGGGTCTTCGTTGAATTTGGCCTTATAGGCGGAGACGAACTCCTCCACCGTGGGGCCGTACCACTCCAGCCCGGCGGCCTTGGCCGCGTCGGGGGTGTACTTGGCCTGGGGTTCCCACTGGCTCGGCCCGACGATGCCCAGCGCCGCGTCCCCCAGTTCGGCGAACTTCGGCTCCGGCGGGGCCACCAGCAGCGCGATGAACTTCACCGGCACGCCCTTCTCGTGCAACTGGCGGGCGAAGGTGCTGCCGTCGGCGAAGTGGCCGCCGCCCATAATCGCTTCCGTCCCGGCGGGAATCTTGTTGATGAAGGGCGCGAAGTCCGCCGTGCCGCTGTCGTAGCCCTCGTAGAGGACAATCTCATACCCCTTACCCTCGCCGTAGGCCTTGGCCGCATCGCAGACGTCCGTGGAGAACTTGTCGTTCTCGTGGATGATGGCGACCTTCTTGACGGCGGGGTCCAGGGCGGCCAGCAGGTCAAACGCGCCCGTCAGATAGCGGCTGGCCGGGGTGTAGGTCTGGTAGACCAGGGTGTACCCCTTCTTGTAGGTGCTGTCGGAGGCGGCGCCGGTGGTGATCATAATCTTGCCGTACTGCTCGGCGATGACCGCCGCCGCGTCCGCCAGGCCGCTGGAGTAGGGGCTGATCAGGAAGTCCGCCTTGTCCTCGTTGATCAGACGGGTGTAGAGTTCCTGCACCCGGTCCTTGTTGCTCTCGTCGTCGTAGAACCGGGCCTCAAAGCGGACAACCGTCCCGTCGGCCAGTTTCAGCCCTCCGGCCGCGTTGACCTGCTCCATCCACAGGGTGAGGCCGTTGATCTGCCGGGTGGATTCTACGTTCAGTTTCCCGGTCTGGGACGCGGTGAAGCCGATGATGGCGGTCTTGACGACCGGGGTGGGGGTGGGGGCCTCCGTGGGGGGAGGGGCCACGGTGGGAGCCTCCGTGGGCTTGGGGGGCGGAGGCGTTGGTGTCGGGGTGGGCCGGGCGCAGCCGGCCAGAAGGGCAACTATCAGCAGCAGAGCCAGGGCAGCGAGAACGCGCTTCATGGGTTGATCCTCCTTTCAATCAATTGGCTGTATGGATTGAGGGGTTCTAAAAGGGATCAGGTGGTCAGCAGGCAGGCAAAGAGCATCGTTCGTGAACATCACCTCCTTTCCTGGTCCCGTGCAGGCATTCCAAAGGGCGCGGCTTCCCTTTGGGAGGCTGGTATTAGTATAGCACAAAGTGGGCCGGGGCGCAAACGGCGGGTTGGTTGGGCGTGTCCCCACATTGCAGGACAACGGCGAGCATTTGTCCTACAAAACCCGACTGAATGTTCCCCTTGACAAATCCCCGCTTCTGTGGTACAATCTTTGCAGAAAATGATTCCTAACAGAGAATTATTCCCACAAGAACGATTAACGGCTGTTATCCACCGACTCCGGGAACAGGGTTACCGCCTCACTCCCCAACGGATGGCCATTGTGCAGGCCGTTCTGGAGAGCCCGGACCATCCCTCGGCCGAGGAAATTTACCGGCAGGTTTCGGCGGCCTTCCCGATGATCAGCCTGGCGACCGTCTACAAGACCCTGGAAGTCTTGAAAGACCTGGGCGAGGTGGTGGAACTGCCGGTGGAGGGCCGAACCCACTACGACGGGAATCCCCGGCCCCACGTGCACCTGATCTGTGAGCGGTGCCATTCGGTGATGGACTGGAGCGAGGAAGTGGCCTTTCCCATTCCCGAAGAGGCCATCGCCGCATCCGGATTCCGCCCTCACCACTACCATCTGGAAGTCCACGGCCTGTGCCCGCGCTGTGCAGGAGAGGCTTCTGCTCCGGCGCCCACAGGCCGGGCCCCCTGAGCCAGCCCTCAGGGTGCAGCGTGTCGTTGGGCAGCGGGCTGGCGCTGCCCGCGTTCAAAAATCCCACTGGAAAGGAGGTTCGCGATGCACAAGATGACCCAATCCAACCTGGAAGGCGCCTTTGCCGGTGAGAGCCAGGCGCACATGAAATACCTCATCTTCGCCGAGCGGGCGGAGCAGGAGAACTTCCCCAACGTCGCCCGCCTCTTCCGGGCCATCGCCTACGCCGAGCAGGTCCACGCCGCCAACCACTTCAAGGCCCTGGGGCACCTGGGCCAGACGGCGGATAACCTCCAGGCGGCTATCGGCGGCGAGACCTTTGAGGTGGAGGAGATGTATCCCGCCTACCGCGCCGTCGCCGAACTGCAGGAGGAAAAGTCCGCCGTCCGCACCACGACCTGGGCGCTGGAGGCGGAGAAGGTCCACGCCGGGATGTACGAGCAGGCCCGGCAGGCCGTGCTATCGGGCCAGGACGCCGCCGTGGGCGACATCTACATCTGCGAGGCCTGCGGCTGGACGGTGGAGGGGGAGGCTCCGGACCGCTGCCCCATCTGCGGCGCCCCGCGGACGAAGTTCCGCAAGTTCTAATCCCACCCCTACGAGGCAAAACTGCAGGACAACTGCTCACAGTTGTCCTGCAGTTTTTTCGGGGCACCTCCAGCAGGCAGTGGGAGGAAGTTGGAATTTGCCCCGGAGCAATTTTGCGATACAATAACCCCAGAGGACACGGAGCGAAGGGCCGGACATGTCGGTCACAGAGGGCCTGCAAAAGGGGATGGCGGCGGCCCGGGCCGGGCGGAGAGGAGAGGCCCGCGCGGCCTTCCGGGCCGTGCTGGTGGAGGACCCGACCAATGAGACAGCCCTCCTCTGGCTGGCCTACCTCTCCGATGACCCCCGCGCGTCCCTGGCCTACATCGCGCGGGCGCTGGAAGCCCATCCCCAGAGCCAGCGGGCCCATGCGGCACTGCACTGGGCCCGCCGACGCTTGGCAGAACAGGCCACGCCTCCCGCCGCGCCGGTCGTCTCTCCCCCGGCCCCCCGGCCCACAGAGAGAGCGCCGGCACCCCCTCCCCACAGGGCCACTCCGACGGCCCGCTGGTGGCTGCCGGTCCTCTGGCTCCTTCTCGTCATCCTGGGCCTGGGAGCCCTGTGGCTGGACGGCGGGGCCCCCCGTGCTCTGATGGCGATGTTCGCCCCTTCTCCGACCCCGACGCTCAGCCCCACCCCCACGGCGACCTGGACTCCGACCCCCACTCCAACCTTCACCCCAACACCAACCTCAACGCCGACCCCCACGCCGACACCGACGCCCACCTCAACTCCCACACCGACACCCACCCCAACCCCTTCGCCGACACCGACCCGCCGTCCGCCCACCGCGACCCCCGTACCGCCGCCCGCGCCCGTCCACGAGGACCGCTGGATTGACGTGGACCTGACCCGGCAGGTGCTGACGGCCTACGAAGGGGACGTCCCGGTGCGGGTGGTGGTGGTCTCCACCGGCCTGCCCCGAACGCCGACGCCCACCGGGCAGTTCCGCATCTGGGCCAAACTCCGCTACGATGACATGTCCGGGCCGGGCTACTACCTCCCCGATGTCCCCTACGTGATGTACTTCTACGGCGGCTACAGCCTGCACGGCACCTACTGGCACAACAACTTCGGTCGCCCGATGAGCCACGGCTGCGTCAACCTGCCCACCCCAGAGGCGGAGTGGCTCTTCAACTGGGCCGAAGTGGGGACCCTGGTCAACATCCACTATTGAGACGGGTGTGTCCCGGAATTGTAGGACAACTGCTCGCAGTTGTCCTACACTGAGACTTACTTCCAGAACTGGGGCAGGTACTCCCGGTACGTGGTCAGATAATCGTCCAGAATCCGCTGGGCCACCTCTATGTCGGTGACCACCGGGTCCAGAAGCAGGCACTGGAGCGCGGCCCGGCGGTCGCCGTTGACCGCCGCGTCCACGCACAACCGGGCCACCGCAATTTCGCGCCGGCACAACTCCGCGATGGGCTCCGGCAGCGCCCCCACGCAGACCCCCTGCACCCCGGCCCCGGTGACCACGCCGGGCACCTCCACAATTGCCCCCTCCGGCAGGTTGGAGATGGCGCCCCGGTTGGGCACGTTGACCGCCAGGTGGTAGTGTCGCCCCGCCCCCGCGATGTTCTCAATCATCTCCAGCGCCCCCTCGCTATCCGCCTCGGCGAGAGAGTCCAGGCTCAGCCGACCGTCGGCCAGGCGGGCCATCTCCTCATGCCGGACTTCCCGTACCTGCTCCCAGACGTCCCACTCGTACAGGTCCAGATTGTACTTCTCCCATGGTCGGGTGACGGGGTCGCTGACCCAGGGCAGGTACTCGGAGAGGTGCTCGTCGCCCGAAACGGGGAACAGTCCGAAAATCTCGTACATCCGACGGGTCAGTGGCTCAAAGGCGGGGTCCATCTGCGCCCAGCGGACCGCAAACAGGGGATAGAGGTCTTCGCCCGTCCGCCGGTCCCGCACGCTCAGCATCCAGGTGAAGTGGTTCAGGCCGGCGGCCTGGATGTCCAGCCGCTCCACCGCCTGCCGGATGACCACCTCGCGCGCCGGAATCGTGGCGAGAGACGCGCGGGTATCCGTGAACCCCTCGGGGACGGTGAACCCCAGGTCCGCCGCCAGGGCCAGGCCCACCACCGCGTAGCCCACGTAAATCTGATGGCAGAGGCCGACGACTTTGATGCGACTGTAGCGGGCAATCGCATCGCAGATGCGGACCATGGGGTTGGTGTAGTTGATGAGCCAGGCGTCGGGGCAGAGGCGCTCCATGTCCCGCACAATCTCCATGACCGGGCCGATGTTGCGGGCCGCGTGGGCAAACCCGCCCGGCCCCCCGTTCTCAGCGTAGGGCTGACGGACGCCGTACCGGAGAGGAATCTCATAGTCCATCCGCCACAACCGCTCGCGCGGCGGCACCTCAATGGAGAGGACGACGAACCCGGCCCCCTCCAGCGCCTCGGCATGGTGGGTGTGGGTGGTCACGGTCATCCGGGTGTCCCACTCCCGGTTGAGTCGCTGGGCCAGACGGCCCACCAGCGCCAGCGCGTCGGCGTTGCGGTCCACCAGCGCCAGGTGGCTCTCCCGCAGGCGCGGGCTCCTCATCAGCGCAGCCAGGGTATTCAGCCCGAAACTGGCGCTGCCGGCTCCAATGACGACGATTTTGGTGGGAAGCACGTCTTTCCTCCTGTGTTCGTAACTGTTCGGCCTCACCCCACCCCCGGCGGCTGCGCCGCCGGGGGAGGGGTGAGGTCTACGGCCTCCAGTTCCGCATCACCAGCGGCAGGTAGACCCAATACCGCCGCGCGGTGGTGAAGGTAGCCCTGGCGGACCCGCTCCCAGCGTTGTCGGAGAGGAAGGTCGCCGTGTTGACGACGATGCGGTTGTAGAGGTCGGGGTCGGTGCCCAGCGTGGCCGTGAAGACCAGGGTGACCTCCGCCCCGCTTGCCAGGTTGCCCGTCCAGGTGAGGATGCCGCTCTCATAGACGGCGCCGCTCTGCTGGACCCACCCGCCGAAGGTCACCTCCGCCGGCAGCACATCCGTCAGCACGACGCCGACGGCCTCGCTGGGCCCGCTGTTGGCAAGAGTGACGGTGTAGGTCACCACACCACCGGGCGGGACGTCGGCCTGCGGCGAGACCGACTTGGCGATGCTCAGGCTGGGAGCCCCGATGACGGTGAAGGTGGCCGACGCCTGGCCGCTCCCGGCGTTGTCGGAGGCGAAGCGGGCCGTGTTGGTCACCGCCTGCCCGTAGAGCCCGTAGTCCACGTTCAGCGTGGCCGTGAAGACCAGGGTGACCTGACCGTTCCCCGCCACCGTGCCCGTCCAGGTGATTGTCCCTTCGGCCTCCTCGGCGCCTTCCGGGCGCTCCGTCCAGCCGCCGAACGTCACAGCGGCAGGAAGCGTATCGGTGAATACCAGGGGGACATCCGTCGCGTTGGGGTTGGAGAGGGTCACTGTGTAGGTCACCACGCTGCCCAGCGGCACGTCCGACACCGGCTCCACCCTCTTGTTCATCCGCAGATTGTACATCAGCACGAGCAGATCATCCGGCCGGTCCGGGTGCATCCGGTAGTTGCGGACCCGCAGGCGGGGGCCGTCGTAGTCCTCGGAGACCAGGCCCGCCACGATGACCCGGTCCAGCACCTGGATGCCCTCCCAGGTGCCGTTGTAGCCGTCCAGGAAGGCCCGCACCGGCCCGCTCCCGTCGTCCACCCAGAGACCGCTCCGGTCCGCCGAGACGGCCGTCACCGTCCCGCTGACCACCGCCAGCCACCCCTCGTAGGCCTCCAGCGTCGCGCTGACCGTCCGCAGGGGCAGCGGGACGCTCCCGGTCACCGACAGGGTCGGGCTGGGGACGCAGGTGGGGGTCAGCACCTGCACCTGCTCGCTCTCAAAGAACTGGATTTCCGTATCCCCCTGGTAGACGTCCACCGTCCCCACCACCCGGACGCAGTCGCCCCGGACGGGCATCGCCTCCACCGCTCCCGACGCCGTCCCCGCCGGCGCGAAGACGGTGATGCCGCCCGTGTCGTCCTGGACGTACAGGACGTCAAAGAACTCGCCGTAGGACGCGGTGACGAACCCCTCCACCCAGACCAGTTTGTGCAGGTTCACCGGGGTATCGTCCTCCTCCGGGTCGTAGCGGGCCTGGGCAACGGTCTTCTTCTGGAGGGGCTCGCCCAGCAGCCACATCACCGTCTCCAGGTTGAAGAGTTCGTTCTGACGGCCGTCCCCCGCCGCGTAGGCGAAGATGTTGAAGGGGTCGTTGGCGTCGCCGTAGAAGAACAGGCGCCCCGCCGGGCCGGGGAGGTCGTACCCCGCCGCCGCCGGGACCCGTTCCGTCGGCTCATAGATGTACGCGTCTCCCTCGCCATCGGCGTCGGTGTTGTGGGTCCGGTTCGGGTAGCCGTAGGTGCCGCTGCCGCTATCCAGGTCGCCGATGACGAAGAGGTGCCCGTTCGCCCCCAGGTCCTCCGCCGTCAGCGCCTGCCGGTTCCGGTCCACCAGCGACGCCACGGACCAGGACTGAATCCGCAGGACGTTCATCCCCACGCCCGTGGTCGGGCTGACCGGGAAGATGTGCCACTGGATGCCCCACGGGTAGCCGTTGTTGTCGTTCCCGTCCAGGACCTCGTCGTCGTTGAAGCGGACGGGGACGGTCACGCCCGCGCGGGTCTCTATGGCCGCAATCAGGTCGTTCATCCGGTCGGCGACGCTGTAGGCCCACCAGACCTTGCCGGTGTAGTCGGACATCCCGTTCAGCCAGAGGTTGCCCCCGGCGGCGACGAAGTCGGCAATGGCCTGGGTTTCGGTCACGGTGAGGGGGTTGGGGCCGTAGGCGTTGAGGATGAGGAGTTTGACCACCTCGGTGTTCAGGTCGGTCGCGGTCAGTTCGTCCAGGTTGAAGAGGACATTGTAGCCGTGGGCGACCAGGTCGTTCACGAAGGCGCGGCTCCCGCGCGGGTCCACGCCGATGTTGTTGTGCCCGGCGTCTATCAGAACCAGGGGCACCTTCTCATCGGTGACCGTCAGGGAGAGGGAGCGGGCGTTGTCGTCGGGGTTATCGGCTGCAGGAGCGCCGACGAGCGCGGCGGTGACGGTGAGGGGCCCGGCCGCGCCGGCCTGGTAGGTGACCTGCGCGTAGGCGTCCGGGCAGGGGCCGCGGGAGCAGGCCGGGACGGTGACGGGGATTTCGCCGATGGGTGCGCCGTTGGCGGTGAAGGTGACGGTGACGGTACGGGTTTCGGGGCCCCGGTTGGTCACCCGCGCGGTGAACAGGCTGGGGTTGTAGATGGTGGGGATGGCGGGCTGAACGGTCAGGTCGGTGATGCGCAGGTCCTCGTCGCCCAGAGTCCAGACCGGCGAGGCGACGAGGCGGTCGCCGTCGGCCTGGGTGGCCTGGACGAAGTAGTAATGGACGCCGGGGGAGATGTCCAGGGAGAAGGTCCAGGTGTAGGATGCGGCGCCCGGCTGGGTGTACGTCACCACCCGGCCCTGCGCGGTGACCAGTTCCACCCGCGCCGTCGGTTCGCCGTCGGGGTCGTTGCCGTGGACCTCAAAGAGAATCTCGCCGGTGTTGGGGATCTCGCTCCCCATCCAGTAGCCGTTGGCCCTGAAATAGAGGGCGGCGTTTTTATCTTCGGTGGCGAAGGTGCGGCGGGCGCGCAGGGCATCTAACAGGTCCCGCTTGGTCAGGGCCGGCATCACCACCCCGGTCCGGTGGTCGGTGATGGTCCCCCAATCGGGGGTGTGGTTGTCGGAGTTGTTGGTCGCGCCCACCTTCCAGCCGTAGTCCAGGGAGCGGACCCACTCGTCCCAGGAGAAGACGTACGAGGCGCCCCAGCCGTTGCCCACCTCCTCCAGTTCGGCCAGGTCCTCCACTTCGGGGTGGTAGGCCCAGTCGTTGAAGTTGATCCAGCCGGGATGGTTGAACTGCATCACGACGCCCGCGTCGTCCACGGCCTGGGTGCCGGTGACCGCCAGCCAGCGGTAGAAGCCCTCCACGGTGACGCCCGGCTCCAGGTTGGGGGTGTAGTCGCAGTAAGTGCAGCCCGCCACCTGGCTGCGGGTGGCGTGGCGGACGGTGTTGTAGACGTTGATGTGGCCCTCGGCGCCCTGGGTGTACTCAAATCCCCGCAGGGCGACGAAGGCGCCGTCCCGGGTGAAGGCGTTGGCCCGGGTCAGCGTGTCGGCCCATTCGGCGTCGTCTATGGCGTAGGAGTGGTCGGTGACGGCCAGGAAGTCCAGCCCGGCGGCGACGGCGCGGGTGAAGGCGTCGTAGGGGGTGAGGGAGCCGTCGGAGTAGGACGTGTGGTTGTGCAGGTCGCCGTGGTAGACGGACATCGGCGGCTCCGCCTGGGTGGTGAAGGCCCAGGTCCGGTCCGCCCCGGCGACGGGGTTCCCGGCCCAGTCAGTCAGGCCCGTGCCGATGGTGAGGGTGTAGCGGGCGGTGGGCAGGAGCAGGCCGCGCGGGTTGAGGGTGACCCGGTAGGCCGCCGGGTCGCAGGTCACGTTCTCCCAGGGGACCGCGCCGTAGGGGCCGGTGAGGGTGAAATTGGCCGCCACGACGGTATCGGGCTTCAGTTCCTCGCTGAAGGTGATGACGATGTCCGCGTTCAGGGGGACGTCCGTCGCCTCCGGCGCCGGGGTCCGGCCGACGACGGTCGGCGGGACGGTGTCCAGCGGGCCGGTGGTGAAAGTCCAGGTGTAGGGGACCAGGGGGTTACCGACCCGGTCGCGGATGTCGGCGGTGAGGGTGGCGGTGTGCTGGGCGTTCGGCGCCAGCGGCCCCTCCGGGGTGAAGGTGGCCTGGGAGGTGGCGGGGTCGTAGGCGACGGTGCCCGTCACCGGCCCGGACGGGCCCTGGACCCGGAAGGATGCGGTGGTGACGGTGGTGGGGCTGACGGGCTCGCTGAAGGTCGCGCGGATGGGCCGGTGGGGGTTGACGGACGTCGCGCCGGATAGCGGGTCGGTGGCGGTGACGGTGGGCGGGGTGAGGTCCAGGGGCCGGATGTCGTCGGCGGACGCCAGCCAGACCCGGTATTCGGACGCGTAGTAGGGCAACAGCACCCCGCGGACGTACTCGTATCGCTGGCCGACGGCCAAACCGGGGACATAGACGTCGTTGGTGATCAAGGAGATGGCCCCGGTGCCGCCCGACCCGTCCACGAAGAGGGCGGAGTACGTGCCGATAGAGGTGATGGTGATGTTGCGGTACTCCACGATGGTGCCCTCGTAGGGCTCCGCCAGGGCCGGGCTGTTGTAGGGCACCGCGGCCGCCATGACGACGGTGGGCGTGCAGACGTTGGGGCCCTCCCCCATCTGCCGGACGCGGGTGGGGTAGGAGAACTCGGTCATCCCCTGGTACTCGGTGATGGCGCCGGTGACCTGGACCAGGGTGCCCTGGGCAGGTTTGGCGCCGCTGGAGCCCACGTAGACGTAGACGCCGTGCCAGGGGCCGGTGCCCTCGTTGATGACGTAGCCGCGCTTGTAGACCGCGCAGACGGTGCCCGACGTGGTCACCACCTGCCCGGCGACGGGGGAGGGATAGGTGTTGCCGCTGCCGGGGTTGGTGGTGTACTGAATCTGGTAGATGGTGTGGGTGTCGCCGGGGGCCGAGGCGGCCGGCCCGGCGGCGGGGGAGCGCGCGCCCTCTTCCTCCGGGGCCGCCAGGGCGGAGAGGGCGAAGATCAGGCCCAGGGCCAGGGAGAGGGCCAGAAGGGCCTCACCCCTCCCCTGGGCCTCACCCCTCCCCCGGCGGCTTCGCCGCCACCCCCTCCCCTCTCCTGACCGAAGGTCAGGAGAGGGGAGGGGGTCGGGGGGAGGGGTGAGGCACGCCTCGCGAATGCGGCTCAGAACCCCCGGCAGGTCCCGCTCTACCTCTTCCGCCCGCACCCGAAGGACCCGAAGGCCGTGCTGTTCCAGGTATTCGTCCCGCGCCGTATCGCGAGACCTCTGCTCCGCCTGCTGGTGGACGCTGCCGTCTACTTCAATCACCAGTTGGTGCTCCACACAGAAGAAATCCAGTACAAACGGGCCGTAGGGGTGCTGCCTGCGGAATTTGATGCCGTCCAGACGGCCGTTCCGCAGGGCATTCCATAGAGTCTTCTCCGTCGGCGTCATTTGACGGCGAAGGGCTCGCGCCGACAGAACGGTTTGAAGGGTCGTTTCTCCACGAGTGTTTCTGGACATAGACGCTCCTGTGTTTTACCTCACCCCACCCCCGCCGCCTTCGGCGGCACCCCCTCCCCTCTCCTGACCGGCCTCACCCCACCCCCGGCGGCTTCGCCGCCACCCCCTCCCCTCTCCTGACCGAAGGTCAGGAGAGGGGAGGGGGTTTGGGGGGAGGGGTGAGGCTACGGCCTCCAGTTCCGCATCACCAGCGGCAGGTAGACCCAGTACCGCCGCGCGGTGGTGAAGGTGGCCTGGGCGGACCCACTCCCGGCGTTATCGGAGGCGAAGCGGGCCGTGTTGACGACGGTGCGGTTGTAGAGGCCGGAATCGGTGCCCAGCGTGGCCGTGAAGACCAGGGTGACCTCCGTGCCGCCCGCCACCGTGCCTGTCCAGGTGATGACGCCGTTCTCGTAAATGGCATCCGTCGGCTGCTGGACCCACCCTCCGAAGGTCACCTCCGCCGGCAGCACATCCGTCAGCACCACGCCCAGGGCATCCCCGGCCCCGCTGTTGGAGAGGACGACGGTGTAGGTCACCACACCGCCGGGCGGGACGTCGGCCTGCGGCACCACCGATTTGGCGACGCTCAGGCTGGGAGCCAGGACGGTGAGGACGCCGCATTGGTCTAACTCAAAGGGGTCGCCGCTACCAAACGGGTCATAACCGTCCAGGTCCCCGTAGGTCCACCCGGCATTGGGGTTGCCCTCGCCCCAGTTGCCGTCAAACCGGACGGCGTAGGAGTAGACACCTGCGGCCGTCGGGATGAAGGCACCCTTGAATTCGTCGTTGTTCCCATCGTCCACGTTATACGTCATCGGGAACCAGGTCCACCCGGCCGGGTCGGTGCTGGTGCCATAGCCCACTTCGGCCCGGATGCCGCGCCCTTCGCCGGGCAGGCTGGTCACGTTGCGGATATACACCCGCCCATAGATGTCGCCGGTGGACTGGCCCAGGGTGATGGTGATGGCTGGCGGCCACTGGAGTTTCGCCCAGCCCACGACTACACTGCGGTAGTCGTTCACCACCTGATGGGGGGCGGTGACGTTGATGGAGCGGTTGCCTTCCGAGCCCGGCCGCTGCAGCCAGTCCCACTGAGGCGGCCCGCTTACCGTGTCGGTGTAGACGACGTACTTGTACTCGTAGGTGCCGGAGGTCTCCAGGACCACCGTGACGGAGAAGACGGAGAAGTCGGCGTTGGCGCTCATCGGTGTGGCGGTGGTGCTCCAGCCATTGAAGGAGCCCGCCAGGTAGACCGCCTCGCCGCTGCGGACCACATCCTCCAGGTCGTGGTAGATGAAGGTGGTGGGGTAAAGTTCCTTCACGTCCGCCGGGCGGCGCGGCTTGATCTCGTAGAGGCTCTGGTACTGGGTACTGAAGCCGACCACCCGTACGTAATCGGTGTTGGTGATGCCCATAGTGCAGACGTTGACACCCGTATCCTGGTCTACGTAGATGTAGGCCGGGCCGGAGCCGTCGTTCACCAGGAAGGAGTAGTTGCCCGTGCAGGCACCCAGACCGGAGACGTAGCCCTCCACCTGGACCAGCCAGCCCTCGGTCGTGCCAGTGGAGATGGCCCCCGTGGAGTACAGCCGGGGCGGCACCTCGGGGCCCGAGCCCAGATTGGCGAAGAAGTAGACGGGCGCGTTCAGTTGCTCCTGATTCTGATAGGCGCCACGCGTTGCAACCACCCGCACCCGGTCACCGTAAGAGACGGAGGGCGCCGGAGAGTAGTAGACGGCGATGCCGCCGCTATCGTCCTGGATGCCCCATTCCAGAGTGTTGTAGGTGCCGGGAGTGTAGATGACCGTGCCCTCTACGGCGAAGACTTCGCCGTTGCTGCCGGCCCGGGCAGTGGCGATAGGCACGATGCGATGCACCATTACCCCGGCCTGAGCCGTATCGTTGCCCGGAATCCAATCGCCGCCCTCTACTGCGACGGCGGCGGTGTCCGTGTAGCGGCCCGTCGCCGTGAGCGCATCGGTGGCGGAGACGACCAGGTGGAAGGAGAGGGAACCAACCGGCGGGAGTGGATTAGTGAACTCCCAGACCAGCGGATCAGCCGCGCTCCCGTTACCGCTGTGAGCGACGCCGCTATCGTCCTCCACATAGACGAACCCCTCCGGCAGGACGTCGGTCACCGTGAACGGGGCCACCGGCGTGATGGTGGAGCGGTTCTCCACGGTGAGGGTATAGGTCACCAGCGCGCCCTGGCCATCGCGGACCACCACGGGCTCCGTCGGGGCCGTCTTGCTCAGCGCCACGTCGTAGACGACGACGGTCAGCACGCCGGTCTTGTCCAGATCAAAGGGCGGGCTCCCGTTGGTGTCCCCGTAGGTCCACCCGGCGTTGGGGTTGCCCGGCCCCCAGTTGCCGTCAAACCGCGTGGTATAGGAAAAGACGCCCGCCGTCGTCGGCGTCATCACGCCCATAAACTCATCGTTGTTCCCGCAGTCAAGGCAGTTCGGGTTATACGTCATCGGGAACCAGGTCCACCCGGCCGGATCGGCGCTGTTGCCGTAGCCCACTTCGGCCCGGATGCCGCGGCCTTCGCCAGCGGGATTGGTAACGTTCTGGATGTACACCCGCCCGTAGACCCAATCGGTCGGCTTGTTGACGTCGGTCTGCAGGGTGTACGGCCACTGGAGGTTGGCCCAGTCAACCACCACGTTGCGGTAGTCGTGCACCGTCCCGACGCCGCTGGTCACGGTGAGGACGCGGTTATTCGTATTGAGCATATCCCAGCGGCTGTTCTCGCCCAGGTCGGTGGAGTTCACATAGTACTTGTACTCGTACGTCCGCCCGACCTCCAGCCCGGTGACCGTCGCCGTGAAGACAGTGTATTCGGAATCGGGGGTCATCACAATGGTGCTAAGATTGCACCAGTTGTTGAACTCACCACACAGGCGGACCTCCTCGCCCGAAAGGACGGCGTCCTCCAGGTCGTGGTAGACGAAGGTGACATCGGCGGTGAGTTTTTCCACGGTGAAGACGGCCTGGGCGGTGCCGGCGTCGTAGGTGCCGCTGAATTCGGCGGTATTGGTGACCACGTCGCCGTAGTTGCCGACGTGCTGAGCGGTGAAAGTGAAGGTGATGGCCTCCCCTGCGGTGACCGTGCCGGACCAGGTGATGACGTCGCCCACTACCGTGGCCCCCTCCGGCTGCTCAATCCATTCTCCGAAGTCCACCTCGGCGGGGAGGGTGTCGGTGAAGAGGACGGTGTCGTTGACAGCATAACTGTTCCTCAGCACGATGGTGTAGGTCACCAGGCCGTGGTAGGGTACGTCGGTATCCGGCGTCACGCTCTTGGTAGCAGAAACCTCACTATAGCCGATGACCTCCTCCCAGGTGGTCGCCACGCGGATACCGTCAATGATGGCGGCGGGGCGGGAATTGCCACCCTGTCGGATAGCAACTGCCTGCACAGATTGGGTACCAATGCTTAGTGGACCAACAAGAGGGCTGCCAGGCTCTGCAGGGAGAGGATTATCCAGAACATAGAGAACAGCATCCCCGGTTGTAAGATTGTACTTGGCAACCACCAAATAGGTTGTGTTGTAACTGAAATCAACGGTTGAGTAAGTCGCGGAAGTTCCTCCGAGGCCAAAGCGCAGGATTCCGCTTTCGTCTTTTACCCAGATGCGAGGGCGAAAGTTGGAAGTACCGGCATCTTTAAGATGGAGAAAATAGTCGCCTGTACTGGTAGCACTTATCACCCTAACCAGTGCGGCAAGATAAACAGTGCCAGAGGTTTGATTTTCAAAAGTGCGGTTAACATCCTCAGCACTGCTGCCACCGCTACTGGTGATGACAGCAGCCCCCCCAACGCCAGAGGAGCCGTACCTGGGCATAGAAAGGCCGCTGGGAGTGTATTGAACAGGCACTGTGCCTGTGGCTGAATGTGCCACCCAATTGCCACCGCTGACAGAGGTCAGGTTCCCCGACGTATCGCCGTAATCAAAGTTTTCCTCCAGCAACAGGGTGGATTGGGCCTGCGCCGTTCGCTGGGGCGTGGCGAAGCCGATCGCCACCGCCACCACGGCGGCCAGGCCGAGGAGCAGAGAGAGAATGGTGGTCAGCGATTTGCGGTTCATAGTAGTACCTCCTTTGTACAGATTTGGTGTAGCGCAAACCGTCAGCCTGCCCGCAGGCCCGGCGGCCTGCGCTATAAAAGACTTTATCGGAAACAGGACACGGATACACACGGATGGATACGGATGGACACGGATAGCACAGATTTTCACGGATTTTTTTATCCGTGCTGACCCGTAAAACCCGTGTTGATCCGTGTCCTATTCCAAGCCTTCAATGGGACACGGATGGACACGGATAGTTGGAATTTGCCACGAATTTCACGAATTAACACGAATTTTTTAATTCGTGTAAATTTGTGTAATTCGTGGCAAAAAAGACCAACTGCGTAACTCCTGTTTTTTATCCGTGCTGACCCGTAAAAACCCGTGTTGATCCATGTCCTGTTCCAAACTGTCGGGGAGCCAGACCACCCCCAACCCCCTTTTATCCCTCCCGATGAGGTCTATGGCCTCCCGTTCCGCATCACCAGCGGCAGGTAGACCCGCCAACGCCAGCCGAACTCCCAGACGAACTCCCGCTGCAGCGGCACGCCGTCCTCGGCGTCCTGCAGGCCCGTCGTCAACTGCACCCGGTAGAAGCCGCGCGGGTCCAGCGAGACCGCCGGAGTGAAGAGGACCGTCGCACTGATGCCCGCCGTCGGGCTGATGTAGCCCACGGTCCCCGTCACCGCGCCGCCGTTCACCCGCACCGTCTCCGTGGTCACCGTCGCCGGGTTCAGGGCCCGGTTGAAGGTCGCCGTGATGGGGCCGCCGGGATTAAAGGACGTCGCGCCGGGGGCCGGGGAGACGGCCACCACCAGCGGGTCCCGCCAGTTGTAGACGACGTCCGTCACCGTCATCGTCCCGTCCGTCCCCCAGGTGGGGGTGACGACACGGTTGGCAAAGCCGGTGATGGGCCCCCACTTCTCCACCCGGTCCCAACTCCCACGGGTGTACTTGTACTCCCGCCGCTCGCCCTCCGGCATCCGCAGGGTGACCGTCCAGCGGTTCTCCCCGGCCCGCGTCAGCGCCCGCGCGGACGGGTTCCACGACGCGCCGAAGACGTCCGCCCGGTCCCCGGCGATGTAGACGGTGTCCCCCGACGGCGTGAAGGCCGGGACGGTCACCACGAAGGTCACTGTGACCCAGCGGGCCTCGGCCCGCGCGGCGGCCGGGTTGGAGAAGCCGGAGCGGTTGAAGGACGTGTCCAGCGCGCGGACGGTGTAGGTGTAGAGACAGCCCGTCTGGACGGCGGTGTCAGTGTAGACGGTCGTGGGGGAGAGGACGCGGGCCAGGACGGGGCCCGGGGGTTCCACCCCCTCGCACGGGCCGCGCTGGCGATACAGGTCGTAGGCGTAGAGGTCGGCCGCCGCAACGGGGTCCCAGGCCAGGGCGATGTGGTCGGCCCCCCAGTGGGTCACCCGCAGGTTCCCGGGCGGGGGCGGCGGCTCGGTGTCCGCCGACGGCAGGACGTGCAGGACACCGGGGGAGACGACGCCCGTGGGGGTGATGAGCCCGCTCCGGTCCGCGTAGACCCAGTCCCGCCCGCCGGTGGTGGAGTACCGGTAGACGACGTGGAAGGTGCCCGTGTACTCCGGCACCAATTGCGCCTTGAACTCGTCGTTGTTGCCCACGTCGGCGTTGAAGACGGCGTCCGTCCACCCCGTCCAGGAGATGGGCGGGGTGTCCGTGGGGCCGAAGCCCACCTGGGCGAGGAGGCCCGGCGTCGCCCCGTCCTGGCTGGTCACCCCGTCTATCCAGACCCGGCCGTAGACGGGGTCGGTGGGGGTGAGGCCGATAGTGTGGGTGAGTTCCGGCGGCCACTGGAGGTTGGCCCAGCCGATGGCGTGGTGGGGCATCGCCGCCGCCTCGTCCGAGGGCCCGCTCTCGTTGCCCGCACCGTCCACGGCCGTCACCACGTAGTAGTAGGTCGTCCCGTTGACCACGTCCGTGTCGGTGTAGACGGTGTCGGGGACGGTGGCCAGGAGGACGTACCCGCCGCCGGGGAGGAGGGAGCGGTACAGGTTGTAGGCGACGGCGTCCGTCACAGGGGACCACGCCAGGACCACCTGCCCGGCCCCTTCGGTGGCCGTGAGGACGGAGGGCGGCGCGGGCGGGACGATGTCGCCGTCGGCGTAGACCAGGAGGGTGCCGCTCATCGGGGCCAGGTTCGTGATGGTGATCCGGCCGTCGGCGGAGACGGTGTACGGGGTCCCGCCGGAGAGGACGTCGGTGAGGACGGTCCCCACGCCCAGGTAGCCGCGCACGTCCACGACGACGGTGTGGGGGGTGGCGTCGCGGTTCAGGAGGATGAGGGCCGCATCGGGCCTCACCCCACCCCCGGCGGCTGCGCCGCCACCCCCTCCCCTCTCCTGACCGAAGGTCAGGAGAGGGGAGGGGGCAGGGGGTGGGGTGAGGCGCCGGCCGTAGGCGTAGACGCGGGCCGCGTCGTCCACCAGCAGGGTGTCAAAGGAGCCGACGCGCAGGGCCGGACGCGCGGCACGGATCTGGCCCAGCAGGGCGTAGAACGCCGCGATGTCGGAGCGGGCGGAGTAGTGGCCGGGGGTGTCGCTCCACGGGAAGGGGACCCGGTTGTAGGGGTCGTCCTCGTACTTCCCGCCGTAGAGCCGGCCCGGCGACTCCACTCCCACCTCGTCGCCGTAGTAGACGGTGGGCGCGCCGGGGAGGGTGAACTGCAGGAGCGCCAGCAACTTCTGGTAGGGGTCGGTCTCGTTCGGGGAGAGGTCGCCGCCGCCCGACTTCTGACCATGGGAGAGGACAAAGCGGACCCGGTTGGTGTCGTGGGAGCCCGCCAGGTTCATCATCACCGCCAGCGCTTCCGGCGGGTAGTCCTCCGCCAGGGAGTGGAGCCAGGCATCCAGTTGGGAGACGGTGATGGGGTCCAGGACGCCGCTCGCCGAGGACGGGTTGTTGTCGTTGTCTTCGTAGGGGGTCTCCCGCAGGAAGGAGAGGACGGCGCTGCGGAAGCGGTAGTTCATCACCGCGTCCCACTCCCGGCCCAGGAGCCAGGGGGTGGCGTCGCCCCACTCCTCGCCCAGGATGACGGCGTCGGGGTTGGCCCCCTTCACGGCCTGGCGGAACCCTTCCCAGTAGTCGTTGCCGGGGTCACGGGTGAGGCCGGGGTCTATATCGCCGCCCACGTCCAGCCGCCAGCCCGCCGTCCCGGAGAGGACCCAGCGGGTGGCGATGGCCCCCGTCCCGCTGTAGAAATACGTCCGGACCGCCGGGTTGGACGAGCGGAGGACGGGGAGGGTGTCGTACCCCCACCAGGAGAGGTAGTCGTCGGGCCAGTCGGAGAAGGTGTACCAGTCGGAGTAGGCGCTGTCCTGGGACTCGTACGCGCCGACGGTCGCGTAGCGGGAGTACCGGTCAAAATAGATGCTGTCCGACGAGGTGTGGTTGAAGACGCCGTCCAGGATGACCCGGATGCCACGCTCTTCGGCCGCGGCCAGCAGGTCCGCCAGCGCCTCGTTCCCGCCCAGGTGCGGGTCCACTTCCTCGTAGGTCGTCGTGTCGTACTTGTGGTTGGAGGGGGAGCGGAAGATGGGGTTCAGGTAGATGGCCGTCACCCCCAGGGACCGCAGGTAGTCCAGTTTCCCCGTCACCCCCTGGAGGTCGCCGCCGTAGAAGTCCTCGCCCCAGCGGTTGCGGTACGGGCTGGCGGGGTCGCGGGGGTCTATGACCTCGGCGTTCCACGTCGTGTAGGTGATGCCGCCGGTGGGGTTGCCGTAGTAGAAGTGGGTGCCGGAGACGACGTCGTTAGTGGGGTCGCCGTTGCGGAAGCGGTCGGGGAAAATCTGGTAGACGACGGCCCCCTTCAGCCAGTCGGGCGTCTGGAAGGTGGGGTCGTAGACGGTGAGTTGGAAGGAGAGGTCGGGGGACTCGTCGTAGGCCCGGCCGGGGCCGCCCTCGTTGTAGCCCCGGTAGACGCCGTCCACGACGTGGTCGTCCTCGTAGTAGTCGGTATCGGTGCCGTCCTGGACGATGAAGCGGTACCAGAGGACGGTGGGCCGGGTGGGGGTGATGGTGACGGCCCAGTAGTCGTAGGCGGGGTCGGAGGCGACGACGCGCATCGGGAGGACGGTCGCGGTGTCGGTCCGGTCGTCGTAGAGGCGGAGGGAGACTCCGGTCAGGTCGCCCGCGAAGGCCCGCAGCCGCAGCGTGACCGGTGTCCCGGCGGGGACGGGGCCGACGGGGGTACGGTAGGTCGGGTTGCGGGAGTCGTGGAGCAGGCCGTCCCAGAAGACGTCGTTGTCGTGGGCGGCGCCGAAGGTGACGTGGCGGATGACGGTGGCGGTGTCGGTCTCGCTCCGCGCGGTGACGGTGAGGGTGTTGGCCCCGCGGGCCAGGGTGACCGGCTGGGTGAAGCGGCCGTCGGCGTCCAGCGTGGGGGTGTAGCGGGCCGTGCCGTTCAGGTCCACCGTGACGGTGACGCCGACGGCGGGGGAGACGGCGCCGGTGACGGTGATGTCCGGGTAGGCAAAGAACGCGCCGTCGGGCGGATAGGTCACGTCCAGCGTCAGCGCCGGGGCCAGGGTGTAGGTCGCCAGGAACTGCTGGATGGTGGAGTCGTCCCAGCCGGTGGACTGGTCGTCGGAGGGGACGGTGTCAAAGGCGCCTTTCGTGTCTCCGGTCTGGGTGGCGTAGAACTGGAGGTGGATGGGGGTGCCAGGGACAGGGGAGATGCCCAGGTCGGCGAAGGGGATGGCGAACTCCACCCCTACGCCGTCGGCGAAGGCGACGTGGGTGCCGATCATCCCGCCGGAGATGCCGCCCCAGTTGGTCCCCGCGCCGGTGCTGTAGTCGTTGCCGTTCCAGCGGCGGAGTTCCGTCCAGCCGTTATCATTCCCATAAGCGCCGACGATGTTGCCCCGGATGACGACGTCGGGGATGAGGCGGTAGGGGAGCAGGACGGGCGTCCCGCCGACGTTGGCGTGGGTGGCGGTGTAGGCGAAGTAGATGGCGTTGTTCCAGGGGTCGCGGGGCGGGGAGCCCGCGGTGGCGGTGTAGCGGCCCGTGGCGATGGCCAGGCCGAAAGAGCCGGAGGACTGGGTACGGGTATATCCGGGCAGGGGGACGAAGACGTAGAGGTTCTGGCTGTCGTTGGTGACGTAGAGGCTGATGACGTCGGTCCAGTGGGTGCCGGACCAGTCCCGCGGCCCCGGCGAGGCCAGGTCGCCGGGCGGGTCGGCGGCCAGGGCTGGCCCGTAGGCCGGGTCAGGCAGGCCGTCCAGGGTGACCGTCGCGCCATGGGCCGGGAGGGGGACGGAGAAGAGCAGCAGGACCAGGGCCAGGGCGCCAGTGGCCAGGGTCAGGGCGAAGAGGTAGCGTGGAACTGCAGACTTCACAGGTCACTCCGATGCAAAGGATGCAAGGTACCTCGCCTCTATGGGCGAGATGTGGAAGGGCCCGGCCAGTTCGTAGTCGTAGAGAGGGAGCCCCGCCTCGGTGCGGATGGAGTCCCGCGCGCCCAGGCCCGCCGGTTTGACGCCGAAGCGCTTCCCCGCCTCCAGAATACGGTCCCGCAGCGCGGGGGCCTGATATGTATGCTGAAGTCAAGGCTTCCAGAGGGTTAAATCGGGGATTAAGGCAAAGTCATCATCGTCACTGGCTATATGAGTGATCCCTCTTTCACGCATCAGTGCCACATGAGACGCATCGGTGATAAACAATCCGGTATCGGCGCTTATATCTGCTGCAGCGAACATTGTGTTGGCTGTCACCTCCGGCACATCCAAACCGAGCAGGATCAGGTCTTCTATGTAGGATTTGTATTTCCTGACTGGCGCATTAACTCTACGAGTAAAGGCCGGGTCTTTCAGCGCCTTGCGAATGTTCCAGATTGTTGGCTTTGCCAGTTCTGCAGCGGCCTCCTGAACCAGAATTTTGAAGAATACCTCGTCCAGAACCAGCGGAGAGGTCACTCCCCGAATATGACCTTCCTCAATAGCGGTCAAAAAGTTTGTGGCTGCCTCTCCGTAGTCGGGATCGTCAAAGGCATGGAAGAGGAAAATATTGGCATCAATGAAGATGGGCTCGTTTAGACCAAAATCGTAAAGGCGAGGCATTAGTTTGTCCTCTGCACATACAACTCTTGCAGTTCACGATAGGAGAGTCGTTTTCTGACAACCCCTCTTGCTTTTGCTGATAAAGAAGAGGGCTTTAGAAGGATAAGATGTTCCCTCACCACCGCTGTAACCGAATCCTCCAGAGAGGCTTCGCGCAGCATATCCCGACTCAGAGAAAGTTCGCCGTCTTTCACCTGTAACTGAACCACTCTCGGCATAGATCACCCCGGTGTCTCATCCGCAGCGAGCAATGATTACTGTAACAGTTATACCACACTTCTCCAAAGAGGCAAAGAGTTTTGCTGAAAGAAAGGCGTGAAAGGCACAGGTTTCGTGCCTTTCGCGCCTTTCGTGTCTTTCGTGTCTTTCGCGTCAGTCCTCCACCGTCCGCCAGACCTGGGCCTCCATCGCGCGCTCGCGGAAGCGGGTGAGCACCGTTGCCTCCACCGGCAGGACGGCCCGGTCGGCAGCCGTCGCCTCCTCCAGGGACTTGCCGCCCAGCGGGAAGATAGCGATAGGCGTGCCGGGGACGTTGTACTGCTTCTTCACAATCGCCAGCCCCACTAGGTAGCCCTCCACATCAATGGAGCAACTGGTGACGTGGCCGATCAGTTGTCCCTTGCGGTTGACGACCGGGTCGCCGGTCTGCGGGCGGCGCACCCCCTTCTCGGCGACGCGGAAGCGAATGAGTTCCCGCTCCCGGCCTTTCTCCCGGGCCAGCAGCGCGTCCCGGCCCACGAAGAAGGGCTTGTGGTACTTGACGTATCCGGCAAACCCCGCCTCTATGGGCGAGATGTGGAAGGGCCCGGCCAGTTCGTGGCCGTAGAGGGGGAGCCCCGCCTCGGTGCGGGTGGAGTCCCGCGCGCCCAGGCCCGCCGGTTTGACGCCGAAGCGCTCCCCGGCCTCCAGGATGCGGTCCCACAGCGCGGGGGCCTGGTCGGGGTGGACGAAAATCTCGTAGCCCCACTCCTCGCCGGTGTAGCCGGTGCGGGCAATGACGACGGGGATGCCCGCCAGCGAGCCCTCCAGGAGGTCGGTGCGGCGCAGGCGGGAGAGCGCAGTCCGAAACTCCGCCCCGTCCGCCAGCGCCAGCAGGGTCGGCAGCGACGCCGGCCCCTGCAGGGCCAGGTCCCGCTTCTGCCGCTCGCCGGAGGCCGGGTCCTTCAGGTTGCGCAGGATGGCCGGAGCCTCCACCTGCACCCAGGGACGGGCCCGGTCAATGACCACCCGCCGCTCGTTCACCGCGTTCAGCCAGTCCCAGTCCTTCTCCTCGTTGGCCGCGTTGACCACCACCAGGTAGAGGTCGGCCCGGCGGCGGTAGACCATGATGTCGTCTATGACATTGGCGTCGGGGTCCAGGAGATAGCCGTAGAGGGACTGGCCGTCCTCCAGCCAGGCGACGTAGTTGGAGCAGACAGTGTCCAGGAAGGCGGTGGCGTGGGGACCGGCGACCTCAAAGACGCCCATGTGGGCCACGTCAAAGAGACCGGCGGTCTCCCGCACCGCGCGGTGCTCCTCGCTGACGGACGTGTACCAGACGGGCATCTCCCACCCGGCAAAGGGGACCATTTTGGCGCCCATGCGTTTGTGGGTCTCGTAGAGGGGGGTGCGCTTGAGGGGGGATTCCCGCTCCTCCCACTTCCATTCTTCTTTGGGGGACGGCGCGTCCGGCCGGGGCAGGTGGGCCTGACCGATGAAGTAGGGTTTGGTCAGGTCTACCTCACCCCACCCCCTACCCTCTCCCCTCTCCTGACCTTCGGTCAGGAGAGGGGAGGGGGTGGCGCCGGAGGCGGCGGGGGAGGGGTGAGGAGAGCCCTCACCCCACCCCCCAGCCCCCTCCCCTCTCCCGCCCAGCGGGAGAGGGGAGGGGGTGGCGGCGAAGCCGCCGGGGGAGGGGTGAGGCACCTCCTCCACCACGACCGGCCCCTCCACCTTCCGGTAGACGTCGGTCTCGTCAAAGAGGACGTAGCCGTCGGAGAGGGAGCGCAGCCAGGCGGCGACCCGGTGCCCGTTGGCCGTCGGGGTAATGAGGTAGCGGTCCCGGCCCCACTCGTCGGGCGTCTCCCGCTGGACGACGACGTCGGCGATGAGGCCGCCGTGACGGTCCAGCATGCGGGCCCCCCTGGATTGGCCCGGCTCCAGGTCGGCAATGTTGGCGGTGACCACCTGCTGGACGAACTGCCGGGCCCGCCAGCCGGTGACCCGGAGGGAGGTAGATTGGGGAATGGTAGACTGGTCGGTGGTGGGGTTCTTCTCCGGCCCGAAGGAGTAGAAATGGGGGTAGCCGGAGGGGGTGTACTCAAAGTCAATGCCGGCCTTTTCGGCCAGTTTCGCCACTCCCGCCCGGGCCTCCTCCAGGACGTCCAGGTCCACCTTCCCGCGCGGCAGGGTGCCGACCAGGCCGTTGTAGGCGAAGGGCTGGATGGCGAAGAGGAGACGGGCGATGAGGTCGGCCAGGGTGTCCATATCCTCTTCGGTGAGCCCCCGCTGGGTGACCCACGGGGTGCCCATGCGGATGCCCGTCGCCAGCGCGGTCACCGTGTCGCCGGGGATGGTGTTTTTGTTGACGACGACGCCAGCCAGGTCCAGGATACGGGCCGCCGGTTCGCCCCAGACGGGGTATCCGGTGCGGGTGGGGATGGACTTCAGGTCCACCAGGAGCAGATGGGTGTTCGTGCCGCCGTAGGCCAGGCGGAGCCCCCGTTTCTGGAGCGCATCCGCCAGGGCGCGGGCGTTGGCGACAATCTGGTGCTGGAGGCGGCGGAACTCCTCCGTGCGGGCCAGGCCGAAGGCGACCGCCATGGCGGCGAACTTGTTGACGTGGGGGCCGCCCTGCTCGCCGGGGAAGATGGCCATGTCTATGGCCTGGGCCAGCGCCTCGTCGGTGGTCAGGATGCAGGCGCCGCGCGGCCCGCAGATGGTCTTGTGGGTGGTGAAGACGGTGACGTGGGCGATGCCGACGGGGTTGGGGTACGCCCCCGCTGCGGCCATGCCGGCCGTGTGGGCGATGTCGGCGACCAGGTAAGCCCCGACCTCGTCGGCGATGGAGCGGAAGGCGTGCCAGTCGGGCGCCCAGGGGTAGGACGTGTACCCGGCGACGATAACGCGCGGCCGGTGCTGCCGGGCCAGTTCCCGAATTGCGTCGTAGTCCAGCCGCTCCGTCTTCGGGTCCACTCCGTAGGAGACCCGCCGGTACCACTTGCCGGAGACGTTGAACTCGGAGCCGTGGGTCAGGTGGCCGCCCTGGAAGAGGTCCATTCCCATGAGGACGTCGCCGGGCTTCATCAGGGCCTGGTAGATGGCCAGGTTGGCGGCGGCGCCGGAGAGGGGCTGGACGTTGACGAAGATGTGCTCGGGGCGGACGGAGTCGTGGGCGAAGAGTTCGGCGCAGCGGCGCTGGGCCAGACACTCCACCAGGTGGACGTAGTCCACGCCTTTGTAGAAGCGGCGGTCGGCGTAGCGGCGGTAGAAGGCCAGTTGCCAGGCCACGTCCCGCAGCCGCTCCTCGGGGTCGCGGGTCATGCGCAGGGGCGGGTAGCCCTCGGCGTAGACGTTCTGGAAGACGGAGCCCAGGGCCTGCCGGACGGCCTTCGGGGCGTAGGACTCGGAGGGGATGAGAATGAGTTTTCGGGCTTGGCGCTCCTGTTCCCAGCGGATGAGGTCGGCCATAAAGGGGTCCAGTTCTTCCAGGTCAGCGCGGAAGAGAAAGTCGGTGGACATAGGGCCTCCTGAAACGTGAAAAGTGAAACGTGAAACGTGAAACGTGAAACGTGAGCAGAGTTCAATCGGGTTTCTGACGGTAGAGGTCTTCAGGACGAAAGCCCAGATCACGCAGGATTGCGCGCAACATTCCGGGCTTCAGGTCTTTATTGCCCCAATCAGGAATCGTCGTGAAGCGCCCATTGGCCGGGTTGTACCAGATGCGGTGCGAGCCGCGTCCGGGCCGCACGTATTCACAACCCAGTGCACGGAGACGCTTTGCCAGTTCCCGGTACTTCACAGGGGGACTCCCTGCAGCAAAAGGGCAACAGGAACAGCAGGTTCCAGGCATTGAAGAGAGGGCGGGAGAGGGATTCCCTTTTCTTTCCACGCGGCGATCATTGCCCGAATGTTCCCCGGCATTGCCCGCATCGCTTCATCCAGTGTTTCCCCCCAGGCCCGGCATCCCGGCAACAGAGGGGTGCTGACGCAGTAGACTTCGTCCTCCTCCAGATATTCCACAACGACCGGAATGGTGATGACGTCTGTCATTGTGTCCTCCTCAAAACGACAAACGCGCGAACAGCAGCGGCAGGGCTACCAGCAGCAAGAGGCTCCAGGTCGCGTAGACCGGCATCGCCTGGGCGAAGGTCCGGTGGGCGGCAACGACCCATCCTTCATCCCCGCCCCGCCACTCCCGGACCAGCAGGACGCCCAGAAGCGCGATGTTGATGAGGTTCCAGCCAATGACGGTGATACGGTTGGGAGTGAAGCCGTCCCACCAGGTGCGGAAGAGGATGGCCGCCAGGGCGTAGAGGCTGATGATTTCGGCAAGAGCCATCAGGACCAGCCGACCCCGCCGCAGCCATCGCCCCATCCGGGGAGAGAGTTGTCCTTCCTCCACAGGGGTTGTCCAGAGCAGGAGCGCGACCACCGCGAAGAGCATCACGTTGTAGGCAATCAGCGCCCCCCGGTTGTAGAAGGGCTCCATGAGGTGGAAGGGGATGAGAACAACGTAGGTCAGAAGAATCAGGATGGACGGCAGCAGGAAGATGCGCAGAAGCAGGGTGGTAATCCGGAAGAGAGCGGCGAAGGTCTGCTCCCGCAGGCGGCGAAGGGGCTCGTACACTGCCGCGACCGCAAGCACCGGGATACAGCCAGCCCCGCCAAACATCAGCACCCGGAGGAGTTGTTCGGTGAACGTGTAGTGCAAGTTCAATGTGGAGAACAGGGCGAGGGTTACCCCCGTAAAGACGCCCAGGACAGCCCCGGAGAGGCCGCCCAGCACCACAGTTTCCAGGGACTTCGCCAGAAAGGCAACGCGGCTTTTCTCATCGGCCTGCCCTTTCAGGACGTAGAGGGCGACCGAAGCCCAGGCCATTGGAATCAGGTGGATGGCCCCCAGAACGAGATACTGCCTCCAGAAAATCTCCTGCTGGATGAGGAAATCGGCAAAATAGGCATAGGCACTGATCAGGGCCAGGGCCCCCAGCAGGGCTGGCAGCCGCCGGGGAAACCGGTTACCGGTCAAAGAGAGGAAGAGCAGGATGCAGGTGGCCGCAATTGGAGCCCAGTAGAGGAGCAGGAAGGGAATGTGTTGCCGGGCCAGCCAGGCAGGTTCGGACAGATTGGATAGCCACCAGAAGGCCAGTCCGTTGAGCAGGGCAAAGACCACGGCCCAGGGCCAGTGCCTGGGGAGACGACCGGCCGTCGGACGGGGGACTGCCACTTCTTCTGCCAGCCGGTAATGCCATGCGGCCAGGAGCAGGTCGTGGGGGTACTGAGCAAAGAGATTTTCCAGGGCTTCCCGGAAAAGTTTCTCTTCTCCTTTTTGAAGCGCCTGGCGGTAGATTCTCTCCAGAGCCTCGGGGTTTTGCAGATGCTCCAGCAACTCGTCGGTGTAACCCATTACTGCGCTCCTTCTGCGCCCAGGGAGTCTCTACAACTCCCCCACCCATACAGTATACCCCCAGAGGCACGGGAACGCAAGCCTCTGGGGAGTCGCGGGAGACAGAAAGCCCGGCGGTTTACCGCCGGGCTCCGTTGCAAGGCCCCCCTTTGGGGGCTGAAAATGCCCCGTTGGACGACTCACTCTGTCCCCTGGAGGCTCATCCCGAACATCCCGAAAGTGGGCTCATCTGAGCCACCTGTTCCAGACCCACAGCCAGCGCCCGCAAATTCATCTCCGCCGTCCCGCGCGGGGCCCGGGCCCGGACCGCCGCCTCCAGCGATTCCCGCGAGACCACACCCGTCAACCCCACCAGCAACCCCAGGGCGACGATGTTGGCCGTGATCTCCCGTCCGGTGGCCTGACGGGCCAGTTCGGTAATGGGCACCCGCACCGCCTGAATCAACGGCGCCCGGTGGACATAGACCGTATCCAGAATCAGCGTGCCGCCCTTCTTCAGTTTCCCGGCATACCGGTCGCACGCCTCCTGGCTCATACAGAGCAGGATGTCCGCGTCCAGGACCTTGGGGTAATCAATCTCCTGGTCGGAGATGATGACCTCCGACCGGCTGGCTCCACCCCGTGCCTCCGGGCCGTAGGACTGGGTCTGAACGACCTTTTTCCCGTCCCGCACGGCTGCGTCGGCCAGCAGGATGCCCGCCAGGATCACTCCCTGACCGCCCGTACCGGCAATTCGGATTTCGGTGCGTTCCATCCCACCTCCCTCCGGGCACGAAGGACGACCTCTTCGTAATACCGCCGGGTGTACTCTATCAGGTCGTCCCGGTCCGCCAGAATGCCGCGGATGATTTTTCCGACCCGTTCCTCCGGACTCATCCGCTCCGCCTGCTTCAGGGTAATGCTATCGTCCTTCAGACGGCGCATCATCTCCGGCGCGGTCCCCCATCGGTTGAGCCGGCCGATGGTCGTGTGACAGTAACTGATCGCTTCCACCAGCGAAAAGCCCTCTTTCTGCAACGCGCGGGCGATGTAGTCCTGCAATTCGTCCACGTGGTAGACCGTGCTGCGGGCAACGAACGCCGCCCCCGCGCACTGGGCCAGTTCGGCAATCTGAAAGGGGGGCTCAATATGGCCGTAGGGTGCTGTGGTACTGAGGGCTCCCAGAGGCGTCGTCGGTGAATACTGCCCGCCGGTCATCCCGTAGGTGGCGTTGTTGACCACGATGGCCGTCAGGCCGATGTTGCGCCGGGCAGCGTGGATGAAATGGTTGCCGCCAATCGCCAGCGCGTCCCCGTCTCCCATGACCACGATGACTCTCATCTCGGGGCGCACCAGTTTGAGGCCGGTGGCGAAGGCCAGTGCCCGTCCGTGGGTGGTGTGGAGGGTATTGAAGTCCACGTATACCGGCATGCGGCCCGTGCAACCGATGCCGGAGACCATCGCGATGTCGTTCTTATCCAGTCCCAGGGAATCCACCGCGCGGATGATGGCCCCCAGGACGATGCCGATGCCGCATCCGGCACACCAGACGTTGGGGAATTTCTTGGTGTGGCGAAGATACCGTTCGTGGATGCGAGATTCGCTCTGGGTTTTCATAGCCCCTCCCGGCAGTGGGGCGGGTGGGATTTGAACCCACACGTCCTCAACGGACAGAGGATTTTAAGTCCCCCGCGGCTGCCGTTTCGCCACCGCCCCAGACAGAAACGGGCAGTCCTCAGGACTGCCCGCTTTTTCAATGTCCCACCAGGAGGCGGCGGTCGGATTTGAACCGACGTATGAGGGTTTTGCAGACCCTTGCCTTACCACTTGGCTACGCCGCCGCGACATATTCGCTGAGCGGGCGACGGGACTCGAACCCGTGGCCTTCTCCTTGGCAAGGAGACGTTCTACCAACTGAACCACGCCCGCTTTCCGCGCCTGATTATACCACATCTTGTCAAAATTGGCAAGAGGGAATTTTGGGGTATAATACAGGATAGCAACTTCGCATCCGGAGTGAATCCTGTGCGCTACCTGGTCATCTCCGACATCCACGCCAATCGCACTGCACTGGAATCTGTGTTGAGGGACGCGCCCCCCTTTGATATGATCTGGTGCCTGGGGGACCTGGTCGGGTACGGCCCTGACCCCAACGAATGCGTGGCCCGCATTCAGGACTTTGAGCACATCTGCGTGGCGGGCAACCACGACTGGGCCGCCCTGGGCCTTCTGACGCTGGATGACTTCAACACTGAAGCCCGTATCGCCCACCTCTGGACCCGGGAGGAACTGACCCCGGTCAGCCAGGAATATCTCCAGGGACTCCCGGTCCGCCTGGAACAGGGGGACTTCACGCTGGTCCACGGCAGTCCCCGGGAGCCCATCTGGGAGTACCTGCTGGACCTGGGCGTGGCCATCGTCAATTTTTCCCATTTCTCCACCCCCTTCTGCCTGGTGGGCCACACCCATCTCCCGCTGATATTCGTGCTGGAAGAGGGAGGAGGCCGCCCTCATGCGATGATCCCGGAAATCGGGACCCCCATTTCTCTCCAGGGGCACCGGATGATTCTGAACCCGGGGAGCGTGGGGCAACCCCGGGACGGCGACCCCCGCGCCAGTTACGCCATCCTGGACACCGACGCGATGACCTGGGAACTGCACCGTGTCTCTTATCCCATAGAGATTACCCAGGAACGTATGCGGGCCCGGGGCCTCCCCCGCCGCCTGATCGCCCGCTTGGAAGTGGGACGCTGAGACCAGAAACCACGAAGGGACACGAAGAATTCCCGGATCATCTCAGGCGGGGAACAGATAGGCGTCCGGCGGCGTCTGAAAGGACGTAAATCAAGAGGAGGAGAAATGAAGAGGCATCTGATCTTCGTGATATGGATCGCCGTCCTGGCCATCGCGGCCGGGGGGATGCGCGGTCCGACCGGCCGCAACGCCAGTCCCTGCCCAGCCGCAAGCCGGTGCCCCTCTCCCCGCCGGGGAAAAAGCGGCGTACGCGGGTTTGGATGCAGCGGCTGTGGCCAATGCGGCCAGCACCGAGCGGATGGTCGTCCGGACCGCCAGCCTGGACCTCATCGTCCCGGACACGGATAGGGCACTGGCCGACATTCAGTCCCTGGCCCGTGAACTGGGCGGCTACGTGGTCTCTATGGAGGCCTACCAGTACCAGGAAGGGCGGCAGGCCACGGTGACCTTCCGGGTCCCGGCCGATGCGCTGGACACCGCACTGGAGCGCCTGCGCGCGATGGCGACGACGGTCCGGCGGGAGTCCGTCTCCGGGCAGGATGTGATGGACGAGTACGTGGACATGGAGTCCCGCCTGCGCCATCTGCAGGCGAAGGAGAAGCAACTGCTGGAGTTTCTGGACCGGGCGGAAGACACGGAGGCCGTCCTGGCCGTCTACGAGCAACTCAGCCAGACCCAGGCGGAGATAGAGCAGGTGAAGGGGCGGATGCAGTACCTGCAGAACCAGGCTGCCCTGGCGACGGTCACCGTCAGCCTGACGCCGGACGTGATGGCCCAGCCGCTGGAGACGGGCGGCTGGAACCTGCCCGGCACGGTCCGCAGCGCGGTGGAAGCGCTGCTGGACGTCCTGGAGTTCTTCGTCAAGGCGCTCATCTACATCGTCATCGTCGTCCTGCCCGCGCTGATCCTGCTGGCGCTCCCGATTGTCGCGATAGTCCTGCTGGTGCGCTGGCTGGTCCGGCGACGGCGGCGCAAATAGGCAATCCCAACGTGCCCATCCCGGATGTGCCAGGCACTTCTCTTTCAGTGCCTGGCACATTCTCTGTTTAGGGGGAGGAGAAAATGAGCATCACCATCGTTGGATTGGGGCCAGGGGACCCCCGCCACCTGACGCGCGAGGCGTGGGGGGTGCTCTTGGAAAGCCGGGAGGTCTGGCTGCGCACCGCCCGCCATCCCACTGTCCCCCATCTGCCCGCCCATCTGGCCCTTCGCTCCTTTGACGACCTGTACGAATCAGCGGAGGATTTCGCTCAGGTCTACCAGGCCATCGCGGAGCGGGTCCTGGAACTGGGCCACCGGCCCGAAGGGGTGGTCTACGCCGTCCCGGGTCACCCCCTGGTCGGCGAGGCGACGGTCCGGAAAGTCCTGCAGATGGCGCGGGAGGCTGGCCTGCCGACGCGCGTCGTGGACGGGGTCAGTTTCGTGGAGGTGGCGCTCACGGCACTGGGCCTGGACGCCCTGGAACCGGGCATCCAGGTCTGCGACGGGATAGAGATTGCCGCCCTCCACCACCCTCCCCTGAACCCCGACCTCCCCGCCCTCATCGGTCAGGTTTACAGCCGCCGACTGGCCAGTGACCTGAAACTGACATTGATGAATCAGTACCCCGATGAGCACCCCGTCACCCTCATCTTCGCCGCCGGAACGGACGCCCAGCGGCTGGTCCATCTGCCGCTTTATGAACTGGACCGCCAGGAAGTGGACCATCTGACCACGCTGTACGTCCCTCCACTCCCGCCGGTGAGCAGTTTTGAGGGCTTCCAGGAGACGGTTGCCCATCTGCGGGCCCCCGACGGGTGTCCGTGGGACCGGGAGCAGACGCACGAGAGCCTGCGGAGCAATCTGCTGGAGGAGGCCTACGAGGTCGCGGCCGCCATAGACGCCGGAGATATGGAGGGGTTGCGGGAGGAACTGGGCGACCTGCTCCTTCAGATTGTCCTGCATGCGCAGATGGCGACGGAAGCGGGGGAGTTCCGTATGGCCGACGTCATTGCGGCCATAGACCGGAAAATCAAGCGGCGCCACCCGCACGTGTGGGGCAACTGGAAAGCGGCCAACGCGCAGGAGGTGCTGACCCGCTGGGAGCACCTCAAGCAGGAAGAGCGGGCCGGGAAGGGGTCGCCGCTGGACGGCGTCCCGCTGGCGGCCCCGGCGCTGCTGCAGGCGCATATGTACGGAGAACGGACGGCCCGGGTAGGGTTTGACTGGACCCGACCGGAGGAGGTGGCCCAGAAGGTACGGGAGGAGATGGCCGAAGTGGAATCCGCCCGTACTCCGGAGGAGGTGGAGGCCGAAATCGGCGACCTGCTCTTCGCCGTGGCGAACTGGGCCCGCCATCTGGGGGTGGAGCCGGAGACCGCGCTGCGGAAGGCCAACGCCCGCTTCGCCGCCCGCTTCCGGGCAATGGAGGAACTGGCCCGCCAGCGCGGCCTGGATATGACCCAGATGAGCATCGCCGAACTGGACCGGCTGTGGGAAGAAATCAAGGCGAACGCAAACGCAGAGGAACGGTGCGAGGACGAGGGGTGAGGCCGGGAAAGTGCCCCGTACGCATCCAGTTAAGGCCCGTCTGGGTTAGCGGGTGCTCTTCCGCCCGACGCTAAAGCGTCGGGCTGATGTTGCCAGGCCCCTTCGGGGCTCAAAACAGCCCGCAGGCCTCGGCCCCGAGGGCCTTCGGCCCGAGGGCGGCGGGGGTGGGGTGAGGAAGCCTGAATAGTTACGTTTCCGCTAACTTTGCCTGCTACAGGCAGAGGAAGTCTTACCGGAGAGGTCTCCGGTAGGGGGTTCTTGCACAAAGCGGAAAGTAGAGTGTGCTGTTCCCCGAGAAATTCCCGGTAAAAACGATATTTGCGGTCTTGACAAATGGGCCGTTTTATGGTACAATCTACTTTGAGAGCGCTCCCAGAAATAGCCGCCAAATGGGCGGAAAAAGAATATTAAGCGGCCTTTTTTTAGGGTAATTTTGGGAGCGCTCCCAGAAAGGCGGGCCATGCCTCCGACCCTGGAAGAAGTCGCCAAACTGGCGGGCGTATCCCGTTCCACCGTCTCCCGGGTGGTCAATCAGCACCCCAATGTGCGCCCGGAGGTGCGGGAACGGGTCTGGGAGGTCATCCGGAAGACCGGTTATCAGCCCCATGCCGCCGCCCGCAGTCTGGCCACCCGGCGCACCCGGGTCATCGGTCTCATCATCCCCCAGGCGGTCACCACCCTCTTCACCGACCCGTATTTCCCCATCCTCATCCGGGGCATCGCCGATGCCTGCAATGCCCATAACTACCACCTGATGCTCTCCCTGTTCAGCCGTCGCCGGGTTCAGGAATCCCGCGCCCGCCAGGACCTGCTGTACCAGCAGGTGCTGCGCAGCCGGTACCTGGACGGAGTGGTCGTCTCCTCGGCGCCGCTGGATGACCCTATCTTCCCCCGCCTCCTGGAAGATGGGGTGCCCTTCGTCCTCATTGGGCGGTATTCCCACGAGCGGGCCAGTTACGTGGACGTGGATAACGTCGTCGGCGCGCGGATGGCGGTGGAGCACCTGCTGCGGTTGGGGCACGAGCGGGTGGCCACCATCACCGGACCCCTGAACATGTGCGCTGGCCAGGACCGCCTGGAGGGATACCGGCAGGCACTGGCGGCCCGGGGGATCCCGGTGGACGAGGACCTCATCGCGGAGGGGGATTTCACCGAACAGGGGGGACAGGCCGCCATGCGGCGGCTCCTGCCCCATCGGCCCACCGCAGTCTTCGCGGCCAGCGATATGATGGCCGTCGGCGCGATCAAGGTTCTCCGCGAGGCCGGGCTGCGGGTCCCGGAGGACGTGGCCGTGGTCGGTTTTGACGACATCCCGCTGGCCTCTATGGTGGAACCTCCCCTCACCACCGTCCGCCAGCCCATAGAACAACTGGGCAGTATGGCGGTGGAATTGCTGGTCAGTCTGATGGAGAACCCCGGGGAGGAGACCGTTCACCGGGTCGTGCTGCCCACCGAACTGGTCATCCGGGCCTCCTGCGGGGTTCGGTCCCGATAAGTCATCAAAAGTGCCTGGCACGTTCAAAAAAGAAAGGAGGGAAGTGCAGGGGAGTGACATAAATATCCGTCCAACCATTGTATTGTCCTATCCAATATTCCAAAACACAGGAGGAGGAAGATGTCCCGGAAACTGATGTTCGTCGTTCTGAGTGCCCTTGTTGTGGGCAGTCTGCTGCTGACGGCCTGTCAGCCGCAGACGGTGACCGTGGTCCAGACGGTCCCGGTCAAAGAGACGGTCCCCGTCATCATCACCCCGACCCCCGCTCCTTCGCCGGTGGTCTATCCGCGCAACGAGACCCTGTATACCAGCGGGAAGCAGTGGGGTCCGCCCACCTCGTGGAACCCGCTCCAGCCCGGCTCCTACGCCATGGGGGTGATCGGCCTCTGCTACGAGACCCTCTTCCTCTTTGACCCCCTGAAGAACGAGTACATCCCCTGGCTGGCGGAGAGCGGCCAGTTCGTGAGCGACAAGGTCTACGAGGTGAAACTCCGCCAGGGCATCCAGTGGCAGGACGGCCAGCCCCTCACCGCCGCCGATGTCGTCTACACCTTTGAACTGGGCAAACTCCCTGGCGTCTACTATCAGCCGCTCTGGAACTGGATGGAGAAGGTGGAGGCGGTGGATGACTACACGGTCCGCTTCACCTTCAAGGAAGTCCGCTACCAGTCCTGGGGGAACTATCTCTACAACATCGCCATTGTCCCCAAGCACGCCTGGGAGAGCCGGTCCCAGGAGGACATCGTCAGCGGCCCGAACCTGCCCCCGATGGGCACCGGCGCCTACATGTACGAGACCCACTCCGAGGACCGGATGGTCTGGAAGCGGAACGACAACTGGTGGGCCACGAAACTGCTGGGCCGCTCGGTGGCGCCCAAGTACATCGTGGACATCGTCAACCCCAGCAACAACGTGGCCCTGGGCCTGTTCCTCAAGGGGGAGATGGACCTGAGCAACAACTTCCTGCCGGGCATCGCCACCCTGGTGAAGGGCGGTTACGGCGTGAAGACCTGGTACGACGACGCTCCGTACATGCTCTCGGCCAACACCGCCTTCCTGTTCATGAACACCACCAAGAAGCCGATGGACGATCCGGCCTTCCGCAAGGCGATGGCCTACGCGGTCAACGTGGATGAAATCGTGACCAAAGTGTACGGCAACATCGTCCAGAAGGCCAACCCCACCGGCCTCCTGCCCACCTGGGAGCAGTACGTGGACCAGGCGGTGGTGGACGAACTGGGCTTCACGTATAACCCCGAGCAGGCCAAGAAGATTCTGGACCAGGCCGGCTACAAGGATGTGAACGGCGACGGCTGGCGCGAGGCCCCCGACGGCTCCAAGATTGAACTGAAGATCATCGTGCCCTTCGGGTGGACGGACTGGATGGAGTCCATCCGCGTCGTCGCGGCTGGTGCCCAGGCGGTGGGTATCAACCTGCAGCCGGACTTCCCGGACTTCGGCGGGTACTGGGACCAGTTGACCGGCGGGACCTTTGACATGGCCATCAACAACTTCGGCTCCAACCTGAGCGACACGCCCTACACCTTCTACGCCTGGCTCTTCCGCAACCCCATTGAGGCCTCCATGCCCAACGGCAACTTCGGCCGGTACGACAACCCCGAGGTCTTCGCGCTGGTGGACGAACTGGACCGGACCCCCAAGGAGCAGATGGGTGCCGTCATCTCCAAGATTCAGCGCATCCACCTGACGGATATGCCGGCGGTGCCGCTGTGGTACAACGGTCTGTGGGCCCAGTGGAACGAGACCTACTGGACCAACTGGCCGGGGGCCGCGGAGGGTCTGCCCAAGTACCTGCCGTGCACCTGGAACGGCTACTGGAATATGACGGCCATCCTGATGCTCACCGAACTGAAGCCGGCCCAGTCCCAGTAGTCGCCCTTCGGTCGCCCCTCCTTCGCCCGAGGGAGGGGCGACTTTTTTCTGGGGGAGGGGTTCTGCGGCGGCGGCCGAAGGCCGCCGCCGCAAGAACCCCCGGTTGCAGGATTCCGGAATTCGGGTAAACTTCAAAGTGGATGGGTCATGCCGGGCCCCAAATACACATCTTACGGCAGGCCACCCCGGCCTGGAGAGGGAGCATTATGGGACGATACCTGGGACGGAAAATCCTGATCTACGCGCTGACCTTCTTCCTCGCGGTGACCATTGACTGGATGATCCCCCGCTTTATGCCGGGTGACCCCGTCTCCATCATGATTGCCCGCATTGGGACCCGCCCCGAAGCCGCAGCGGTCCTCCGCGGCTACTTCATCAAGGCCTTCGGGCTGGATGTCCCCCTCTGGCAACAGTATCTGAACTTCTGGAAGGCATTGTTTCAGGGAGACCTGGGGGTCAGCATCTGGCTGTATCCCCAGCCGGTCATCAAGATCATCCAGCGGGCCATCCCCTACGACCTCTTCATCCTGCTCCCGGCCATCCTCCTCAGTTGGTTCGCCGGGAATCAGGTGGGCGCACTGGCCGCGCGGGCCCGCTGGCTGGATAATACCATCCTCCCCCTGGGGTACCTCCTGACCGCCACTCCGTATATGTGGCTGGCCATCGTGCTGGCCTGGTCCCTGGGCAATGTGGCGGGCGTTTTTCCCATCGCCGGTGCCTACAGTTTCGCCGTCCGCCCCAACCTCTCTCTCCACTTCATCCTGGACCTGCTCCATCACTGGTTCTTACCGTTTCTCTCCCTCTTCCTGGTGATGTTCGGCGGGTGGGCCATCGGGATGCGGAACATGATCATCTACGAACTGGAATCGGACTATTCCCGCTATCTGGAGGCGCTGGGCATCCCCCATAGTTTGATCCGGAAGTACGCCTTCCGCAACGCGATGCTCCCCCAGATCACCGGCCTGGCCCTCCAGTTGGGCGGCATCGTCGCGGGCGCCGTGGCCACCGAGGTCGTCTTCGCCTATCCCGGCATCGGCTACATCATCCTCAACGCGGTCCAGAATCAGGACTACTTCCTGCTGCAGGGGTGTTTCCTGTTCATCATCATCGGCGTCCTGCTGGCGAACTTCATGATTGACCTGGTCTACGTCGTCGTGGACCCGCGGACCCGACTCGGAATGACGGGGGAATAGCCATGGCACAGGAGCAACCGAAAAAGGTCCGAAGCGAATTCATCTATTTTGCCTGGAGGAACGTCAAACTGCGGATTGGGGTGAGCGTCCTCCTGGCCTTTGTGCTGTTTTCCATCATCGGGCCGTTCCTGGCCAAATACGACCCCCTGGAGTACGTGGGCCCGGCGGGGGCTCCCCCCTCGCGGGAGTACTGGTTCGGGACCACCACCTTCGGTCAGGACGTCTTCAGCCAGTTCGCCCACGGGACCCGCTCCACGCTGATTGTCGGATTGCTGGGGGGAAGCCTGGGGACGCTGATCGGGATTCTGGTGGGCCTGATCTCGGGCTACCGGGGCGGCCTGCTGGACGAGTTCCTGAACATGATCACCAACATCATCCTCATCATCCCGACGCTGGCGGTCCTCATCATCATCGCCGCTTACCTCTCCGTGCGGGGCATTCTCACGGAGAGTGTGTTCATCGGTTTGACGGCCTGGCCCTGGGCGGCGCGGGCCATCCGCGCCCAGACCTTCTCGCTGCGGGTGCGGGAGTTCGTGGACCTGGCCCGGATGACCGGGCGGAGTTCCCTGCGCATCGTCCTCACCGAAATCGCGCCCAACATGATGTCCTACCTGCTCCTGGTCTTCATCCTCCAGTTCGGCGGCGCCGTCCTCAACGCGGCGACGCTGGACTTCATCGGCCTGGGGCCGACAAAGGGGATGTCCCTGGGCCTGATTATGAACAACGCCGTCCTCTGGGCCGCCCTGCAACTGGGCATGTGGTGGTGGCTGCTCCCGTCCGGCGCGGCCATCGCGGCCATCGTCGGGGCCCTCTACATCACCAACGTCGGCCTGGACGAGATTTTCAACCCCAAACTGCGGGAGATGTGATCCGATGCTCCAGGTGGAAAACCTCACCGTCTACTACAAGACCATCCGGGGATATGTCCGCGCCCTGGAGGGGGCAACCTTCACCATCGCCGACGGCGAAATTATGGGACTGGCGGGCGAATCCGGCTGCGGGAAGACCACCCTGGGCCACAGCCTCATCTACCTGCGCCCCCCGATGAATTACATTGGGGGACGGGTGGTCCTGGACGGGCAGGAACTCCCCATCTGGGATATGGAGAAAATGCAGGAGTTCCGCTACCGGCATGTCTCCCTCATCCCCCAGTACGCGATGAATGCGCTGAACCCGACGCGGAAAATCGGGCGGATGATCGCCGAACTCCTGGAAAGCCGGGGGATGAATTACGATGAGGTTCTGCCGGAATTGAAGCGGCGGCTGGACCTGGTCCAGTTATCCCACGATGTGTTGAAGATGTACCCGATAGAGTTATCGGGAGGGATGAAACAGCGGACGGTAATGGTGGTCTCCACATTGCTGAACCCCTCCCTGCTGATCGCAGACGAAATCACCTCGGCGCTGGACGTGTCCACGCAGAAGGCGGTCTGCGAGATGCTGGTGGAGTTCCGGGACCGGGGTTTCGTCAAGAGCACCATCATCATCACCCACGACATCTCCATCCTCTACCAGATTGCCGATTCCATCCTGGTGATGTACGCCGGTCAACTTTCGGAGAAGGCGCCGACGGAGACCATCTTCCAGGATGCCCGCCACCCGTACACCCGGATGCTCATCGGCTCCCTTCCCAAAGTCGGCGTGCGCTACCAGGAGGAGCGACTGCTGGGGATTCCCGGCTCCCCTCCCCAACTGCTGAATCCCCCGGAGGGGTGCCGGTTCCGGGACCGGTGCCCCGTCGCCTTTGACCGCTGTACGGAAGTCCCCCCGTTCCGGGAAATCTCGCCCGGGCACTCCGTGGCCTGCTGGAGGGCGTTCTGACATGCTGAGTCTGGAAAGGGTCACCAAAGTCTATCGGCTCGGCGCGTTCGGACTGCAGAAACTGATCGCGGTCCGGGACGTCAGTTTTGAAATCGGCGAGCGGGAGATTGTCTCCCTGATCGGCGAAAGCGGGAGCGGGAAGAGCACCATCGGGAAACTGATTCTCCGCCTGACCCCCATCACCTCCGGGATGATTCGCTTTGAGGGGACGGACGTCTCCACGCTGAGCGGGCCGTCCCTGAAGGAGTACTACCGGAGGGTTCAGGGGGTCTTTCAGGACCCCTTCGCGTCCTTCAACCCCATCTTCAAGGCCGACCGGGTGTTCCGAATGGTGCGGGACGAGTTCTATCCCCAGGTGGGGATGCGGGAGTGGAACGAGAAGGTGGAGGGCGCGCTGCGGGCGGTGGGCCTGAACCCCCCGGACGTGCTGAACAAGTTCCCCCACCAACTGAGCGGTGGACAACTGCAGCGCTTCCTGGTGGCCCGCGCGCTGCTCCTGGACATCCGGTTGCTGATCGCCGACGAGATTATCAGCATGCTGGACGCCTCCACCCGGGTGGACGTCCTGAACCTGCTGGCGGACCTGAAGGCCCGGGGCCTTTCCATCCTCTTCATCACCCACGACCTGTCGCTGGGCTACTACATCAGCGACCGGGCTGTGATTCTCTACCGGGGCCGCATCGCCGAAATGGGACCGACGGAGAAGGTCTACCACCGCCCGCTCCACCCCTATACGGAGATGCTGATGGAGTCGGTCCCCCGCCTGGACCGGAAGTGGGAGGAGGAGGTCCGCATGGAGCGGGAAGGGGGCCTGGCGGGCCCTACAGGGGACGGCTGCGTCTACGCCGCCCGCTGCCCGAAGGTCATGGACATCTGCACCCGGGAGGAGCCGGAATTGAAGGAAGCGGAGGCCGGTCACTTTGTGGCCTGCTGGGCAAAGTAGGGCAACTGCTGGCAGTTGCCCCACATCTGTACGGAGGTGCGAATGATCCAGGCCGTTGGCCCTGCCCTGCCCAAAATCCCCTGGGAGGACCGCCCCCCAGGCTGCAGCGACGTCGTCTGGCGCTACAGCCGAAATCCCATCATCACCCGGGACGCCGTCCCCGGGGCCAACAGCATTTTCAACAGCGCGGTGGTGCCCTTCAACGGGGCCTTCGCCGGGGTCTTCCGCTGCGATACCACCGCGCGGGATATGCAGATTCACGCTGGTTTCAGCGACGACGGCATCCGCTGGCGGATAGAGCCGCAGCGCATCCAGTTCGTCTGCGACGACCCGGAAATCGGGCAATTCGTCTACGGCTACGACCCGCGCGTCTGCTGGATTGAGGACCGCTACTGGGTCACCTGGTGCAACGGGTACTACGGCCCCACCATCGGCGTGGCCTACACGTACGACTTCCGGACGTTCTACCAGTTGGAGAACGCGTTTCTGCCCTACAACCGCAACGGCGTCCTCTTCCCGCGCCGGATCAACGGGAAGTACGCCATGCTGAGCCGCCCCAGCGACCGGGGCCACACCCCCTTCGGCGACATCTTCTACAGCGAGAGCCCGGATATGATTCACTGGGGCCACCACCGGTTCGTGATGGCCCCGGTGGGCGGGTGGCAGTCCACCAAAGTCGGCGCCGGCCCCACGCCCATTGAGACCCCCGAGGGCTGGCTTCTCATCTACCACGGCGTCCTGACTTCCTGCAACGGCTTCGTCTACAGTTTCGGCGCGGCGCTTCTGGACCTGGAGAAGCCCTGGAAGGTCATCTACCGGACCCGTCCCTATCTCCTGAACCCCCGGGAGTACTACGAGTGCGTGGGGGATGTGCCCAATGTGGTCTTTCCCTGCGCGGCGCTGGTGGACCCGCCGACGGGCCGCATGGCCATCTACTACGGCGGCGCGGACACGGTCACCTGCCTGGCGTTCGCGTATCTGCATGAGGTGGTGGAGTTTGTGAGGGGCCATTCGTTGTGAAACGTGAAACGTGAAACGTAAAACGTGAAACGTAAAACGTGAAACGTGAATGTCCGTATTTGGGAGCGCTCCCAACCCGGAGGAGGCAGCGTGGAATTTGGCTATTTTGATGACGAGCGCCGGGAGTACGTCATCACCCGTCCCGATACCCCGCTCCCCTGGATCAACTACCTGGGCAGCGAGGACTTCTTCGGCATCATCTCCAACACCGCCGGGGGCTATTGTTTCTACCGGGACGCCCGCCTGCGCCGCCTGACCCGCTACCGCTACAACAACGTTCCCCCCGATACCGGCGGGCGCTACCTCTACCTGCGGGACGACGAGACCGGCCGGTTCTGGTCCCCGTCCTGGCAGCCGACCCGGCACGAGGCGGAAGAGTACTTCTGCCGGCACGGCCTGGGCTACACCATTATCGGCTCCACCTGCCAGGGCGTCGCCGCGCAGACCCGCTACTTCGTCCCTCTGGGGGCGAACCTGGAAATCTGGCAGTTGACGGTGACCAACCAGCGCGACCGGCCCCTGGCCCTCTCCGTCTTCTCGGCGGTGGAGTTCTGCCTCTGGGACGCCTGGGACGACGCCACCAACTTCCAGCGCAATTTCAGCACCGGCGAGGTGGAGGTGGAGGACGGGGTCATCTACCACAAGACGGAGTACCGGGAGCGCCGCAACCACTTCGCCTTCTTCGCCTGTTCCGAACCGCTGGCGGGCTTTGACACGCAACGGGATGCCTTCCTGGGGCCGTACCGGGGCTGGGACCGCCCGCTGGCGGTGGAACGGGGCCAGTCCTTCAACTCCGTCGCCCACGGCTGGGCCCCCATCGGCTCCCACCATATCCGTCTCCACTTGGCGCCGGGGGAGAGTCGGCAGGTGGTCTTCCTCCTGGGCTACCACGAGAATCCGCCGGGGGAGAAGTTTGACCCGCCCGATTCGCAGCGGATCAACAAGCGGACGGTCCGTCCCGTCATCGCCCGGTATCTGGACCCGGCCCAGGTGGAGGCGGCCTTTGAGGCGCTCCAGGCCCACTGGGACCGTCTCCTGAGCACGCTCCAGGTGGAGACCCCTGACCCCCACACGAACCGAATGGTCAACATCTGGAACCCGTATCAGTGCATGACCACCTTCAACCTGGCCCGCTCGGCCTCGTACTTTGAGTCCGGCATCGGGCGGGGCATCGGGTTCCGGGATTCCAACCAGGACCTGTTGGGGGCGGTGGCGATGGTCCCGGAGCGGGCCCGGCAGCGCATCCTGGACCTGGCGGCGACCCAGTTGGAGACGGGCGGCGCGTACCACCAGTATCAGCCGCTGACGAAGCGGGGGAACGACGCCATCGGCAGCGGTTTCAACGACGACCCCCTCTGGCTGGTGCTGAGCACGGCGGCGTACCTGAAGGAGACGGGCGACGGGAGCATCCTGGACGAACCCGTCCCCTACGACAACCGGCCCGGCACGGAGGAGCCCCTGTACGGGCATCTGGAGCGGAGCATCCGCTACACGCTGGAGCGGCTGGGGCCGCATGGGCTCCCCCTCATCGGCCGCGCGGACTGGAACGACTGCCTGAACCTGAACATCTTCTCGGAGGAGCCGGGGGAGTCGTTCCAGACGGCGCCGCTGAAGCGGGACGGGACGGTGGCGGAGTCGGTCTTCCTGGGCGGGCTGTTTGTGCTGGCGGCGCGGGAGATGGCCGGGATTGCCCGCTGGCGCGGCCTGGAAGAGGAGGCCCGCCGCTACGAGGCGGCGGCGGACGAGATGGCCCGCCGGGTGCTGGAGCACGGCTGGGACGGGGAGTGGTTCCTGCGCGCCTACGATGCCTTCGGGGGGAAAGTCGGCTCGCGGGAATGCTCCGAGGGGCGGATTTTCATTGAACCGCAGGGGATGTGTGTGATGGCCAGCATCGGCCTGGAGGACGGACGGGCCCGGCGGGCGCTGGAGTCGGTCCGGGAGCATCTGAGCACGCCCCACGGCATTTTGCTGCATCAGCCAGCCTACACCCGCTACCACGTCCACCTGGGGGAGATTTCGTCCTACCCGCCCGGCTACAAGGAGAACGGCTCCGTCTTCTGCCACACCAACCCCTGGGTGATGATCGCCGAGACGGTGGTGGGGAACGGCGACCAGGCCTACGACTACTATCGGCGCATCAACCCGTCGGTGCGGGAGGCCATCAGCGAGGTTCACCGCTGCGAGCCGTACGTCTACGCCCAGATGATCGCCGGGCGGGACGCGCCGACGTTCGGGGAGGCGAAGAACTCCTGGCTGACGGGCACCGCGGCGTGGAACTACGTCGCCGTCACTCAGCACATTCTGGGCATCCGGCCCACGTTCGGGGGGCTGCGGGTCGCTCCGGTCATTCCGCGTGGCTGGATGGGGTTCACGGCCCGGCGGGTCTTCCGCGGGGTGACGTATCACATCACGGTGCAGCGGGTCGGGCCGGGGAACCGGGTCTCCCTGCGGGTGGACGGGGCGCCGGTAGAGGGGGACGTCGTGCCCCTGCCGCCGCCGGGGACGGAGATTGTCCAGGTAGATGTGGAAATTGGGGGATGATGAGCATCATCCCCCAACCAGAGGAAGCAGACCCTCCGTTCGTCTCTGGCAGCAGGGCTCCACCTTACCTCCCCAGGTACGTGCGGCGGCCATAGGCCGCCGCAAAATCCTAACTATCCCTCTTGTGCCAATAGACGCTGGATCAGCGGGCCGACCTCCAGCACGCTGGATACTACAAAGTCCGCCCCGTCCTGTGGCTCTCCGTCCACCAGAACAGTCGTCATCCCGAGTTGTTTGGCGGGTTGCAGGTTGACGGCGCGGTCGTCTATCAGGATGCAGGCCGGGCCCGGCGCGCCCAGCAGGGCCAGCAGGCGCTCGTAGGCCTCCAGGCGGGGCTTGTGGATGAAGTTCAGGGCGCGGATGTCCACGACGCGCTCAAAGAGGTCGGCGATGCCCAGGGCATTCAGCACCCGCGCGGCGTGCTCCACGGTGGAGTTGGTGAAGACGACGCGGCGAAGGGGAATCGCCGTCAGCATGGCCCGCAGGGCCGGGTCGGGCCGGAGGTAGGCCTCCACCGGGACGTCGTGGACGAAGGCCAGGTAGTCCTCCACGTCCACCTCCCTGGCGCGTTCGGCCAGCAGACCCCCCAGGGTGGTCCCGTAGCGGTGGATATAGACCTCCCGCAGGCGGGAGGCCTCCTCGGGGTCCATGCCCAGATGATGCTCAAGCCACCGGGTGATCCGCCGGGCCACGTCCTGCATCAGCCCGGCACTGGTTGGGTAGAGGGTTTCGTCCAGGTCAAAGACGGTGTAGGTAAGCGGCACGATAGTCTCCTCAGGCACGAAATTCACGAAAGGCGCGAAAGGCACGAAAGGCGCGAAAGACACGAAAGTTGGATGTGGGGGAAAGTATAACCGATTTTGGGCGGAAGGAAAAGTCAGGTGGAGGGATGCAAGGATACAAGGGATACAAGTAGACAAGGAGAAAAACATTCTGTATCCTTTGTGCCCTTCGTGTCCTTTGTGGTTTTTTAACAAAAAGCAGGCGCCCCTGGAGGAGAGGGGGCGCCTGCTGAGGGAAGCCCGTGCGGCGTCCAGGCCCTACCGGGTGACAATACAAATCCCCAGCGTCCCCGGTCCCGTATGTGTGCCGATCACCGGGCTAACCTCCGCGACGTAGACCTCCTCCGGCTTCAGTTGGGCCTTTACTTCTTCTGCCAGCGCCTGAGCGTCTTCCGGCACGTTGGCGTGGACGACAGCGGCCCGGAAGACGGGGGAGTTCCCGGCCCGTTCCCGCATCAGTTCCAGCATCCGGGCCAGTGCCTTTTTCTTCGTCCGCACCTGCTCCACGCCCTCAATGGCCCCGTCCAGTCCCAGAATGGGCTTGATCTGGAGGGCCGTCCCCAGGAACCGTTTTCCCCCTCCGATGCGCCCGCCCCGGTGGAGGAATTCCAGGGTGTCCACCATGAAGAGGATGTACAGGCGCTCCCGCACCCGCTCGGCGGCCGCCACGACCTCCTCTACAGAGGCACCCGCCCGCGCGGCCTCCGCCGCCGCCATGACCTGAAAGCCCAGCCCCATAGACGTGGAGCGGGAGTCTATGATCTCAATGCGGAGTTCGGGGAGCAACTTCTTTGCCGCCTCCGCAGAGGCGACGGTCCCGCTCAGTTGGGAGGAGATGTAGGCCCCCACGATGGTGTCTGTCCCCTTTTCCTTCGCCACCCGGCGGAAGAACTCCACGAATTCCCCCGCCGATGGCTGGGAGGTGGTGGGCATCACTTTGGCCGTCTGGAGGCGTCGGTAAAAGGTGGGCGGGTCAATATCCACTCCGTCCTTCAGGACTTCTTCCCCCCAGAGGACGTTGAGGGGAATCACGGGAATGCCCAACCGTTCCTGCACGTCCGGGGGCAGATAGGCGGTGCTATCGGTCACAACGGCGATGGATTGCGTGCTCATGATACCTCCTCCGATGCAGGGGATGATGAAAAACCGTCCAGGCCTGTAGCACAGGATTATGAACTTTAAAAAATTAACCCAGACATAAACCGGCATACTGACCACCTGACCCTTTGGGCTCACCCCTCCCCCCGGCCCCCTCCCCGCTGCCGCTGCGCGGCGCGGGGAGGGGGAGAAATGAGG
>Ga0272448_1000641_pt1 | contig 52264 bp, 49 predicted proteins | sample YNPCB0191_FD_202220 | JGI IMG/M metagenome (GOLD analysis project Ga0272448, IMG submission 202220) | Hot spring sediment microbial communities from Yellowstone National Park, WY, United States - YNP-CB-019-1 | ecosystem: Environmental > Aquatic > Thermal springs > Hot (42-90C) > Sediment... | reverse complement strand
CTTCCGGGTCTTTCGCGACCGGGTGGAGATGCACCTCTACGAGGCGGATGGAATCGAGAAGATGGCGTCAGGGGAGTGGCGGGTAACGGCGGTAGTCACCGAGCGCCGGTGACCGTTCGGGCCCGCTCGAGGCGGACGCTAGGTGCACCAGCGATAGACATGGAAGCACGGGCCGCGCGAGAACTGCACAGCGATCTCTCTCTGGTCGTCGGAGTTGTTCGCTGTCGCGCCCATCCTGACGATTCTGCCGGTGGCGTGTAGCGTGCGCATGAGGGGCCCGCGACCTCTATGGGTGGCGCCCGAGATGCGCAAATGAATCTCTTCTCCGGACTGGAGGCCGTGCCACGACGCGGTGCGGAAGCGAACTCCCCCTGCCGAGATGTCTGCGGTGATCCCGTGCCGCATTTCCGCGGCTTCGTCCTGCGCGCGCCGGAACTCGATGGTCAGTTCCAGCGGCAGTCGCGGCGTCGCACGCCGCTCGAACGTGGGCAACGGGACCTCGGGCAAGAGTTGTCTTATGTCCATCGTCCGCAGTTCGATGTCAGTCTTGGCGAGACCCTGCCGTCCCTCCACGGCCAACGTCCGTTCCGGCAGGAGACCGTTCCACTCGTATCATCGTAAGAAATCGGCTCCGCTTGAGAGCGGTCGCCTTGGCGAATCAAGAATCGCTCGGTAGAATCGAGTCCGGATGCGAAGCGCCACCGACTGCACGATAATTTGCGCTTCTGGAGGCTCTCGCCCCATGGTTTCATTGCGAACACGCCGGAGGCAACGTGCTCTGGTGCGACCAGGTCCGACGGTTCATCTGGTTACGCTGGGGTGTGCGAAGAATCTCGTGGATTCGGAACGCCTCCTGGCGCGCCTGGTACGCGGGGGCGCCGTCATCGTCGGGAGACCGCAGGATGCCGAAGTCATAGTGGTCAACACGTGTGCGTTCATCGAGGCAGCCAGGCGAGAATCGGTGGATACCATTCTCTCCCTGGCGCGCTGGAAGACCGAGGGTCGTTGTCGCAGGCTCATTGTCATGGGATGTCTCGGAGAAAGGTATCGGGCCGACCTTGTCTCGGCGCTGCCGGAGGCGGACCGCGTCTTCGGCATCCGCGAACTCGATGATGTCGTGGACTCGTGTGGGGCAGCGCGGGTCCGAACGACCAGCGAACGCCTCCTGCTCACCCCGCGACACACGGCGTACCTTCGGATATCGGATGGCTGTAGCAACCGATGTGCCTATTGTGCAATCCCCGCGATTCGCGGTCCCTACCGGAGCAGGCCCTTCGCGGATATTGTTCGCGAGGCCGAGGAATTGGTGGCGAGCGGCGTCCGGGAACTCATCCTGATCGGGCAGGACACGACGCTGTACGGATCCGACCTCCGTGGGCGTCGCATCGAGGATCTCCTGGCGCGACTGGCGGAGATAAGGCGCTTGCGCTGGCTTCGGCTTCTTTACACGCACCCCGCGCACTTCTCCGAAGGTCTCATCGAGGCCTATGCGAGCATACCGAAACTCTGCCCCTACGTGGACTTGCCTGTGCAGCATCTCGACGATGCCATCCTCAGGCGCATGGGCCGGCATGTGACCCGGGACGAAATACTTGCCCTGGTGGATCGCATTCGCGAACGCATACCCGACGTGGTCATCAGGACGACGATTATAGTCGGGTTTCCGGGAGAGACGCGGGAGCAGTTCAACGACATGCTCCGGCTCCTGAGGCGCCTGCGCTTCGACCACCTCGGCGCGTTCGCTTACTCACGCGAGGATGGTACCCGTGCGGCGCGCATGGGGGGACAGGTCTCCGAGCGGACCAAGGAACGCCGCCTACGCGACCTTATGCTGGCCCAGCGCAGACTGGTTCGTTTCAATCAGCGCCGGTGGGTTGGCCGGCAGGTGGAACTCGTGGTTGATGCGAAAGGCCCCGGCGACTCGTGGATTGCCCGGACGAGGTTCCAGTCGCCGGATGTGGACGGCGTCACATATATCCGGGGCGGCGAATTGCTGCCCGGCCGGTTCCTGCGCGCACGCATCACGGGGTTCCGGAGTTACGATCTCATCGCGGAGCCCGACGGCACCTCGTGACGTCTCGCACGCTATTCGCCACTGGTCTCATCGGGCATCAGATACGGCTCGACCTGGATGAAGTTGAAGGCGAGTTCCTGGCCGATGCGCCCGCCCGGTTCCGTGTCCGACGTCCAGTCGGAAATCACCAGACGCGCCGTTTCCGAGCGTGGTCTGAACACGACGCGGATCAGGTTGAACCATGCCGGATTGTCCTGCCCGTATTCCTTCGTGGACATCCAGTGCGACTGGCGGTACAACCCCTGAAACGAGTAAGCGGGTAGAATCTCGGCATCCTCGACCCTGATCGAACACGGGCGGATCTCCTTCCGTGTAAGTTCGCGAGCGTCGCCCACAACTAACTTGACCGAATACGCCCTGCCGGGCTGGAATCCGGTCATCTCTTGGCTCACGACGTTGGGTCTCTCGGCGGTGCGCACCATGCGGAGAAAGTTGTCGCCCGCGGGACATGACTTGTAACGGCCCTGAAGCCTGTTGTATCCCTCAATCCGGCCGACCGATACCGTTTCCGGTCCTGCCGCCGACACGCTCCATCCGGCGAGTCCATCCGCGAAGTCGGGGTTCCGTATATGCCTCAGTTCGTATGGGTCGTTCGAGAGCCGCTCGCTCTTGCCCTCGATGCAGTAATGCCGCACCATCTTCGCGAACCAGCGGAGGTGCTCCTCATCGCAGTAGCCGGATGACCACAGTTCGATACCGAACAGACCGTCGTACGCTGGATGTGTTGCATAGACGTTCATCTGCATGTCCAGGTACGTCTTGATGTCCGCAAGGGGCTCCACGTTGTCCGAGGCGGGCGGAGCGGTCATGAAACCCATGACGATGACACATCGCTTCTGGAAATCGGGGAAGAACTCCCGGAATTGCTCCATCGCCTCGACCAGTTTTTGCTGGATGACGGCTTTCGCCTGGGACTCGGTGGGCATCTCCCCGAGGTAGCGCTCGTAGGCGAACCGGCACGGCGTCGAGAGCAGGGGTTCCACGAACGGTCGGAGCCCATCCGGATCGCCAGCGATGTACGGGTAGAGAAGCCGACCGGGCCGCTCAGCGTAGAATTTGCGTATTCCCTCGACCCAGGCGTCCTTGTATGCGGACATCGCCTGCCCCGGGTAGAACTCGTCTATGATGAGGCCGTGACAGAAGTTGTGCTTGCTGTCCGTCGCGGCCCAGGCGCGAAAGACATCGTCGGCATTGACGGCTTCCCTGGTGTGCAGGCCGGGCGGATTGTCATGGCGGAGAAGTCGTTTGCCCATGCATTTGGTCCACTCGAGGACGTGGGGATCGCCATGGTCAACGATCAGGACGTTCGCCACGTCGAGGATTCCCATCCTCGCGAGGCCGTCCCAGTCGTACGGCCCGAACTCCCGCACGTAGGGATTGTACAGGTAGTGCGAGAAGATTATCTCCGGAATTGCCCGCACGGTGAGAGAATCCAGCGAGCAGCCCTCTACCGCGTCCACGACGAGATTGTGAGAACCCTGCGGCAACCAGCGCATTGCCTCGCAGGGGCCCGTGATGTATTCCCGATGCCACGTTAGCGGAACGTCCGATTCATTCAGCAGGACCCGGACAACCCCCCAGGGGACCTTGGTTGTGGAGGTGGTGGAGCCGATAGTGGCGCGAGACCTGAAATAAACCCATCCCTCGCGGGGATTCTCGAACGTGAAGGTGCGCGCCGAACGTGCCGCATCGCCCTCCACGTGGAGGAGTTCCGTGACCAGGTTGTTCAACCTGCGGGGGCCGGGGGGCTGTGCCATGACCGCTCGCCCGCACCAGGCGGACAGCAGGAGGATGCAAATCGTTCCAGGCCAACTCGTGCGCACTCCCTTTCGGGATCGTCTCGAGACCATGTTCTGACTCCGCGGTTTTGGACTCTTTGCGCTTGGGGTACGTCGCAGGGTCATATATCAGATCTTGACCGCGCGCGTCAACCAGTTTGTCCGTCGTCTGGTGGGACTGGTGGGGAATGATCGGCGTCTCCGGTATCGGCGAGGGAGTTCGGCTCAAACGATGCCGGCGCCGAACGGCCGGTCGTCGCTCGACGGCCGGTTTCCCGTGCTCCGGTCAGGCGGTTTCTGTGCACGGGGGCGGGGGGCACTGGGCTGCGTTTCCGTACCGCCCGATTCCCTGGACTTCTCCGTCTCGCGCTGGAACGCCTCCAGTATCGCCTTTTGGATCCGGGCCCGGCACTCGGCGTTTATCGGGTGGGCGATATCCACGTGCAGTTTGCCGCCGCCCTCTTCGGGATCGGGCGTGCGCTTTCCTGGCAGGCGGGTTCCGCACTCGTTGCAGTACTTGCCGCGCAGGTGGTTCTTGGCGCCGCAGCGCGGGCAGTGGTCGGTCAACTTGCGGCTCGGCATCGCGACGAATAGCCCCTTTGCCCCGTCAATTATCTTGATGTCGCGCACCACGAACTCGTTGTCGAATGTGATTGTGCAGAACGCCCGCAATCGCTCAGTCTGGTCCTCCACCAGACGCACCTTGACCTCGGTGATTTCCATGGCGAGTCCTCCGGCGCTCTGACACGTTTGCCTCCCCCGCGCGCCCCACGCGCAATGTCCTTTTCCACTACAATGTTAGGACGCAATCCCGGGCAAGTCAAGGAGATTTTGACTCGGCACATGTGCTGCACAGGCAGGTCAGGTAGCCGGTGATTTGGCGAATACGACGTAAATCCGCTGTACCAGCAGGGACCTCGATGCAAGTCCTGTTACTCACGAGGATCTCCTCATGGCTCACCAGGAATCCGTAATTCGCCTGTCCGGTCGCGAATCCGTCCTTGACACGTTTTGACTCGAGTGGTAGCATCCGGATGAGGAGGACGTAGAAAGCGCCGCAACGGGATGCGCTCGCTCAGGGCCGTTCTGCCAGGGCGAGCGCGTTGCTTAGCGACACCAGCCGCCGCCTCCGGAGGTGTGCAAAATGGCCGTCTATGCCGTCAGCGTACGCTGGGGCGCGATGGGCCTGGTCGGCCTCTTCCGCTCCGACTTCATCGGCATCCGCATGGGCGATGACTGCGTCATACGCACGGAGCGCGGAGTGGAGGTGGGCCGTGTCCTCTCGCCGCCGAGACCTTGCGAGGGAGAGGCAGAGGGGCAATCATGGGCTGGCGAAATTCTCCGTCGCGTCAACAGCGAGGATCAGAAACGCCTCGCGGCCATTCGCGAGGTCGAGGAACCGCGCGAGTTCGATTTTTGCCGCAAGCGGATTCAGGAACGTTCGCTGCCGATGAAACTCGTCGGCGTCGAGCATCTCTTCGGAGGAACCAAGATAATCTTCTACTTCCTTGCAAGCGGACGGGTTGACTTCCGCGAACTGGTGAAGGACCTGGCGCAGGAATATCGGACGCGCATAGAGATGCGCCAGATCGGGGTTAGAGACGAGGCCCGGATGCTGGCTGAGTTCGAACACTGTGGCAGGGAACTCTGCTGTAAGACCTTCCTCAAGAACCTCGAGCCGGTCACAATGAAGATGGCGAAGAACCAGAAGGCGACGCTCGATCCCACGAAGATATCCGGTCGCTGCGGGCGCCTGATGTGCTGTCTGCGGTACGAGGAGGGGATTTACGAGGAACTGCGGGAACTCTTGCCCAGGAAGGGGTCGCGAGTGGCTACCCCGGACGGGGAGGGGGTGGTTACGAGCCTCGACCCGATAAAACAGCAGGTCACGGTGGAACTGGACGGTCAGCGCGAGGAGTCTTTTCACGTGAGCGCGATTCGCGTCCAGAGCGATGCGCCACCGCCCGCCGAGGAAGACGAACCGGAGTGAGATTGTGCGTCGCACATTCTACGTGACCACACCGATATACTACGTGACTGCGCAACCGCACATCGGCACGGCCTACACGACCATTGCAGCGGATGTGCTCGCGCGATATCGGCGGCAGTGCGGCTTCGATGTGCATTTTCTCACGGGAACGGACGAACACGGGCTCAAGGTGCAACGGGCCGCAGAGGAGCACGGCTGCACCCCGCGCGAACTCGCCGATCGTGTTGTCGCGCAGTATCGCGAGGCGTGGGATCTTCTCGAGATCTCCTACGACGATTTCATCCGCACGACGGAGCCCCGGCACGAGCGAACCGTGCAAACGGTCTATCAGCGCCTCTACGATGCGGGGGAACTCTACCTCGCGGACTACGAGGGCTGGTACTGCGTCTCGTGTGAATCGTTCCTCAAGGAGTCGGGTGACGGTGCGCCGAAGTGCCCCGAATGCGGTCGCCTGGGGGAGCGAAACGCCGAACGCTCCTACTTCTTTCGACTCGGCAAGTACCGTGACAGGCTGCTGGCTTTCTACGATGGTCACCCGGACTTTGTTCAGCCCCAGGCGCGAATGAACGAGGTGCGCTCTCGCGTGGAGGAGGGGCTGCGCGACCTCAGCGTCACCCGCGCTACGCTGGAGTGGGGCGTGCCGATGACCTTCGATCCTGCGCACCATGCGTACGTCTGGATAGACGCCCTCGTAAACTACATATCGGCGATCGGTTACGGGTCCGACCCCGGAAGGTTCTCTCGCCTGTGGCCCGCCGACGTGCACATCGTTGGCAAGGACATAATCTGGTTCCACGCAGTCATATGGCCATGTCTCCTCATGGCGCTCGGCCTCGAGCCGCCCAGGATGATCTTCGCCCACGGCTGGTGGACCCACAACGGCGAGAAGATGAGCAAGAGCAAGAACAACTTCGTCGTTCCGGCGGAGGTGGTCGCGGAATACGGCGCCGATGCGTTTCGGTACTTCATACTTCGCGAGTTGCCGTTCGGACTGGATGGCGATTACCGTGACTCGGCGATGCTCCAGAGGTATAATTCAGATCTCGCAGGAGACCTGGGAAATCTGGTACACCGTGCGCTGGCGATGATAGAGCGTTATGCCGATGGCGTTCTGCCGCAACCCGCTGCCGAGCCGCGGGGACCGCTGGCGGAATCGCTGTCCGGGCTCGCCGAAGACGTCGAGCGCGCGATGTCGGGTCTTCAGTTCAGCAGGGCGCTCGAACGCATCTGGGAGTTCGTTCGCCGTGCCAACCAGTACGTGGAGGAGCGTAAGCCTTGGGAACTGGCGAAGATGCGGTCCGATCGCCCGAGGCTCGATGCGACGCTCTATCATCTTGCGGAGTCGCTGCGCATCCTTTCGGTGCTTCTTGCGCCGACGATGCCAGCGACCGCCGCAGCCATCGCCGGGAGACTGGGCATCGAGCAGGAACGCCGGCCGCTTCCGGAGGCGCTGGAATGGGGGGGGCTTCGACCGGGTGTACATGTACGACGCGGCGAACCGCTCTTCCCGAGAAAGGAGTAACGCCGCGGCATCGCCCGGCGCGAGGACCGTCGCGGACGGAATTCGGCCCAGGCGGAATGTGAGGCTCCTGCTCATCCGAGGGGGAGACGCAATGGACCTCGAATCGGCCATCAGGCGCAAGGTCTTGAGCCGTAAGCGCCGTTTCGAACTCGGCGCCTATCTCTTCGTCTTCGAGGCACTGGCTTACACGCAGAAATGTCTGGGACGCGACGATCCCTCGCTCTCGCCGCCTCAGCGGCACGTGACCGGCCGCGAACTTCTCGAAGGCATCCGCGAATACGCCCGCGCACAGTTCGGCCCGCTTGCCCCCACAGTCTTCCGCAGTTGGGGCGTTAGGGACGCGGCGGATTTCGGTCGCATCGTCTTCGACCTTGTCGAGAGCCGCCTCCTCGGCAAGACGGAGAACGACCGGCCGGAGGATTTCGCGGGCGGTTTCGACATTGACACGGCATTCGACGATTCACTCGATGTGACCCTCGAATGACCACTGCCCCGTCGCGCCTAATCGTCTCCGTGCCGTATCCCGTCCGGCTGTTCGGGGACCTCCAGGACCTGCTGGGGCTTCCAGCACTGGTGGCCGGTCTGGATGAGCGGACGGCGGTCGCATGCACGCCCAGGGAGGACCGCCTCTTCGCGTTGCGCTTTCATGGGCTCCAGGACGAGGTCGTCTTCGATGTCGAGGAGGTCGCGCCGCTTGAGGAGGTCTCGCCCACATTCGGGCACGCCTTCAGGATGCTGGGGCGGCGAGGTCTGTTGCCCCGCGAAGGTTTCGACCTCGTGGTGTACGAGCGCCAGCCCGGGCAGGGGGTGCGCGGCAATCACCCCGCGGCGGCGGTAGCGTGGGTGCTCGCGTTCCTCGCGGGAAGCGAAAGGCTGCGCGACCTGAGCGGTGAAGAGACGGCGGATCTCGTCCTCGAAATACTGGGGGACCTTCCGATTGCTCACGGAGCAGCACCGGAGATATACGCGTGCATAATGGGTGGTGTGTTGCGCTTCGACCCGGGTTCGCGTCCGAAGGTGACGCCGCTCGAGCGGTCGCTACCGGGCCTCATCCTGGTGCGTTGCCAGTCGCGGCGAGTTACCCATCCTCGCTACGAGGGAGTCTCGGCGCTCGGGGCCATCCGTCGGCTCGAGCAACTGTTGGAAGGGACGTCGTTCGTCATGGCCTCCTTCGACGAGGTCGTGGCGCGACTGCGGGACCTTGCGGAGCGAGATGCAAGTCTGGCGTACGCTCACCTTGTCATTCGCGAGCATTGTCGGGCGGCGTGGGAGATGCTGGCTGGCGAACTGGCGCTGGACGATGATCGCCTCGGCGAACTCCTGGACGATACTGACAGCATGCTCAGGGACTATCTGGGCTTCCGGGAGCCAGGATTGGAGATGATGATGGATGTGGCTGAACGCGCCGGTGCACTCGGGTGCAAGGTGCTTCCTGGCACTCAGATGTTCGTGGTCTTCGCGCCGGCGCGAGAGGACGAGGTGATCGAGGCGATCCGCAAGGCGGGCGGGGACGCGCGCCGCGCGCCGGTCAGTGACGGGATGCGACTGGAGATCCGCTAGGTCCTGTCGGCCCACGCTCCGGAGCACCGGAGGGCGGGCCGGCCCCGGCGTGTACCGACGCATGAGGGGTATATGCGCCGGCCATGGGGCGATGCCGGAACCGGCCCTGTCACCTTCTCTACCGTTTCCATGGTGGCTCGGATGGGAGATACGAGTCGAACTCCTTCAGGAGCGCCTCCTGGTAGTCGCCCGAGAACCTACCGTTGAAGAACCGATCCAGCCCCTCTTCGTAGAGGCGTTGCCACGAGGTTTCCTCGTCACCCGGGTTTATCGGAAAGAACAGTGCGTTGTTCGCTTTCGCGGCCTTGTAATCGCCGGGCGCGTCGCCGATCATCAGGATCCTCTCCGGCGGGTAGCGCCCCTGGCTCGCAAGGGCGATGTGCTCGCTCTTGGTACCCATCTCCTGGCCAGCAATGGCCTGAACGTATCCATCTATGGAGTGCTCCTGCCATTCCCGGACGAGCGCCTCCGTGGGCGTCTGGCTCACGACTATCATGTCGGCCTTCGCCGATGCCTTCTCCAGACATTCCCTCACGTACGGGAAGGGGGGCACGTCGTGGACCATTCTGGCGATCGTCGCGTTCACCGCCTTGGACCAGCCCAGGGCGCGCTCCAGTTCATCCCTCGCCGCAGGGTCCGAGACGGTCTGGATGAAGGCGGATAGCGTCTCGTTGCTCAGCGTCTTGTTGGCGGCGATGTAGGCGTCTATCGCTTTCCCCTCGGTGAACCGGGCTTTTCGTCGCCGCACCTCGGGCCGTTCGTGGAGAAGTCTGAGTACCTTCTGCACGGCCAGCCAGCGATTGCAGCCCCTGTCCTTGGAATACAGGTTTACGAATTCCCATGCCTCGCGGGCGTATTTGCTTATCGCCTGACAGTGGAAATGTTCGATGAAGTTCGGGCAGAAGCACTCCTTGTGCTTTATTTCCATCGTGTCGAAGGCGCAGCCGTCGGAGTCTATGCCGATGAAAAAGTCGTGGCGCTTCTGCACCTTCCTGAGCGCGTCCGCGGGGTTCGGCGTCATCCCGTTGCTCTCCTTTCACGTGTCGGGTCAGATGCTGTCGCACAGGTACGCGCCGTCCACCGGCACCGTGATGCCGCTGACGAAACTGGAAGCCCTGTCGCTTGCCAGAAATATCGCGACGCCGCAAAGTTCGTCGGGCTGTCCGAATCGTCCGAAGGGGGTCTTCGCCAGGACCTGTTTGCCCCGCGGGGTGAGTTCGCCAGTCTTCTCGTCTATGAGCAGGGGGCGGTTCTGATCGGCGAGGAAGAAGCCAGGGGCAATGGCGTTGACGCGAATGCCGTGCGGCGCGAGTTCCTTGGCGAACGCCACGGTCTGATTGCGCACAGCCGCCTTCGCGGCGTCGTACGCCCAGACACCGGAGAGCGGTATGTACGAGGCCATCGAAGCGATGTTGATGATGCACCCCTTGACCTTGTTGGCGATGCAATATTTGGCGAAGGCTTTTGTCGGGGCCAGGCAGCCGGCGATGAGGTTGAGTCGGAGGACGAACTCGTAGTCCTCGATTTTCTGCTCGATGAGCGGACATTTCCCGCGGTTGCCGCCGCACGCGTTGAGGAGGATGTCCACGCGCCCGAAGCGGCGCACGGACTCGTCCAGGGCGCGGGCGATCGCTTCCTCGTCCATCAGGTCAACGGTCACGCCCGCGACGCCTTTGGGGTCTCCGCATTCCTTCGCGATGAAGGCGACCTTCTGGTCGAGGGCGTCCTTGCGGACATCCCAGAGCACTACGTTCGCGCCGGCCTTTGCGAAGCCGGCGCCCATAGCCGAACCGAGGGTGCCGCCGCCGCCGGTTATCACCGCCGTCTTGCCGTCGAGACCGAACAGGTTCTGCACGTAACTCATCGTCAGGACTCCATCCGCGAGTGAGCGCTCATGCGGGAAGTTCCGTCGTCCCGCGCTCCTCCCATTTGGTGTGGAATGAACCCTCTTTGTCTATTCGCCGGTACGTGTGTGCGCCGAAGTAGTCGCGCTGGGCCTGGGTCAGGTTCGCTGGCAGGCGCTCTGACCGATATGTGTCGTAATACGCGAGAGAAGCGCTCATCGCGAGGCACGGTATGCCGAGCGAGACCGCGGTCGTCACGGTGTGTCGGAGGCCATCCTGACAGGACATGACCTGACCCGCGAACCACTCGTCCATGAGAAGGTTGGGGAGAGCGGCGTTGCGGGCGAAGGCGGCGCGAATCTTGTCGAGGAGTCCGGCGCGAATTATGCACCCGCCCTTCCAAATGCGGGCGATCTCCGAGAGGTTCAGGTCGAACTGGTATTCCTGCGAGGCCATGCGTAGAAGCGCCATTCCCTGTGCGTACGAGATGATCTTGGCGGCGAACAGGGCCTGGCGAACGCTCTCGACGAGTTTCGATTTGCCGCGAACCTTCGCGGGCGCGGGCCCCCGCAGGAACTTCGAGGCTGCCACGCGCTCAGCCTTCAGCGCGCTTATGATGCGGCTCTCGACCGCTGCGTTGATGGTCGGGATCGGTGCACCCACATCGAGCGCGTTCTGGCTCGTCCACTTGCCCGTGCCCTTCTGCTGCGCCTCGTCGAGGATCGCATCCACGCGCGCCCTGCCATCCGGGTCGGTGACGCGGAGGATGTTCGCGGTTATCTCGATGAGATAACTGTTCAGGTCGCCCTCGTTCCATTTTCTGTATATCCTGCTGAGTTGCTTCGCATCCTTCCCCAGTGCGCGGCGCAGTATATCGTAGGACTCGGCGATCAGTTGCATGTCGCCGTACTCGATGCCGTTGTGGACCATCTTGACGTAGTGTCCTGCGCCACCAGGGCCGATGTAGGTGCAGCAGGGGCCATCGTCCACCTGAGCGGCGATCTTTGTCAGTATCGGCGCCATGTGGTCGTATGCCTCCCGCGGGCCACCGGGCATGATGGATGGCCCCATCAGGGCGCCCGTCTCCCCACCGCTGATGCCGGTGCCGAGATAGTGCACGCCCCGCTGGGCGAGGTCGTTTCCCCGCCTGATAGTGTCCTTGAAGAACGAGTTTCCGCCGTCCATGACGACGTCGCCCGGCTCCAGGTGCGGCTTCAACTGTCCGATGACCTCGTCAACCGGGTCCCCGGCCTTTACCATGATGATTATCCTTCGTGGGCGCTGGAGCGAGGCCATGAACTCCTCGATGGAGCGTGTCCCCACGATGTTCTTGCCGCTCGCGCGACCGCGGATGAAATCGTCCACCTTCGAGACCGTGCGGTTGAAGACCGCGACCGAGAAGCCGTTTCGCTCGATGTTGAGGACAAGGTTTTCCCCCATCACGGCGAGACCGATAAGGCCGACGTCCTGCTGTGGCATTGTTTATCTCCCCGGGGTAGAACGCTCGAACGGGCGAGCATGTTCGATGCGCTGGCTATACTACAATGGAATCGCCCGCCGCGCAAGTGCGCCACGGATTGCCCGACTCGACCCCTTCCGCAGCCCAGACCCGACAGGCGCACACCGGACGCGCGCGGATGTGACAGCCAGCAAGGGCGGCGCCGCCGGTCAGAGGCGCACCTGGCTCAGCCGCGGAAGCCAGGCGTGCAGTTCCTCGATCGAATGGGTGAAGAAGATGACCCCGTCAGCCCCCGTTTGCCTCGCGATTTCCATCTGTTCGACAAGTTCTTCCACGTCAGCGACCCTTCCGTGGCTAGTATGGGGGCCCAGGGTAATGCAGAGGGGCTGCTCGCCCCGCCGCATGTACTTGACGTCCAGACACCGCCGCAAGAACGCATCCCGCCCGTACGTGTATCCGCTTGGGTTGATCCAGTCGAGATAACCTTCTTCGAGCCAGGTCGGCCAGTCCTGGAACACGAGGCGCGACGCATAGCCCCAGACGTAGGCCGAGAGGAGGGCCTCCCTGCGCACGGCCGACATCGCAGCCTTGAGTTCCCTGACGAAGGCCGTGACGTTCTCACAGCGGGCCTTGTTCCAGAGGAACATGCCAGGCGCGTAAGCCTGCTCCCGTGCGCCCGCTTCCTTTCCGGACTTGGCCAGGACGATCGGATCGTAGCCGTATCCGCGACGGAACTGGTCCCTGCATGTGCTGCAATAGCAACAATCTCCCGACAGTTCCGTCTCGACGTATCGGACGCCGTCGAGGCTGATTCCGTCGATCGCACACCTGCGTAGCAGGTTCGCGAGTGCATGGATTACGAAGGCCCGGAGGGCCGGATTGCCCGGGTCGGAGTAGGGGACCGCCTTGCCTTCCGCGTTCACCATGCGGAACTCGGGTCTCGGAGCCTCTCCAGCCAGGGCCCAGCATACGGGGTGGACCTCCATGCCACGTGCGTGGGCCTCGCGGACGACGGTGTTGATGACGTTCTCGTTGTCGGGCGAGAGCACGTCTCCCGGAAGGCAGAGCAGGATCAGGTTCATCCCGCTTTCGGCGAACAGGTCGAGCGTCTCACGCAGGTCAGCTGACCTCATCTCTGCAACGGGCTGTTCGCCCCTTGCCTTACGCGCCTCCACGCAGTATCCGCAGTTGCAGACGAGCGCCGCACGCCCGTCGGATGTGACGCGCATGTAGATGCCCCTGACCTTCTCGCCGTCCTTGTTGCGAATGACTGGCGAACCCATCGCTTACTCCTCGGCCCCTATACCTCGATCTCGTACAGGAGCGGTCTCGTGCCTGCTTCTATGTCTCCGCCCGAGGCGCGGAAGCGGCTTCGGACGGCGCCCGTCTCCCCCGCGTATATCCGGCCATCGAGGCCAACGCTCATGCAGTGGACTCGGCCCGCCTCCAGGCCGCTTTCTCGGTCGGCGATGGGGCCGATCTCGCGGTAGTGCCCGTTGCGCGGGTCGAACTCGAAGAGGAAGGCCCCGCGGGTGCCGTACTGGGGGCCGCCGCCGGCGGCGCCGTAGAGGAGCCCGTCGCGCATCACGAGCGCGGGAAGCCGTGGCCCGGGGTTGGGCCGGCAGAGTTCTCTCACCCTCAATCTCCCCGGCTCGATGGAAAAGACGATACCGGTCTCCCAGGTCCCGCCGTAGATCATGCCATCCTCTCCGACCACGAGTGCGTCCACCCGCAACGACCCATCTCCTGGCAGTTTCGAGTCCGTCTCCGTCAGCCGCTTTCTGGCGCTATCGTATGTGAATATGTATCCCTCGCTGCACGAACCATATACAATGCCATCGGGGTCACAGACGATCGTATGACTGCACGCGCCGTCACCCCAGACTCCTCCGTGCACCTGATCGTGGAAAGTGACCTCCCCCGTTTCGAGGTCCACTGCGAAGAAGTCGTTGTGGTCGTACGTCATGCCGAAAAGTTCGCGGCCATCGGGGGCGACAGTGGTGGCTATGATCCAGAGATGGGGAAGGGGCACGCCCAGGTCGCGGCCACTGTCCGTGGCCGGATCATAGATGAAGACGTGTCCGCCCTCGTCGTCGAAGAGCCTGCGGTGGCATGTGCCGTGGGCTACGTTCTGGCCCGTTCCGCCGGCCAGACGTCCGTCGGGCAAGCGGTCGAGTGCATGGTGGATCTTTTGCGCGACGGGCGAGCCGTCGCGGTAGAAGATCTCGGGCGCCGACTTGACGCGGGCGCCCAGGTCGCGGACGGCACCCTTTCGCGGATCGAACTGGAATAGAAGGTGTCCCTTTGCGCCGGTCAGGCCGCCGTATATTTTGCCATCGAGGCCGGTGACCAGCGAGACCACCTCCCGGGCACCTGGCAGATCAATCTCGTGGATCGTGACGCGCATTTTCGAGCCTCGCTCGGGTAGCGGGAAGAACGGGCTTCGGCAGGCCCAGGGCTGTCGCCGCCAGGCTCGGAACCTCCGATGCAGTTCAGAGCCCGTCCTTCAGGCCATGCGCAGCGGTATAGGCACTTCCGGCGCCGCTGATGTAGTAGGCCACTCTCAGGGCCTCGGCGACCTCGCGCCTCGTCGCGCCTGCCTGCATCGCCGCGCGCGCCAGGGATGCCACGCCACCCGATGCCCCGTGCGCAGCATCGAGCGCCATCGCGATGAGAAGTTTCACCTTGCGCGGCAACGCACCATCGCCGAGTGCGGCGTCAGCGGTCTGCCGAACCATCTTTACCAACTCCGGATCGAGCGCCTCGAGGGCCTTCAGAGGATCCTCTCCCATTCCTGTCCTCCCACCTCGGGTGGAACCATTGTCTTCCAGCCATATTGTATCGCGCGCGCTTCCCGACACAAGTGCACGATCGGCGGCATCGAGCGCCCTTGCGCCTATCCTTGTGAATAGCGCGCACGCTGCTATAATTACGATGCAGCCAAAGTGCGGAGGGGAGTCAGGTGGAACTCTTCGAAGAGAGTGGCGACGCCTGCACGGCGCGCGTCATAGAACTCGCTGTTGCCCGTTCAAAGGCCCTCGGAATCACGAAGATCGTGACGGCGTCCAGCAGCGGCGCCACCGCGTTGCGCTTTCTGAAGTCGTGGCCAGGCGAGCGACTGATCGTGGTGAGGTACGTCTTCGGGTTCGAGGAGCCCGACGTGCAGGAGATGCCTGCGGATGTGGCCAGGCAGATAGAGCAGGCAGGCGCGCGGATAGTCACAGCCGCTCACGCTTTCGGGGGAGTGGGGCGCGCGGTGAGACGCAAGATGAACACCTATCAGGTTGACGAGATCATCGCCAATACGTTGCGCATATTTGGTCAGGGGGTGAAGGTCGCGTGCGAGGTGACGTTGATGGCGTGCGATGCGGGTCTGGTTCGGACCGACGAGAAGGTGATTGCGTGCGGCGGGTCGGGCCGAGGTGTGGACGCGGCGCTCGTCGTGACACCTGCCAACACTCACAACTTCTTCGATCTGAAGGTGCACGAGATAATCTGCAAGCCGCGTCTGTGAGTCGTCGCGGGTTGTGGTACACGCAGGTGATGGCCCCCGGAACTGGCATCGGCAGCTCTCCGGTAACGGGCAGCGGGATGTTACCCAGTAGAGATTGACGGGAATGCACGAATCCATCCTCATCCTCGATTTCGGCTCCCAGTACGTGCAACTGATCGCGCGAGCGGTGCGCGAGTTGAATGTTTTTTCCGAGATCGTTTCCCGTGACATTTCGCCCGCCGAGGTGCGTATGCGCGCGCCCCGCGGCCTCATCCTTTCAGGCGGTCCCTCCAGCGTTTACGAGGAGAACGCCCCCACGTGCAACCCGGAACTCCTCCGGATGGGCATCCCCGTGCTGGGCATTTGCTACGGGATGCAACTCGGCTGCCAGTTGCTCGGTGGGACGGTACGTCCTGCAGTCGCGCGAGAGTATGGTCGAACCACGCTCATCGTGGAGAGACCGGAGCGTCTACTGGTGGGTCTGCCCAGCGAACTCGTGGTCTGGAGCAGCCACGGGGACCAGGTCCAGGAGATATCGGGGGAGTTTATCGCCCTCGCTTCCACCCCCACGTGCCGATTCGCTGCGGTCAAGCACCGCCAGACGGACTTCTACGGCGTGCAATTCCATCCGGAGGTCTCGCACACGCAGCATGGCAAGGAGATATTGCGCAACTTTCTCTACCGGATATGCGGATGCAAGGGCGATTGGCGGATGGAGTCGTTCGTCGAGGGTGCCGTGGATGCAATTCGTGAACGGGTTGGCGAGGCGAGGGTCGTCTGCGGTCTATCCGGTGGCGTGGATTCGGCTGTCACCGCGGCCCTCGTGCATCGCGCTATCGGAGACCGACTGCACTGCATCCTCGTTGACAACGGCCTCCTCCGCATGGACGAAGCGGAGGCTGTCCGGCGTGCGTTCCATGACGCGATGGGCATGAAGTTGACTGTGGTTGACGCCGGGGCGCTGTTTCTGGATCGTCTGGCCGGAGTGACGGACCCGGAGGAAAAGAGGCGCATAATCGGCCACACATTCGTGGAGGTCTTCAGGCAGGAGGCCCGGAACATCCCGGGCGCAAGGTTCCTCGCTCAGGGCACGCTGTATCCGGACGTCATCGAGAGCCGATCCCCGTTGGGCGGTCCCTCCGCTACCATCAAGACCCACCATAACGTGGGTGGACTTCCGGCCGAACTCGGCTTCGAGTTGATAGAGCCGTTGAGGGAACTGTTCAAGGACGAGGTGCGCCGGATCGGCGAGGCGCTCGGCCTTCCGTCCGAGGTCGTCTGGCGGCAGCCCTTTCCCGGTCCCGGGCTCGCTGTGCGTATCTGCGGGGAGGTCACCCGCGAGCGGCTCGAGATACTGCGGAAGGCCGATGCCATCGTTCTCGACGAGATCCGCCGCGCCGAATTGTACCGGAAACTCGGACAGAGTTTCGCTGTCCTTCTGCCGGTCAAGTCGGTCGGCGTGATGGGCGACGAAAGGACCGCCGAGTACGTTGTCGCGGTGCGCGCGGTCGAGACGCAGGACTTCATGACAGCGGACTGGGCGCGGCTTCCGTACGCGGTTCTGGAGCGGATCTCGAGCCGCATCATCAACGAGGTGAAAGGTGTAAACCGCGTCGTATACGACATCAGTTCGAAGCCACCGAGTACCATCGAGTGGGAATGATGCGCAATGTCCCCGGCGGAAGGGCGACCGCGCCTCGTGGATGAATATGCGACGCTCGTTTCCGACAGAAGGCCAGCGCGTCCCGATGCGCGCCACCAGCGACGTTCATGGGAGCGTTCCCTTGCTCGCTGGCTGCCCGCTCAAAAGGATGCTGCCATACTCGACGTGGGCTGCGGAGATGGCGAGTTTCTGGCATTTCTTCGGGAGAGGGGCTACTGCCGGCTCTGGGGCATGGACTCGTCGGCGGAGCAGGTTGACCGGTGCCTTGCCAGGGGGATGGATTTCGTGCGCTGTCACGATGCCCTCTCGATTGCTTCTCTCCCAGGCCCGGAAGGCGGCTGGGACGCGGTCTTCTGCCTCGACCTCCTGGAGCATCTACCGCCGGACAGAACAGTGGATTTCCTCGAGCAGGCGCGCCGGCGCCTGCGGACGGGGGGCTATCTGGTCGTTCGCACGCCGAACATGGCGTACCTGGCGGCCGGTTGGGTGCTCTACGGCGACCCGACACACCGCATCGGCTACACGGAACTCAGCCTCCGGGCGGTCCTGGGGGCGGCTGGCTACGAACGGGTGGAGATACGCCCGCACTGGTACGCAGTGACCATGGCCGGTCGTATACGCGAGGCGTACCTTTTCTGCCTGCACAAACTCGTCTATCTGATCGAGGGCCGGTTCGCACCCCGGGTACCGACGAAGAACATCCTCGCGCGGGCGTTCAGGGGCGACCGTTGATCCCTCGGTATCTCCGCGATCAGGCTTCTATCGCTTGCGGGCGAGGACGAGCCGCGCCTTGCCGGTAGCGCCGAGGATGTCGAGTTTATGCGCTACCATGGCCTTGATCGCCTCGCGCGCCGGGCCGAGATACTCGCGCGGATCGAACTTGAACTTGGGTCGGCTTCCCTGCGCGCCATCGCGAATCCACTTGTACAGGTCGCGGTTGCACTCGGCCCAGACAGCGAGGATTGAACTGGTCATCGCGAGTCGCAGGTCGGTATCTATGTTCACCTTGCAAACGGCCATCTTGGCTGCCCTCGCGATGGCCTCCTCCGGGACGCCCATGGTCGCGGGCATCTGTTCCCAGCCCTTCTCCAGCGCTATGCGAAGCATGTCGCGGTTCTGGGTCTCGAGGACGGCAAATGCATTTATCTTGTCAACGAACTCCTTCGGCACCGAACTGGAGCCATGCATGACGAGTGGGAAACCTGGCAGGCGCTTCGAGATGGCCTCGATGCGGTCGAAAGCCAGTTTGGGCGCCCTCTTGAACTTGTAAGCGCCGTGACTCGTCCCGATGGCCACGGCGAGACTATCCACACCCGTCTCCTTCACGAACCTCTCCGCCTGCGCAGGGTCGGTCAGATATTTCTCTATGTCCTCTTCCCTGGCCCCCACGACATCCTCCTCGATGCCGCCGAGCATCCCCAGTTCAGCCTCGACGCAGATGTAGGGGTCGTGAGCATGCGCGGCCTCGCATATCTTCTTCGTGTCGGCGATATTCTTCTCGATGGGGTCGTGCGACCCATCGTACATGACAGAGTTGAAACCCTCCCGGATGCAGTCCATGGCGACGTCGAACGTGCCGTGGTCCAGGTGAACCGCGATGGGTATCTCCGGCGCCTCCTGAACCGCGCAGTCAATCAGCGCCCTGAGGTAACGCATGTCGGCGTACTTCCGCGCGCCACGGCTGATCTGAAGGATGAGAGGCGCTTCGCGCTCCTTCGCGGCCCAGATTATGCCCTGAAGGAGTTCCATGTTGTTGACATTGAACGCGCCTATGGCGAATCCGCCCTCCATCGCGACCTCGAACATGCGCTTCGTATTGACCAGCGGCATCTCGACCTCCTCTGCCTCAATCGGACTCCACAACGGACCGGAAGGGTGCGAGCATTATGCCCGCGAATCCTGGCGGGGTCAAGCCTTCTGTCATTGCCACCAACTGGCGCCCGCCCTCTCGCGCAGGATGAGTTGCTTCAGGAGAGCGACAGCCTTCCCGAATCCCTCGCTCATGCTCATCAGGCTGTCCTCGTGCTCGATGCTGATAGCACCATCGTATCCGACTGCCCGCAACTGTCTGATGAAATCTCCCCAGAAGTCCGGTCCGTGGCCGTATCCCACCGTGCAGAAGACCCAGGACCTCGCCAGGACCTCGCGATACGGCCGGGTGTCGAGAACGCCCTTGACGGCCGTCGTCGCCGGCTCGATGCGGCAGTCCTTCGCATGAACGTGCCAGATGCATCCCGCCAGGGCGCGCACGCAGGCCAACGGGTCCATTCCCTGCCAGAACAGGTGGCTGGGGTCGAGGTTCGCCCCTATCGCCTTCCCGCACTTCTCGCGGAGCCTGATCAGCGTATCCGCGTTGTACACGCTGAATCCCGGATGCATCTCGAGGGCTATCCGCACGCCGTGATCGGATGCGAAGCGGACCTGTTCCTTCCAGTATGGGATGAGTTTCTTCTCCCACTGCCAAGTCGCGATTGCGGCGAAGTCGTCCGGCCACGCGCAGGTCACCCAGTTCGGGGTTCTGTCGGCCGGCGACCCGCCCGGACAGCCTGAGAAACCGCATACCACCTCGACGCCGAGTTTTTTGGCCAGTCTCACAGCGTCCTGGAACCGTCGGTGCGACTCCTCCGCGATTCGTCGCTCCGGGTGCAGCGGGTTGCCGTGTGCAGAGAGGGCGCTGATCTCCAGTCCCGCATCGGATATCTTTCGCTGGAACGCCTTCCGTGCGCGTGCATCTGAAAGGAGCGCGCCGGCGTCAACGAGTTTCTTTCCTCCGTAGTAGCCGACGGGCAACTCGATGCAGTCCAGGGCGTACTCCCGGCACTTCTCCAGCGCGCCATCCAGGCCGACCTCACCGAAGAGCGCTGCCATCACGCCGAGTTTCATCGCTCATCTCCGTTCACCTCTGGGCTGTCGGGCCGTGGAACCTAGACCTTGTGGCGTTTCACCCTGACCCATGTGCGTCTTCTGACCGATTCGAGGACAGCATCGAGGACCTCCTGACATCGGAGTCCGTCAATGAACGTTGGTGCCGTCTCGCCACGGCCGGCGATCGCGCAAATGATGTCAGCCGCGTGGTTGACGAACGTATGCTCGTATCCGAGCACGTGACCGGGCGGCCACCATGCGCTGACGTAGGGGTGCGACTTCTCGGTTGCCAGGACGGTCCGGAAGCCGCGTACATGATCCTGATCCTCGCGCGAGTAGAACTCCAACTCGTTCATCCTCTCGAAGCACCAGGCCAGCGATCCGCGGGAGCCGTTGATCTCGATCCTGTTGAAATTCTTTCTCCCCGCTGCAAAGCGAGTCGCCTCGAAACTCGCTGCGGCGCCCTCCTCGAGTCTCGCCAGGAACAGCATCGTATCGTCAACCGTAACTCGACCCACGCGCCGGCCGGCTCGCGGCACCGGCAAAGGGCGCTCCGCGATGAATGTCCGGGGGAGGCCGATGACCTCCTCGAACTCCAGACCAGTGATGTACCGTGCGAGGTCAACGAGATGGGCATTCAGATCCCCATGGGCGCCGGAGCCGGCCGTTTCTCTGCGCAGCCGCCAGGTCAACGGGAACCTTTCGTCGAGAAGCCAGTCTTGAAGGTACGTCGCCCGGACGTGGTATATACGTCCGATCCTTCCCTCCTGGACGAGGCGGCGCGCCAACCCTATCGCGGGACAGCGGCGGTAGTTGAACCAGACCGTGTTGACGACCTGTGCTTCCTTCGCCGCCCGGGCCATCCGGAGCGCCTGCTCGGCGTTCAGGGCGAGGGGTTTCTCGCAGGCCACGTGTTTGCCTGCACGAATGGCCGCCATCGCGATCTCGTGATGGGAACGATTGTCGGTGCAGATGTCAACGAGGTCTATGTCATCTCGCACGACGAGGGTGCGATAGTCGGTCTCGACCGTTTCCCACCCCCATTGCTTTGCGACCCTTTTGACGTTCTCTGCGGTGCGCCCGCAAATCGCCCTCATCACCAGCGGGGCCGGCAGATCGAAAAATCTCGGCGCCTTGAGGTACGCGTTGGAATGGGCCTTGCCCATGAACCCGTATCCGACGAGTCCCACGTTTATCGGTCGCATCATGGCATATCCTCCCAGGCCTAATCTGTTCGTTCAACCAGTATTGCGAGCCCCTCCAGAGTCAGGTGCGGGACGAAGCGGGCGTGGGGTCCGAGACCCTCGGCGACGAAGCCGCCGGCGCCCCCCGTGACGAGGATGGTGGGGTTGGTGCCTCGTTCGGCCGCCATGCGCCCGATGAGTTCCCTGACAATTCCTATAGTCCCGTGCCAGGTGCCCGAGCGCATCGCAGCCACCGTATTCCGGCCCACAGCAGTCGTCGGGGGGGCGAACGAGACTTCCGGAAGGAGTTCCGTGAACTCGGCGAGGGCCCGCAGCATGGTCTCCGGCCCCGGCGCGATGGCCCCGCCGCAGAACGAGCCTCGATCCGAGACCACGTCAACCGTTATAGCCGTGCCCACGTCAACCACGATCGTCTCGGCGTGGATACGTTCGTATGCGGCCACAGCGTTCAGAAGGCGATCGGCACCGACCTTGCATGGCTCGTCGCATTCGACCTCGATGCCGATGGGGAGATCCTTACCGACTACGAGGACCGGCTTTTCGTACCGGCGCGATAGTGCCTCGATGATGGGCCCCGTCCTCGCCGGGGCCACTGTGGCGAGGGCTATGGTGGCGACCGGCTCGTCCCCTATCTCATTCGGCAGGCCAGCGGCGTCGCTCAGCCGCCTGCGCCCATGGCGGTGCAGGGAACGACGGTCGAAGATGCCATAGGCGACCGTCGAGTTTCCGACGTTCACTGCGAGGAGCATCGGTCGAGTTCCTCGACGAGGCGCATGATGAGGTTTCGGACACCGTTTCCGGTCACTGCCGATATCGAGCAGACCGGTACATCAACGGCCCTTCGGAATATCTCGAGGTTGCGGGCCGAATCAGGAAGGTCGTTCTTGTTGGCTGCCACTATATGTGGCTTGGCCGCAAGTGCGGGACTGTAGAGTTCCAGTTCCCTCCGTATCGTCCGGTATGCGGTTACCGGATCGGGTCCGCTCAGCGGCGCCATGTCAACAACCTGGCAGATGATCCGTGTCCGCTCGATGTGCTTGAGGAACTCGTCTCCCAGCCCCCGCCCATCGTGGGCGCCCTCGATGAGCCCCGGGAGGTCCGCGATGACGAAGCGGCGGTCCTCGGAGACGTTGACGATGCCCAGTTGCGGCTCGCGGGTCGTGAACGGGTAGTCGGCGATCTTCGGGTGTGCATCGCTGACGCGGCTGAGTAGGGTTGACTTTCCCGCATTGGGCAGGCCAACGAGCCCGACGTCGGCTATCAGTTTGAGTTCCAGTTTGATGAGTCTCTCCTCCCCCTTTTCGCCCGGCTCATGCTCCCGGGGGGTACGGTGAGTGGGAGTCGCGAACGATTTGTTGCCCCGTCCGCCTCGCCCGCCACGCGCCACGAGGACCATCTCCCACGGATTCACCAGGTCGCGGAGCACGTGTCCGGTCTCGGCGTCCATCACGAGAGTACCGGGCGGCACGTCGAGGACGAGGTCTTTGCCTTTCTTGCCGGTTTGTTCCTTGCCGCGTCCATGTCCTCCGCGGCCGGCCTGATAGATGGGCCGGCGCGCGAAGTCCAGGAGCGTCGAGAGATTGGGATTAGCCCTTATGTAGACGGAGCCTCCATCGCCTCCGTCCCCCCCGTCGGGCCCGCCCTTCGGCACGAACTTCTCCCGGCGGAACGAGCAGCACCCGTTGCCCCCGTCGCCGCCGCGAACCCGGAGTATCGCCTCGTCTATGAACATGAGTCTCCCGGATCCCTCCGCCTCCCGACACGCTTATACTCGTCCGAATACGGCTACGTCAACGCCCGTCCGACGCGCGTTGCGGCTTTGAGCGCGCCTCTGATATACTTCGGCTGACGACCAGCATGTGCCGCGCCCGGGTTGCGTGCCTGCGGTTCGCTCGTTCCGCGGTTTCCTTCGGGGTCGGCCCTGCGATGTCATCTTTCGTACCGCTCCCGGCATTCCGCGCATGGCAGTTGACGGTTGTCCTGTCTGTGCTGGCGCTCTGCCCCGCCGGCACGGCGTCCACCGGACCCGCCGCGGCACCCTGGCACCTACCGGACTGGTCCTATCGGCAGGTCGTCGAACTGATAACGAAGGACGAGACGGCGACCATCAACACTGCGCTTGTGCGCCTGGAGGCGGCCCCGCCATTGGTGGCAGACGACGGACGCGACCTCCGCGTGCTCGACCAGAAAGGTCGCCCAGTCAAGTTTCATCTGGTGGACGAGCATGGCGGGCGGCGAACGGATCGCATAGACTGGTCTCGACCGGTTTTCATCCATCTCGAGATTTCGGGCGAGGCCAGCGCGTTCTATTTCATCTATTTCGGAAATCCTGACGCAGAGCAGGCCTTTGCCGAATGGGAAAAGCGTGTCGGGGGTCTGATCCTGGAGACCCGTCCGAACAAGAATCGCCAGCCGGCCGAGAACTTCCGTCAGTTGCAGCAGTTCCTCTCCGCTACGCCCGAGGTGTTCGGCTCTGGCGAGCGACGTCAGATCAACGATCCAGAAAACCCGTTCGGGCCGAGCGACTTCTTCATCGGAACTTACAAAGGCTTCATCTACTGCCCCGTCAGCGGGAACTACGCGTTCGGCACTGACAGCGACGACTCCTCCTTCCTTCTCGTTGACGGTCGGCTGGTGGTGCAATGGCCCGGAGCCCACAACCCGGCCGGCGCGTTCAAGTATCGGGGTGAGATGGACTTGACTGCGGGCGTCCATCGCATCGAGTACTATCTCGTCCAGTCGGGCGGGGGTGCACTCGCCAGGGCCGGATGGCAACCGCCTGGCGCGGATGAAATGTGCATCATCCCTCCCGAGGCATTCCTGCGGGAACTGAGAACCCGAACCGTTATCGTCTCTCGTCGCGATTCGCCTGTCGGAACATACTTCGATTGCGAAATTCGGCAGGCCTTCCGCTTCGCACCGGATGGCCCGGTCGTACTGCGCGTTGCCCTTCGCGATCTCTCATCATCGCTGGCGGGCGATATAGTGTGGAGGTGCTGGGACTTCGGCGAGGACGGCGTCGCCACCGAGCCCAAACCGGTCCGTACGTTCGTTGTCAGGGGCGAAAAACGCGTGAGCCTCAGGTGCATGGATTCATGGGGCTTCGAAAACTCGTGGCAGAGGCTCATCGCCACAGACCCCCAGACGCTGCCGCAGGTTTCTCTGGAGGTCCAGATTGCGCCATCGGAGTACATCGTCGAGCCTGGCGAACCGGTTCGCGCGACGGTCGGGTGCGCTCAACAGGGCTGGCCGGATCTCGAAGTGACGCTGCATGTGGACCTTGCTCCGGGAGACGGCCCTGTGGTCGGGTCCTGGGGCGATACGCTATCCCTGTTGCAGGGCCGCTGGGAGAGGCGGGCGTATCAATTCGCGGGAATGGGCTGCGTGCCATTCGACGTGGGCCATATTGATGCTGGGCTGGACTACCTCGGACACCGCATCGTCCAGCGGCGCCTGTCCGTCCGATGGGCGAGGGACCCTCAACTCGTCTTGAGTTCCGCCCAGGACAATCTCGTGGACGAGCATGGTTCGCAGGTCGTTCTGCGCCTCTCCGATTCGCCGTATGTCCGGAGCCGTGCGAGACTGGCCGATCGCTTGAGGGCGCGGCAGCCTGTTCGCATCCTCTTCGTTGACGATGCCCTCGCAGGCGCGACCGAGGATGGCTACATAGGGCGCTTCCAGACCATGTTGAAATCTGCCACGGGCGGTGCGGCCATCACCTGCGTGAGGGTCGGCGAGGAGATGGGAGCCTCTCGCGGGTATGTGCCGTTCCAGTTGATGATCGAGGGGAGCAGGGCGGCTGTGGAACTTCAGCCGGACCTCATCGTCCTGGCTGCCTCTCTCCGGGACATCCTCCGGTTCGAGCCCGTGGAGCGATACGAACGTGCCCTGCGCGCGATGGTGGACCGGATGGAGGCCATGGCAGGGAGCGAGGTCGTACTCATCGCGCCACCGCCCCTCATAGGCAACCCCGGGTTTGCCCAGGCATATGCGATCGCCACCAAGCGCGTGGGGCTTATCAAGGGTTTACGCGTTGTGGATGGCTACAGCGAGTTCATGAGGTCAGACGGACGGGCTGGCGACGGCCAGGAGGGTCCGCAGGACTGGCGGCGCTTTTACAGGCAACCGGGGAGCGCGGTGCCCGTCTATCACCTCGCCCCGACCGCCAGCGGGCAACGTCTCCTGGCTGATGCGCTCTGGCGCGTCGTGTTCGATGATCGAGAGCCTCCCACGCCCGGGAAAGGCTCACACGCTGCGGCTGAAAGGAGTGGCAGTCGCCAGGCCGGGGTTGCGGGAGACTCGCAGGAAGGAGCATGGCATTGAGCGTGACAGGAAGAGGCGGAGGGGCGCTCCTGATGGGGGTGGCTTTTTTCCTGCTTGGGGGAGCGGCACTTGTCGTGGCCGTAGCGCTCTTCGCGAGGGCTGGAGTGGTGCAGCCCCCGCCTTCGCCTTCCCCCGATGCGGCCCTGGCCCGAGCACAGGAACAGTGTCGCAGCCTGCTCGCCGAGACCCTACACCAGGCGGAGGAGATCCGGGCACTGAAGGCGCAGGTCGAATCACTCCAGGACAGGCTCCGCATCGCCGAGGAGGGTCTCGCGCGTCAGCGCGACGCGTCCGGATCGGTTCAGGCGCAGGTAGCCGAACTCATTCGGGAAAAGGCAGCACTCGAGGATGCGAAGTCGCTTCTCGAGAAATCCCTGGCCGAGACGCGAGATGCGCTGGTCGCGGCGCAGAAGAGCGCGGCGGATCAGGTTGCTGCCCTCGAATCGAAGGTGGCCGAGGCCAGGGAATCTGAAGCCGCGGCGAAAAAGGCACTCGAAGAGGTCACTGCGGAGGCGGCGGCCTCCAGGAGTCGGGCCGAGGAGCTCGAGAGGACCCGCGCGTCGCTGGAGTCCAGGTGCGCCGAACTGGAAAGACACTTGTCGGAACTGACCGGACAGAAGCCGGCCTCCGAGCCGGCGGCGCCTTAGGCGAGCGGCCGGTTCTGATCGTCAGGATGGGTCCCTTGCATCGCTGCGCGAGATATCCGGGATTGGCGGTTATCGTTGCGGTGCTAGCCCTGGTGGCGTTTGGCTGGGGCGCCGCGCTGGGCGCTGGCGGTCCGATCATCCTCCCATTCGACTCCGGCGATGCTCAGTGGACGTGCGCCGAGGCCGGACGTTTCGCTGTGGTACCAGGAGAAAGTTATGGAAGGAGCGCGCAGGTCGCCGAGGTCCGGTTCGAACGGGAACGGGAGATCGCGATTCGCTGGAAGGGTATTCTCGACCTCTCGCAATGCGCGGCGCTCCGCTTCGACGTGTTCGTCCCCCGCTTGCCCGCTCACGTGAGCATGGCAGCCTTCTTCGTGGACGAGGACGGCTTCTGGTACCAGACGTGGCGCCCGATCGTTCCCGCACGCGATAGATGGAGCACGCACGAGGTTGACCTGAGACCGGGCGCAGGGCAGATCGAGTCTCGCGGACACGGACGCCCCTGGGGACCGTATGTGGCTCGACGTGTCGAGGTTGGGCTTGCGATCTTCACCGACTTCCCGGCGACGGGCGCGATTGCGCTCGACCGCGTTGTTCTGCTGCCTGCCGAACCGGAAGATGCAACCTGCCCGCAAGAGGTGTGGAACGTGGAGACGACGCCGGGCAGGATCCCTCGATATGGAAAGTTCGAGATAACCTTCGAGACGTCACGATGTTACGAGAACCCGTACGACCCGGACGAGGTGGAAGTGTGGGGGCTGTTCACTGCGCCGAACGGGGAGGAGATACGCGTGCCCGGGTTTTTCTACCAGGGTTATGCGCGTCTTCTCGATGGGAAGGTGGAACGCCTTGTGCCGGTCGGAGCGCCGAAGTGGAAGATACGCTTCGCTCCGCGCCAGGTCGGGAGATACAGTTACCGGATCGAGGTCTCGGACCGCGCCGGTCGCGTGGTTACCGACCCGTTCGTGCTCGAGTGTGTCGCGTCCGAGAACCCCGGCTGTGTGGTCGTGTGCGAGGGCGACAGGGCTTACTTCGAGTTCGAGGATGGCAGTTTCTACTACCCGATCGGCGAGAATATTCCGGCGACGTTCAACGCCAAGGGATCCGCCGAACTGGGTGTCAGCATAAACATGTTCGAGGGCACTTTCGCGTATGACCGGTACCTAGATGGCATGGCAAGATCAGGACAGAATTACGCCAGGATATGGCTCGCGTCATGGTCCTTCGGACTCGAGTGGAGCCGCGCCTACCACCCTGCCTACCGCGATCTGGGGCGCTACAATCAGGAGAACGCATGGCGGCTTGACTACGTCATGGAGGAAGCGGCACGCAGGGGTATCTATGTTCAACTTGCCCTGACCACCTTCGGCCACTTCCGCGAGTCGAGCCAGTTCGAGGGGGACTGGGGTTGGAGCCCGTACAACGTCAGGAACGGAGGTCCCCTCAGGCACCCGCAGGAGTTCTGGTCAGACGAGACCGCGCAGCGGATGTACCAGCGAATGGTCCGCTATGCGGCGGCGCGCTGGGGTTACGCGTCGAATCTCCTCGCATGGGAGATCATGAACGAGGTGGACCTCGTGAGCGGCTATCCTAACGACGCCAGGCGCCCAAATCCTGCATTCAAACAGCGTATCGTCGAATGGCACAGACGTTGCGTCGAAACGCTCCGTCGCTACGATCCCAATCCTCACATGGTCACCACCAACTTTGCCATATGGACCAATGACCCCGACGTCGTATCTTTGCCCGAGATATCCTACACCAGCACGAACCATTACAACGTGCAGATCGTCAGGGTGATGCGGGAGAACATATTTCCGCTCAAGCGCTCCTTCGGCAAGCCCGCGCTCATGACCGAGGCCGGTTACGACTTCAAGGGCGCGATGCCCGAAACCACCGAACGCTATCTCCACCTTTGCCTCTGGGGCAGTTACATGATACCTTTTGCCGGCGCAGCCGTTTCATGGTGGTGGGATTTCATTGACGCGCGGAATCTTTACGCTGTCTTCCGCCCCCTGGCCGAGTTTGCGAGAGGGGAGGACAGACGCGGCCGGAACCTGGAGATGGCCGAGGGGCTACTAAAGGACGCGGAGGGCAGGCCTTTGCGCGAACTTTGCGCAGACGTGCTGCGCAATGACCGCAGCGGCTATTTCTGGATTTACGAGCGGCGTCTTTTCCGGGCCGAATCCGACCCGGTCTTTTCCCCGGAGCCACGTGAGGGACTGTCCCTGGAGATACCCGGAATGGTTGACGGTGCCTATCGTGTGGAGTTCTGGGATACCTGGGCCGGAGGCCGCCTTGCTGAGACGACGGCGTCCGCGGTGAATGGCGTCCTTGCATGTCCGGTGCCGCGCTTCACGGGCGACATCGCCGGCAAGATCAGGTTCCTGGAGGTGGCTCCGCCTCGGTCATCGGGAGAGTGATATGGAACTGGAAGCGGTGGTGGGCCTGGAGGTCCACGCCGAACTCGACACACGGACGAAACTCTTCTGCGGCTGCGGGACGGCATTCGGGGCGCCACCGAACACGCAGGTCTGCCCCGTCTGCCTCGGGATGCCGGGTGTCCTTCCGGTAATCAACAGGAAGGCGTTCGAGCATGCCCTGCGCGCGGCCCTTGCCCTCAACTGCCGCATACCAGAGCGAACGGCCTTCGACCGGAAGAACTACTTCTATCCGGACCTTCCGAAGAACTACCAGATATCCCAGAGCTATCGCAACCTCGGCACCGACGGCTGGGTCGAGATAATCGTGAACGGCTGTGTCAGGAGGATCGGCATCTGGAACGTGCACCTCGAAGAGGATGCCGGCAAACTCGTTCATCCGGAGGACGGGCAGGGAAACTACAGCCTGGTTGACCTCAACCGCGCCGGCGTGCCGCTACTCGAGATCGTCTCCGCGCCCGAGATGCACAGCGCTGCGGAGGCGGAATCGTTCATGCGCGCCCTCCGCGGCATCCTCCTCTATACCGGTGTCTCCGACTGTCGCATGCAAGAAGGGAAACTCCGTTTCGAGCCGAGCGTCTCCCTTCGCCCCGCCGGCAAGGAAGTCCTGGGCGCTCGCGTGGAGATAAAAAACATCGGCTCCATCAGCGCAGCGGCGAGAGCCGTGGAGTACGAGATCGAACGCCAGCGCGCCATCATCGCCGAGGGGGGGCAGGTTTCACAGGAAACGCGCCTCTGGGACGAACGCCTGCAAAGAACCGTTGCAATGCGCAGGAAGGAGACCTCCGCCGACTACCGCTATTTTCCGGAACCGGATCTCGTCGAGATCTGCATCGAGCGTGAGTGGCTCGAACGCCTGAGGCAGGAGATTCCGGAACTTCCGGTCGCGCGCCGCTTGCGTTTCAGGGACCGATACGGCCTGAGCGACTACGATGCCGGTGTCCTCACCGAGGAGCGCGCACTCGCCGACTACTTCGAGCGTTGCGTCAGCACCGGTGGCGCGTCCCCGAAGGCCATTGCCAATTGCCTGGCGAACGACGTCCTCCGCTACCTGAACGAACGCGGGAAGGAGATCGGCGACTTCGCCTGTCCTCCCGAGCACATCGTTCATCTCGTGGCCATGGTCGAGCAAGGGGAGATAAATGTGCAGACTGCCCGGGATGTCTTCGTCGAAATGGTGGACAGAGGTCTCGACCCCCGCGACGTTGTGCGTGAACGCGGACTCGCCCAGATTAGCGATTCCGCTGCGGTCGCTGCCATAGTGGAAAAGGTCCTCGCCGAAAATCCTCAGGCGGTGGCCGACTATCGCGCGGGGAAGAAGGCGGCCTTCAATGCGCTCATCGGCCCGGTCATGCGTGCGACCAGGGGAAAGGCCAACCCGCGGGTCGTCCGCGAGATCCTTCAGAAAAGGCTGGACGAAACTTGCTGAAATTGGCCTGTGACATCTGCGGCAAGACTTTGCTTCTGGACGAGGACGTGCGGTACACTGTGATTATCGAGGTCTTCGCCGCGTACGATCCTCTCGAACTGACCGAGGACGACCTGCGCAAGGATCACAGACAGGCGCTGCGGGATCTCGTGGAACGGATGAAGACCCTCGACCCGGAGCGCGCGCAGGACAGCGTTTACCGGCGGTTCGAGTTCCAACTCTGCCCGCGTTGTCAGAGGGAATATTTGCGCGACCCACTGCGTCTGGGCCGGTCGCGGAATGCCGGCGCGGCGCCGGAAGGAGAATCATGACCATCACGGAGAAGATAATCGCGGTTCACGCGGGATGCGAGCGCGTGAGGCCGGGCGAGTTCGTCTATGCCGATGTTGACGTGGCGCTGGGCAACGACATCACGGCGCCGCTTGCTATCGCCGAGTTCGAGCGCGCTGGCCTCGAGGCGGTGTGGGACCCGGATCGCATCGCTCTCATACCCGACCACTTCACGCCGAACAAGGACATCAAGTCGGCGCAGCAGGTAAAGGTCATGCGCGAGTTCGCCCGGAAACACCGGATAAGACATTACTACGAGGTTGGCCGATGCGGCGTGGAGCACGCCTTCCTGCCGGAGCAGGGCATAGTCGTTCCCGGCGACCTGATCATAGGCGCGGACTCCCATACCTGCACGTACGGGGCCCTCGGCGCATTCGCGACCGGTGTGGGCAGCACGGACCTCGCCGCGTGCATGGCCACTGGCAAGGTCTGGCTCAGGGTGCCGGCCAGTATGAAGTTCGAGTTCAAGGGACGCCTTCCGAAATGGATAGGTGGGAAGGACCTCATCCTCCACACGATCGGGCGGATCGGGGTCGATGGGGCGCGATACCGCGCAATGGAGTTCTGCGGACAGGCGATCGCTGAACTGAACATCGAGGAGCGGATGTCGCTCTGCAATATGGCCATCGAGGCGGGGGCGAAGAACGGCATAATCGCGCCCGACGATGTTACCCTGGAATACGTTTCGCAGCGTGGTCTGCGCACGCCGCGTTTGTTCCGTTCCGACGCGGACGCCGGGTACGAACGGACGTTCGAGTGGGACATCTCCAATCTCTCGCCGCAGGTCGCGCTACCACACCTGCCCGAGAACGTCAGACCCGTCGAGGAGTGTCGCCATATCGCGATAGACCAGGTCGTCATCGGATCGTGCACGAACGGGAGGATAACCGACCTGCGGATCGCGGCCTCGATCCTGAAGGGGCGAAAGGTCGCGAGGGGTGTGCGCCTGATCGTGATCCCCGCTACGCAGGAGGTGTACCGACAGGCGTTGCGGGAGGGCCTTATCGAGGTGTTCCTCGATGCCGACGCCGCCGTATCCACGCCCACCTGTGGCCCGTGCCTCGGCGGGCACATGGGCGTTCTCGCCGAAGGGGAGCGTTCGCTCGCCACGACCAACCGCAACTTCGTGGGGAGGATGGGCCACCCCGCGAGCGAGGTTTACCTCTGTGGCCCCGCGGTCGCCGCCGCGAGTGCCGTTACCGGACGCATCACGCACCCCGACGAGATATGATTGCTGCGGAGGATCCGCGAATGAAGGGTACATGCTGGAAGTTCGGCGACCACGTGGATACGGACCAGATCATACCTGCGCGCTATCTGAACACTACCGACCCGGGCGAACTCGCGGCGCATTGCATGGAGGATGTGGACCCGGGGTTTTCGTCGAAGGTCCGCGCGGGGGATATCATCGTCGCCGGCGAAAACTTCGGCTGCGGCTCATCGCGCGAGCACGCTCCCATCGCCATCCGGCACGCCGGCATCTCATGCGTGATCGCGAAATCATTTGCGCGCATATTCTTCCGGAACGCGATAAATACCGGCCTGCCCATCCTCGAGTGCCCGGGCGTGGTGGACGTGGCGCGCGAGGGGGACGAGGTGGAGGTTGACCTTGCCGCTGGTCGCGTCGTGCACTGTCCGTCGGGACAGACCTTCCCGGTTCCTCCCTTTCCTGAGGAACTCCAGGAGATCATCCGCGCCGGTGGCCTGATGAATTACGTCAGGAAGCGGGTCGGCCATCGTTGAAGGCGACGCCACGGGTCGCATCCTCATTATTGACACGGTGCTCCCCGAGTGGCACAATTCGGCACGGATGCCTGCTACCTTCTTAGCGCAGACCGGGTTGTATGGACGTGGGATCCGTTCCGGAGAAGGGCGCGCCCGGGGAAACGGGGAAGAATCCGACACCGGACAGCGGCGCTGCCGGTGCAGGTGAAGCGCGGCCGCTCACGCCCGAAGAGAGGGCAGAGATGCCCACGGTCATCGGCGTCCGGCCGCCGACCGCAGGCGCCGCCAGCGGTGCCCATCGGGAGCCCAGCGCGGAACTCGCCTGTGGTGCGCACTTCGGGCGCTACCGGATAATTCGGCTTCTCGGCGAGGGCGGGATGGGGGCCACCTACCTCGCCTACGATACCTATGCCAAGCGCCAGGTGGCGCTGAAGATGCTCCCCTCTTTCCGCAACGGTATCTTCGAGAAGCGTTTCCTGCGCGAGGTGCGGGCGGCGGCCTCGCTCGACCATCCCGCGATCGTGAAGATTTTCGATGCCGGCATCGAAAACGGTCAGCGATATTACACGATGGAATTCGTGGATGGCGAGACGCTCGTTCAAATCATCGAGAGGGAGAAAAGGCTGGACATACGTCGAGCCCTCGATATCGTGGCGCAGGTTGCGGACGGATTGCAGCACGCCCACTCTCGCGGCATCGTTCATCGCGATATCAAGCCGGCCAACATAATGATAGACCGTGACGGGCGCGTCAGGATCACCGATTTCGGGGTCGCGAAACGCCTCGAGGAAGGTGCCACCGTCCTCACTCACACCGGCCAGATCATCGGCACCCCTGCATATATGTCTCCCGAGCAGGCCGCCGGCGACAAGGATGCCGTCGGCGCACGCTCGGATATCTACTCGCTCGGTTGCGTCCTATACCAGTTGCTCACCGGTCGGGAGCCGTTCAAGGCCGATACCGCCATCGTCATGCTGAAGAAGGTGCTCGACGAGGACCCGATAGATCCGCGCCGCTTTTGCGCCGAGATCCCGCCGGAGGCGGTCGCCATCTGCATGAAGGCGATGGAGAAAAGGCCGGAGCGTCGTTACGCCACCGCCGCGGAGTTCGCGGATGACGTACGGCGTCTCCTCGCGGGTCGCGCTGTCCGTGCCCACCCCATCGGGCTGATGGCGAGAGCCCGTCGGCGTCTGCGTCGTTACCGCGTTCAGATCGCCGTGTCCGTTGCGATCGGTGCTCTTGCCGCCGCTGTCGCCTACCAGGCGCACCGTCTGGAGTACCGAGAGAGGTTGTTCCTCCTCCGCGAACAGAAGGGGGCGCCACCTCAGAGCGGCGATGATTATCCGATCGGGTTTCTCCTGACTGCGGCGAGGCACCGGGAGCCCGATACGCGCTGCTACGCTCTCACGGCGCTGGCACGCTCCCGGGAAACGAGAGCGATGGAGGCGATCGCCGCCGCAACGGCCGACCCGGACGAGACCGTGCGTAGCCACGTCATTGATCTCCTCGACTCACTGCCCCGCGAGAAAATGATATCCCTCCTGGGGAAACTTGCCCGAGACCCTGCGCGCGCCGTCAGCGAAAAAGCGAAAAGGCGCCTCGAGGCCGTTTCCTCGTCGCGCTGACGCATAAATGCGTGCATCCGGCATCCCGTTTGCTGCTCGCTCTGAGCAATCCCACATCTGCGCGATTCGCGTCCTCAGAAACGAGGCGGAATGCGCAACAGATGTTCTGACAATGAGTTGCGTTATGCTGTGCCGGCCTGGACAAGATGCAAGGAGTTATCAGTGACTGCGAAGCGCCTCGCACTCACCGTTTTCGCTCTGAGCCTTTTCGCGGGGCTTGCCTCTGTTGCTTTGACGGCGCCCGTGAGCGACCCTTACGGATACTGGGATCTTTTCAACGTGTATAGTTTGGGCAACATAGGGGCGTCCAACTACTTCTACACAAGCGATTTCCAGGGCGTGGCTGGCGCAGCCGGCAATGCATATTTCGAGAACTTCGCACTTAACGTCGCGGGTGGACCACACCCGTTTTCCATATCCGCCGGCGGCAGCGTTGACCTGAGACATGGCGTTTTCCTGGATGGCGGAGTCGAGGCCGGTGGGGACGTTCGCCTCGATTACTTTTTCGTCAGAGGCGATGTCCGTACCGGTGGCGCTGTATTCGTCGGTGCGCTCGACCCGAGCGACCCTCTGGATGGCGGGACGATACTCGGCAGCGTCTACTCGCAGGGCGGCGGCTACATGAACGCGTTCTACGTCTCGGGGGACATAGTCGTCAACTCGGCCGGGACGATGACGTTCGGTTTGACGCCGGACGGTCACGTGAACGGCTGGGTTGACGGGGTCATAGACCTGTCCTCGGCGTGGAGTTATTCGCCGATAATTGACCACGCCCAGGTGTCCAGTTTCTTCCGGGACACCTGCGATGCCATCGGCGCGATGCCCGACCAGGGGGCGACGAAAGTCGTGGAGTACGGGGCCGACGGGAGGGCGCTGATCACGATCAAGGTGGTGCCAGGGGTGAACGTCGTGAACCTCGATGCTGCTGACTGGTTGGCTGCGTGGGGGGTTCACGTGAAAGGCCCGCAGAGTGCGATCGTTTATCTGAACGTCCAGGGACTGGTGTCCGGCTCTTTCCACGATGTCGTCTGGTGGACGAGCAACGGCGTTCTTCTGCAAAATGTGGTCGTCAACTTTCCTGATGCCACGGCGATTGCGTTCGACGGCTACCATGGCGTCAGCATGCTCATGCCGTATGCCGACGTGGAGTTCGCGGACGGCCTCCTGGTGGGACGGCTGATAGCGGGCAACCTCGTCGGAGGGGGACAGGTCAACCTGCCTGGCAACTATATACCCGAACCTGCAACTGTCCTACTCGTGTGCAGCGGGATCTTCAGCAGTGGCGCAATCGCGCTCCTCCGCCGAGCGCGCCGAAGCGCGTAGCGCAAGCGCTCACGTCGCCTCCTCGCAGGGAATCAGGAAGGCCTTTACCCCCTTGCGTCCTAGTCGCTTGCGCAATTCCCGCACCCCGTCGCAGAGAGAGCGCGCGGTGTCATCGTCTGTGACGACCGCGAGCAAATTGTTTGCCTTCGGCCAGACATGCGTTCCGAGATGGGGGCCGCTTGTCCTGCCCTGACCGAAGACGCGGGTCCACTTGGTGAAGCCCTCCACGCGATTCCTCTCGAGGAGGGCCGCCATCTCACCGTCCAGCGCCTCGTTGTAAGCGACAAGCACCATCTTCATGTCGTATTTCCCTCACGCGCGGTCTTGCCGCAGCGCCTTGCTCTCGAAAATGCTATACACCGTCGGTACGAGGACCAGGGTGACGAGTGTGGACACGGTCAGCCCACCCAGGATCGTGGCCCCCAGAGGATTCCAGATCTCCGAGCCCTGGCCCCGCTTGAACGCCATCGGTATCAGGGCGACTATGGTCGTGATCGCGGTCATCAGGACGGGGCGGAGACGCGTCCTGCCGGCTTCCTGCACCGCTTCCATCATGCTCTTGCCTCTGGCGCGCAGGATGTTCGTGTAGTCAACCAGCACTATCGCGTTGTTCACGACGACGCCGATCAGGAGCAACAGGCCGAGGAATACCACGATGTTCAGCGTGTATCCGCCGATGAAGAGGAACCAGATGACCCCGATGAAGGCGAACGGCACGGAGAACATTATGACGAACGGATCAACGAGCGATTCGAACTGCGACGCCATCACCATGTAAACGAGGATGATCCCCACCACGAGTGCCAGTGTGAGCCACGTGAAGGCCTCGCCGATGTCCTCGCTCTGACCGCCCATGACGACCTCGATGCCCGGTGGCATGTCGCTGTTTGCGACGAGGGTGCGGACATCGCGAATCACCTCCCCCAGCGATCGGCCGTGGGCATCGCCCTCGACCCGGACGATACGCCTCTGATCCTTTCTCTCGATATTTATGGGTCCCTTCTCGCGGGCGACCTCTGCCACACTGTCGGCTCGAATCAGTTGTCCGTTCGGCAGCCTCACCGGAAGGCTGGCCAGGTCCTCGATCCGCTCCCGGTCCGATTCCTGGACCCGGACGAATATATCGTACTCGTCGCCGTGGACGCGGTACTTGCTCGCCACGGTACCGTAAACGCTCGCCCTCACGATATCGGCGATGTCGGACACGTTCAGGCCGAGGGAGGACGCCTTCTCGCGGTCCACCCTCACCCACGCCTCGGGCGCGCCCTTGTCGCGCGATATGCGCAGGTCCACCGTTCCCGGGACCTTCTCGATCTCGCGCTTCAGTCGCGCAGCGTATGCGTCGGCCACCTCGAGGTCGTCGCCCAGTATGTTCACGCTGAGCGGCTGCTCGCCGCCCATCATCATGCCTGTGAGCGGATCGTTGAGATTCAGTGTGATCTTGACGATGGAATACAGTGGAGCGATCCTCAGCAACCTGCGGCGCAATTCGTCGGCAATCTGCGTCACGTGGCGGTCGCGCTCGTTCCTGGGCACGAGTTTCACGCCAAAGACTCCGATATGACTCCCCTCGTCCGTCTGCATGCCCGATTCCATGACGCCGCACCTGGTGAACGTGGCGCGGATCTGCTCGGCGGGTATCTCATCGAGTATCTCGCGATATATCGCCTGCAGCGCCTCCGCCGTCCGCTCGACCCTGGTGCCGACGGGCAACTGGATGTTGCCCTGGATGAGCGCCCTGTCCTCCTTGGGCATGAACTCCCAGCCGATGGCGGGAACGAGAGCCATGCTCACGAGGAAGAGGCACACGGCCCCGGCGACGACGGCACCACGGTGACGCAAGCACCAGCCGAGGACGTCGGAGTAAGTCGTGGCCAGCCGTTCGAACGCAGCCTCGCTCGCCCTGAAAAAGGCTCCCCTGCGTCTCTTCGCCGCCTCGTAGTCCGCAGGCAGGAGGCGCGAGGCCAGCATCGGCGTCATGGTCAGGGCCGTGAAGAGCGAAGCCAGCAGCACGACGGACGCCACGACAGCGAACGGGGTGAAGAGGATCTTGCTCATGCCCTTGACGAAGAGAAGGGGGAAGAAGATGCAGATCGTGGTGAGCGTGGAGGCGACGACAGCCATGCCGACTTCCGAGGCGCCAAACACAGCGCTCTCGAAACGCGATTCCCCCTCCTCGAGATGGCGGGAGACGTTCTCCAGAACGACTATGGCGTTGTCCACGACCATCCCTATCGCCACGATGAGCGCGAAGAGCGTTATCATGTTGATGGTGTAGTCAACCGCGTACATTACCATTCCGGAGGCGATGAGGGAGAACGGGATCGTGAGTGCGATTATCAGCGTACCCCGGAACTCCCTGAGGAAGACGAGGACGGCTGCCATTGCGAGGACACCGCCGATGACGAGCGTCCACGTGAGGTCGCTGATCATACGCTGGATGTCCTCGGAGGAATCCATCAGATTCACGATGTGCACGTCGGGCGGCAGACGCTTGCGGGCGGCGATGCGCCTGAGGCCGGCCGTGACCTTCTTCGCAACGTCAACCGTGTTAGCGTCCGAGGTCTTCTGTACGAGGAGTATGGCGCCGGGACGGCCATTGATGTTCACGTAGAGGTCGCGGTCCTTGAAGCCGTAGGTGACGCGTCCGAGGTCGCGGATACGGACTATGGTCCCCTCGCTCGCGCGCACCACGATGTCGTTCATCGGCTCGACGGATTTGAACTCCTCGGGAACGCGCGGCAGGTAGTCAATGTCGCCCATCTTGATGCTGCCGGCCGAGGTTTCCCGGTTTTCTCTCGCCACAGCCAACGCGACGTCGAGCGGTGTGAGGCCGTAGGATGCGAGACGCTCGCGATCGAGGTCCACGTTCACCTGGCGGCGCAGCGGGGTCATGACGCGCACGGAGCCAACGCCCGGTATGCCCTCGAGGGGCTTTGCCACCTCGTCGTCCAGTATGTTCTCGAGGTTCTCGTACGACTGCTGGGCGAAGACGCCGTAAACGAGGATGGGGAACTGACTCACGTCGAGTTTGAAGATGCGGGAGCGGTCGGCCTCGTCGGGAAGGTCGCGCAGCGCCATGTCAATCGCGTCGCGAACGTCGTTCGCGCGAGTGTCGAGGTCCGTCTCCCAGTCGAACTGAAGTCGGATTATGGACATTCCCTCGCGCGAGAGCGACATGATGTGCTTCAGGTCCTCGACGGTCGCCAGGCGCCTCTCCAGTGGTTGGGTGACCTTCTCCTCGACCTCCTCCGGGCCAGCCCCCTCGTAAGGAGTCATCACCGTGATTGACGGGATGTCCATCTTGGGGAAGAGGTCCACCGGCATCTGGAGGAGGCAGAAGATGCCCACGAGGACGACGCCCAGGAACACCATGAGCGTCATCACCGGGCGTCGCACGGAAAGTTCGGGCAGGTTCATGGCGCTGCAACCTCCTGCGCCTCGACGGCCATCCCCTCGCTCAGGAGCGATTGACCTCTGATGATGACCTTCTCGCCCTCATGGAGGCCATCGAGTATCTCGTTCATGTTTCCCTCCCGCATGCCTACCACGACGGGGCGGATAACGACCTTGCCTTCGTTCACCACGTACGCGCTGGTGCCCTCGGCGAACGAGAGGATACCCTCGTCTGGTACGAGAAGCGCGTCCGGGTGTTCCTCGAGGGTCAGCGTCATCCTCGCGTACATCCCCGCCTTCAAGCGCCCATCTTCATTGGGGACGCGGATCGTCACCGCCACAGTTCGCGTCGGCCTATCCATCTCCGGGCGCAGCCTCGATACGAAGCCGCGGAACTTTTCTCCGGGGTAGGCGTCCACCTCGACCTCGGCCGGCGTTTGCAGAAGTTTGAGCCTCGACAGGTGCTTGTCTGCCACACCGCCTGTTATCTCGACCTGGCTGACGTCCAGAAGCCTGAAGAGGGGCGTGTTCGGTCCGACGAATGCACCCTCGTCAACGTACTTTCTGCCGACCACGCCAGAGAAGGGCGCCTCGACGCTGGCCTTGTCGAGATTGAGCCGGGCCTGTTCCAGCGTGGCCTCCGCCTGCTGAATCTGCGCCTCCGCGAGGCGGAGCTCTGCCTGCGCCTGCTCGTAGGCTGTCACGGCTCTATCCAGCTGCTGTTGCGTCGCTGCTCCGCCCTGGACGAGGCTGGTCCAGCGGTCCTTCTCGCGGGAGGCATCCGCCAGGCTGACCCTGGCGCGTTCATGGGCGGCCTTCGCCACTGCGAGAGCGGCCTCGGCGGCGCGCACCGCTGCCTCGTATCGGTCGCGCTCGATGACCGCGACCACGTCTCCCTTCCTGACTGTCGCCCCCTCTTCGATCAGGGAACCATCGGGCAGACGGAGCCGCTCGAGGCGTCCGCTGACCTCCGGCGTCACTTCGACCGAACTTATCGCCTGGACCTCCCCAGTCGCCCAGACCTTGAGCGCTATCCGACCCCGCCGCACGGGGACCACCGCCACCTTCACGGGTTCTTTATCCCGTTCAGATCTGGTAGCACTCGCTGAGCGCTTGCGTTGCGCTACGATTCTCACCGCGCGGTATCCGAGGTATGCGACTATGCTCAACACTATCAGCCAGAGAACGACCTTGGAGGATGTCTTCATCGGGTTCGTCGGCTCCTCATATGCTCCTTCATGCTCGTTCGCCGCCACAGGTCGGGCGGGCCACCGGCTCGTGCCGGGAGCGCAGGCGTGCCCGTTGGTATCGCTTCGAGGTTGTTCGGGAGGTTCTCTTCACGGGAAACTATCACTCCCCACGCTATGGGTCAAGCGGACACTCCGTCAAAGGTCGGTGCCCCCGGATGCCCGAAACGATATCGGATGATTCTTTCACCGATCACCCCGCTCTCGTTGTGACCGAGGCGTCTGCGTGGCCGGCCCCCCGCATGAACAGTTCGACGACGAGTTCCGGCCGACGGATCGAGTCCGGCTCATCCTCCAGGTCGCGCGCCAGCGTCCGCAGCATGCCCAGCAGAAAAGCGGCCATGACCTGCGGTGGAACGTCGGTGCGAACCTTGCCTTCGTCCGCGCCCCTGCGAATTATCTCCGTGACGGCGCTGGTAATCTGGCGCCGCCTTTCCTCCCATCTCTCGTGGACGCGACCGCGGCAGAGCGCCATCCTGACATCCTCGGACTGCATCATCCTGAAGAGGTGGCGCCTGCGGCGGACGAAGGTGTTGATGGCCTGGCAAGCGCGGAGGAGTTGTCGCTCGAACGGAGCCCTCCCGGGCACACGCTGCCGCAGCCTGTCGCACAGTTCGTCGAAGCCGGACGTCGCCACCTGGAAGAAAAGGTCATCCTTGTCCCGGAAGTAGAGGTAGATGGTCCCCTTGCCGACGTGGGCCTCGCGCGCCACCTCGTCGAGGGTGATCTCGTGGAAACGCCGGCTGGTGAACAACCGCTCGGCAGCGCGCATGATAGCGTCGCGCTTGTCGCCTCTGGCCATTGTTCCACCTCTCCCCGGGTCCACACCGCCTTGAGACTGACCAGTCAGTATTGTAGACTGTTGCGGGTGTGCCGTCAAGCCAGGGAAGAAACACGACCTCTGCGGGAACTATACTGATGAGGCCGCACCCGGAAGAGAGCGCGGAGAATGGCCATTTGCCCGATCCCGACACGGAAGTCATACGTTTGGCCAGAGACGGTGACGAGGCAGCGTGTCATGCCCTGGTTGACCGATTCGCACCCGAACTTTATCGCCTTGCGTACTTCCTCGTGGGCAATGCGGCCGACGCGGAAGATGTCCTTCAGGAGACCTTCTCGGGAGCGTTCCGGCACCTCGGCCGGTTCGCCGAACTTTCCTCGGTCAGAACCTGGCTGTGCGCCATACTCGTCAGGCAGGCGGCAAGGTGCCGCCGGCGGAGGAAGAGACAAATGATCTCCCTCGAGGAGGGCACCGGAGGTGCAAGCCATGGTGCAGTGCTCGTGCGAGACGAGACGTCTTCCGCCGATCTCCGCATGGACCTGGAGGCGGCGCTCGATACGCTGCCCGAGGACCACAGGGAGGTCATCGTGCTCCGCGAATTGATAGGCCTTTCCTACGAAGAGATAGCGCAAACCCTCGACCTCCCCCGAGGCACGGTCGAATCGCGCCTTTTCCGCGCCCGCAGGACGCTCAGGGAACGACTGAAGGACTACATGCCGGGGATTCGTTGAGCGAGAACCACGATGAGCGAATGCGACCATATCCGTGAGGCGAGCCTTTACCACGACGGCGAGATGACGCGAGAGGAGGCATCGCGCTTCGAAGAGCATCTCCGGCAGTGCCAGGCGTGCCGCCGCGAACTGGAGGAGATCCGTCGCCTCTCGGCACTCCTCTCGAGCATTCGGGGACCCTCGCTCGAAAGCGACGTCCTCGGAAGACTTCATCGCACTGCGACCGGCGCCGAGGAGGGAGTTGTCGTGTCCATGGCCCGCAGACTCATTGCCGTCGCCGCGGCCATCATGGTGGCCTGCACTGCCTGGACCCTCGGCGTCGGCGGACGCACCGAAGCCGCGGCGGCTGGCGAGCCCTGGGAGTTGACTGCGGTTACACTTCGGACAGAGGTCAGCGACGCCCAACGCGTGGCGCAGTGGATGGTCGAGAACCTCCCTTCGGAGAATGGGAATGACCGGTAAGACCCGGATCGCGGTGGCCCTCTGCTTCCTGGCTGCGCTGGCTGCGGGCCTCGCTGCGGGGTTCGCCCTTGCGAGGCTCGGCCCGCCGCCGCGCCGGTCTTGGCTAGACCGCGAGTTGAACCTCACGCCGCGTCAGAGGGAACAGATGCGCGAGATATGGTCCAAGGTAATCAGCGGTCCCACGCACCAGGAGTTCCGCGAACGCCGGCAGAAACTGGAGGAGGAGCGGAGGCAGGCCATACTCGGCCTGCTGAGCGACGAAACAAGGCAGAAATACGAGGAGGTGATGAAGAAATATGATGAGAAGATCGCTGCCCTGGAGGAGGAGAGGCAACGGCTCCTCCAGGAAGCAGTGGAAAGCACGAAACGGATTTTGACGGAGCAACAGCGCAAGAAGTACACGGCCATGCTCGAGTCCCGCGCAGGATCTCCATGGCGGCGCGGACCACCGGGCAAGGAAGGGCCGTTCCCCGGCGGCGAACCGCCTCACGGGCCGCCGGGCGGACGCTTCCCTGGCGGGGGAATGCCTCCGCCGCCTCCGCCAGATCGGCCGTAGGTCATCGTGAGGCAGGTCCATTTCTCGAAGGAGGAAGCGATGCGCGCACGCAAAGTCTTCAGGACGGTTGTCGTTGTAGGGGCGCTCGCCTTCATGACCGCGGGGATCGCGATGGCTCAGGAACAGCAGCGCGGCCCTCGTCGGATGGGAGGCGACCAGCCTGGACAGAGGGAACCTGGCAGAGGTCCGGGTAACTTCGACCCTGCCGCCATGCGACAGCGCATGGCTGAGCGCATCAAGGATGCCCTCGGGGTGAAGGACGATGCCGAGTGGGCGGTACTCCAGCCGAGGATCGAGAAGGTGCAGTCCCTGTTGCGCGATGCCAGCGGCTTCGGTGGCATGTTCGGCATGCGCCGCCGCGGTCCTGCCGAAGGCCCAGGAGCAGCGGGCGGTCCGGCCGGTGTGCAGCCGCAGTCGGAGGTCGCGAAGGCCGCGCAGGCGCTCCAGGATGTCCTGGATAACGAACAGGCCACGGCCGACCAGATAAAGGCGAAACTCACTGCACTCCGCGAGGCTCGCGAGAAGGCGAAGCAGGAACTCGCCCAGGCCAGGGAGGCGCTTCGCGAACTCGTGACGCCGCGTCAGGAGGCCCAACTGGTCCTCATGGGCATTCTCGATTGAGGTGAAGGCGGTCCCCGTCTGCCGGCACGGTGCCGGCAGACGGGCCGGCCCGCCGGGTCCCGGAAATGTGGGCTGCCGATGGAAGACGTGGTCGCCAGGCTGGTTCTCGCGGGTGTGCTCTCTCCCGACGCCGCGGAACGCGTCAGGAACAAGATCGCAGAGGGTGCCGCGCTGGATGACGCTCTCCTTGCGGGGTCCGGGTTGCCGGAGGAGCGCCTGCTTCGCTCGCTGGCAGCCGAGTTCGGTCTCCCCTGGGTGAATCCCGAACAGGAGGAGCCCCCGAGGGAGTTTCTGGAACGCTTTCCCGCGAGGATTCTTCTCCATCATCGCCTCCTTCCGTTGCGCGAGGAAAACGGAGCGGTCCTGGTCGCTACGAGCCGGCTATTCGACCCGACCGGCATGGATGAACTCCGTATTGCATGCGGCCGCGACTGCCTCCCCGCGCTGGCGCCGGGCGCCGAGATCGAGCGCTGCCTCAAGCGCGCACTGGGAATCGGCGCCGATACGGTCCAGTCGCTCGTCTCCGACGGCCAGACCGCTATACAGGTCCTCGAAAGGGACGGCGAGGATGGTGTGGACCTCACTCAGGCTGCCGAGGACGCTTCCATAATCAAGTTCGTCAACGAGATCCTGATAGAGGCCATCAGCCTGCGTGCCACCGACGTGCACTTCGAGCCGTTCGAGAATGAACTGCGCATCCGGTACCGGATTGATGGCGTCCTTCAGGAGGTCGCGATACCGCCCGATGTCAGGCGGTTTCGCGCCGCGATCATCTCCCGCCTGAAGATCTTGAGCCATCTCGATATCGCCGAGAAGCGTCTCCCGCAGGATGGTCGCATCAGGCTGCGCATAGCCGGACGCGATATTGACGTCCGCGTATCGGTCATACCGATGACCCACGGCGAGGCGGTGGTCCTTCGTCTCCTTGACAGGAGTTCAGCGCTCCTGGGACTGGAGCAGCTCGGCATGTCGGCCGAGGACTGCGCCACCTTCGCGCGAATCCTCGAACTGCCGCACGGAATAGTGCTCGTGACCGGCCCGACGGGCAGCGGCAAGACGACCACGCTGTACGCTGCGCTATCGCGCATAAACGACGTCACGCGGAAGATAATCACGATCGAGGACCCCGTCGAATACCAGATTCGTGGAATAAATCAGATACAGGTCTCCACCAAGGCGGGGCTCGCGTTCGCGCGCGGGCTGAGATCCATCCTGCGCCACGACCCGGATGTGATACTGGTCGGAGAGATACGCGACCGGGAGACGGCCGAGATAGCCGTGCAGGCCTCCCTCACCGGGCATCTCGTGTTCTCCACGTTGCACACGAACGACGCCCCCGGTGCGCTGACTCGCCTCGTTGACATGGGTGTCGAACCCTACCTCGTCGCTTCTTCACTCGAGGCTGTCCTCGCGCAGCGCCTCGTCCGACTCATATGCCAGGATTGCCGCCGAGAACTACCGCCGGCTGAGGTCGAAAGGGCCAGGCGGCAGTTCGGCCTGGAGGCCCTTGGTGTGCTCTACGCCGGTGCGGGATGCAGGAGTTGCCAGGGGACCGGTTACCGCGGCCGCACAGGCGTTTTCGAGATGATGCTCATCAACGACGATATCCGTGCTCGCATACTCGAACGGGCTTCGGCGGGGGAGATCCGTCAACTCGCCCGGAAGCACGGCATGAGGAGCCTCCGGGAGGACGGATGGCGGCTGGTGCTCGAGGGGCGCACCACCATCGAGGAGGTCCTCCGGGTGACAAAGGACGAGCGCCTCAGCGCTAACGGCCTCCTCGTGCCGAACGTCGCCGATGGCAATGAGCATTCCTCGGACGCTGTGAGGGCCTGACCGTGGCGACCTTCGAATATACAGCCATAGGCCCGTCGGGTCAGGAGGTGAGGGGCACCATCGTGTGCAGCGGACGGCCTGCGGCCATAGAGCAAGTGGCTGCTCTGGGGCTCCATCCCGTGGCGGTCGAGGAGCGCACCGATGCGCGGCCGGTTCCACGGATCGGGTCCCTCCTGGTTCGCGGTCGGGTCTCCCAGGCGAGCGTGGAGGCGTTCATACGCGAACTGGCGAATCTTCTTTCGGGCGGCGTGCCGCTGAGCAAGGCGCTCGCTCTCCTTGCCGACGAGGCATCTCAGCCTGCGGCCCGCGCACAATGGGCGGCCATTCGCGATGACGTCGCGAACGGCAGTTCGCTCGCCGATGCCCTGGCCCGATGGCCCCGTTCGTTTCCGGCAGTTTACGTGGCGATGGTCCGTGCCGGCGAGACCGGTGGGTTTCTGGAACTCGTCCTGGAACAGATTGCTGAGTTCCGCGCCCGCGAACAGGAACTGAAGAACAAGGTCAAGTCGGCGATGATATATCCGATCGTTCTGGCAGTGCTCGCGTCGGCGGTGCTGACGTTTCTTCTAACCTACTTCATCCCGCGTTTTTCCGCGATCTTCGCCGAGTTCGGCGGGGCGTTGCCATGGCTGACTCGTGCCATCGTCGGCGCGAGTCGTGCGGTCATCCGCTACGGCTGGGCGATGCTCATAGCGATCGCACTGGCCATGGTCGGCCTCCGCAGGGTCATGGCGTCGGATGCGGGTCGCCGCAACTTCGAGCGCCTGCTGCTGCGCACCCCCTGGATCGGCACAGTCGTGGCGCGCTTCGCGCTCGTCCGATTCTGCCGGATGCTGGGTACGCTGCTCGGCGCGGGCGTGCCGCTGGTCCTCGGCCTGCGCGTTGCACGCGAGGCGATAGGAAACCAGACGCTGGCGGACGCGGTCACGCGCGCTCTCGACGAGGTTCAGCGGGGCGCTCCACTTGCGCGGAGCCTCGCGACCTCCGGAACGCTCTTTCCACCCGCCGTTGTCGAGATGGTTTCGGTGGCTGAGGAGAGCGGCCGCCTGGACAAGGAACTTGTGCGGATCGCGTCGGCCTACGAGTCCGAACTGGACCGGCGGCTCAACATCCTCGTCAGGCTCGCCGAACCGGCGCTCCTCTTCGTTATGGCGGCCATCGTGGGCACTGTGGTCATCGGAATGCTGCTGCCGGTCTTCACATTGCAGGAACTGATCCGTTGAACGCGCCGCACCACTGGCGGCGCAGTCGGAGGGAGGATGGACATGTCATTCATCGCACCGTATGGCGTCCGCCGGACGATCTGGAGGTGGACGCGTCGCGCCTTCACGCTGATCGAACTCCTTCTGGTGCTCGTTATCCTCGCCACGCTGGCTGCCGTTATAGTCCCCAGGTTCACGCGCCGTTCCGAGCAGGCGAGGATAACCGCCGCGCGTGCCGATATCGCAAGCCTGGAGGTAGCCCTCGATGCGTTCGAGGTGGACACCGGCCGCTACCCTACCACGGAGGAGGGACTTGGCGCTCTTCTCGAGGCGCCATCGGACGTGACCGGGTGGCACGGGCCGTACATCAAGAGGGGCCTTCCGAAGGACCCCTGGGGGCGTCCCTACATCTACAAGTGCCCGGGCGACCACAATACGACCGGGTATGATCTCTACTCGTACGGTCCGAACGGGCAGGAAGGCGGAGGCGACGACATTGACAACTGGTCGGAGCGCTGAACATGGCCGGGGCCGACAGCGGGGCGGTTTTTTTGCGTCGCAGCGCCGCGGGCTTCACGCTCCTCGAACTCGTCCTGGTCATGGTCATTATCGGAACCGTACTCGGAATGTCGGCACTGTCGCTCAGGGGCTTCTTCGCATCGCGCCAGTCCACGGATGCGGCGGCTCAGATCGTCGCACTGGCTGAATACGCTCGCTCGTGCGCGATTGCCAGGGGATGCGTCTTCCGGCTCAACTTGGATGCCAGCGAGGGAAAGTACTGGATCGAGATGCAGCAGGAGGGCGCGTTCGTGACGCTGCCGACCGAGTTCGGCCGGGTCTTCCGGCTGCCGCAGGGCACGCGAGCGACGTGGCTCGAGGGGGATGCGGCACAGAGGGGCTGGATCCGGTTTTACCCGGACGGCCGCGCGGAACGCATCAGGATCCGTCTGACCGGTCGTCAGGGCGAGGTCGTTGACGTGTTTTGCCCTTCGCCCGCCGAGCGGTTTCGGGTCGTCAGCGGCGTTGGTGGAGATGGAACGGGATGACGGCGACATCGTGCTGGAGCGCGAGCAGACGCGCGTTCACGCTTGTCGAGGTCCTCGCGGCTCTCGTTCTGGTGGCGATCATCCTGCCGGTCGCGATGCGAGGGATATCGCTCGCGACAGCGGCCGCGGGTGAGGCGAGGCGAAGGGTGGAGGCCGCTGTGCTCGCGGAGGCCAGGCTGATCGATCTGGTAGCGACTGGCGAATGGGAGGGGGCGAATCTGTCCGGAGATTTTTCTCCTGACTGGCCTGGTTACCGCTGGAAGGCGGAGGTCTCCGACTGGGATGACCCGCTCCTTCGCCAGGTGAGCGTGACCGTCGAATGGACCTCCGCCGGAAGGCAGCGCGCCGTAACGCTCTCGACGCTCGCCAGGGTGGGAGGACAATGAGGTGACCCGAGACAAGCGGCAGGGCGCCTTCACGTTGCTCGAGATGCTCGTGGCGCTGGCCCTGATGGGGGTGCTTGCTTCGGTACTATACGGAAGCCTCCACATCGGCTTCTCGGCACGGTCGCGTGCCGAGGCGGCGACGGGACCCGCCCGCGCCGCGTCGTTCGCGCTCGAGATCCTCCGGCACGACATCGAGTGTGCTCTGCCGCCCACGGGCGTACTGGCTGGCGCGTTCCTGGGTCTCGGGGGGGTGGGCGGCGGGGCTGGCGAGGCGGCGGATTCGGTCGTCCTTTACGCGCCGGTCGAGGACCTGGCGGCGGACGGCCCGGTCACGCGTATGATCGAGTTTGCCCTCGTGGCAGACCCGGAGGAGGGCGACAATATCCTCGTCAGGCGCACCACGGCGAACCTTCTCGCCCCGACGATGCCTGAGCCACGCGAGGAAATACTCTGCCGTCGCGTGGTACTACTCGATCTCTCCTATTTCGATGGCACCTCGTGGCAGGACGAGTGGGATTCGAGCGCCCACGATAATGCCCTGCCCCTCGCGATCAGGGTGACCATAGGGGTTCGGAATCCGGGCGCCCTGACGGACGAGGAAAGCGTTTACAGGCTCGCTCGCACGATTCGCATACCGTGCGGAGCGGTCCCGGGCGGTGTGGGAGTGTCGGCGTCGTCCTCCAGGTGATTCCGATGAGTTGGTTTCCCGACAAATCGGAGCTTTGCGGTCGGCCGCGGGGTACGGTCCTGATCGTTGTAATGTGGATTGTCCTCGTGTTGGCCGGTCTGGTCCTCGTCTTTGCGCGCGCGATACGCGCCGAGATGGTGGCCGCGGGTAACCGAGTCGCCGAGATGCAGGCCGAGGCTGCTGCCTGCGCCGCGCTCCAGGTCGTCCTGTCGCAGGTTGATGGGACGAAGGGGAACTATGATCCGGCTGCGTCGGGCCTCTCGTTCGAGGCGATGAGGGTCGGCGAGGGATATTTCTGGATTCTGAATACCGGCGCGGGTGACGACCGCTCCTTCGCCTTTGGCATTCGCGACGAGGCGTCCCGGTTGAACCTCAACTCGGCCAGCATGGACGTGCTGCTCAAGATCCCGGGAATGACCGCCGAACTTGCTGCCTCGATAATTGATTGGCGCGACGGGGACGATGACGTCTCGCCCGGCGGGGCGGAAAGCGAGTATTACCTTCTTCTCGACGACCCGTACTACTGCAAGAACGCGCCCTTCGAGAGCGTCGAGGAGATCCTGCTCGTCAAGGGCGCGAGCCGTGAAATGCTCTACGGGGAGGATGCGAATCGGAACGGCCACCTCGACCCGAACGAGAACGATGCGGCTGACAGAGACCCTCCCGATAACCGCGATGGCCGCCTGCAAAGAGGGGCGATAGATTACCTGACGGTCTATACCGCCGAGCCCAATGTCACCGCATCCGGAGAGCGCCGCGTAAACGTCAACGACGTGGGCGCCCAGTCGCGCATAGCCGCCATGTTGCGCGACGTCGTCGGCCAGGATCGCCTCTTCCAGATCATGGACAGGGTACGAGGAGGGCGGCCGTTCCGGAACGTCCTCGATTTTTGCGTCCGGACGGGTCTCACCGCACAACAGTTCGCGCAGATAGCCGACCTCATCACGACATCGCGAGAGGAGACCCTCGTCGGCCTGGTGAACGTCAACACCGCGCCGCGCGAGGTGCTCATGTGCCTGCCCGGACTCGAGGAGAGCGACGTTGACGCGCTCATCGCGAAGAGGCAGACAGCCGGCACGGACCTTTCCAACCTGGCATGGGTGCTCGATGTGCTGACGCCCGACAAGGCGAGCGCGGCGGGGGATCTCCTGACCACCAGGTCCTTTCAATTCTCCGCTGACATAATCGCCGCCAGTCGCGATGGGCGGGCGTTCAAGCGGTATTACGCCGTGGTGGACGCGCGCACCAGCCCGCCGCGAGTCGTCCTCTGGCAGGACCTCACGCATCTCGGCTGGCCTCTGGCGCCGGAGATACTTGCCTCCATGCGAAGGGGAGAGCCGCCGGTTGCAACAGCCGCGGCCAGCGGCAGGGGAAAGACATGATATCTGTGTGCCATCGCTCGGTTCTGGGTCTGGCCTTCGAGGACCGCAGGATCCTCGTTGCCGAGGTCGCCGGACGCCAGAAACTCTCTCTACGCGGTGCAGCGGAGTTCTGCGTTCCGCAAGGGATCTCTCTCGAGGATCCCGAGGCGCTCGGCAGGTCGCTCGGCAGTTTTCTCCGCTATCACCGCCTGAATACCAGGTCCGCGGTGCTGGGCCTGCCCGCCAGATGGCTCGTGACGAGGGAGAAGCGATTTCCGCCGGCGGGGGACACCGCCCTTGCGGGGATGGTGCGAATTGAGGCGGAGCGGGCCTTCGCCTCGGAACTGCCGCACCTGGTTGTGGATTATGTGCGGCGTCCAGCGCGGTCCGGTTCGCGTAGCAGGGTGCTCATCGCCGCGGTTCCGCGCCTGACGGTCGAGCGGCTTCTTGCCGTCGCACGTGCTGCGAACCTGAAGCCGCTAGCGATCACGGCCTCGTCAATAGTCCTCGGGGGTCTTCTCCGTCCCCGCGTTCCTTCGCTCGCTCTTCTCTCGATAAGGCCCTCTCATGCCGAGTTGGTCGTGCGGCTCGGTGGGTGCGTCGAGATCCTGAGACATCTCGGAGCGTTGACGGAGGGCGGAGTGGGGGCATCTCCGGAAGATATCGGTCGTCTTGCGTCGGCTGCCCGCCTTCAGATGATGGCTCTGTCCGGCGCAGAAGAGAAGCAGGTCGCGCCGGAGGCGTTCGTGATCTGGAACGGGACGGGCATGGACAGCGGGCGTTTTCACATCCTCGCAGGCGCGCTCGGCGCGAACGCAATGGACGAGGTCGGTCTGGCCGATCTGGGTCTTTTGCCAGCGGGCGTCTCTACCGATGCCGAGAGGGGTTGCCTCGCGGCCGTGGCGCTGGCCGTCGCGGGCCTCCGGGTGAACGGCTATCCACTGGACCTTCTCCACTCCGGGCTCGAAGTGCGGCAAAGACGATTGAACGCCCGTCGGCTCGCGCTGGCGGCCGTAGGAGTTGTCGCGGTCGCGGGGGCCCTCGGCGCGTTCCTGGAAACGCTTCACGCCGAGGCCCGGGAAGTCGCGCTCTTGCGCGACAGACTGAATGACATGCGACCGGAGATAGATGCCGCGCGCGTCTCCGTGGAGAGGGCGGAGATGTTGCGCAGTTGGACCGACAGGCGACCGCGATTCCTGGACGTCCTTCTCGAACTGACGCTCGCGTGTCCGGCGGACAGGCCAATATGGATAACCAACGTGGCGGTGCGCGAGGATATGCGGGTCGTGGCATCCGGCAAGTCAAGTGACGAGAGGGCGGTGCTGGAGTTTCTCGACAAGATACGCGCTCGGCCAGCGTTCGGCGATGTGCAACTCCTTTACATGCGAGATGCCGGCGGCGCGTCTCACGACGTGGCCTTCTCCGTGAGGTTCAATTTCACCCATCGGGAGTGACGATGGTCCTTTCTAAACGCGAGAGATACATAGCCCTCGCGGCGCTGATCGTCGTCGCGATACTGGTTTTCGACCGGCTCGTGCTGGGACCCCTGGAGGAGCGGCGAGCAACTATCGCCGAGGAACGCCAGCGCGTGCTCTCCGAACTGGAGACCGCCCGGCTCCTCTTCGCTCGCAGGAAACGGCTTGCCGCATTGTCCGGAGAGTTGTTGAAGTCCGGCCTCGGCTCCGACCCCGGCGAAGCAGAAAGCCAAGTACTTCACGCACTTCGGAACTGGTCCCAGGAGGCCGGCCTGGCGCTATCGTCGCTTCGTCCCGAGCGGACTGGTCAGCGAGGGTCGTTGCGGGAGATCACCTTCCACGCTGCGGGTACGGGCGGGATCGCCGCTGTGGCGGGCTTCCTGTGGCGCGTGGAGACTGCCCCGCTCCCTCTCAGGCTGACCGAACTCCAGATCGGATCTCGGAAGGAGGGGGCGGACGATCTCTCGTTGCAGGTGCGGATATCCGCACTGTGTCCGTCGAGCGAACAGCCTGGGCACGATGGAGGCATCTCTCGGCCGGTGGCCGGCGGAGAAATACCATGAGAGCGTCATTTGTCGAGCCGGGCATCATCGGCGCCATCCTTCTTTTCCCCGTCCTCGCGGCGTTCGGGGCGGATACCCCCGAGACGACCGCGTCGTGGGACCGGTACAAGGTCATCGTCGAGCGCAGCATCTTCCTTCGGGATCGCACGCCCCGGTCTGAAAGAGTGCGGCAGGCACCCGTCTATCGGCCGGAGCGGGATATCGTGCTGGCGGGCATCGTCGAGCAAGACGGCGTGCGCTTTGCACTCCTGGAAAATCTGAAGTCGGGGTCGGTGACGCGGGTGCGCGCGGGGGATGCGGTGGCGCAGGGGGTCGTCGAGCGCATGGACATTGATGCCATCTACTACAGGAGCGGTGGAGAGCCGGTGCGCGTCGCGCTGGGTCAGAACCTCGACGGCGCTTCGGCCTCGCGGCTTTCTTCGGTTCTTGCCGAGGCCGCGGCGGAGATGGTGGAGGGCGCGCCTGTCGCGAAGCCTGCCGCGGCGACCGGGCCTGCGGAGGGCGCCGTGATCGAAAGGTTGCGCCAGCGCCGACAGAGCGAGGTCGGCGGGCGATGACGGCTTATCGAGACCATTCGATGTGAAGGAGCGCGAAGATGTGGCGGACAATGATTCTGG
>Ga0272448_1000640_pt1 | contig 52269 bp, 34 predicted proteins | sample YNPCB0191_FD_202220 | JGI IMG/M metagenome (GOLD analysis project Ga0272448, IMG submission 202220) | Hot spring sediment microbial communities from Yellowstone National Park, WY, United States - YNP-CB-019-1 | ecosystem: Environmental > Aquatic > Thermal springs > Hot (42-90C) > Sediment... | reverse complement strand
GACAACAATAGTTTTGCAGTTTTTTATTAGACTGCAAACACAATTTAGGAGGCATTTGAACTTGAACCAGCAAATTCATAAAGGAAAAAATATAAGGGTATATGAACTGGCAAAACAGCTTCAAATGTCCAATAAAGAGCTTTTAAAAAAGCTGAACAAATATGGTGTAGAAGTTAAAAGCCACATGAGTTCAATAGATGACGAGACATTAGAATTGATCATGGCAGAATTTGGCGAACAAGAGCCAGAGCCTGAACCTCAATTAGAAACGGAGACTCTAAAAGTAGAAGAGGGCATAACTGTCAGTGCTTTGTCAAACCTGTTAAACGTCAAAAAAGCTGACCTGATAAAGGTCTTAATGCAAGCAGGCATTATGGCTAATATCAATCAACGATTGGACTTGAATGCTTTAACCATATTGTCCAAGAAATATGAATTTGAGCCGATTAAAAAGCTGACGACAGAGGAACGTCTTTTAGCTGGCGAGCCAGATAGTCCTGAAAATTTGAGACCAAGACCACCTGTTGTGACTATAATGGGACATGTCAATCATGGTAAAACGTCTTTGTTAGACGCTGTGAGAGAGACAAACGTTATGGAAAGAGAAGCTGGTGGAATTACTCAGCATATAGGGGCATATCGGGTCAGTTTAGAAAATGGCGATGTGGTATTTCTTGATACACCGGGACATGAAGCTTTTACAAAAATGCGCGCTCGTGGCGCACAGGTAACAGACATAGTGGTATTAGTCGTAGCTGCTGACGATGGGGTTATGCCCCAGACGATAGAGGCTATAAATCACGCAAAGGCAGCAAATGTGCCTATCGTTGTCGCTGTCAATAAAATTGACAAGGAAAACGCTAAACCAGAGAGGGTTAGGCAACAGCTTTCTGAATATGGGCTTGTCCCTGAGGAATGGGGCGGAAAAAATATTTTCGTAAATATATCCGCTAAATCTAAAATCGGTATTGAAGACCTACTTGAAAGCATACTTCTTGAAGCTGAACTATTAGAACTAAAAGCCAATCCAAATAAACTCGCTCGTGGAACCGTTATAGAGGCACAAATGAGTAAAAGCAGAGGACCTGTCGTTAATGTGCTTGTCCAAGATGGCACTTTAAAGGTTGGAGATTATTTTGTGGCAGGCATGTATGATGGCAAGGTGCGGGCGATGGTAGATGATAAAGGCAAAAATCTTCAAGAAGCATTACCTTCTACACCTGTTGAAGTGCTTGGATGTTCTGGCGTTCCTGAGGCTGGCGATAAGTTCTATGCAGTAAACGATGAAAAAGAAGCAAAAGCTATTAGCGAATCACGCAGAAGTATGAGCCTTGAAAGAGATAGATCGGCAATGGGAAGGAAAAGCTTAGACATTTATCAGTTGATAAAAGATGGAAAAGTCAAAGATTTAAACATCATCTTAAAAGGCGATGTCCAAGGATCAATAGAGGCATTATCAGAATCACTACTACGTCTTAATAATGAAGAAGTTAAAATTAACATTATTCATTCTGCGGTTGGTAGTATAACTGAAAATGATGTTATGCTTGCATCTGCTTCTGATGCTATTGTCATTGGATTCAATGTTCGTCCTACTGCTCACGCTGCAAAACTTGCGGAAAGAGAACATGTTGATATAAGACTTTATAATGTGATATATCAAGCTATATCAGAAGTCCGAACGATTATGGAAGGCTTGCTTGAACCAGAGCTAAGAGAAGTTATATTAGGTAGGGCTCAAATCTTAGAAGTATTTAATATCTCACGCGTAGGCACTATCGCTGGCTGTCAGGTTATCAATGGACGAGTAGTGCGTAATCAACCTGTGAGAGTATTACGCAACAACAGGTCAATATTTGAAGGTAAAATAGATTCTCTGAAAATATTTAGCGAAGATGTGCGAGAGGTGGCATCAGGTCAAGAATGCGGAATATTGGTAAATGGTTTTAGCGATTTCCAAAGAGGCGATATTTTGGAATGCTATACCTTTGAGCAGGTCCCTGTAAAATTAGGTAGTTAAAATTAAAAACTGCCTAATAATAACTGTTATCTAATAACAACTATTAATAGCTATGCATGTTGGAGTTTGCACTTTACATTTAAGGCTTGCCAGCAGTCATTCCCTCAAAGAAAAACGTCGTGTTATCAAAAGCATAAAAGATAGAGTGAAAAGTAGATTTAATGTTTCCATTGCAGAAGTTGATGCTTTGGATAGCTGGCAATGGGCAATTATTGGTGTTGCCTGTATTTCTAATGATTCTACGTTCACAAATAGTGTGTTGTCTAATGTTGTAAATTTCATTGACGATATGCGTTTAGCCGAATTGGTTGACTATCATATCGAAATTCAATGACTAAATTTTCAGAAAGCGATATAGAAAATGTTACAGCATAAGAGATCAGAAAGACTTAGCGAATTAATGCAAGAGGAATTAAGCGATATTATTCGCAGACAAGTTAAAGACCCAAGAGTAGGCGAGTTCTGCACCATTATGCATGTGGAAGTATCTGATGACTTGCGTCACGCAAAAGTGTCTGTAAGCATAATGGGAGATGAATCTCAACAGAAAAAAACACTTATTGGGCTTAAAAATGCAACTGGCTTTATTAGAAGGGAAATAGGGCAAAGGATAGGGATAAGACATACGCCAGAGTTAGTCTTTGTGCTTGACAAATCCGTTGATTATAGTTTTGAGATTGACCGATTAATTAGAGATTTTTACAAGGAAAATGATAAGTAGGATATAAATTATAGCTCATTGACTATAAAATTTGTATATCCTATAAAAAATATGGCAAAATCAGATAAAATAGATGATATTCTAAAAATTATCAGAGATCAAAGGACATTTTTTATATGCTCTCATGCCAATCCTGATGGCGATTCTATAGGCTCACAGCTTGCCTTTTATTCCTTTTTAGTTGAACTTGGCAAAAAGGCTTATATCTTAAATGCTAATTCCATACCTTTTAACTATGCTTTTTTGCCCTATTCCTCCGCTTTTCAAACTCAATCAGATTCTATTAATATAGATGATATAGACGTCGCTATAATTCTTGACTGTCCAAATCTTGATAGAATTGGAAACGATCTTTCGGCAAAAGTAAGGTCAATACACAAGATAATAAATATTGATCATCACATAAGCAACGATTATTTCGGCAATTATAATTTTGTTGATATAAAAGCAGGCGCTACTGCGGAAATTGTCTTTCGCTTTATAAAGCAAAGTGGTTTAAGCATTGGTTATGAACGGGCAGTATGTCTTTACACAGGTATAATCTTTGACACAGGTTGCTTTAAATATGCCAATACTTCTTCTAAAACGCATAAAATTACAGCGGAATTGATAGAGGCAGGAGTTAAGCCTGAAAAAGTATCCCAGTTAGTCTATGATATTCCTTATCGTAAAGCAAAATTATTTAGTATGGCAATTCAGACACTACAAATAAGCGATGATGGCAAAATCGCTTGGATGTCGGTTACAAATGATATGTATAGAAAATCTCAGACAAACAGTGCTGATACTGAGGGGTTTGTGGATTATATACGTTCTCTTTCTGGCGTAGAGGTTGCCATATTTCTGAGAGAGACAGATAAAGATATAAAAGTCAGTTTTAGATCAAAGAGTAACGACATAGAAAAACAGGCGGTCAATGTGGATATGATAGCCAAAGAATTTGGCGGAGGAGGACATCCTACCGCAGCAGGTTGTAACATTGACAAGCCGTTAGAGTCTGCAATTGATTTAGTCCTAAGAAAAGTTCGCAATGCTTTAACGATTTAAAATGCTTTAACGATTTAAATTTTTACTAACTGAAACCTTCTAAAATGGACGGAGTTTTAGTAATAAACAAACCTTCTGGGATGACGTCTCATGATGTGGTAATTCAGCTTCGGCGAATTCTGCACGAAAAGAAGATTGGACATATAGGGACGCTTGATCCTGATGCTATTGGCGTTTTGCCTGTATGTATCGGCAGAGCGACAAAGATTATTCAATTTCTTGATGATAAAGATAAATGTTACGAAGGGACGATAACGCTTGGCATTGAAACAGATACAATGGACGCAAGCGGTAAAATTACACGTGTTTCCGATTCGTCAAAAATAAAAATTGACGATGTAACAAATGTATTGAAGGACTTTATCGGCGAAATAGATCAAATTCCCCCTATGGTTTCAGCAAAAAAGATAAAGGGAGAGCGACTTTATAAAATTGCCCGTCAAGGAAAAACTGTTGATAGATCGCCAATTAAAGTCCGTATTTATGATCTGAAATTGATAAAGTTTTATCAAGAAAATATCATAGGTATTGACAATTATAAAAATTTTGCAAAGTTTGATTTCTGTGTGACTTGCTCAAAGGGGACTTATGTCCGAACACTTGCCTTTGATATCGGCAATAAATTAGGTTGTGGTGGTCATCTGTCAAGGCTTGTAAGGACAAGATCAGGACAATGGACGATAGAAAAATCTGTCCAATTAAACGAAATAAAAGAAAACCCTCAGATCGCAATATCTTCAATAATATCAATGGACAATGCACTTTCATTTATGCGATCAGTTGTTGTCAATGAAACGGGAAAGCGAAAATTTACAAATGGTGTTATTGTTGACACTGCTGATATTTTAAGCCATAATGCAGAAATAAAATTTGACGATAATGTTAGAATTCACGATATTTCAGGCGATCTATTAGGAATTGGCAGGGCATTCCAATCGGTCTCAAAATCTATAAATTTTAAGCCGATAAGAGTTTTTGCTAATAATTAATTGCCTCATTTTGATTATGTTATATGAAAGTTTAGAAGAAAAAAATCAAAAAGGTGCAGTGATCAGTTTTGGTGTCTTTGATGGTGTTCATATCGGACATCAAGCGTTGATCCGACGTCTGTTAGATCGCGCTAATGAATTTGGCATTGAGTCAGTTGTGCTTACTTTTGATCCGCATCCGGCGTTGTCAACAAAAGGTCAAGCTCCGCCAAGTATCACAACTATTGAAAAAAAGATTGAATTATTGAAATCTTACGGTGTTAATAGAGTAGTCGTAGAGGACTTTGACGAAAAGTTCTCTCAGCTTTCGCCAGAGGAATTTATCCGTGATATTCTTATAGGCAAACTTCGTGCAAAAAACATAGTTGTTGGTTATGATTGTGCTTTTGGTAAAAATAGAGCTGGTGATAAATGGCTTTTGAAAAAATTAGGCGAAAAATACAACGTTTCAGTTGACATAGTTGACCCGATTAAATTAGATGGTGATGTTGTCAGTAGCACAAGACTTAGAAATGCCATACAGCAAGGTGATCTTGAAACGGCAAATAAACTGCTTGGAAGATTTTATTCAATATCAGGCGTTGTCATCTCTGGCAAAGGCATCGGACATAAAATCGGTCATGCAACTGCTAATATCCAAACAAAAAATGAGGTCTTGCCACCATCTGGTGTTTACGCTGTTAAGGCTATTTTGGGAAATCAATCTTATGATGGAGTCCTAAACATGGGCTTACAACCGACAATTGGCGATGGTCAATTCAGAATAGAAGTCCATCTAATAAGCTTTGAAGGGACAATATACGGCTCTGAGATTGAAATTTTATTTATAAAAGGTATACGTGAGGAAAAGAAATTTGCCAGTTCTGAGGAGTTGATAAAGCAAATTGAAAAAGATGAAATGACTGCCAAAGAAATATTAAAAAATTTATGAACATCTTTTATGAAAACTTTTCGTTTACAAGTCCAATTATTTGTGATATATTAAATATGTAAAGAATTATTAGTTTTATTTTTGAAACCTTAATGGGAGGTAATGAATGGCTTTAACTACGGAATTAAAAAAAGAGATAATTGAAAAATACAGATTACACGACAAAGACACGGGTTCATCAGAAGTTCAAATAGCAATACTAAGTGAAAGAATTGCGTATCTGACAGAGCATCTAAAAACACATAAGAAAGATCATCATACTAGGAATGGTCTTCTAAAATTGGTCCGACATCGCCAAAAATTGCTAAATTATATTCATAAAAAAGATGCACAGCGATATTATAACCTGATTGCAAAGATTGGTATTAGAGGCTAAGAATTAAAAATACAATTAGATGAAAATAATTTTTTAAGTGAAAATTTTATAAATAGAGGAGGTGAATTCTTGGGACCCGTTGGTTCGTAGCTCGTTATTTTGGAAATAACGAACCACCGAATGACGAGTTAAACCAGGATTAGCTTTGGAAAGATTAGAATTAGAAATTGGAAAATCAATATTATCTTTGGAAACAGGAAAGCTTGCTAAACAAGCAGATGGGGCGGTAGTCGTCCGTTATGGTGATACTGTGGTTTTGGTAACCGCTGTTGCATCTAAAGAGGCAGAAGAAGGATTAGATTTTTTCCCACTTACCGTTGAATACCGTGAAAGGGCTTATGCTGCTGGGAGAATCCCCGATATTTATGGAAGACGTGAACCGCGTCCCGGCACAGGGGAGATTTTAATCGCGAGACTGATAGATCATTGCATTAGACCCCTATTCCCAAAAGATGCAAGAAACGAAATACAAATAATGGCATTAACATTGGCATCTGATAAAGAGAATCCTCCCGATACATTAGCGGTTATAGGAGCTTCTGCGGCACTTTGTGTTTCGGACATACCATTTATTGAGCCTGTCGGTGCTGTCATTGTCGGAAAAATTGATGGAGAGTTTATTATTAATCCAACTTATGAAGAAGAACGAGAAGGTGAACTTGATCTCTTTGTTACTGGGACCAAAAGTGCTGTAATGTCAGTAGAAGGCGGGGCTAAAATATTGCCAGAATCTGAAATCCTAGAAGCGATTGATTTTGCCCACCAAGAGATCAAAAAGATCGTTGAATTGCAAGAAAAATTAACTAAATTATGCGGAAAGCCAAAAAGAGAATTTGTTAAAGTTGAGGCAAATGAGGAAGTGGAAGAGAGATTACGCGCAGCAGCTACCGAAGGGATAGTTCGCTCTATTGGCATAATTGATAAATTAGAAAGAGAACAATACCTTAAAGATTTAAAACATGATGTTGCAGCTCCTCTTGAAGATGAAAATGTATCAGAAGACGTGATAGACTTTGTAATGACAAAGATTGAAAGAGAGGAAATGAGACGGTCAATCCTAACAGAAGGAAAACGTATAGATGGACGTGGCTTGAAGGATATAAGACCGATCACTTGTGAGGTTGGCGTTTTACCACGAACTCATGGTTCTGCATTATTCACTCGCGGACAGACACAAGCTCTTTGTGTTACTACATTAGGTATATCAAGCGATGAAGAAGAAATAAAAGACCTTGAAGGAAAGAAAACAAAACGTTTTATGTTGCATTATAATTTCCCGCCTTTTAGCGTTGGAGAAGTTGCACCTATAAGAGGACCTGGTCGCCGAGAAATTGGACATGGAGCATTGGCAGAGAGGGCTTTAACTCCTGTTATGCCAGATGAAGATGAATTTCCTTATGCTGTCAGGGTCGTAGCAGAGATATTAGAGTCAAACGCATCTTCGTCTATGGCAAGCGTTTGTGGAGCTACATTAGCGTTAATGGATGCAGGTGTTCCGATAAAAGCACCTGTTGCAGGTGTTGGCATCGGTTTAGTTAAAGAGGGAGATCAATTCGCCATACTTACCGATATGATAGGTGTAGAAGATGCTCTTGGAGATATGGACTTTAAGATCGCAGGCACAAAAGACGGAATAACTGCTATTCAAATGGATATTAAGATCAGTGGTGTAAGCAGGGAAATAATGGAATTAGCGATGATTCAGGCAAAAGAAGCAAGGGCGTTTATCATTGATAAAATGCTTGAAGCAATACCTGAACCTCGTCCAGAGATCTCAATCTATGCCCCAAGGATCATATCATTGAAAATCCCTGTTGATAAAATTAAAGATGTAATAGGTCCTGGTGGAAGAGTTATCAAAAAAATGCAAGATGAACTTGGCGTCCAAATAGAGATTGAAAATGATGGGACTGTCCAGATCGCATCTACCGATAAAGAAGCAGCTGACAAAGCTATCAGCACTATCAGGTCACTTACAGAAGAACCTGAGATTGGTAAAATCTATACTGGAAAAGTAACCAGTGTAACTGACTATGGTGCTTTTGTTGAGATATTCGCTGGGCGAGAAGGTCTATTGCATATCTCAGAACTTAATGACGGCTACGTTAGAAAAGTAGAGGATGTTCTTAGTGAAGGCGATGAAGTCGTTGTAAAATTGATTGATATTGATAAATTTGGACGACTCAATCTAAGCCGAAAGGCAGTTATAAGCGAAACAAAAAAGCTTCACAATACACAACCTCGGAAATCACTGCGATTGCCAAAGGGTAAAAGACATTAACTTTTGTCACTAAGGAGGATGAAATGGGAAGAGGGGGATTATTTGACAGCAAATGGATAACTGCTATACTTGTTGTAGTTTTAATAATCTTAGCGGTTATTCTAATCTGGATGTTTAAGACAGGTGGGTTTGATAAACTCAGACCCAAAAAAACCCCTACCGTTCCGAAACCAGCAGTAATGGAATTCAACTCTCATAGCGATCAAATAAGCTCGGGAATTATGACGATCGCTGACCTCTCATGGAAAGAAAAAGCGTAAAAATTAAAGATCATTCCAACCGAAAAGTTTCTGGAGCCCTTGCCCTAAAAGGGGCTCCCCTGTATAACTCTATTTATATTTACCTTATCATACTATCAATTACTTGCTTGATCTTTTGTGGTTGTGGATACAAAACAAAATCTGATCTGTTAGGACATATAGAATCCGTTAGCATTCCTCCGATAGCTAATAATTCAAATGAGTATGCACTTGAAGAAGACCTTGGAAAAGCGATTAGGCAGGAATTCTCAAATAAAGGCTGGGGAGAAGGTTCCGATTCCCTTTTTACCGCTACTATAGTTGATTATAGAGTTGAACCGAAAACATTAGGGCGAAATAATCAACCTGAGCAATATACGATAATAATAACTTTATCATTTGTATTTCAAGACGTTAAAAGAGGGAATAAGATAATCCGAAACGAAAAAAATTATGTGAAATATTATGATTTCTATGTTGTAGAAGGTCGCGGTAAGCCTCCTGAAACTCTGAAGCAAGCGAAGGACAATCTTATCAGAGAGACATCACAAGACATTGTAAGCAGTATAGTTGAAGAATGGTAATTATATAGGCATATAAATTTTTATGAATGTTTTAGTTATCAATGCAGGTAGTTCATCTGTAAAATATAAATTATTCTTAATTGAAAATGAAAAATTACTTGCAGAAGGGTTAGTCGATCGGATAGGACTAAATGGTTCAAACCTCCTTCATAAACCGATAGACAAGCCAGAAGTTAATATTAAATCAGATATACCAAATTATGAGACCGCATTATCTATGGTGATGGATGCCCTAACTGATGTCAATTACGGCGTCATCAAATCACCCTATGAAATATTCGCTATCGGACATCGTGTAGTCCATGGTGGGGAAAAAATATCCTCGTCAGTTTTAATAACAGAAGAGATTGAAAACATAATTAAAGAATGCTTTGATCTTGCCCCGCTTCATAATCCGCCAAATTTGATGGGCATACAAGCGTGTAAAAAACTCCTTCCACACACCAAACAGGTTGCTGTATTTGATACCGCTTTCCATGTAACGATCCCAAAAGAAGCCTATCTTTATGCTATCCCTTATAGGTTATACACAGATTATTCAATCAGGCGTTATGGATTTCATGGCACATCGCATAGATACGTTGCTAATATCGCTTGTGAACTTTTAGGGCAACCATTAGAAAAACTGAAAATGATAACCTGTCATTTAGGCAATGGTTGCAGTATAACCGCAATAAAGGAAGGCAAATCTGTTGATACAAGTATGGGATTTACACCTCTTGAAGGGCTTATTATGGGAACGAGATCGGGCGATATTGATCCTGCCATCATATTCTATCTTGTGGAAAGAATAGGATTAAGCATTCAAGAAGTCAATTCTATGCTAAATAGAGAAAGTGGATTGTTAGGGTTATCTGGCATAAGTAGAGATATGAGAGACATCTTAAAATCTGCCGAAGAAGGAAATGAGATGGCGATAAACGCTATTAATTGCTTCGTTTATAGGATAAAAAAATATATAGGTGCTTATTCTGCAAGCATGGGAGGGCTTGATGTCTTAGTTTTTACCGCAGGCATCGGTGAAAATTCAAGCCTGATAAGATCATTGATCTGTAAAGGATTTGAATATCTCGGTCTATATATTGATGAAGAAAAAAATTCAAATAGTCAGCGAAAAAAAGCTATAAATACTGATGATTCAAAGGTCAAAGTCCTGGTCATTCCAACAGATGAGGAACTTATGATAGCTCGTGATACCGCTGAAATTTGCGGGTTAAACACTACCTAAACACCGCTAAATGGCTTGTCTTGCTTACTTTTTCTCCGTCTGACTCTGCGATAATAACTATAAAATAACGTCCATTCTTTACAACTTTTCCTGATTCATCTGTCCCGTCCCATTGTTCAACACTCCAGCCCGGATATTTCGGGACTTTGTCAACTAATTCTTTTATCAGTCTGCCTTTTATATCATATATATTTATCGTAACATTGACCAGTTGATAGCTTTTCCAACTGATCATGTAACGGATTGTCAGGCGATTTATATCAGGAGCAAAATAGGCATTTGGCGATAAATTGACCTCTATAAAGTTTTGGCTAAAAACTTGCTGTTGCTCTTTTTCCTGTATTATTGTAAATAAAGAAAGCGAGTTAATATCTGCTGTTATCGTTTTCTGACCGCTATCTATATATCCTCCGAGACGTAGCCATTTTTGTTGAAATTTGTCCCAAAAATAGATGCTCAAACGATCCTCATCAATATCAGATGTGTTGACATATTTATAGGATAGCGTAAGCTTGGCAGGGTTAGCAAATATTAATCCTGACGGTTCAAATTTGTAGATATAGCCTATTCTTTTTGCGGATTGTATTATCCCGATAGTTTCTGAAAGTGAAATGGAGATAGTCTCGTCTTTTTTAAGAGATTTTGAAGGTATTTCTAATTTCCCGTCAAAAGGTATTTTTATTAATGCATCGTTAGAACTTCTCAATTTTTGTGAGTATGGCACTATGTTAATAACTGCGTTATCAGATACCTTTCCAATGCTTGCTGAGATCTCACCTTGACCGGGAAATAAAGCTGTCAATATAAATTTATCGTTATCAGAGGGATTTATTATGCCTCTTTCGTTTTGCAGTTTCCAAGCGATACCATCTAACTTTTGGATTTCATTTCCATTTTTATCAATAGCTTTTGCGTAAAGCCAATATTGACTGCCAGAGATCAGATTGTAAGGCTTTTCTAATTTATTGCCTTCATATTCTATAACAATCTCCATATAAAATACCTCGCCATAAGCAACCGTAACACTTGCAGAATCAGAAACATTTTTATATGAAGCCTTTATCGTTGTATTTCCTGCCTTTTTCGCTGTGAATATGCCGTCATCTGTTATTGAGCCGATGTTTTCGTCTGTCACTTGCCATTGGATTTTGAGATCGTCTGCTATATTGCCGTAATAATCTTTTCCAAGTGCAACAAATTTCTGAGTTTTGCCTGACTCTATCGTCAAAGTTTTTGGTTGAATCTCTAAAGCCTTGATCTGCCCATAATTGACTTGAATATCTGCCTTTCCATCGTGATTTTGTGATGTAACAATTAATTGACCTTTCCCTGACTTTTCTGCAATGAAGATACAGTCATATGGCGATTGTGAATCCTTTATAGTCCTTCCAATTCCACCGATGACTGTCCATTCCACAGACGAAAGGTCTTTGATATTCCCATAAGCATCGTATCCATAAGCCTTAAAGTGTTGTTCCTCACCAGCAGATATGGTTAGATTAGATGGTTCAACGATGATCTTATCAAGCTCCGCTGGGACAAGCGAAAAATCGGCATCTGCGACTAATGATTTTCCATTAACTTCAACGCTCGCGATTATTTTCCCCTTTCTATCGTTGATCTCGGAAGGCAATTTCTCTATCGCTTGGAATATCCATATATTCTGCGATGGAATAAGCAAGCCAAGTGATTTAGAGATGTTGAAATTTATAGTGTTAGGCAAATCTTTTATCGGATTTCCAAGATCGTCAAATCCCTTAACTGAACATTCAGCTTTTTCACCTGCTTTGATGATTGATGGCTCAATTGTGAGGACTATTTTAGCTAATTCACCTATGGCGGTAACAATCTTGACTGTTGAAACTGCTTCAATTGTGCCTTGAAATGCAACTACTGAACCAGAAATAGATGTTACTCCTGACGGCAAGACTGCCACTTTTAACGTCCCTGCTTCATCAATATTGCCTATTTCACCAGTTGTCTTCCAGTTAGGTTTAAAATCTAAAACTTGATTTCCCTGTTGATCGTATCCTATGGCTGTAAACTTATATTCCGTATCTTTTCCAGATACTAACGAGATCGCCGAAGGGGAAATTTTTATTGAATATAGCGATCCCGATACTACTTTTATATAAAACATCGCGGATATGTTGTCTGATCTCGCTTCTATATATCCGTCTCCGATGGTTTTCGCTGTAAATTTTCCAGTGGCAGTCATTGTCCCTAAATTAGATGATTGAACAGACCATTCAGGCGATATGTTAAAAGAATTGACAGACTTTGTGAGTCCTCGCTCATCCTTATCAGAGTCAAAACCTGTCGCGGTAAAGTTAATAATTGTGCCTGACTTGATTATTAAAGGATTTGATGCAGTTGATCCGATCTTCTCATCAGATTGTGGAGGGTTTGTTGATATGCGTATAGAGATTAATTTGCCATGAACGACGGTAAGATGAACTCTGCCCTCTTTTCCGCCTGATTCTGCGACAACTTCTCCTGATCCGACTGCCCCTGCTGTCCATATAGCCTTATTTTTAGATGATGGACTTATTGTGCCGATCTGCCCGATCACTTTCCAATTAGGCGATATTTCAACTACATTACGAAATTTATCATATCCATTAGCAGTTAATTCAAGAGTTTTACCTGATTCAATAGGCTTGCTACAATCCTTATCGCATACGATCTCTATCGTCTGTAATGAACCTGCGGTAATATTTATAGTCGCTTCTCCGACTATAGTTTTGCCTTCGCTATTGATCACAGATGCCTGAACCCGCCAGTTTGACCCTATGTTCATATCATTTGTTGTGGAAAATACGCCTTCAGCAGATATTGCTCCCTTAATTTCCGTATTTCCATCACTGCTTATGACTCGCCATTGAGGCTTGATCTCAATTCCGACGCCATCTGTGTCTTTGCCTACTGCGATAAATTTTTGAGTATCACCTTTAATCACCGATACAGAGTTAGGAGTAATCGCTATTGATACAAGAGGTTTCGGTATTGGCTGGAGTATTACAGTGCTTCTCCCGTATAGGTTGATTTCTTTGTTCGTGCCTTGATAAAACGTCACCTTGACGTTTATATATCCGATCCTTAGTTCAGACAAACCTGTTTTATTGGTAAATACTCCTGTTGTCTGATCTATTATGCCAATATCACCAACGACGTTCCAATCAATCTTAATGTCTGATTTTTCAGTGATAATATTTCCTCTTAAATCCTCTAATATTATAGATAAATTTCTCTTTTCTGCTGATTGTGATGATATGGATACAATAGATGGTTCAATGATGACAAAAGATGGCGTCCCTGTCGTCACTTCTATATTGACAGAATTTGATAACTCTCCAACTTTGGCGATAATTCTCCCATTTCCAACTTTATCGGCGATAAATAATCCATCAGCACTCAAAGTTCCTATATCTGCGTTGCCAGATAATTCCCATACAGGATTAACAGGGATCAAATTCCCTGCTTTATCTTTGCAGACCGCATAAAATCTGATCTGTCCCCCTGATGTGATGCGTTGATCTTTGGGATAAATATTTAATTCCGCAATATCCCCGACAGAGACCTTAATATCAGCCATTCCCTTATCTGATACCATCATATAACCTGTGCCGAATTCCCTTGATGTCCATAGACCGCTTTGATCAATCGTGCCTAAATTCCCTGATATTTGGATTGGATATTTTGATTGATCAAAGGACAGATTTAATGTATTTCCCATATTATCTTCTGCAATTAATTTTAGCTTCTGTTGTTGATCGGATTTTAACGATATTGATGATGGTTGTATCTCTATTTTAGCGATCTCTCCCATCAGAGTTGTAGTATTACATCTGACAGATAAGCCGAGAGCAGAAACATCAACATAGCCTTTTCCAATAGCTGTCGCTTTGAAATGCCCTGATCCATCAATAATGCCGTTATTTCCGATAACCTTCCAAGAGATCATCTCTTTGGGTGGAATATAGATATTATCAGATGTTTTCATAAGAGCGACCAATTTTTGAATACTGCCCGACAATAACTCAATATCATAGGGATAAACCGCTATTGAATTAATCTTTGGATCGTTAGATAATACATTCACAACAGCAGAAGCATATACTTTTCCATCAGTGACGATGACATATCCTAACAGGTTTTGCGGACTATTTGCGATAGCAGAGAATAAACCTCCTTCACTTATACTGCCGATCCCTGATGTGATGCCCCACGTTAAATTTTTAGCGGTGATTTCATTCCCTAAAATATCATAAGCCCTTGCGTTGAATTGATATTTATTACCAGATAGGACGCTTACATAATCAGGCTCTATTCTAAGAAAATATTTTATATCTTGATCCCTCTTTACTTCATAAGCCATAACTGCTTTTGATATGTTCATAAAGACATTTGAGAATGCCATAAGATCGCCGACCTTTGCCGAGACCTTGCTTAAAGTATTTATCACATCTAATTCTGGATTGACCTCAATTGTGCAGGAATTCCCTTTTATATCCATTATCAATGAGTTATCGCTGACAGACCATTGGACATTATCAATTGGGACGACATTTTCATAAGAGTCATATCCTATGGCTATAAGTGTGACTTTTGTTCTGGGGTTAAGAAAGATCATGTCAGGCTTAATTTTTATAGATTTAACAGTTCCCGTTGTCACGGTTATATCCATAAGACCTGTAAATCCATTAAAAGATGCAAAAATAGCACCTTTTCCGGGCTTTGTAGCGGTGAAAAGACCATTGACATCAACATAACCGATCCCACCAGAGACAGACCACGAAGGAGTTATAGATATGCTTCGTCCATATTGGTCTTTGCCGACAGCCTCAAATTGAATGGTATTTCCTGTTGTAATGTTAACACTGCTTGTCCCTCCGCTTGTCCCTTGAACTATCACTTTCACTTCGGCTAATTTACTAGCAGGATTCTTTTGGATAACAACATAACCAGCACCTTCTACACTATAACCTGATAGTGACGTTCCCCTTGCGAATACAGTTCCGTTTATTATTATTTCGCCGATACGGATGCCGGGATCAGTTATTGCAGTGAAAAGCCCTGAAGATGAGATCGTCCCTGCTAATGCGTCAGTTCGCCACGATACAGATTTCAAAGGCACTATGTTTCCAGCTATATCTCTTCCTACCGCGGTAAATTGATATGTGTATTTATATTTATCTGTTGATGCAGGAATATATGCGGTATAAGGCATAACGGAGACGGAATATAGTTCACCCGGTATAACCTCAACGTTCACTGATGATGAGACATCGCCAAGAGTAGCGACAATCTCGCCATTTCCAGCGATCCCACCGATGAAAACACCATTTGAATTTATTGTGCCTATGTTCCCGCGAATAGACCATATTGGGATAACTGGTATTTGATTTTCTAAATCATCGTATCCCATCGCAGTAAATTGCAGACTCTTGCCTGCCTGTATAATATAAGGCAGTTTCACATTTTGTGTTGTCCCAATAGCGATCTTTCTGAGCTTCCCTGAGATAACGTTTATATCACAGGATGCGGTTAGTCCTTTATATTCTGCAACTAATTTGCCTGTGCCTGTCTTATTAAATTGAATAATAGATTGCGTCCCTTTTGTGCTATAAATCGTTCCGATATTGTCTTTTGAATCAAGTCGCCATTTTATCTCCGCATCTATCTTGTTTGAATATATATCCGTCACATTGGCAAAGAAAATATGTTGATTTCCTGCGGATATGACGACTGATGTTGGATTTAATGTTATTATAGCAGGATCGTTAGGAATAACCTGAATATATGATTCTGCTACGATCGGCTTATCATCAGATTTTGCATTTATTGCAATAGCTGTTATCTTGCCCTTTCCATCTCTGACAATATGTCCATAAGGGATAAACAAGCCATCTTGGTTAATATGACCTATGCCATCAGTAACAAGCCATACAACATCAGCAGGCATAACCTCGTTTAGTTTTGATCTACCGATAACCGAGAATTTAAAACTCTCGCCAACCTTGATTTTCAAAGGGTTATCCATAGACGAGGCAGGCATTATCTCAATTTTAGCTAAATTCTCTTGCAAGGCTGAAACTACTTGGACGATATAATCGTTTTCAGGCGGACTTTGACTTGTTCTGCTTTTCCCTGATGTATCTGGTGCATCTTTGGCGACAATGTGATAATTCAAAGTCCCAGCTATCACTTCCAAAGGCGGTATATCTGCGGTAAAAACTCCCGATATTTTGCTCATTTTGATTGTGCGATAATTCTGATCAAGATTGTTTTTGTAGAATAATGTCGCTTCTACATATCCGCTATTGTCATTGATGATCGCATCAATTTTTAGCTGTGTATTTGCAGACGTGACCGCAATTGGATTGTGAGAGATAAAAGGTGGGGTTGTATCCTCAATCGTTACGAAAGCAAATTTAGGCGAATTGTTTATAGAAGGGACGAAAGCGATATTCCCCGCAATATCAGTTGCACTGATGTAATAATTTAGCCCTTTGACGGTGATCTCTACCCCGTCAATATAGGTAGAATAAGCATCTCCTGACTTTGACATGATCACTGATTTAGTAACTCCATCAGGAACAGCATAATATAATGTGACCTCTTTAACAGATGAGTTATCCTTGACATCAGCAGTTATTTTAAGCGGTGTTCCAAGTTCAGCTTTTATGATTACATTATGGTTTATAATTGGCGGAGTAGTGTCAACTACCTTGATAATCCCTGATTTTACCGCTTTGTTTCCCGATAAATCCTGAGCGATGATCTGCCAATTCAGATCGCCATAAGTGATAAAACTTGAAGGGACGATTGCTTGATAGATGTCTGTTTGTGATGATGACATCGTTATATCTTTCCAAGTCTGCCCATCATTTGATATTCTCATAATAGGGAAACTGCTAATTGATCCAGAATCATCGGTAATTTTTGCGTTGATTTTTAGCTCAATACCTGATTCTGTCTCATTTGGCATTGATACATCAATATTAGGTGCAGATGTGTCAGTAGTAGGTTGGACATAAAAGTTAAAAACGCCTTGTGGATTGCCATAAATACCAGCGTCAAGGGCGATCTCTGCTTTATATTCACCTGTTATCGCAGATTTTGGGAGGATAAATTCAAATTTAGAAAAATCCAATGTGCCATAATTATTTGCAATCGGTATCCCATTAGGATCACGAATTGTGACCATAGGATATATCAACCTTGCACCTGTAAAATTCAAAATTCGGCTGAGCGTATTTCCCCTATCATCAATAAAATAATAATATAATTGGACTTTTTCACCCGGAGCATAAACAGGACTTTTTTCCCCACGATCCGAATTAACATAGAGTTTGAAAGAGTCTTTCTCTGTCATGCCTACCTGATACGTCCCCGGTTTAACTAAATGAAGCGGAGGTCTTATCTCGTAAGCATATATCAGACCTTCACCAAATATCAATGCAAAGCTCATGTTGAAGTTATAGCTAATATTCGCTGATAATGTGAATACACTTTTTGAATTTATGAGGGGATAAAAGTCAGTATAAGCGGCATCGTAACCTATTTCTGGCTCTACGCCTTCTGTATATTCAACGGTATTTGTGCTTTCAAGGACTTCAAATAAAGCGATCGCTGTTGTTTGTGGAAGGTTGAATTGTATCTTTGCTATTGGAAGCTCTGAAACATGAAGAAAAACATTGGCAGAAGGCTTTGAGATGGTATAATAAGGCAGGACAAGATAATGCGGTCCCTCTCCGCTTACAGACCATAGGACAATATTATACATGCCTTCGGATACATAAGCCTTTAATTGTCCTTTGTTATCGCTATATCCGACACTACTTCTTGCCCTCTTTGTTGGGCGAAAGAATACCTCAGCATTTGGGATCGGAGAGTTATTTATATCGCGACAACTTATATTGACAGGCACAGTATTGCCTATATTCAGAGTAACAGAATCATTGGACTTCGCTTGACTGACAAGCAAAACGTGTTTTTCCTGCGAAAATCCGACTAATGTATAATCTCCATTTGGCAGATTTACCTGAACCTTGCCATCAGCCAAAGTAGCATATCCATTGAAATCTTCGTCAGATTCATCTATTAGCCCATCGCCGTCATTGTCCTTGCCATCAGATGCAGGAGGACCAACCATTATCGGCGAATCTTTGTCGTCAATTGCAGGGTGACCAGCGAATATTTGAAAGACTATACCTTTAACGGGGGCATTATTTGAATCAATAACACTTATGTTTAAGGCACATTCAACTGCAAGGACAGGATAGAAGATCAGAATCATCAGCAAAATTAAGATTGGCTTATATATCTTGTGTCCTGAATCTTGCATCTCGCTTCCTTACTAATCCAAATTAACTTTGATGGGTGAACACAATGCTATGATCTCGCTAACATCAAAATCTTTAAGCAGACCAAAGCAGAATAAAACAGGATAAGTTTCGTAATCAATATGATTTTCAATTAATAGTTTTAAACTTGGCAAATGTTCTTTCAATGTGATATTTTCTATCCTGTCGCCAAACAAAGCTCCGACCATCAATGCGACTATGCCAGAATTCCAGCCGACAGCATAAATAGACACTTTTGGAATATCAATTTCTTGACAGATCATCTCCACAATAGCCCCAATATGACCAACTTGTAGCCCAAGAGTCCTTTCGCCGATCGCAGAGATCATTTGAACATATTGCCACATACCACCTTTGACAGTCATAGTTTCGCCCATAAATATAGGGTCTATGACGATGACGGTTGAGCCTTTTTCTATCTCCACTTGGATATGCTCAGCAAGCGAAGCCTTGCCTTTGTCTCCAAACATAACGACAATTGATTTGACCATTTCTGATGGAGATATAGCGATCGCAGGTATAGACAATTCATCGTTGATAGTGATTTTAAAGTTCCAAACTTTCAGGCTTCCATTTGTTTCATCTGATAGTTTCTGTGTCTGAGCTTTCATCGGTTTCAACCGAATTATCTCTTTTAGTTTGTTTCTTCCATTTTTTTGCCAATCTATAAAATTGCTTGTCCCAAATTGAGGCGGTCGGTTTTCGGGAAAATCTTTCATTATGTCTTTTGCTAATGTATAGAAGTTAGCATTATCATCTGGGATGCCAACTATAAGGTCTTCATATTTTAGGATTTCATCGTTAGAAGGTATATCTTCGTCTATTGTTTTTTGACCTTCAAGAAAATATTTGTTTATAAATTTGTAAAACTGTTCTCTATTATCTTTGTCGTAATTATGTGTTCCAGGGTCTGTATTATTATGCAGGGAGAATACATCTTCTCTGCCAAACAGTCTGAAAAACGGGATTATCGGCTCATATACAGAGGGTTTAGCACGATGAGTTTGGAAACAGCAATCGTCTTTCTCGTTATATATCAGCAATGTTGGTCTTGGTGCAAGCATAGCGGTTAAATGGGGATAATCAGCAATTGTAAGAAGGTCATTAGGGTTTTGCTCTAAATCTCCGCAGTCTTCAATAAAGTCTGCTCTATAATTCATTCCAATATAGCCTGCGTTTGGTGCGGTAGCGGTTATACGCGTGTCCAACGAACTGAGGATTATCGTTTGCCAGCCTCCGCCAGAAAGCCCTGTCATTGCAACTTTCTTAGGGTCAGTTGACGGATGTTTCAATAAAACGTCAATTCCTCGTTTCATAGCTAAATAAAACACTGACAGACCACAAGTTCCGCAAAGGTCAAGATATGCAAGGCGATTGTGTCTTAGGTCTTCATTGCCAAGTTCACCGAAGACTAACCATTCAGGGTGTAATGCTAACATCCCACGTTTAGCAAGATTAATACATCGCAGTTGTTCATAGTCCTGAGTTTTGCCCGGAGGACCTACATGACCGTTGACATTGAGAATAGCAGGAACTTTGCCCTTAATTTCAGAAGGCATATAAAGCAAGGCAGGTATCCATAATCCCGGAAGTGCTTCGTAACGCAATTTGCGTATTATATATCCTTTTTCTGTCTTTATTGTATCTCCCCAAACTACCTGCGGATCATCGCTTTCATACCATTCTTTTGGCACTCCGCCATATACAATTTTAGCGAGTATTTCCTGTCGTAATTTATCGCTTTCTTTCTCCCATTCCTCTGCTGTTTCTGGGAGATTTAACGAAGGGATACGGTTTTTGATGAAATTCTGTATCTGACTTTGGAATTCATTTTCCGATAATAGACGTTTATTTGCCCATTCTTTAATTGCAGTGCCATCTGTATCTGATATAGAACACGCCAATAGCATTACAGCTAAACAACTTCCGTAGATCATAGGCTAAACCCTCCAAATCCTTGTTTTCACAGGAATGATAGCAAAATTGAATTCCTAACTCAAACTATCTTAAAACTGCTATCTTGCCTGTTTTGATTTCTGTTTTTCCGTTAAATTTTGTTTTTAGAGCATAGATATAAACGCCATTCGCTATATCGGGTTTAACGTCCCAATAGAGTTCACTGTTTCGCTTTTTAGTATCTATGCTATAGGTATAAACTAATGTTCCATCAATGGCATATATTTCAAGCACAATCTCATCAACAGGGACGAGAAGTTTGTATTCAAAGTTAATCTTGCCTTTTGAGTCTGGTCCTGGATTAGGATAGATTTTCAATACTGCTATCATACCCGGTGCGAGATCAATAGGTGCTGAATCAATAGTCAAAATGTAAGGTTGATTGGGACTATAACCATGCTCAGAAAAGACTTTGATATAATAAATTCCGCTTTTACTTACTCTAAAACTTAGCCTTTTTGTGGATTGTGGAGGTTCATCTGTTTCAAATAGGGCTTTGCCTTGTGCATCAGATACGATCAGTTCATAATCATTTCCATCAGGTATATTCTCTAAATATATGATATTAACGTTATTTGAGCTAATATAGACTGAATAAAAATCAACATCATTACTATCAGTCAAGAAGGACGCATATCTTTTTCCAAAGTCAAGAGGACCAAATGCTGATGATATGCTATCATTTGGTTCATAAGTATCGCCAAAGAACAATTTAAATGTCATTGTGGCGCCACTTTTGCTGATGTCAGTAATTATAATTCCGCTATAAGTGCCGTCATTTGCGTTGCTATTTGGGTATGTGGCAGGGGTGAATTCTGTCTGTCCATCTTCTGCTGAAAAGGCAGCACCTCTTGTCGCTTTATTGCGAGACGTCCTATCCGGGTCTTCGGGGTCTTCCACATAAGCTCTATGCGGATAGCCAAAAGATTTCTGTTGATTTTCGTCAATGTGCCATATTATTATTCCAGAATCAGGCAGGTATTTGTCATATATTGCTTTTTCAATACTATTGCTTCTATTTTCAATTAAAAAATATTCCTTTCCTTTTTTCCCGGGAATATCAATTTTATATGCTAATCTGTTTGACGGTAATTCTAATGCGTTTATTGAATATTCGCCATTATCTTTAAGTTCAATGGGTTCTAACCAACCACGAATGCCATTTGTCCTGTCAGCGTCAAAATCCCATTTCAGATAACTACATATATGGCTAGGGTTTTGTCCATTGTTTAGATAGGGACCGAACATCCCCATAAGACACCAAAATCCGACAGGATAATCATAGGCATAAAGGTCAGGGGCGCCGAATTCATGGAAAAACTCATGGCAATATATGCCGATATTAACACGGTCCTCTGATGGGTCTTCGGATACAATCATCGCAGACATTATCTTTTTCCCATCATAAATGCCAGAAATCCCATCAACCTCTGCTGACCATATATCGCTTGATATGCCAGTAGATGCCTCATCGTTGCCTGCGTGTATGATCATAAGGTGATCTATATAGCCGTCGTTATCTCTATCGTATTGGGAGAAATCAATATCTGAATCTGCAAGCGTGCATGTTTCTTGGATAAGCTCTCTATATCTATCAGTCATTATGCTACTTGCACCGTAGTAAGACATCTTCTTGCTTACCCTGTACCATTTGTCGTCTTTTGGCATAACTCCGCCGAGATAACCGGGCTGAATTTGCATTTGACCATAAGAAACCTCATTGAAATAAAGATACATAGAAGAGCCTTTTTTTCCAAAGATAGCGTCATCAAAAACAGAAGCGGGTTTTTTGCCGGGTTGATCGGAAAAATCAACTCTAATAGCTAAAACATATTCAACACCATCGTTCTGCTTAATGTAATTCATTCTCGGGACATCTGGATCAAGCATTGCTATTTGACGAATATCTGCGATGTCCATCATTGGCTTACCACTAATGTTGAATTTTTCATATATTTTAGGATTTGGAGGGGCAGTCCAAGCGGAGATTGTCAAAGATACAATCACAATAACACAGATTAAAACGCTCTTCATCATTTACCTTTCTTTTACATCTCTACGATCTGATCTACTTCTGTGGAGATCAATTTGCTGGGGTCTTCATAAATGACAGGTCTCATACGAAGTCCTGTTTGGATAGGCACTAATTCTAAATTTACAGGGATACTTATCATTATTTCTGTTCCTTCGCCTTCTTTGCTAAAAACGTTGATATTGCCTTTATGGTCTCTTATTATTCTATTGACTATACTTAAACCAAAACCGCTTCCTGATTGTTTTGTTGTATAACCCGGTTTGAATATATTGTCAATATCTTTTGATGGGATACCACTTCCCGTATCACGAAATATTATCTCTATATTTGATGTAGCAGAAGAGTATCTGGTCGCGATATATAAAGAACCAACGCCATCAGTCATAGCCTCTATTGCATTGATTATAATATTATTAAACACTTCCTTTAATTTTCTGGAATCACCTTTGACTTTTGGCAAATTATCAGCGATTTCTAACGAGCAGATGACATTTCCAAGACACATCTGACCATTATCACCATATTTAAATCCGATCTGAGAGATCACAGATTGCAAAATAGAACTGACGTCTACCATATCTAAAACAAGGCTTTCATGCTTTAATGTTCCCAAAAGATCAACCATTTCATCATAACATTTTTCCTGATCTGTCAGAACTTCCATAATACTTTTGCTTGTTTCTGCATCAACTGTCCGTGCTATTCGTCTTAGTTTTGAACCTGCAACTCCGATAAGGTTTTTGATCCTATGTGCCTTTGAATAAACGCTTTCACAAGCCTCAGCACGTCCAATGTCCATTAGTGCAAGGGAAATATTAAAAAATATCTTGGCAGAATTATCCGAAACCTCATCAATCCATAATTGAAAATCTTTGACAATTTCCTCGTTTCGTTGATAGAAATATAGTTTCGCAAGGTTATAATATGGACTTGCATAATCGGGGTCTAACTTTATCGCCTCTCTGAATTCATACATCGCACTATCTATTAAACCTTTTTGTGAGTATAAAACTCCAAGGTTATTATGGGCTTCAGCAGACCAATCTGCTATCTCTAAACCTCTTTGATATGCTTCTATGGCAAGATCAATTTCTGATGAATTATCATCATAGAGACTTCCAAGCAAGAAATATACAGAATGTATATCCTCAAAATCGGGAAATTCTTCATAAGTCTTAATCAGAGTAATCAAATGATTGATCGCTTCTTCACGATAATTAGCCTCTTTATATCTATTGCGGGCATAGATCAATGCAAGGTGAAATCTCGCATTCAGATGATCGGGGTCTATGCTTAGCAGTTTTTGTAATTTTTCTATTGCGTTTAGATATTGATTTCTGCCTTCTGCGTCTATTAAAGCTATGTAATATAAGGCATCGGTATCGTTTGGATTGATCTCTAATTGCTTTTGAAAAACGGATTGTGCATCATCCCATCTTTTAAGCGAAATATATATAATTCCTAAATTATGCAAAGCATCTCTAAAAAGAGGGTCAATTTCAACAACTCGTTTATAATCAAGACTGGCTTTTTCAAGTTCGCCTATATAAAAATAAGCTAATCCACGGCGAGAGTAGGCTTCTATATAGTTTGGATCAATTTCAATAGCTTTACTGAAACTTTCTATGCACTCTGGCAGTTTTTTGTCATCTTTTAGTATTAATCCAAGTGTGTAATGGAATTTGGCAACTTCGGGACGGATGCGGATCGCAGTGTTGATCTCTTCTTGGGCTTCATCAAAAAGACCCATTTTATAATAAACAGCACCGAGATTATGATGTGCAGTCGCATATTGAGGATCAAGGCTAATAGCACGTTTATAAGCGTCAATTGCATACTCATAGACAGCGGATTCTGCATAAAGATTGCCAAGCCTACACTGATCCCTCGCAGATGGATTGCCTGCTTTGCCATCTTGGGCGTCTATTTCGCTGGTTTGCGATGGCACTGTATCTCTTATGTCCTGCTTACGCATATAATTAATTCCTGATTGATTTGTCTCGTTTATAAAACTTTGGAATTTCCTTCAATTTGTTTCTATAATATGTAACGGTTCTTCTACTGATTTTTATGCCATATTCGTTTTCTAATATCTCTGCGATCTCCGCGTCGCTAAACGGCTTTTTTCTGATACCAGATTTGATTTCATAAGGTTCTCGTTCTTGGATAATTCGTTGAATGATGTCTTCTTTACTTTGACAGAAAAATTTCAACGGTTTATTTCCGTCATCAGTTTCTATATATTTATTTCTCAATATCCTGCTGATCGTTGATTCATGTTCGCCAACCTCTCTTGCAACTTCCGCTTGGCTTAAAGGTCTCAAATGTGATGCGTTCATACTAACAAAGTATTGATATTGAAAACGGAATATAAACTGAATTACCCTAAAAGTGAGACTTCTTCTTTGGTTGATCATTCTCAACTTATCTATAAAAGCGGATTCTTCCTCTTTTAATTGATCATCATCTCCTTGAATGCTGTAACGATAGCTGTATTCCTCATCCGAATTTATCTGTATTTCTGCACGTGGCGGATTATTTAAACGCCTAACACTTGCTATTGGTTGTGACTGATTTTTATCAATAGAAACCTGCGGTTCTACAACGTTAATCTGTGTGGAGTTGGCAATATTGACTTTTTCAACAATTTCTATAATCCGATCAACTGTATCAAGATCAAGACCAAGTTTACGGGCTATTTCAAAAGCGTCTGCATTTTCAGAGAGAAAATATTCAACGAAATCTGTTTCGGATATATGATTTTTTTCTATAATTTCAGCGAGTTGTGTTATGGCTTCATTTGAGATCGCAGTAGATTCCATATCCTCTATTTGATGAAAATTATCAGGGTCATCAAAACTGATGTATGCTGTATAATCCTCATCATCTTTTCCTTCCCATGAGAGCTTTAAGTGTTTGCAATATTCAATTGCTTTGATAAGCTCTCCTTTTGGGACTTTATATTTTGCAGAAAGCTGTTTTATGTTACGGAGAGCTTTTTTATCAAAAAAATCGGATTCCCACCCTATTTTGTCTGTTATTTTGTAATCCTGCAAAAATTTTATAAACTGCCTGTCTTGGAAATCTTGATAAATATGTGTTGGAATACGACCTTTGAAGCCGACCTTTCTTATAATACCATTGCTAAGCATATTTTTGAACATCGGATCAGATTCAACTTCGGCGATAAACTTGCGGAAATCAGACTCACTCTTGGTCAGTATATCAATATAGTTATCGGGTGGTCTAACTATCCTAATTTCTGGTCTTACTGTTACATCGGGTTTTGGTTTGATTGAAAGTCTCATAGGCATCTAAAAGGTTAATTTTTTGAAACGTTTTGTCAAGTTGCGTTTAAAAGTATATCAAAGATATTTATAACTGTCAAAGGTCGTGTTTTATTCAGAGACTGTATTAATTTAGTAGGCAACAAAAAAGCCATCTGTTATAATATACTCCGTATTTATAATAAACAAGATAAATAAACAAAGGAGGAACAGATGGCTGATAATATTATAAAACAAGATGATCGCATGAAACAAGAAGAAATATTGCAGTACCTTCAATCCGTCTTTGCATAGTCAACATACTTCTAGACCTTGGGTTAGAGCATTAAAGGAACTGATTACTTTGAATTACCTACTAAATTAATACAGTCTCCGCTCAGTTTATTTTACTTGACAATTAGACAATAATGAATTATACTATTATTAAAATGAAATATTATTGTAATCTTTTTTGAATATGAAATTTTAATTAGAATATTATCTTTTTAAGAATTGATAGAATTCAAATGGAGGCTTATTTGGAATGAAAAAGCTAATAGTTGTTGTTTTTATTGGAATTTTTTGTTTTCCTATGTTGACTATGGCAAGACGGGATACAGGTCCGCCTGAATGGACGTTTGACAATGTGTCCGATCTGACTGATTGGCGAGATAATCACGATTTAGCACCAGTTACAACAATAACCAAAGTAAAAAGCCCTAATGGCGTTGAACGAAATGTCTTACGTATAACTCTTATAGGTGATAAACCGTATGTTTATCCCGGTGGAGCAGTGCCAAGTTGGGAACCTTTCAGTGGATATGAAAATAGAGCTATTTATTTAGGCGTAAAAGTAGGAAAAACGGATATTTGGCAGATTGATTATATAACTAGCAAAAACATTGAATATAGCGAACGACAAAGCAGATCATTTACAGTAAATGCAGCAAACGACTTTATAGATTTGAAATTTGATATGCAGTGGGAAGGTATGATTAGAGGATTCAGGATACATTTTGGTTCAAAAAATAAAACCATAGATATTGATTATGTTTCTCTTCTCGGTCCTGTTACCACTTCTCAACCACCTAAAAAACTTGCAACTACATGGGGAAAAGTTAAAGACCTTTTATAATATCTTTTGGCTATCTTAAAAAGTCAAATTGTTACTTTAAAATTGTTACTTTAAAATAACAAAATTTTTAGGAATCTCCGAAAATTTTCTCTTGACTTGTTTGTTTTTATCTGTTATTCTTAAAATAGTATTTATTAACAAGAACATTTAACATTATTTTATCATCTCGCAGGAAGCACTAAGCGATGTTTAATACCACAAACTACCAAATAAATATCCGATTTTGGCGCTGGTATTGGCGATTTTACCGCTTAGTGTATCCAAGGCACGGAGGATGATAAAGGTCTATTTAACAACATAACATATATAATCTTCATAAAGCCGTGGATACATTCAATAGTGTTCACGGCTTTTTTGTTTTGTGGAGGTAAACGAAAATGACTGGTAAAAGCATTAGAATTGAAAGGATAATGGATCGCAGAACAGGAAAAACTGTAATAGTGCCAATGGATCATGGGGTCACATTAGGTCCCATAAAAGGATTGATAGATATGGGCAGAACTGTTGACCTTGTGGCAAGCGGAGGTGCTAATGCAGTTGTCGGTCATGTCGGACTTGCTATTCATGGTCATCGTGGATATGGAAGAGACATCGGCTTGATTTTACATCTTTCCGCAAGCACTTCACTAAGCCCATCACCTAATCGCAAAATACTTGTCAACTCGGTAGAGCGAGCTATCAAAATGGGAGCTGATGGTGTATCTGTCCATATTAACATAGGTTCAGAAGACGAAGCGGAAATGCTTATGGACCTCGGTATGATATCGCAAATGTGTATAGAATGGGGAATGCCCTTGCTTGCTATGATGTATGCCCGTGGTCCGAAAATAAAAAATGAAACAGACCCAGAAGTAATAAAAATAGCAGCAAGAGTTGGTGCTGAACTTGGAGCAGACATTGTCAAAACGCCATACACAGGTGACCCTGATTCCTTCCGAGAAGTTGTTGAAGGATGCCCTGCACCTGTTGTCATTGCGGGTGGATCAAAACTGACTGATGTAGAAACCTTGAAAATGATTGACGGTGCCATGAAAGCCGGTGCTGCGGGACTTTCTGTCGGAAGGAACGTCTTCCAACATGAACATCCCGATAGACTCGTCAGAGCTGCTTGTGCCATCGTCCATGAAGGAAAATCCGCCGAAGAAGCTATTGAACTTCTAAATATCCCTATTGAGCCAGAGCATTAAAAATGAAAAAGACAATTTTAGATGAGATCATCGCCTATAAAAAAATTGAATTAGAGGAACAAAAGAAATTAATCCCTCTTGACGAAATCAAACAGCAGATCAAAGGAATTGATGATATAAGAAGCTTTAAATCTGCTATCTCAGGCTTTGATAAAGTCAATTTGATCGCAGAGATCAAAAAAGCTTCGCCGTCAAGAGGTGTTATCAGAGAAGACTTCAATCCGTCTGCAATCGCCGAAATATACGAACAAAACGGCGTCTCTGCTATATCAGTTTTAACTGATAAAAAATTCTTTCAAGGCGACCTTTCCTTTCTAAAAATTGTCCGATCTGTCACTTCAAAAACTCCTATCCTACGCAAAGATTTCATAATAGATGAATACCAAATATTTCAGTCAAGACTATTTGGTGCTGATGCGATACTTTTAATAGCAAACGTCCTTGATCTACAAAAATTAAATATGCTAATATCAATAGCCAGAGGTATTGGATTGGACTGCCTCGTTGAGGTGCATAATGAGAACGATCTTAATAAAGCAATTGCATCAGACGCAGAAATTATAGGTATCAATAATAGAGACTTAAATACATTTACCGTTGATCTAAAAACAACCGCTGATCTGGTGCGGTTAATACCAGATGATAAGATCGTTGTAAGTGAAAGCGGAATCTCATCATCTAAGGATGTTGAATTCCTAAAAAAACTTAGAGTCAATGCGATGCTAGTTGGGGAATCGTTGATGGCTAGCAAGGACATTGCAAAAAAAATCAAACAATTAACGACTAATCAGGAGGAGCATGATGAAAGAAACAAAAGTTTTTCTAAGTGAAAAAGAACTTCCAGACAAATGGTATAACATCCAAGCAGACCTTCCAAAGCCTTTGGATCCGCCGTTGCATCCAGTAACTCATAAGCCGATAGGTCCCGATGATTTAGCTCCGATATTTCCAATGGGGCTTATTATGCAGGAAGTTAGCCAAGAGAGATGGATTGAAATTCCTGATGAAGTTCTAGATGTTTATAAGATATGGAGACCAACGCCGATGCATCGTGCCTTAAAGTTAGAGAAGGCATTGGATACGCCAGCGAAGATTTACTTCAAAAATGAATCATTTAGTCCCCCAGGAAGCCATAAACCTAATACCGCAGTTGCTCAGGCATATTTCAATAAAGTAGAAGGTGTAAAAAGGCTTTCTACTGAAACAGGAGCAGGTCAATGGGGAAGTGCCCTTGCTTTTGCTTGTAAACTTATGGGACTTGAATGTTCGGTCTATATGGTTAAGGTAAGCTATCAACAGAAACCTTATCGCAGAAATCTGATGGAAGTATGGGGTGCTACTGTCACTCCAAGTCCTAGCGATAAAACACAAGCAGGAAGAAGCATCCTTGCACAAGACCCAGATTCAACAGGCAGTCTTGGAATTGCCATTAGCGAGGCAGTGGAAGACGCCGCTACACATGACGATACGAAATATTCATTAGGTAGCGTGTTGAATCATGTAATGCTCCATCAAACTATTATCGGACTTGAAGCGAAAAAACAGATGGAAATATTTGGCGATTATCCCGATGTTGTTATCGGATGTGTCGGTGGTGGAAGCAATTTCGCAGGATTCTCATTCCCATTCGTTATGGATAAACTCAAAGGTGATAAGAAAAATTTAAAGGTCTTGGCAGTTGAGCCTACCGCTTGTCCAACTTTGACAAAGGGAATTTATGCTTATGATATGGGAGATACAGTCGGATTAGCCCCTCTCGTGAAAATGTATACGCTTGGGCATACTTTTATTCCTCCCGCTATCCACGCTGGCGGACTTCGCTATCATGGTGATTCGCCAATACTTAGCTTACTCGTGAAAGAAGGGGTAATAGACGCAGTTGCATATCATCAGCTTGCAACTTTTGAATCTGCGATCTTGTTTGCTCAAACGGAAGGTTTCTTGCCAGCTCCTGAAACTGCCCATGCGATCAAAGCGGCAATTGACGAAGCTCTGAAATGCAAGGAAACTGGCGAGAAAAAAGTAATAGCGTTCAATTTTAGCGGTCACGGGCATTTTGACCTTTCTGCTTATGACGCTTATATAAATGGGAAACTAACTGATTATGTTCTCCCTGATGAGAAAATCCAAGAGGCACTTGCTTTTCTGCCAAAGATAGATTAAATGTAAATTATAGCTTGTCAGTTTACATAGTTTAAGGCTTACACCCCCTTATATGTTAAATTATAATGTATAAGGGGATTATCATACCTGAACTTCTTAACTAAAAAGGAAATTATCATGTTACCTGATACAAAGGGACATTTCGGAATTTATGGTGGACGATTTGTTTCCGAAACGCTTATGTCTGCCCTTATTGAACTTGAATCTGCCTATTTGAAGATAAAAGACGATGCCAAATTCCAATCAGAATTAGATTATTATCTCAAAGACTACGCAGGCAGACCAAGCCCGTTATATTATGCCGAAAAATTGACAAAATATCTTGGCGGTGCAAAAATTTACATCAAAAGAGAAGACCTTAACCATACAGGCTCTCATAAGATTAATAATACTCTCGGTCAAGCACTTCTCGCTAAACACATGGGAAAAAAACGTATCATAGCGGAGACAGGGGCAGGTCAACACGGCGTAGCTACTGCGACGGTTTCTGCATTATTTGGCTTTAAGTGTGACGTCTATATGGGCGAGGAAGACACTATCAGACAGGCTTTAAATGTTTTTCGTATGGAGTTAATGGGCGCAAGAGTTATACCCGTTTTGTCAGGCACAAAGACACTCAAAGATGCCATTAATGAGGCGTTTCGTGACTGGGTTGCGAATGTCAAAGATACATATTATCTTATCGGCTCTGTTGTAGGGGCGCATCCTTATCCTATGATAGTTAGGAATTTTCAATCTGTTATCGGCAAAGAGATAAAAAATCAGATACTTAATAAAGAAGGAAAATTGCCAGATTATCTGATAGCTTGTGTCGGTGGTGGAAGCAACGCTATGGGGACATTTTATCCTTTTATAGAAGATAAAGATGTCAAATTTATCGGCGTTGAAGCAGGCGGATTAGGAATTGATACTATGAAACACGGGGCGTCTTTGTGTGCTGGTGAGATCGGCGTTCTTCATGGTATGATGACCTATATCTTACAAGATGAAAACGGTCAAATTATGCCTACACACTCAGTATCCGCAGGTCTGGATTATCCCGGAGTTGGACCCGAACATTCCTATTTTAAAGATATTGGCAGGGCAGAATACGTCTCAGTTACCGACGATGAAACATTAGAGGCTTTTAAATTGTTATCTATACAAGAAGGCATTATACCAGCACTTGAATCGGCACATGCTGTCGCTTATGCAGCAAAGTTAGCTCCGAAATTGGATAAATCATCTATAATTGTTATTTGCCTTTCTGGACGTGGCGACAAAGATGTTCAAACCGTATCTCAAATTATGAAAGTATAGTTGATCTTTCCGATTTTAATTAGTATAATTTAGATAGAGGGGGTAATTTATGAGGGTGTTAATATGAAAATACATATTATCGCTATAATTTTATTATGTTCTATCATTATATTTGCCTGTGGTTCTCGTAACTCAGTCGTAAAATTTGTCAAAGAGGGCGGACTTGAGACCAAAGGTCTTGTAAATCTCGCATTAGCCAGCAACGGTGCGACTGTATCAGTATCACAAGAAAACCCAGATCGTCCCGCTACTAATTTAATTGACGGAATAACATCATCGGAAAACTGGGACCAGGGCGGTGGATGGGAAGCTAAATATGATGGCTTTTATGCAAGAGGCGAATACATAGGTTATGGAGTTGAAGACCCCGAAGTCGTTATGGAACAAATGCGGAATCGCAATCGTGACGATGACTCAGAAAGTGATGTTAGCGACCCTGCGTGGCGAGGAATTCGCATTCAAACAAGATATGGCAACATTGATACCGCTATGGGTTGGGTAATTATAGAATTCCCAGAAGAAAAAACTGTTAATAGGGCAGTCATTTATACCGTTGATTCTCAAAAATATCCAGCAGATAAGTATGGCATTTCTGATCTTGCACTTCAATATTGGAACAGTTTTGCAAATAGTTGGGCTTCGGTTGATAGGATCGGAAAAGGCAAAGGTCAATCTGGAAATGCTATTCAGGACAATAAAAGCGGAGTAATTACGATCAGGTTTCAACCAGTTCAAACATCAAGAATGCGTTTGCTTATAAGATGGACTAATGACAGCAAAAGCGTCAGACGTGGATATTACCAATATACAATGGGAACTATCAGAATTGCAGAAATTGAAATATATGGTTATGAAAAAGTGGACACAACAGAAATAGAAAAGCAAAAAGTGATCACATCAATTCAAGATGCTAATGCTACCGCAGAAATTCAAGCAATTATTGAGAACTACATTGACGGATATAACAGCAAAAACTTGCAGATGGCGATGTCCAGTATTTCTCCCGAATACTCAAAAGATGGTGAAGGATATGAGGAATTGAGGAATAAGTTAGAATCAACGTTTTCACAAAATCAAAATATCAAGGTTGAGATTCGCAATCCTAAAATCTCCATAAATGGTGACTCTGCAACTGCTGTCTATTCTTTTTTTGTCAAAGGTGCAACTGGTTCAAACTCTGGTAATCTTACCTTTGAACTATCCAAAAAATCTGGATACTGGAAGATAACTCGCATTTATGAAAAATCGTAATCACTGCCTGCTTCTTCTATTAAAAATTCCTCTAAATCTTCCTTTTCCAAAGGGAATATTATTGTCATTCCTGCGGAAGCAGGAATCCATATTGATAACAAGACATAATTTCGGACAATCCATTTTGAGTTATCTATTAAAATCCCTCTAAATCTTCCTTTTCTAAAGGGAGACTTTTTGATCTTTTCTATTGAGATTTCTTTATTTGCTCAACCATTGAGATTTTTCGCTTCGCTCAAAATGACGTTTATGCCCCTATGAAAAGCGCGTCATTCCTGCCCCTACTCCCTGCTTTCGCAGGGACAAGTTTCGCAGGGGTAAACTGCGGCAGGAATCCATTTGGATTATTTAAGGCTAAGTGCAATGGATAATGACGATATTGAATATGAAACTGTTGAATTCCCAATAGACGGGATTCTTGATCTGCATACTTTCTCGCCAAAAGATGTAAAAGACCTTGTCGTCACTTATATTGACGAATGCCTAAAATTAGGTATAACTGACATTGAAATAATACACGGGAAAGGCAAAGGCGTTCTTAGAGAGATCGTCCATTCTATCCTTGATCGTCATCAAAATGTCATCTCATATAGCTTTGGGAAAACGTGGGGATCAACTTTGGTAAAACTTGGGATCAAACAATAAATTATGGATCAAAGAAAATCATATTACGATATACATAAAGCGGTAATAGTTTGTGATGCTCATTGTGACACTGTTGACAGGCTAATGAAAGACAAGACCGATTTAGGGACGAGATCAAAAAACGGACATGTGGACATCCCTCGTTTGATTGAGGGTGGAGTTGATGTTCAGGTTTTTGCCTCTTGTGTAGGTGGTCCTAAAAAACCAAAGGGATATTATTTCAATCTGGCGAAGAGAAAATTAGATATTCTCCGAACACAGTTTGCCAAAAATTCCAAGACTATAAGTTTAGCATTAAAGCTTAGCGATGTTCAGAAAGCTAACCAATCCAATAAAATCTCCGCAATTTTAGCGATAGAAGGCGGACAGTCAATTGAAAATGACATCAATAATCTCCATATTTTCTATGATCTTGGTGTGCGGATTATGACTCTGACATGGAAAAGCACTGATTGGGCAGACGCTTCTCAGCAAAGCATGAAACATAACGGCTTAACCGATCTTGGCAAAAGGGTAGTTAAGGAGATGAACAAATTAAATATGATAATTGATGTGTCACATTCTGCGGATAAGACCGTCCTTGATGTTTTAAACGCCAGCAGTGATCCAGTGATAGCATCGCATTCCTGTGCCAGAGCATTATGTGATCACCCAAGAAATTTAAGCGACAGGCTTATAAAAGACATAGCTAATGCTGGTGGTGTGATATGCGTTAATTTCTATTCGCTCTTTTTAGATCAGAAGTTTAAGACTGATACCGATAAAAAACTGAAGCCTAAACCGCCAAGTTTCACTAAAATAATAGATCATATTGATCATATCGTCCAAGTTGGTGGGATTGATTGTGTAGGACTTGGATCGGATTTTGACGGCATGGATGCCCCTCCAAGTGGTCTTGAAGATGTTACAAAAATGCCAAAGATCACATCAGCTCTTTTGGAAAGGGGTTATCTTGATGAAGAGGTCGCACAAATAATGGGCGGGAACTTTCTCAGGGTTTTCGGGCAAGTTTGCGGAATATAGAATAACAATATTGCTGTCGTATCTTTAAGTTACTGATGATCGGACATTAAAAAACTCTTAACTTCATTAGAGACCCTTCACTTCGTTCAGGGTGACATGTAAATGTCATTTGACGCATAAATGTCATTTTGAGCAAATAGAGAAATCTCATTATGCAAGGGAGACTTTTATGGTTTCCCCCTTTGAAAAAGGGGGATAAAGGGCATACGCATTAAGTTAAGGACTTTTAACCCCGAAGGGGTGATATATTTATAGAAAACACATAAATAAAAAATCTTTTAGCTCCGTCAGGAGCGACATATTTACCATCATATTTCGCTCCGTTGGAGCTTTGTATTTTGGCGTTTATCGTTTCTATAAATATGACGCCCCTTCGGGGCAACATTATCTCACGTTAAAAATAACGTTTTTCCCCTTAACTTAACGCCTATAGGATAAAGGGGGATTTTTGAAATATTTGGAAAAATTTAATTTTAGCAGAAAATATTATTTTCACTTATTCTAGAAAATGTCCGAACTAATGTCCTAAGTTCAGAAATTTACTATTGAAAAAAAACAAAAAACTGAAAAAAATAGTAAAATGATTATTGTTAAATAACAATGGGTAGCTACCCATTGTTTGTTTTCATCGTATAGTAGATGATCTGCCTAAAATTTGAATTGGACTGATAAAAGTTCATCTTGAATAAACGGATAAAGTTGGATATTATATAGCTAAATATATTAGATTAACCATATCATTTTTTCTTAAATTTACCTATGATGATCAGATTATTCTTGATAAGTTTAATTTTGTTAGAAACCTTCTTAATAGGAGAAGTCAATATGAGTCTGGCTATAAAGATACTGCAAATAGAGGATAGATCGGGAGAAAATCTCATAAAAAATAGCGGTTTTGAGGTGGTAGATAATGACAATGCACAATATTGGTCACATTACAACAATGGATATAAAGCGATCTCGGGAATTGGACGTAATAATTCCGTTGGTATTCTTTGCAAGAACGAAAGCGGTAAAGGCAGTTACGGCATTATGCAAAATATCGTCTTAAACCAAAAGACCGCAATGCCAATAGCTGTAAAAGGCTGGAGTAAAGCGGAAAATGTTAGCGGGGGCAGAGACTCTAATTATTCTATATATGTTGATATAATTTATCAAGATAATACTCCACTTTGGGGACAAACAGGAAATTTCAGCACAGGAACGCATGATTGGGAAAAGAAAGATTTTCTGATAGTCCCAAGTAAACCGATAAAATCACTCACTATTTATGGATTGTTTCGTGGTCATATAGGCACTGTGATTTTTGATGATTTTGAGCTATACGAACTCGGCAGAGGCGGATATATGCTTGATAATGTGCCTATTCAAATACCAGAGCCTAAAAAGATATATTCATCTTTCAGTGATACCTTTGACACAAAAGGTCTAAGCATCGGTTATGATCAGCAAGAGGGAATCGTTACGTCATTGAGAATTGACGACTATGAATATGCGCAAACTGATATGCCATCAGGGTTTTTGGCTCGTGATGTTGCCAACAATTCTGATTTTTATCAATTTCAGGACAGTATATGTCAAGAATTAGGCTTATCACTCAACGTCAACGCTTATGATAAAGACGGTTGCCTGCATGTAGAAGGAGAGATCAGAGACTTAAAAGGCGTTGATCGGGCGATAACGTTAATATGTGCTTTGCCGATAGATGCTGTCGGTTGGAAGTGGCATGATGACATCAGAAAATTTAGGATCATAGAAGATGGGAAAGAATACTCAAATTGCGTCAATATAGGCACAGGGTCAGGTATGTTGTCGCTATATCCTTTTGGAGTGATAAGCAATGACAAACATGGATTAACGTTAGCGATAGATATGGATATGCCAGCACAATATCGTATCGCCTACAATTCCACAACGAAGCAATTTTTTATCGCCTATGATTTCGGATTAGCAAAGGAGACGGATAATTTCCCAAGTTCTGCACCATTTAAATTCGTTATTTATACAACTGATCACAGATGGGGATTTCGTTCCTCTGCAAAAAGACTTTATGAGATATTTCCAGATTTCTTTGTATGCAGATCAAAAGATCAAGGGATTTGGATGCCATTTACAGATATTAGCACGGTGCAAGGGTGGGAGGATTTCGGATTCAAATATCACGAGGGCAACAATAATGTCCCATTTGACGATCAAGCAAATATTTTGAGTTTTCGCTATACTGAGCCATCTACTTGGTGGATGAGAATGGACCCAAATATTGAGAGAACTGACGAAAACATCATTAAATCGCTTATAGAATATACGAAATCTGATAATCAATATGTTAGACGGAAAGCCGAAACTGTAATTGTATCAGGTTCTTTTGATGAGCAAGGACGATACCAATACCTCGTCAGAGATGAGCCTTGGTGTAATGGTGCAGTTTTTAGCACAAATCCAAATCCATATATCCCCGGGAACTCTGAAGCAAAACTAAATTGGAACGATGAAGTTAAACAGAGGCTTTATGGACCACAAGCAAAAGGCATTCAAGACGGCGAATACCTTGATTCCCTTGAAGGCTATGTAACCGCAGATGAGAATTTCAGAAGAGACCATTTTCATTATGTCACAGTTCCGCTTACATTTTCAACATCATCAAAAAAACCTGTCATTCATAAGGCGATGTCAGTTTATGAGTTTTCAAAATGGCTCGCTGATGATGTCCATAAGATGGGAAAGTTGATGTTTGCTAATTCTGTGCCTCATAGATTTTCGTTCCTTTGTCCATTCTTTGATGTTATGGGGACAGAGATAAATTGGATAAGTGGAGATGGCAAATGGCAACCAGGCTCTGATAGTTGGCTAAACCTTTGCAGGACAATGTGTTATCAAAAGCCCTATCTCTTTTTAATGAATACCAGATACGAGAGATTTACGCCTGATTTAGTGGAAAAATACTTTCAGAGAAGCCTCTTTTATGGTATGTTCCCAAGCATGTTCAGTCATAACGCATCAGAAGACCCATATTGGCAAAATCCGAGTCTTTACAACCGTGATCGGCATCTATTTAAGCGATATATACCTATAATTAAAAAAGTTGCTGAGGCAGGATGGGAGCCGATAACCTATGCTAAGACTAATAACGATAAAGTATATATAGAGCGATTTGGATCAACTGATGATATATATTTTACCCTATTAAATAATTCCAATACAGAACAAAAGGTTGATGTTGTTATTATGTATAAAGATTTAGGATTGGAGAAAAAAGAGACAATAACCGATATAATTTCAGGCGAAAGCATAAATGTAACTGTTGACGGAGACAGTATAATATTAAAGCTGAAAATGTCACCAGAGCAGGTAAGGCTTTTCACTTTTAGGACTAAATAATGGTAACAGGTTCAGTTCACCATCAGGTAAGATCAGAAGTCGTTTTCTCTCGCTAATACTTTTCAGTATCGGTTCAATAACTGCTTCTCCCAGTTTTACTTCCCTCATCACCAGCAAGAAGTCTATATATATAATTTGATTGAATAATAATTTGTCCGAACTTATGCTAAAATATCAGATTTATTGCTTGAAAATGATACTTAATAAGTATATAATTGCAATTAGTGAGGTATATAATCTTATCTTATACTTATTAAGGGGGTGTCTATATGATCCAAAGGTTTATAAGTGTAATATCTATTTTTGCCTTATTTTTTGGGATCATTGGTGGTTTATCAGCTTACGTGCCTACGGTTGCCTATATCTCTATGGGAGATAACGGACCATTTACCGAACCTGCGATGAAATTTGCTCAAAAGACATTCAACACACAGGTATTGTCAAGAAAGGATTTGGGCAAAGTTGACTTTAAGAAATTTGCGGTCGTTTGGTGGCACGATGGGGACTCAGATCCTGGGTCGCTTAATGATCAGGAATTAAAGGCTTTTACGGATTATGCGGATTCTGGCGGAGCAGTCTTACTTACCGCATGGGCGATTCGTTACGCAACGCCAATGGGATTGGAAAAAGCAGAAGCGCGACAATTTGGTCCTGTTGCTGACGATGGAGTCTCAGTAGGTATTGCACCATTAGAGACATCTATTAAACTTCCATTATGGAAAGGATTAAAGACTATTGATGGAAAAGAACCAAGCGCAGGAGCGAGAATCCAAGTTAATTCAACGGGTTATCCTAAAAGTGGCGATTACTTTGATTCAATATGGAAAAATTTTATAACACTTGCTACTGCTTGGGGTCCTCCTGCTAATGAATGGGGAGAAAGGATCGCCGCTTTCGGCTATTGGAAGTTGGGCAAAGGAAAAGTTTTTAATATGAACTGGCGACTTCCAAATTTCCATGCTAACAACAAAGATATTTCTGCACTACAAACACTTACAGCGAATGTTATATATTGGCTCGCTAGTGAATCGCTTTATTTCGCTGTTGAGCCTAACGAAAAATTGGCTACTACATGGGGAAAGATAAAGAATTAACGGGTAAAAATTTAAGGAGATTATTCTTATGGCAAAAACTTACAGAGTCTGTCTCGTTGGATGTGGAAGAATGGGAACAACCATTGATGATGAAGTCAAAGATCATCCTAATAGCGAACTATGGCTACCATATTCGCATGCTGCTGGATATATGGCTGTTGAAAAAACCGAACTCGTCGCTGTTTCTGATACCGTTAAAGAAAAGGTTGAAAGCACACAAAAACGTTATAATGTGCCAAATGGATATACCGATTATCGTGAAATGATAGAGAAAGAAAAGCCTGATATTGTAAGCATAGCTACCAGACCGGGAAATCATGCGGAGATAACGATTTTTTCTGCGGAACATGGCGTAAAGGGAATCTATTGTGAAAAGCCCCTTTGTTGCTCAATGGAAGAAGCTGATGCGATGCTGTCTGCGTGTGAGAAGTATAACGTGAAGTTTAATTATGGCACTCAGAGAAGATACGCAAGCCTATATAGGAAAATGCGTAGTTTAATTGAATCTGGTGAAATAGGGACATTGCAATGCGTGATCGCAGAATGCGGTTCTGGCTCTGCCCAATGGACCCATACTCATACCGCTGATATGATCTTATATTTAGCTGGCGATGCCGAGATTGACTTTGTCCAAGGGACAGCTTATATAAACGAAAGCGATTGGGACGGCGATAACCTGTTTTCTGATCCGGGTATTGCATGCGGTTATGTAAGATTTAAAAATGGCGTTCATGGATATATCGTTGCTGGTGGCAATTACGAATTTGAGGCGGTCGGATCAGGCGGTAGAACGCGAACACTGAACAATGGCTCGGGCGCTCAACTATGGAAAGCCCAGGGCAAATGGGGCATACATGCAGAAGTTCCATTCCCAGATATGGAGATAGAAAGTGGAACCGTCAGGTGTATAGAAGACCTAATTGACGCTATTGAAAATAACAGAGAGACCAAAGGTAATATCCGCTTGGCATGTCGCAGTCAGGAGATGATATTCGGATTTATAGAGTCACACAGACAAGGCGGAGCAAGAGTTAGCTTGCCATTGAAGAATAGAAAACTCTACGTAGGACGAAAAGATTGGTAGTCTTGAAAATAGAATAACCTTTTCTTTATATACTCCATTCGCCTACATATAGCTGTAAAGATAGGATTATATCCAATGGGAAACGGCAAAAAATTAGGTCTGACTAAAAGAGCTATTCTGATTGGATCAATTCTTATCCCAATATCTACGTATTGGGTCTTGCGTATGGAAATTATGAGCGGGAATGTAGGCGGAGGAGGATCATCTTTTGGTGGGGCGCAATATACTACATGCCTTTCTATATTCTTTAATGTCGTCTTTATAACGATGGCATTAACTTTGATCAGCAATTTAGGACGTCGTCTTTTCGCAAAATCCCTGCTTAATGAAGACGAAATTCTAACGATATATATCATGCTGTCAATCAGCACAGGTGTTGCTGGGACTGACATGATACAGGTTCTTATCCCTATTCTTGGTCATGCCTTCTGGTTTGCCACACCTGAAAATGAATGGGAAAGCCTCTTCTTTCCATACCTACCAAGATGGCTTACTGTATCAGATAAAGCGATTTTGAAAGGGTTTTATGAAGGTCAATCTACGCTTTATAATATTGAGAATATTAAAGCTTGGATCGTCCCTTTGGCGAGTTGGTCTTTGCTATTAATGACTCTTTTATTGATAATGTTTTGCACGAATATTATCATCAAAAGACAATGGATAGAGCGAGAAAGGCTTTCATATCCTATCGCACAAATTCCGATGTCAATAACTGGAAGCGAAGGAAAAGGGCTGTTCAAAGATAAAATGTTCTGGACAGGCTTTGCCATTGCAAGTAGTATAGATATATATAATGGTATAGCATACCTCTTGCCTACATTTCCGCTTTTTGTCGTCAAATATGAACTTAGCCATCTTTTCACATCAAAGCCATGGAATAGTATGGGTTGGACGATAGTTGCATTTTTCCCTTTCGCAGTTGGGCTTGGTTATCTTATACCTGTTGATTTAGCTTTCTCATGCTGGTTTTTCTTCTTTTTCTCAAAAGTGCAAAGGATGATCGCCAGTGTAATCGGATTACATGGTTTCGCAGGATTTCCGTTTATCCGTGAGCAATCATTTGGGGCATATATAGGTATATGTTTTTTCGCAGTTTTTATCGGCAGAAAACATTTCAAGAATGTCTTACAACTCATATTTGGAAAAAGTGATGTCAATATCAGCGATGCCAGATCATATCGTCTCTCTATTTTGGGGATCATAGGTGGTTGGCTTTTTATAATAGCTTTTAGCTTGTATGCGGGCATGTCTTTTTGGGCGATAATAAGCTTCTTCGGAATATATTTTCTTCTTGCATTAGGCATAACGAGAATGAGAGCAGAATTAGGCGTGCCTGCGCATGATCTCCATGCTATGGACCCAAGCGTTGTCATCACTACTGCAATAGGGACAAGGCATATCCGACCAAACAACCTTACAATGTTCGCACTTTTCTATTCTTTCAATCGTGCTTATCGTTCTCATCCGATGCCACATTCATTAGAAGGTTTCAAGATAGCACATCAAATAGGCATAAGCGAATCAAGGATGTTTTTAGCAACGATATTAGGGGGATTTATCGGCATAATATCGGCAATGTGGATACTTGTTGATGGATTTTACAGGCTTGGGGCATTGGCAAAAATATCTGGTTATGCTGTTTCCGCATTTGGCAGAGAACCTTTTGATAGATTGCAAAACTGGTTATTCTATCCATCTACGACCAATTATCCTGCTGTCGCGTTTATGGGAATTGGATTTGTATTTACCATCTTATTGCTGACATTGCGGACTCGTCTTATCTGGTGGAACTTACATCCTTTGGGCTATGCATTAGGTGATGATTATTCTATGCAATGGCTTTGGGCTTCGCTTATGCTAAGCTGGGTCATCAAGAGAACAGTCTTGAAATACGGAGGGGTTAGACTATATAGAAAGACAATCCCACTTTTCGTTGGATTGATATTAGGTGAATTTGTTGTCGGTAGTTTCTGGGGCATAATTGGCATTATACTAAATAAGCCGATGTATGCCTTTAAATATTGGTAAAGAAATAATTATATAGAAAGGTTTCTAATAGTTCGTTTATATATCTGATCCGGCAAAAATTGTAGAAACCCAATAATCACAAGGACTCTGAAGGATGTTCTTTGAAATTCGCATACATTTTATCCAAAATATGAATCTGTGACTGATCCCTAATTTCATGAACCTTATGCACATAATAGCGAATGTAACAGGGATTTACAGAGTTTAGTGTTTCAAAGAAAGGAGAAATAGAGATGGAAAGGCTTTTAGGACAGAGTCCGCCTTTAGAGAAGAAGAAACCTTGGAAAATGAAAAAATAAACAAGAAATTGACAATCTTATTTATTTCTGGTATTATTGTCTCTGCTATGATACTTGTTAGGATAATTTTTTATTTTATGGTTGGTAATATATAATACTACTATTTTTTTGTTCTTTTAACGATTAAGGAAAGGAAATAGAATGTTAGACAAAAGAGAAATTGACGTAGCATTCAATGAAAAAGATTCCAGTTTATCAGTCTGCTTCCACAGTCCAGACATCAAAATTTCAGGGATAACAACTTCTATCAATGTGAACGGAAAACTTTTCAAAATAAACTTATTGAAAAAATCAGAAAGTCAAATTGAGAATAGAAAAAACGCCGAAATAATTTTTTCAGGATATTCTGACGATCTGTCATTAGATATAACTGTTCATTTTATATATTACTCAGATCGTAATCTCATTGGTCTATTCGGGCGATTAGAAAATAACGGGACAGAGACAGCAAGCATATATGATTTTGTTTTGATGAGAGATGCCCATATCAACTTTGGCTGTGAAAACGATGAGATCAAAGCACATATCGCTCATGGAATTGCACATCCAACAGTAGTTCCATTAGTTGTCAAAGATGAGAATGGGAAAAAAGATTTCCATGCAAGCAGTAATGGTATGGCAACTCTTGCAAGTAAAAATGGCTCAGTTTGTATAGGATTCCTTACAGGAAAGACAAATCGCCCAATAATATCGGTAAACTATCTCCATGAATCAGACGAGGTGAGGGTTGATGGTATAGCAAGATTTAATGGGATAAAATTACCGCCAAAAGATTGTGTTGAGACAGATTTATTGATATTACAGGTAGATAAAAATCCTTTTACATTGTTAGAATCTTATGCAAGCTTAATCGCTGAGATAGACCCGCCTAGGAAAACTAATCCGACGATCGGTTGGTGTTCTTGGTATGCTATTAGGATGCCGATAAGCCATGAGTTCACTATGGCTAATGCCCGAGTTGTTGCAGATAGATTTAGAGATTTAGGCATGGATATAATGCTTTTGGATCATGGTTGGCAAACAGGGGATATTTGCGGTGATTGGGACGAGGACGAAAAGGATTATCCCAAAGGGCTTGAAGGTTTGGCAAAAGACTTAAACGATCTTGGACTAAAACTTGGTATTTGGATCGCTCCAACAGAAGTATCAGGGACATCTAAGATATTTAACGAACATCCAAATTGGGTTCTTAAAGATCAAAACGGCAACCCTCAGGAGACATGGAAATGGTATTGGGTGCCAAATCCTCCTCAATATCAGATGGATGCAACTAACCCTGATGCCTATAAATATATTGTGGATACTTTCCGTAGATTGACAAAAAAGGGATCAGTATATTATAAAATAGACTTTATCGCTGGCTGTGCGGGCGAAAACCTATATCCCGAAGACCCGAAAGCTGTCAGGGGTTGGACTCCACTTCAAAAGGCTATGCAGGCTGTCCGTGAAGGTGCAGGAGAAGATGCCTATGTCCGATATTGTCAAACTCCTCCATTACTATCTATTGGATTAGCTGATGGTGTGTTCGCTACGAGTGACACATTAGACGCAGGAGCGACCACTTGGAACGTCTTAAAAGAAGTTTTCAGAATGTCATCCGCACAATATTATCTCCATGAACTTTACGTTCACGATGCCTGCGACCTCTCAATACGCGCACATGCAGGAACGGAAGAATGCAGATTAAGGGTAATGATGCTTGCGTTGTCCGGATCAAGCATTATGTTTTCAGACGATCTTACCAAGCTTCCAGAAGAGCGAATTATCATGATGCAACAGAGTATTCCACCTTTTCCAAAGCCTGCGTGTCCTATTAACCTTTTCACTTCTGAAATGCCAGATATATGGCATATCAAATGTTCGTCTGCTGGTATTGAATGGGATTTATTGGCTTTGTTTAATTTTGATGAAAATCAAAGACAAATAAATCTGTCTCTAAAAGAATTAGGACTGCTTGATGGTGAATATATCATAAGGGAATTTTGGACAGAGCAATTTGTCGGAATTAGCTCAGAATCGGCAAGTTTTTTGGTCCCAGGATTATCTGGCAGGCTATTTTCTTTTTGGCGATCACAAGATAGACCGCAATATGTTGGGACAAATCTTCATCTATCTCAGGGGCAGGCTGAATTGATTGATATTAGTTGGGATGAGAATGCGAAAAAACTATCTGGGACATTCTCACGCGCAAAAGGCATTAAAGGCAAGGCATATTTTAACATCCCTCAGAGATGTCAGATAAAGCGATCATCTAATCCTATACAAAGGCAAAACGGCGGACTTTGGGCGATGGACTTGATGTTCAACGAAGCCAAGCTATCATGGGAAATTGAATTTAATTAAGCATTATAAAAATTATTGCATTAGATCAGAAAAGATGATAAAATCTGTTTAGTTACGAGTATTAGCTTTAATAATAAAGCAATGGGTTTGCTATCATAGAAGGAGTAGAAATATGGCAAGAATACCGATAGCACTACAATTATATTCGGTGCGTGAAGATTGCGCCAAAGATTTTCCCAGTGTCTTAAAAGCAGTGGCGAAAATGGGCTACGAAGGTGTAGATTTCGCTGGTTACTATGGTTATGATGCCAAAGAGATACGAAAAATGCTTGACGATTTAGGGCTAAAAGTTGCCGGTGCACATATCGGACTTGAAACGCTTTTAGGTGATGAGCTAAAGAAAACAGTAGAATTTCATCGCACACTTGGCAACAAATTCTTGATAGTCCCTGGTTTACCAGAGTCAAGACGTAATTCAAAATCCGCATGGCTTGAGACAGCTAAATTGTTCAACGAGATCGCAGAAAGATTGAAGCCAGAAGGCATGTTTACTGGTTATCATAATCATAGCATTGAATTTGCACCAATGGAAGGTGAACTTCCGTGGGACATATTTTTCAGCAATACTGTTCCCGAAGTTGTAATGCAGATTGATACAGGGAATTCACTTCATGGCGGGGCAGATTCTGTGCCTTTCTTGGAAAAATATCCAGGTCGTGCTAAAACAGTCCATCTCAAAGCATTCTCAAAAACTAACGATAAAGCACTTATAGGTGAAGATGAAGTCCGCTGGAATGACATTTTCAGGCTTTGCGAGACAATAGGTGGAACTGAATGGTATATCGTTGAGCAAGAAAGTTATGCCTATCCGCCTTTGGAATGCGTTGAAAGATGCCTACAAAATCTTAAAAAGATGGGCAAATAAGTTTTGAATACTGGATGTTGGATAATCAGCATCCAGTTATCATATCCTTTCTGCTTAAAAAGAAGACAATTAAAAAACAATAAATGAACAAAATGAGGAAATTATTATTTTTTATCATTGTTATCATCATAATTTTTATTGCCCTATTTATCTTTGGATGTGGCAACAAGGGCAAATCAAAAAAAATCGTCGTTGTCTATTCCCCTCATGGCGTAGATATAATGACGCAATTTGAAAAACTCTTTGAAGCCAAATATCCCGATATTGACGTGCAATGGATAGATATTGGCTCTCAGGACATCCTTGATAGGATAAGATCAGAGCGTGAAAATCCACAGTGTGATGTGTGGTGGGGCGCACCATCTACTTCATTTATGGATGCAGTTAAAGATGGTCTATTACAAAAATATACTCCATCATGGGCTAATGCTATTGATCATAGATATAAAGACCCTAATGACCTATGGTTCGGCACATTTCTTACGCCAGAAGTTATAGGATACAACAATCATTTGCTAAAAGAATCGGAAGTGCCGAAAGATTGGGATGAGTTGCTATTGCCAAAGTGGAAGGACAAGATAATAATTCGCTATCCATTAGCTTCTGGGACGATGAGAACGATCTTTTGTGCTATGATCTGGCGATTTTATAAAGATACTGGCGATCCGACCAAAGGATATGAATGGCTATTAAAACTTGATGCCAACACAAAAGAATACGCGTCAAGTCCAACAATGATGCAACAAAAACTTGCTCGTGGCGAAGGCTTACTCACTGTTTGGAATATGCCTGACATGGTTTTTCAAGCGACTGCAAAGAATTATCCCTTCGGATACGTTGTACCTAAAAGTGGAACGCCAATCGTGACGGAAGGGATTGCCATTGTTGCCAATTGCAAACATTTTGAATCTGCAAAATTATATTATGAATTCGTTAATACGCAGGAAAGCCTAATAATTCTCGCTAAAGAACACTATCGCATACCTACCAGAAATGACATCCCTAAGGAGCTTTTGCCAAAGTGGATAACTGATGCCTCAATTGTTCCAATGGATATAGATTGGGAAGTATTTTCTAAAAAATCAGATGAATGGATGAAATATTGGGAACAAAACATTAAAAACAAAGGGAAACAATACCAAAAAGCCTACTAAAAACTAACTACTAATATATTCTAATTATTCATGTCTTCCGTTAGATTGTCCAATATAAGCAAAAAGTTTGGCGATTTTGTCGCTGTCAAAGATATAGACCTGATTATCAATGATGGAGAATTCTTCAGTTTACTTGGTCCTAGTGGTTGCGGAAAGACGACCTTATTACGTCTAATAGCAGGGTTCTATACTCCAACTACTGGTCGTATCTTCTTTGACGATAGAGATGTTTCTTACTTGCCTGTCAACAAGCGTTCTACCGCTATGGTTTTTCAGAATTACGCCCTTTTTCCGCACATGACAGTTTTTGAAAATGTCGCTTTTGGTCTACAAGCCCGCAAAGTGCCTAAATCTGAAATAAAAGATCGTGTAGGAAAATCACTTGAATTAGTAAATCTTTCAGGTATGGAAAACCGCAGAGTTACACAATTAAGTGGAGGTCAACAGCAAAGAGTTGCATTAGCTAGGGCAATTGTTATAGAGCCAGAAATATTGTTATTAGATGAGCCATTAAGCAATTTAGACGCAAAACTAAGACGTGAAACCAGAGAGCAAATACAAAAATTACAAAGTGAGTTAAAGATAACAACTATATATGTAACTCACGATCAAGAGGAAGCATTAACGCTTTCGGACAGGCTTGCCCTTCTGAACGAAGGAACTTGCCAACAGATCGGAACGCCATATCAAATATACAGTCAACCTTCAAATAGCTTTGTTGCCAAATTTATTGGGCGATCTAACCTTCTTAATGGAACTGTAAAAGATATAATAAATGACAAAATTACGATAGAAATAAACGACAAAATGTGCTTAGTATCCAAAGAGACTGAAAAATATTATTCTATCGGTCAAAAGGTAGTTTTAGCGATCAAACCTGAATCAATAAGATTATCAAAGGCTGAAAAATCAGGGGCAAATGAGATAAAAGGTGAGATCAAAGCGAAGCGATTCAACGGTTATATGATTGAGTATGATATTGATATTGATGGATTATCTCTTAATGTTCTATCATTAGGCGATAGCGATGAAGGATTTGAAGTTTCTGGTAAGGTCTATATAATGATACCAGAAGATAAGATAAAAATAATTGTTATTTGACAAAAATTGGTGCCGAGGAGGAGAGTCGAACTCCTATGGAAGCAATATCCACTGGACCCTGAACCCAGCGTGTCTACCAATTTCACCACCTCGGCAAATTGAATAAATCGTATATAATCCATTATTTATAGTTTACATCAATGTTCTATATATGTCAAGGATTTTTGATTTGATGATTTTGACTAATTGTAAAATTCATTGACATAATCGGATAATGCATTATAATATATAGAGGTTTGGACAATCCATAAGTTGTAAATTACATAAAATTATTTTGATTTTCCATTCAATAATTGAAAAATAAGGAATAAGTGCTATGAAAAAGCTAATAGCAATTGTAGATGATGAGGAAGATATACTTAACCTTGTGAGTTTACATTTGACCAGAGCAGGTTATAATACAGAAAGTTTTATTGATTCTAGTAGCTTTTTTAGCTTTTTAGAGCAAAATTTGCCTGATTTAGTTATACTTGATCTAATGTTGCCTGATGCAGATGGTTTTGAGGTATGTAAGCATCTTAAAAAAGATGAGAAATTAGCTAATATTCCAATAATTATGCTAACTGCAAGAGATGAAGAGTCTGATAAAGTTTTGGGATTGGAGTTGGGTGCTGATGATTATGTTACAAAACCTTTTTCTGCCAGAGAGCTTGTTGCAAGGGTCAAAGCAGTTTTAAGGCGACAAGGCACAAAAGAACCTGAATTAAAAACAGATATAATTAAAATTAAAGATACGATTGTCATGGATTTAAATAAGTATGAAGTCTTTGTAAATGGCAAAAAAATTGATCTGACACCGACAGAATTTAAAATAATGCAACTTTTAGCATCAAGGAAGGGCTGGGTATTTTCAAGAAACCAAATCCTTGATTATCTTTGGAAAGAAGAAAAGTATGTCCTAGATAGAACTATTGATGTTCATATCAGAAATCTGAGAGAGAAACTTGGCGAATCGGCAAAATTTATCAAAAGCGTAAGAGGCATAGGATATAAATTGGAGGAATGGTAATTCGTGTTTTTGAGAATTTTACTCAGCCATTTAATTCTTGCCTTAATGATTATCAGCTTATTATTTGTTTTCATTTATAACTCAATAGAAATAAGCGATAAAGACCCATTCCGACTTTTATTAGGATTTCTTTTATTTTCCTTTATTATAGCAATATGGATTTCGGCATTGCTTTATAGAAACCTAACAAATCCATTGAGAGAAATAGCTAATATCGCTCAAAGAACGGCGCCAGAAGATTTCAAAATTGAAATAAAAGCAAAGTCAAGCAAAGAGATAGATTATTTAATCTCCGCTTTAAACTATATGCTAAGTAGGATAAAAGATTATACCAATAAGTTAGCTGATCAAAATACAGAATTAAACGATGCTTTTTCCGCTATGGAAGAGGGTTTAGTCGTCCTTGATTCAAGCGGAAAAATTGTTATTGCTAATGAAGGGTTCAAAAGATACACCCAATCAGCATCTCCAGAAAATCGGTTCTATTGGGAAGTTATAAGAAGCAATGAGTTTGATGAAATGGTAAAAAATATCATAGCAAATAAATCTAAAGAATTGAGGGAAATAACACTAAATGACAAAATCCTTAATTGTAACGGCATTTATTTGAAATCTAAAAATGAAATTCTGTTGACATTTAGCAATATAACTGAGATCAAAAATGTAGAAAATATAAAAAGAGATTTTGTAACAAATCTATCTCATGAACTCCGAACACCCCTTACATCAATAAAAGGATATGCAGAGACATTAGAAGACTTAGTTGATGACGAAGGCAAAAGATACCTTGATATTATAATAAGAAATACTGAAAGGCTTAATAACGTCGTCAAGGATTTGCTTATATTATCAGAATTAGAGGAATTAAAAGAGCTAAATATAGAGCAAGTTGACCTTCGTCTTTTAATAGAAGACGTAATAAAAATTTTTGACCAGAAAATAAAAGATAAAGGGCTTAAAATCAAATTTGCGATAAAGGGAGATTTACCAAAGATAGAGGCAGACATATTTAAATTGGAGCAAGTTTTCATAAATATCATAGATAATGCTATTAAATATACAGAAAAAGGCGAAATTAACATATCAGTCAGAGAAAAATCTAACTCAGATAAGGTGATTATAGAAATACAAGATACAGGCATAGGTATCCCTCAAAAAGACCTGTCAAGAATTTTTGAGAGATTTTATGTTGTTGATAAATCTCGTTCCAGAAAAATGGGAGGGACAGGTCTTGGCTTGTCCATTGTAAAACATATTGTCCTTTTACATGGTGGAGAAATAAATGTAGAAAGCACCTATGGGCTTGGGACGAAATTTATTATCACTCTGCCAATAAAACAAAGCAAATGAATAAAGGGTTAAAAGTTAAAGGTTAAAAGTTAAAGGTTAAAAGTTAAAGGTTGGAGGTTAAAGGTTAAAGGGATTTTGTAGGTGAGTGATATTATGACACAAAAAATTAAATCCGAATCTCTGATACAGCAATTCACAGAATATCTTCTCGTTGAAAAAGGGTTATCATATAATACTATAATATCATATCAAAGAGATTTAGAAGATTTCGCTGAATTTGTAGAGAAAAACTTTGAAAACATGAATATATTAGAAATTGAACATCATCATATAGTCAAATATTTAGCTTATTTGAGCGAAAAGGGATTGTCATCAAGCACTCTGGACAGGCGAATGGATTCTTTGAGGACATTCTATAAATTTATGGTAATTGAAAGATATATAAAAAGTAGCCCCGCCGAAATAATAGAACATATACGATCTTGGAATAAGTTACCAACCGTCCTAAGCATTGCAGAAATTCAAACTTTATTAAATAAACCCGATACGTCAAAACCTCTTGGGCTCAGAGATAAAGCTATACTTGAACTTATGTATGCAAGTGGATTGAGAGTTTCAGAAGTTGTTGAGTTAATTATAAGCGATATAAATGCGGATATTGGGTATATTAGATGTTTAGGCAAAGGCAATAAGGAAAGAGTTGTCCCAGTCGGATCAAAAGCTTTGGAAGCGATAAGAGATTATCTCAAATCAGGTCGCCCTTTGTTAAATCCGAAAGGCGAATGGCTTTTTGTTAATTATAAAGGCGATAAACTGACCAGAGATGGCATTAGACGCATTATTCAAAGTATAGCAAAAGAGGCAGGGATAAATAAGAAAATTTCACCACATACATTGAGACATTGTTTCGCGACACATTTGCTTGAACGAGGGGCGGACCTTAGATCGCTTCAAGAAATGCTTGGTCATGCGAGCATATCAACTACGCAATTATACACTCATGTAAACAGCGAAAGGTTAAAAGAGGTCCACAGCAAGTTTCATCCGAGAGGTTAAGATAAACTTTTTTATTAAAAGAATATTTTCAAGATTTTTCATAAGAATTATTTCAGTTGAGCATTTGTCATGAGTAGCAAACTCGTCAGTTTTTCAGCATTGCCCTCAATCCATATATAAACCAAAGTATCGCCTAAATCATATCCAGAAGGCAACGGATTGCCGAACAAGTCGCTTATATGGACATCTTTTCCAAATGAGAATTTATATTCTGCATGGTTTATCATTGGAGACAATACCGCAACCGCTTTATCTTTGCCTTCAAAGACATAGGCATAGACCCCATCTGCAAGTGTTAGACGTTTGACAAAGTTTGTATCTTCAAGATGCCAAGCCATATTTGAATAAGCAGAAGCACTCGGATGCAAAAATCCTTCCTCTGTTATTAAAGCTCTATATTGTATCAAAGCATCATCAGGGAAATATGAGTGTGTGTGCATAGAATAGAGAAAAACTTTATTAACTCCTAATCCAAGATGGCTGATGACATATCCGCATAAGGCATCAGAAGAGTCAACAACATCTTCCAAAGAGACATAAGGGATAGTATGATTATAGAAACCAGCACCATTTTTCATCATAGTTGAAAGCCCTTCGGTCATCCAAACAGGTTTTGGGATCGTCCCTAATTTCTCTTTAATAGCATCAAATGCCATATTAAATCCTCTTTCCGAAGCGTCATTAGGATAACCAAGCCCTTCAACTGTGTAATCGTGATAGCAAATTATATCGCAAAAATCTAATCCTCCGCTCTCCAATACGCCATGAGTCCATTCATTCCCACTGAAATTGCCATTTCCAGCAGGTGAAGTCGTCGTATTAA
>Ga0272448_1000639_pt1 | contig 52456 bp, 43 predicted proteins | sample YNPCB0191_FD_202220 | JGI IMG/M metagenome (GOLD analysis project Ga0272448, IMG submission 202220) | Hot spring sediment microbial communities from Yellowstone National Park, WY, United States - YNP-CB-019-1 | ecosystem: Environmental > Aquatic > Thermal springs > Hot (42-90C) > Sediment... | reverse complement strand
GCAGGAAGCGGCAGTTGGTGGCGAGTAGCGGCAAGCGGCGGCGGGGTTGTTCCTCGGAGCAACCGATCCACGGATCGGGGGCGCGGAGGCGGCGGCTGGCGGCGCAAAAGACCAACACGCCGAGCCACCGGTGGTGGTCATCGGTGATGGTATACCCGAGTGGCTCGCCGACAGCGCGGACATCACCGAGGTAGTGGTGCTGGGCGAGCAGGCGGCGGGCGCGGGCTTTGGCGGTTGGATGCGAACCGCGGCCAACCGTGCGGCATTGGTGGAAGAAGGCTTGTGTTTCATGCCGACAGAGTGAAACACTTCGGGTCACTTGTTCAACAACAGCAGTCAAGACGCTAATTCACACAACCTTATACCACCCGGTGGATTTTCCGTGTCATCGCCGGAATCATCTCGTTTTGCTCTTGCGAACGGGGACGAAGTGGTGACAATGCCCGTCGGCATGCGTCTCCCCGCCTTCGTTTCCATACTGAAAATGGTTGGCCCCGGATTGATCGTGGCGGCGGCGGGCATCGGTGCCGGCGATGTCGTTACGGCGACCGTCACGGGCGCGCAATTCGGCACGCGGCTGGCGTGGGCGTTGTTGGCGTGCGTGGCGCTGAAGTTTGCGCTCAATGAAGGACTGGCCCGGTGGCAACTGGCCACCGGCAGCACGGTCATCGAAGCGTGCGCGCAACGGCTCCCGAAATGGGTGAGCGGTTATTTCTTCCTGTATCTGTTGCTCTGGACGTTCTTCGTCGGCGGCTCGGTATCGAATGCGTGCGGTCTGGCAGGGCACAGCCTGTTCCCGCAGTGGCCCGTCTGGGTGTGGGGCATCGCGCACTCGCTGGTGGCGGTGACGCTGGTGCTCGTGGGGCGGTTTTCGTTCTTCGAGCGGCTGATGAAAATGCTCGTGGGCGTGATGGTGCTGGCGGTCGTGATTTGCGCGGTGCTGGTGAAACCGCACGTCATGGAAATCTTGCGGCATCTTGTCTGGCCTGCGTTGCCGCCGGGATCCGGAAAATCGGTGCTCGGCATCCTCGGCGGCATCGGCGGCAGCATGACGATGCTCTGTTACGGTTACTGGATTCGCGAGAACGCCTGGAGCGGCGCCGGTTTCCAGCGCGCGGTGCGTGCGGACCTGTTGCTGGCGTATGCAGTGACGCTGCTGTTCGGGCTGTCGCTCACGGTGGTTGCGTCCGGATGCAACGCCCAAATCACGCAAGGCACCGGCATGGCGCTGGAGGTCGCGTCGCGGTTGAATGCGTTGCTGGGGCCGGTCGGGCGTTGGGCGTTTCTCATCGGGTTCTGGTGCGCGGTGTTCAGCGCGATGCTCGCCATCTGGCAGGGGGTGCCGTATCTGTTTGCCGACTTCGTAGCGCAACGCTCGCGCGCCGCGACTGTCAACGCGGTGGACCTGAAAACCACGCGCGCCTATCGCGGCTACCTGCTCTTTCTGGCCGGACCGCCGTTGGTGTTGCTGTTTACGGGCAGGCCGGTGGCGATGGTGGTGCTCTTCACCGTCGTAGGCTCGTTCTTCATGCCGTTTCTGGCGGCGGTGCTCTTGTACCTGAACAATCGCGGCGATTGGACCGGCCCGCTGCGCAACAACATCATCCGCAACCTCGCGCTGGTCATCGCGTTGGCGTTGTTCGGCTGGATTGCGATCTCGGAACTGGCGGAAGTGTTTTCCAAGTGAAGCATTTGTGCTATCGGTGTCCAACAACGGGAGAGTGAAAATGAAATGTTTCGGAACAAACATGGTCATTCTGCTGGCGAGCGCGGCGGTCGCGTTTGCCGCAGCGAAACGATCGGCCGACCAGAACCTGCCGCGCATGGACAATCTGCAATTGTTCAACCTGTGGGAAAAGCAACCCGACGACGTGATGCGGTGGTTCGAGGCCTGCCAAAATGTGTTGAAGGCGAACCGCACAGCCACGTTCGCCGATGTGGCCGCCGATCCAACCGTGCAGCGTCTTTGCAATGAGAAAGGAATCAAACATCTTGGCGGTCCAATGCTCGGCGACATCGCGGCCACAAGCGCCAAAGTCTGGCTCCGCACCTGCCGCCCGTCGAGCGTTGAAGTGCGCGTCATGATTGACGGGCGCGAAAAGACATTCGGCCCGGTGAAAAGTTCCCCGGAAACCGACCTCAGCGTCGTCGTTCCTGTGACCGGCCTGAAACCGGCCACACGCCATCCGTATCGGGTGTTCGTTGACGGCTCGGAGATTCCGATTCCGGCGCACGCGGCGATTACGACACCGGAAGCGAACACGGTTCGCATCGCCTTCGGAACGTGCTCGCATCGGTTCGGGCTGGGCAACAAGAAACAGGCCGAGACGATTCGCCAACGGAATCCGGCGGCGTTGTTGCTGGGCGGCGACGTTGCCGTGCAAGACCGGAACAATCATCTCGGAATGCACCGGGCGGACTATTTGCTCCGCGATTTTTATCCGGCGTGGCAAGGACTGGTTGCGGCAGTGCCCGTCTATGCGATCTGGGATGACCACGATTACTTCGACAACGATAAATGGGGCATTCCTCCCCGCTACACAGCGGAAGACCGAGCGGGAGTGTGGAGCGTTTTCCGCCGGGCCTGGTGCAATCCGTCGTACGGTTTCGGCGAGAAAGGCGGCGGCGTCTTCTTTCGCACACGCATCGGGCCGTGTGACATCATCATGACCGATGGGCGTTATTTCCGTGAGAAAGGCAATTTCCTCGGCGCCGAGCAAATGAGATGGCTCGAAACCCAACTGCTCAACTGCAAAGGGCCGTTCATCATTCTTGGCTCCAGCACCATGTGGAGCGACTACGTCTCCAACGGAAAAGATTCGTGGGGTGTCTATGATCGGGAAGGACGGGAGCGAATCTTCGATCTGATCGAGAAGAATCGCATCGGCGGCGTCTTGCTGATCTCCGGCGACCGACACGGCGCGCGCGGCTTTCGGATTCCGCGTCCATCGGGATTCAACTTCTACGAATTCGAGGCGGCCAGTCTCGGCGGCATCAACTGGGGACCGCCGGCGATGGCGCCAAACAGCGAACACCAGTTTTACGGTCACCTCGGCTACGCGTTCGGCGAGTTCACCATCAATGCCGCCGTCGCCGACCCCACGGTGACCTTCCGCCTCGTCAGCGAGACCGGCGACATCATCCACGAGACCACGCTGACCCGCAGCGAACTGACGCCCAAATGAACCTTGCGACCCTCGGTGAATCAAGCGCTGCGCTGTTGCTCGCGGTGGCGATGTGTGTCGGGGATTTCGGGTGTGCCACACGACCGGGACTGCCGTCTTCGGAGCGACATGAGTTCACGCCCGCGAGCTACGGAACCATCGGCGCGGATTACCAAGCCAACACGACGGCGTTTCAACGGGCAATTGACGCCTGTGCGGCCGCCGGCGGCGGAGTGGTGCGCGTGCCGCCGGGCGAATACGTGTTGGGACGCATCTTTCTGAAAGACAATGTCACGTTGCACCTGGAGGGCGGCGCCGTCCTGCGACCGACGACCGAGACGGCGGCGTTCCCACCGCTGACGGGCGATCCCGAATCGAATTTCCGGCCCGAAGACGGCGAGGGTTGCATGAGACGACGTTACTCGCTGGTGTATGCTTTTCGAGCCAAAAACATTGCCGTGGAAGGACGCGGGAAAATTCTCGGCGATGGCAAAGCGTTTTGGGTCGTAAAAAACACCGGCGATTTTCCGAAATGGAAAACGTGGGCACCGGCATACTACTACAAAGCAAGGGCCGTCAGGCCGTTTCTGGTGCTGCTGGAACAGTGCGAGAACGTGCTGCTCCGCGACATCACGTTGGAGGACGCGCCGGTCTATGGCGTTTGGTTTGCAGGCTGCCGACACGCCCGATGCCAGAACGTCACCGTCTGCAACGATCTGGCCGGGCCGAACACCGACGGATTTCATTTCAGTTCCTGCCGGGACGTTCACATTACCGATTGCCACTTCACCTGCGGCGACGATTGCATCGCCATTGACGGAAACTACAAAGGAGCGTCGGGCAATTTCACCATCACCGGCTGCATCTTCAAAACCACGGTGAACTGTTTCCGCATCTTCACCGGCTTGGACGCAGGCCGACCCGATCGGCCCGCGCGAGGGCGCGTGAGCGATGTCTCCGCCAGCAATTGTTCCGTCGAGGACGCCTCCGGCGTGTTCAACGTGATTGCCGACCGCGGCGACATCGAGCGACTGGTGTTCTCCAACTTCTCCATCAACATGGATCAGCGCGGCACGGCGTTTTTCCTCCTTACCCGACGAGGCGGCGCCATCCAAAATCTCCTGCTCCGCAACATGGCCATCCGCACCGACGGTCTCGGCGTCATTTCCGGCGAAGACGGCGGAACCATCCGCGACGTGATGTTGGACGGCGTGTCCTACGACGTTTATCCGCGCACCAAACTCTACGGCAACGGCTTTCCCGATCCGGTGCCCAACTACGGACAGGCGCACAATGCTCCCTACAATCTTTTCCTCCGCCACGCAAAAAACCTCCGTCTGCAGAACCTCCACGTCAACTGGCGCGACGCCGACCTCGCCGACCTGCACCACGTGCCCAATGGCAAGGACCACTGGCCCTGCATTCAGGCGCGAAACATCGAAGGACTCGACATCCGCGGCGTCGTCTGTTCCCCATTCGGTCGGGGCGAGCCAGCGATCCTGTTGGAAAATGTCGCCAATGCCACCCTCGCCGATTGCCGGGCGCAGCCGGGAACACAAACATTTCTTCGACTGGCCGGCGCCTGCAAAAACATCCGACTCATCCACAACGATCTTTCCCAAGCCGTAAAATCCCACGATGCGCTTCCATCACTCCACAGCGAAATCCATGAGCACAGTAACACCTTGCGTCCATAAACCCGCAAAACGGTGCGCGATAGCCACACTGCAAACGCTGGTTTGCGGACTGTTCATTGTGAGCGGAACCGTTGCCCTCGCGCAACGCGATTTCCCGACCGGACCTGCCGGCGTGTCGGCGCCCGGCGTGTCGCCGCCAGAATTCCCGCAACAAGCGGACGCGCCGGCGATTTCGATGATCAGCGACATCACGTTTCCGGGCGAAACATTGGTGATCACAGGAGCCGGACTGGATGGCGCGACGCTCCGCGTGTGGGCCGGAGGCAAACTCGCTGAGGTTGCGCCGCTGAAATCGGCCGACGACCGGATGCTGGCTGTGTTGCCGGCGGAACTACCATTGTCCACCACGCTGGTCTGGCCGGTCAAAGGCGACCGGATTGGTCGCCCGATTCGCGTAAACGCGCCCGTGGTCTGGTGGCGGTTCCCGACGCGTGTTCTGCCCGGCAAGACGGTTCGCTTGTTCGGGAAAAACTTGTCGCTCAAAGGCGCGACGTCCCGCGTTTGCCTCGAACCGGGCGGCCGATGGCTTGAGATTGTGAATACGAATCCCTACCAGATCGAAGCGCAACTGCCCGACAAGCTCGCGCCGGGCGAATACAAACTCTGGACGCACAACGGCACCGGCGGGCAGAGCGGCTGGAGCGACCCTGTGGATGTCCGCGTGATGGAACGGCCAGCGGATGTTTCCCGCGCGGTGTTTCGCGTCGAAGATTACCGTCAGCAGGGCATGGATGATTCTTCCGCGATCCAGGCTGCCATCGCCGCAGCGGCGCGAGCGGGTGGCGGCCAGATCGTTTTCAGCAAGCCGCGCTACGCTCTGGGCACGACCATCACCACACCGGCGAATGTCGCTGGCGGACTTCATTTGCGCGCCGAGGACGGCATGAGAGCGCGCCCGATTCTCGAACCCGTTTGCGACGCTCCCTTGCCGCCGGTGCTGTTGCGTGTGGGCACGCGATTCTCCACGATTCGCGGTTTGGAGTTTCGCAACGGCGCTGATGGCGGGAAACAGTTCTGCGTCGAGATTGCCGCGCACGACGTCACGGTGGAGCAGTGCCGGTTTCTGATCGAGGACAAACGCGACTGGAGTCTGCCGATGGAGAAGCGCAGACACCTGTTGATTGACAATGGCGCGTTGCAGTTGAACGCGCCCGGCGAGGCCAACATCGTGGTGCGCGACTGTGAATTTGAAACGCCCGGTGCGGGCGTGCGGATCGGCCTGGATTACAAGGAGCGAACCGAGCCGTACACGAACTTCACCTGCATCCAGCGATGCCGGTTCGTGGGAACGTTTCAAGGCGTGTATGCGATCCCGCGACGAAAAGGGAAGTCCGGGCAGTTCATCGGACCACAGGAAAGCGGCTACCGATCCAGCGGCGTGGTGAACGACAATGGCATCGCTACCATCGTCGAGCATTGCGAGTTTCGGGGCGCCGACCGGGCACACGGCAAAGTCATGGGCCGCTCGATTCAATGTCACAACAGCGCCGTGCGCCACCAATACTGGGCGCACAACACCTGCCGCGATGTCGGCAATCATTCCTCGCTCGGCACGATCAACCGCAACATGGGCGAGCAATTCATGTTTCACATCGCCTACGACCCCGGCGGCATCTTTCACGTGACCAAAGCCACCGATCGCACCGTGACTCTCGACCTCGCCGACCCGCGCTTGCGCGGACAGGTCAAGGACAAGTTGACCGTTACGTCGCCCGCCGGCAGCGTGTTGCGCGATGAGGTCGGGAAGAACGATTACTGGATTGTGTTTATCTGCGCCGGGCGCGGCGTGGGACAGTGGCGCGTCGTGTCGGGCGCACAGGCGGCGACGCTGACCGTGGACCGTTCGTGGCGTGTTGTGCCCGATGCCACAAGCCGCGTGGTGCTCACCGTGTCCTACCGGCAAAACATCGTGTACGCCAACACCATCCACAACACCGAACTGGACAAGGACCACAAGAACCACGGTGTCATCTTCTGGTATAACGGCTTCGACAACGTCATTGCAGGCAACCGGTTTCACAATCAGACCGCCGGCGTCGTTTTCAACCACGGTTTCCGCAATCCCACGGCGTGGAACCTGACCCGCGACAACGTGATGACGCAAATGTACGGCATGACTGGCGACACCAGCCGCAGCGCGGCGTTGTACGTGGATCATTATCGCTGGTCGGGCGCGTGGCCTGCCGAAGAAGACCGCGTCTGGTATTCGGTGGGCGACATCGCGCGCTGCAATCGCGGCGACCACGCCACGGTTGCGGCCTACGTTCACACGCGCGGGATGGAACGGCGCCGGTTGCCGGAATATCCGTCGCATCGCAACGGCGGCATCATGCTCAAGGTGGTTGAGCGCAACGAATTTTCAGAGGTTGACGAAGGGATTGTCGTCAGCGCTCCCGCCAACTGGCTGTTGCTGCGCGAGAACACCGTCCAACCGACTTCACCTCAAACGCCGCCCGCTTACGACGAGACGTTGAAAAAGCCGCTTGATCCCGCAATGACGTTGCGCGTCGAGTGACGTGGAGCGGAAGAACTCTGCGCTTGCAGCTAGCGGCTCTCGGCGTAGATTTGCGGGTGTTGAATATGAAGTCGTTTTGCGCTCTACTCGCGGGGTGGTTTCTGTGTCTGAGCGGCACGGGAATGGATGGCAACTCCTTCTCGACGGTCGCCGTCGGCGTTTCGGTTTCGCCGGTGGCTCCGGCCCATGCGTATCTTTTGGAAGTGCTTCAACGCGCCGGTTTTTTCTACGAACTAGCTCCGAGTGGGGAAACGGGCCGCTCGCTCGTGTTGGTGTTGGCCGGCGAACACAAACTCAACGCGGTGCAGCGCAAGACGCTGGCGGCATTCGTCGAAAACGGCGGCGCTCTGGTCTCGCTGGGCGGACTGCACGGGATGGGCGAGTTGTTCGGCGCCGAGCCGTTGCCAACGGAGATTGAAAAAGGGTTCGGCTCCAGCCCGGTGCAGCAACTCGGCGAAGGCTATCTCGATGTCCGTCAGGCACGGCACCCGGTTTTTGTCGGCTTGAAAAGCTCGCTGCATTTTTTCGGTGGCATCGCCGTACGACCCACGGACGCAGCCGCGTTCGGAACCGTGCAGGACCGGCACGGGCAGCCGCGACAACTGCCCGTATTGCTGGAGCGGCGAGTGGGACGCGGTATTGCCCTGCTGATAGCGCCCGACCTGCTCAACAGCATCGTTCACATCCAGCAGGGAATTCCGGTCGTGCGCGATGGCGTGCCGGCCTTTGATGGAACCATGCCGCTCAACGATGGAGTGTTGAAGACCGATGACGGTCAGGTGCTCGACTACGATTTCGACCGCGTGACGCTGCAGAAGGGCGCGCCGCCGCTGTTTCTGTATCCGGTGGCCGATGAGCTGCGGCTGATCCTCGTGCGGGCGATTCGCTGCGCGGCGCGAACGGTTGGCCAGCCGCTGGCACAGATTGCGCCGTGGCCCCGCGCAGTGCCTGCGGTCGGCTGCATCAGTCACGACAGCGACGGCAACCAACCGGATCTGGCCGAAACCATGTTGGCGGAAGTCAAGCAGGCTGGTATCCGCACGACATGGTGCCAGTTGTTTCCGTGCGGGTATCCGCGAGCGCTTTTCGACGCGATCCGCACGGCCGGCTGCGAGATCGCGTTGCACTACGACACGATGAAATCCGATCCCGACCATCGGTGGAGTCTCGAAACGTTCTTGAAACAGCGTCAGGGCGTGTCCGAGGAAAGCGGCGTCAAAGAGGTTCTTTCCAACAAAAACCACTACACACGATGGCAGGGGCGGCTGGAGTTCTTTCGCTGGTGCGAGAAGGCTGGGATCAAGGCCGATGGCACCATGGGGCCGAGCAAACGGGGTGGATGCGGTTTCCCGCGCGGGAGCTGTCAACCGTGGCGTCCGCTGGACGATGAAACGCGACCGCCGCGATTTCTTGAGGTGTATGAAATCCCGCTGATCACTCAGGACCTCACGATTCATTTGCCCGCACAGTTTGTGCCGCAAGTCCTCGATCAGGTGATCGCCCACAACGGCGTCGCCCATTTCTTGTTTCATCCCGCTCACATCCGCAAGCCCGGCATGGCCGACGCCTTGCAAACGCTGGTCAGGGAAGGTCGCGCGCGCGGCATGGAATGGTGGACGCACGCCGAGTTGTGGCGGTGGGAAACGGCGCGTCGCAGCGTGCGCCTGCAGCAGGCGGCCGGCGATGGGAAAAAACTCCGGCTGAAACTGACGGTCAGCCAGCCGCTGAAGGATGTCACATTGGTCGTGCACGAACCGGACGGCACTCAACGGCAACTGACGCGCGACCTGCCGCAGGGCGAGTCCGTGGAAGTGGACCTGTAGCGCGAGACGCAGCAGGGACGGGAAAGCCCCTGCGCTCCTGCTCGGTCAAAACTCCTGCAGCAATTTCAGCATCTTGCGGTCGAGTTTGTGCCCGCGGAAATCCTCGTAGGCGACGTCGGCACGGTTGCTGTCGAGAATGCCGAAACTGCCGCGAAAATTCCACAGCGCCCAGCCGAACCCGGCCAGCTTCCAGTTGGTCAGACAATCGCGCATCCAGCGCAACGTCACGTCGTGTGGCGTCTGATTGAAAGCGCCCCATTCGCCGACCATCACGCCGACGCCCTGCTCTTGGAGTTTCTTCCACGGCTCAATCATCTTGTCCCAGAGCCAGAGGCGGTCTTCCATCTGATCGGTCTGAAACGGCACGGCTGCGTTGTCGGGCGTGTACCGAATCGGCACCGGCGTCTTGCCGTATTCTGCGGTCAGTCCCAGCACATCCTCGCGTCCATCGGCGGATCGCACACCGATCTGGCTCACCTGAAGCCAGTCGCCGGCGCTCAGTCGGAGTCGGACTTCGTTTGTGCCGGCAGGAATGGTCGTCGAATAGTCGCGGTCGTAGAGGTTCTGGTAGATTTTCCACGGCTCTTTGTAGATGGCCTTTTTCCATTCGCCGGCGCCGGGTCCGCAGACGAATTCCTTGGTGAACACCGTTTGTCCGTCGGCCTCGACGACCAGCGTGGCGCGGTTGGACACGGTTCCCACGTGGATTCGCAGTTGCGCGGCTTTCGAGAAGGGACCGCTGAGGATGAGCGCTCGATGCAACTCCTTTTGGGCAGGGCCGTGCAAGAGACCGAACGCCATCGGACGCGGCCATGCCGGGGGCGGGAAACCTTCGCTATGGACCCAACCGGCCTTGTAGTGTGTCAGATGCGCGGGCGCATAGCCGCGCGTGGCCTGCGCAATCTGGAGGTCCGTGAGTTCCGGCACCGGTTTTTGTCCCCATTCCAGCCCGTCGGCTACAATCAATCGGTGCGGGTCTTCCGCGCGAATCGCCGCGACCATTTTGCCGACCACTTCCCGATACACCGACGGCTCGATTCGGGCCGGTTCGTTGAACAGGTTGAACGCCAGCCGCGAATTCGGAATCCCTTTGTATCGGCGCGCAAACGTTGCCCAGTGACGGGCGCAGAGGTCTTGAATGCCGGTGTCCGTCCACAGATCGCGCGGCTCCGGCGGCTTTGCGACCGTGTAGCCGGGGGCGCGGTGGAAATTGATCCAGACATGCACGCCGTATTTGCCACCCCACTGGATGGCTTGATCAATCTCCTTCATTGTCGGCTCGTTGAACTCTGCTTCCGGCGTCTTCGCCCAGCAACGGTAATCCATTGGCAACCGCGCAAAGTTGAATCCCCAGTCGCTCATCCACTGAAAATCCGCCTCCACAAAGGCGGTGTTTTTGCCGACGTTGAATTTTTCCAGCAGATTGAATCCGCGCCAGCGTGGCAGTTTCTGCCAGCTCGCCTCCGGCAACCGCCGCCCCATGGGAGGGGTTGCACAACCGGCGACCACGGCGGCGGCACTCACCTTGATAAACGTCCGACGATTCATGGTAGCAGTATGACGGCGACGGCGGTGTCTTCTTCAGGTCTCGTGACGACGAAAGCACTCTCTGCCCAGTGAGCGAACGGGAGCCGCTGGAAACGCCGGCTCTGGGCAACCGACGGAGCAGACATGCGGTTCAGTACCCGGTCAATGTTTGTGCCGAGCAAATAAACTGGAGTGCTACCCACCCGTACCGGCGATGGCAAGGGATTGCCCATGATGTCCACGGCCTCGACGCCCGACAACGCTCGTGGCTCGTTGCTCCAGCAGATTGCCACCGTGCGTTTGCCGGTCTCGAAGACGTAAGCGCGGAAACTACCATCCTTGACGATTTTCACCAGCCGGTCCGGCACACCGAGCAGCCGCGTCAACACCGCGACGCCGGCATACATTTTGCGCGGCGTGCCGCCGTACTCGAAAAGCACACCGCCGGCGTCGGAGCCGTTGATCGCGCCGCATGTGCCCGCATGGAAGAAGATTTTGCGAACGCCGTGGGCGAAGCTGACAGCCGTGAACTTGACGATGTGCTCGGTGGCTTCCCGCTCGCTTGGCCAGCGACAGCGATTCATGGTGGCATCGCCCGCCGTCCACGGCACCGTCGGCGGATCGTCATCGGCGTAGCAACCCCACTCGGTGATCCAGAGAGGCTTCGGTCCGCCGTGAGCGCGCATCAATTCTGCCAGCGCAGCAAACGACTCCTCGTAGTACTCCGCGGCAATCGGCGGGCTATACATGTGCAGGTCGAACACCTCGCAGAAACGCAGTCCGCCTTGCTTCACAAAGTCCGTTGTGTAGTTCGATTTGTAGTGCGCGCTGCAACCGCCGACCACCACGGCCTTGGGATCCACCTCGTGGATCGCCTCGTAGGCCGCGGCCAGCAGTTTCAAATAGTCGGACAAACCGAACCCGAATTTTTCCGGCAGCGAGTAGGTCGTGAAGACCGACTCGTTGAAAATCTGGTAGTGAGTGATGCCGCGCGGCTTGTAGTGTCGAACCACTTCCCGCACATAACGACGGAAATCGGCCACGTTTTTCGGCGGATAGGCCACGCCGTAACGGTAGTTCGGATACCCCGTTGCGTTCAGCACATCGGGCGGCGCGCTGCTGGCCCATTTTGCCGATGGGAACGGCAACAGCACCAGAACGTTGCCGCCGAGATTCCGTACGCGCTCAATCTGCGCATCCGGTATTGCAAAATCAAAGCGCCCCGGCGCCGGCTCAATCCTTTCCCATTGAGCCGACCAGTCGCGCCACCAAATGACGCCGGCTTGCTGCGCTTCCGTGACAAGAAAATCCCACGGATAGGCGTGATTGAAACCGAGCGGCGAGTCAGTGCAACGCACGGGATCAATTACCGCGCAACGAAGCTGCTGCGTCGTCGTGGCGGTGGTCCACGTGGCGCGGAAGAAACCGCGTTGGGCAATTGTGGCACTCGGCGCGTTGGTTTCCAGCACCGTGCGGTCGAAGAAATCCGTGATGCGCAATTTGCCGGGCGCGGAGCCGCGCACGAGGAGCCGGGCGACTCCGTTGGTGAAGATGTTGCCGGGCACATCGGTGGTGAGGAACGATTCGGCGGGCTGGCGCGGCTCGTAGTCGGTGGCGCGCGGGCCGCGTTCCAGTTGGACGGCGTCAATCCATAGCGTCGCGTCGGCGTCGGTGCCGATGGCGATGAAGAAAAATGGCTGGGGCGCCTTGAACGTGAACTCGTGCCGTGTCCACTCTTTCTCCACCTTGACGGCCTTCTTGAGTTGACGCCGCGTGGGCGTGTTCACGAGCAATTCGGCGACAACATTGTCCGCATCGGTTTTCAACCACGCCGAAACCGTGAACGTTTCGCCCGTGGTGGCGCGGAACCAGCCATGATTTGCCGCCATCAATCGTTGCACGGGTTGGCGGACCGGTTCGTAGTAGTCGAACCAGAAGATCGGTCGCACGGGACGGATGCGAAGACTGTACTGGCCGTGCTTGGCGGTGGTGTTATCAAGCTCGCCACCTTCGAGCCGGTAGAGGTTACCGGCCCAGCCGCTGAGACCGTAGGTGTAGCCGCCCCAGTTGGCCGTGCCGCACTCGAAGCTGCTGTTCGGCACGAGATTCTTCACTCCTGCGCCGCTGATTTGCGGGAACCATTGCGGGCCTTCGGCGCTCTCGGTCAGGCTCACATCATCCAGCCAAAGGGTGCCGGTGCTCTTGAACCAGAACTGGAGGCGACTGTTTTTTGCCGGCAGATCGCTTTTTGCCTGAAAGAAAAATTCGTGGCGCCGCCAATCCGTGGAAACAAAGAACACCTCGGACAAACCGGCATTTTCCCATGAGCGTGTGTTCGTCAATGCCACATCCACCGCGCTGTTGCGGATGCCGTTGCCGCGCGCCCAAAAGCTGAACCGGTACCATTGACCGCGTCGCACGCTGACGTGGCCGACCTGACAGATCATCGCGTGGTGGCTCGGCCCATCGCCGCTGAAGGCCGTGCAATCCAGCCGCGCACAACGTCCGCCGTCGCGTCCCGCCTCGAAGCTGAGTTGCTGCTTGACATCGGCGTGACCGGAGGTTGCCCAACCGTCGTCGGTCTCGAACGAGGGATTGAAGACGAGATTTGCGGCCAAAAGAACTGTAAGCATCATTGCGGCGGTCATTCTTTAGCCGTAGAGGCGGTTCCGTCAATGAAGAATTGCCGCCACCGTATCGCTGGAGACGTGTCCGTGGGTCCCCAATTCGGGTTTGTTGTGCTCAATCAAGTTTTCTCCCACCAACCCCGCGCCAACGGGTCCCACAACTTTGCCCGTAATACTGCACGCAAGCTCACATGGGCCGTTGACCGATCCGCTCCCATCGCCACCAAACGGCCCGTTCCGACACAAGCCGATAGTTCTGCCCGGTGGCGGCTCCCAGCGCCTGCTGCTCGTTTGCGGGACGCCGGGCATCCGACGCGATTCGACCGGTTTCAAGTCGTGCTGCCCCAGCGATGAGTCTGGCGGTAGGCGGACGGCGCCATCTGCATCTGCTGCGTGAACACGCGCGTGAAGTAGGACGGTTCATCATAGCCGACCTCGTGGGCGATTTGCTTGATGCTGAGGTCCGTGCCGGCCAAGAGACGGCGGGCTTGGTTGATCCGTTGTGCCAACATGAAGTTGAAAGGGGTTGTCCCAAACAGTTTGCGGAATCGTCGGTGAAAGTAATTCGGCGCCAGACCCACCTGTCCGGCGATCGTTTCCAGCGATGGGTTCTTGCGGAAATGCGTCTGCATAAAATCCAGCGCAGGTTTCAGCCTGTAATACTCCGGCTGGAACGCCCGCACCCGGCCTTGGTCCAGCCTCTCCAGCAGCCGCGTGATCACGCCCAGTAACAACGCCTGTATCCGACAATCCGTCGCCGGTGAAGTGTCTTGGCGCGGACGGTTGCGTTCGCTGAATGGACTTTCAAAGATGTCGCAAATCTCCCGGTAACTTGCCGCCGCAGTTTGACGCCCCCAACTGCACACCGGCGGAAGCTGGTCGAGCAGGTAGCGCAAGTAGAGCGATTCCGGCACGAAGTGCATCCAATACACGTTCATCTGTTTCGGACAAATCTGTTGCTTCAGACGGAAACCGGAGATGAAGTAGATGCGCTTGGGACTGAGTGTGTAGCACTCATCGTCCATTTCCAGATACACGGTGCCGCTGACCGGAAAGTACACCTTGTAGCACTGGTCAATGCCCGTCGCGGGTTTGCTCCACGTGGCATCGCAGCGGTAGAAGCCGCCGGAGAGAAGCACCAGATTGAAGTCGTCAATCATCGCGTGCCGACTAGGTTAAGATCGTCCAAAACTTTGGCAAGATAATTCATGGCGCTTCGCGCCGGGGTTTCCTATTCTCTTTGGGCCATGAAAACAACCAGCGTTCTGATGAGCTTTCTTTTGGCTGGCGTCGGGCTGTGCGCCGAACAATCTGATTCTCTGCGAGCCAAACCGGAAGCCATCGAAGCGTGGAAGGACATGCGATTTGGCATGTTCATCTGTTGGGGACCGGTCACGCTGACCGGCAAGCAAATCGGCTGGTCGCGCGGCAGGGAAACACCCATCGAGGAGTACGACGCGCTGTACAAGAAATGGAATCCTGACAAGTTCGACGCCCGCGAGTGGGCCAAAGTCGTCAAGGACTCTGGCGCCCGCTACGTCGTTTTTCTGTTGAAACATCACGACGGTTTCTGCCTCTGGGACACGAAACAAACCGACTACAACATCATGAACGGGCCGTTTCGTCGTGACATTGCCAAGGAAGTTGCCGCTGCCTTGCGCGAACAAGGCATCGGTTTCTTTCCGTACTACTCAACCTGCGACTGGCATCACCCGGACTATCCCATGACCGGTCCCGGCGGGAAAGTGGCTCGCCCCGTTTCCAATCTCGACCGCTACACCGCTTACCTCGAAGCGCAGTGCCAGGAGTTGATCACGAATTACGGCCCGTTGGTCGGCATCTGGTTTGACGTGCCGCGAGGTTTTGACCGTGCCCACGGCGAACACGTCATCCGTTTCGTCCGCGGACTACAGCCCAACATCCTCGTGAACAACCGCACCGGCGCCGGGGGCGATTTCGACACGCCGGAACAAACTGTCGGGCGCTGTCAGTTTGACCGGCCGTGGGAAAGCTGCATCACGCTCGGCACGCAATGGTCATGGAAGCCAAACGACACGCTCAAGCCCTACACCGACGCCATTCGCATTCTTGTGGCATGCGCTGTCGGTGACGGGAACCTCGCGTTGAACATGAGTCCGATGCCGGATGGACGGATTGAGCCACGGCAAGCGGAAACCTTCCGCAAGATCGGCGCGTGGCTGAAGCGTTACGGCGAGTCCATCTACGGCACGCGCGGCGGCCCCTTCGTTGCCGGCGGCGCTTCGGTTCGCGTTCGCGGTGACAGATTTGCCATGCCGGCCGCGCCGTGGTGGGGCGGCTCAACGCGCAAAGGCAACGTCATTTACCTCCACATCCTCCAATGGCCAGCCGACACGATCACGTTGCCAGCGATCCAGCCGCGCATCGCGAAACACACCGTTCTCACCGGCGGCAATGCGACGGTGAGACAGACCGACGCCGGCATCGAAGTCAGCGTCCCCGCCGACAAACGCGACGCGCTCGACACGATCGTGAAGCTCGAACTCGACGCGCCCGCCAAAGACATCCCCATCATCATGCCGAAGCGCACCGTTGCGCCCTCGTTGACGACCGGCAAGAAAGCCACGGCGTCGAACTGGTTTCAGAAAAGCGACAAGTATGCGCCCGACAAAGCGGTGGATGGCAATCCCGACACACGTTGGGGCTGCGACTACGGGACGCACTCCTGCTGGCTCGAAGTGGACCTCGGCGCGCCGCAGACCTTCGACCGCGCGGCGATCAGCGAGCCGTATGGTCGCGTGAAAGAGTTCGAGTTACAGGTCTGGCAGGACGGCGCGTGGAAAACGTTCCATCGCGGCACGACCATCGGCGAAGACCTGCAGATCCAATTCGCTCCCGTCACCGGCCAACGCGTTCGCTTGAACCTGCTCAAGACCACCGAAGGCCCGTCCATCTGGGAGTTTCAGTTGTTCAAACCACAACCTGATGCAAAGGCAATCAATCAGTGAGAACGACGATGAAACGTCAATTCACCGTACTATTCACCACGTTGCTGTTGGCGCCGTTGTCCGTGCTGCACGCGGCAGAGGTCGTGCATCCAGTTGCTGAGCCGATTTCAATCGGAGCGCGACGTGAGCTGTTTGTGGACAGTTACCTGGTGGAGTCACTCAAAGGTGGAGCTGCGTTTGAGTTGCATCACCCCGTGCTCGCTCCGCAGGTTCCAGACGCACAGCCGGTGAATCCATGGGCAAACGTTTTCAAGTCTAATGGCCGCTACCAGATGATCGTGCGCGGGCTGAAAGATCCAGAGGTCGGGTGGAAGACGCACGGTGCAGCGGCGCATTACCTCAATCACGTCCTGCTCTACTACGAGAGTCAGGACGGCATCCATTGGAAGGCTCCGAATCTGGGGCTGTACACGCTGCCCGCCTTTCCCGACGGGAATGTCATCATGGCCGATCAGTTTGGTGTAGAACAGACTTTTGCCGCGTTTCTCGACCAGCGTCCTGGTGTTCCAGCGGTGGAGCGCTACAAGGGACTCGGCGGCAAGAGCTACCCGGACGCATTGCGCAAGGAGTTCACTGACAAATACGCCCCACCCGGCTTGCGCGCCTACGTTTCTGCGGATGGCATACATTGGAAGCGCCTGCAAGACGCGCCGGTCATCCCCGGCACCTGGGGCAAGTTCGATTCACAGAACGTCGTGTTCTGGTCCGAACAGGAGGGGCTGTATCTCTGCTACTTCCGCTCCTTCGAAAACAAGTTCAGCAAGGGTTTGCGCTCGGTGAAGCGCACCACGAGCCGGGATTTCCGCGAATGGACAAAGCCAGTGGATGTGCAGATCAATTTGGCGGGGGAAGAGCTTTACACCAGCAACGTGGAACCCTACTTCCGCGCGCCACATCTCTACATCGGGCTGCCGACGCGCTATCTGGCCAAACGCGGCTCGTCCACGGATATCATGTTTGTCTCCAGTCGCGACGGGCTGCACTTTGACCGCACGGTGAAGGATGCCTTCATCCGTCCCGGCCTTGACCCGAAAGCGTGGGGCAATCGGGCCAACTACATCGCCTATCACATCATCCCGACTTCACCGGAAGAGATTTCCATCTACGCGACCGGTGGCCGCCGGTACACGTTGCGCACGGACGGTTTCATTTCCATCCATGCGCCCTATGAAGGCAGCGAGTTGATCACCAAACCGCTGATCTTCGCGGGGGCAAAGCTCGCGATAAATTACGCCACCAGCGCCGGCGGACGAATCAGAATCGAGTTGCAGGACGAACACGGTCAGCCCATCAAAGGCTTCAGCCTTGCCGAGTCCAAGCCGCTCATTGGCGACGCCATCGAACGCGTAGTCGCGTGGACCAGCGGCGACGATCTCAGCGCCCTTGCGGGCAAGCCGGTCAAACTGCGCTTCGAGATGAGCGATGCAGACTTGTTCTCTCTGAAGTTCAACGAAAGAAGCAGCCAATCGGGCAACCCATGACCTCGCGCGAACGAGTTCTTGCCGCATTTGCGCACGTCGAACCTGACCGCGTGCCGCGCTGGTGCGGCGCGTCACCGGAATTTCTCGCCAAAGCGCGACGGTCCGTCCATCTGGGAATTCCAACTCTTCGAGAAAGGCAAGCCATGACAACAAATCAGCAGCGACACTGGTTGGCAATCATTGGAAGTTTGGCCCTGGCGCTCAGCCAGTCATCGGCAACTTTCGCGGACGTGATCGCGCCGCAGGCGACAGTTGTGGAGCGACGACTGGCAAACGGCGACAGCGAATTGCGTGTGGTGGACACCAAAGGCAAAGAACTGCCGCCTGTCACACTGAACCTCTCCGCGCATCACAGGCCCGCCACCAGCGCGGATGACCCGCTCATGACGAAATGGCGTTCGTGGAGATACGGCGGGTTTGTCTGCTTCAACGACAACCAATTTGTCGGCAGCGAGCACTCGAGGAACAAAGACCCACAGCTCTTCAATCCCACGAAGCTGGACATTGCCGGCTGGGCGAAAACGATGAAGAACGCCGGCATGAACTACGCCGTGCTCACCACGCGGCACACGTCCGGGTTTCTGTTGTGGGACTCGGCAACCACCGAGTTCGATGTCGCCTCCAGCCCGTGCAAGACCGACATAGCCGGTAAGTTCGTGAAGGAATGTCGCCGGCACGGAATCGCGCCGGGATTTTACTACTGTCTGTGGGGCGGGCAGAAGTGGATGCCGCACCCGAACGCGCGCGCGATCATCCTCGCGCAGTTGCACGAGTTGGCCACGCGCTACGGTGAGATTCCGTATTTCTGGATTGACATGTTCCGATGGGGGCCAGCCGACCTCACGCCACAAGAACTCTATGACCTGCTCAAGAACATCAACCCCAACACCGTCGTCATCCTGAACCAACACATTCAGGACGGCAGCAAGATCGTGTACTCCCCGACCGATGTGCTCAACGGCGAAGTGCATCTGCCTCCGGAGAGCGGCCACGAACCATTTCGGATGGTGGACGGCAAACGGTACTACCTCCCGTTCGAATTCGAGCCGGTCTCCCAGCGCATTGCCAAGGGCACGACGACGCCGTGGGGACGAATCGGCGCGTGGTTTACCGCGCGCGACAGCCAGCCGATTCCCGCCGCGCAGTTGTTCGACTGGATTCGACAAGCGTACGCTCGCGGCGCCAACAACACGCTGCTCAGCCTCTCGGCAGATTACACTGGCAGCATGCGTGCCGACGATATCCGGCAACTGGAAGAACTCGGCAACCTCTTGCGCGACGCCGGCCTGCTGAGAGTAAAATAGCGCCATGACCTCCCGCGAACGAGTCCTTGCCGCCTTCAACCACGTCGAACCCGACATCGTGCCGCGCTGGTGCGGCGCGTCGCCGGAGTTTCTCGCCAAAGCGCGACGCCAACTGAACTTGCCGGACGACGAGAGCTTCTTCGTCCGCATCGGCGACGATTTCCGGCGCGTGTTTGCCCGGTATGTCGGCCCTGAGCGTCCCGCGAACAGCACCATCTTCGGCATCGAACGCGCCGGACACGGCTACGGCCAGCCGCTCAGTCATCCGCTCGCCAATGCCACGCTCAAGGACGTCCACAATTACCCGTGGCCTGATCCAAACTGGCAGGATGTCTCGCGCATCCGTGCCGAGGCGCTGGCGTGGAACCGGCGATACGCCATTCTCGGCGGCGATTGGTCGCCGTTCTGGCACGACGCGATTGACCTGCTCGGCATGGAGAACCTCTACCTGAAGATGTACGACGAACCGGAACTGGTGGACGCTGTTCTGCAACACATCGTGGACTACTACGCCGCCGTCAGCCAGCGCATTTTTGACGCTGCCGCCGATGTGATTGACGTATTTCTCATCGGCAACGATTTCGGCGGCCAGACCGGCCCGCTCCTCAGCCCCGCGCAATTCGACCGGTTTATCTTGCCGCATCTCAAACGCCTCATTGATCTCGGTCACGCCTACAATCTCAAAGTCCAGCTTCACTGTTGCGGCGGCTACGAACCGCTCATCCCGGCGATGATTGCTGCCGGGCTGGATGGCCTTCACGCCGTTCAACCGTGCTGCGCCGGCATGGACCTCGCAAAACTCAAAGCCAACTACGGCGACAAGATTCTTTTCAACGGCGCGATTGATTCCTATCACGTCCTCATCAAGGGTACGCCCGACACCGTCCGCCAACGCACCCGCGAAGTTCTCGCTATCATGGCTCCCGGCGGCGGCTACATCGCCGGGGCCAGTCACGATTACATTTTGGAGGAGACGCCGGTCGAGAACGTCGTCGCCATGTTTGATACAGTCGCTGAATACGAGCGGTGATGCATCACCAGGACACGAAGTCATTAGTTGTCAGGATTCAGCCTTCAGCGTGCGAGTTGGTGGCGATGATCTTGTTTGGCATGGAGAACGCGAAACACAATCACGCGGTCGGCCACGATGGGGTAGAAGATTTTGTGTGGGAAGCGAGCGGCGAGCAGGCGACGGAGGCCGCGATAGTAGTACGGAGCGCGTTCGGGATGGCGTTGGAGGCTCCGGACGAAGGCGGGCAATTCGCGCAGGAACTCATCACCCCAACCGGCTTGCTCGCGCTCGTAGCGCTGCCACGCACCGCGCAGGTCCGCTTCCGCGCGTGGACGGACGATGACGCGCCACGTCACTGGCGCCGGCCTTGTCGGATGCGCGCTTCGACTTCGTCTCAGGTCGAGCCGGCCTCAGGAGCGCGTGCGAACTCTTCCAACTCGGCGTCAAGGATTCGTTTTTCGTCCTCAATGACCGAAGGATCAACCCAGTCCTCGCCATCCAGTTCGCGAGCCTTGGCGACGATCTCTCCTCGCTGTTCGCGGGTCAGGCGAGGCAGTTCTTGGAGAATTTCCGTCTTGCTCATCGCAACAGACTCTGCCCGTTTGACGGGCAGCTCGCAAGCCCCAGTGGCTCTGCGTGCCTGCGGGTGGATCCCATCACTGAGAGCGTGTTTGGAAAATGGTGTAGCGGCGCTTCTGCGAAGCGCTGATTCGTTGATTGACTTCGAAATTCGGCGTTTGACACAAACGCCGCTACACCAGCAACGAAAACACGCTCTGAAAGGAGACACGGTATGACATCAAAAGAACGAATGATGCGGGCGTTGCACCGCGAGAAACCGGACCGCTTGCCGGTGACGATTCACCAGTGGCAACAGTATCACCTCGACAAGTACATGGGCGGCATGGATGCGCTCAATGCGTTCAAGCTGTGCGGACTGGATGCCGCCATTCAATACTTCGAGGCGATGGGACAATTCTGGATTCCCAACGCGGAGAAATACGCCGTCCAATCCGCCGAGTGGCGCGACGAGATGGTGGTCGTGGACAACCATCCCGACCACAAGGTCATTCACCACACCGTCGTCACTCCCGGCGGCACACTCACCTACAAGACCGAAGCGAATCGCCAGACAACGTGGATCACCGAGTATCTGATCAAGAAGCCGGAAGACGTCGAGTTGATCGAGCGATACATGCCGGTGGCGAAGTTGAACAAGGCGGCGATTGCGCGGGAATACGACTGCATCGGCGATGCCGGGATTTTGCGCGGGTTCGTGTGGGGCGACCAGGCCGGTTGCTGGCAACACGCCTGTTGTCTGATGCCCGAACAGGACATGATCATGGCGGCGCTGGACACGCCGGACTGGGTTCACCGGCTGTTGCAGGCGTTGCTGAAACGGAAACTGCGCTTCATCGAGGAGTCGCTCGACGGCGCGAAGTTCGACATCGTGGAAACCGGCGGCGGCGCGGCCAGCGACACGTTGATCTCTCCGGCGATGCACCGGGAATTCTGCCTGCCGTACGACCGCGAGATTCACCGTGCGTTACACGCCGTTGGCCAACTCAGCACGTATCACACCTGCGGCGGCATGATGAACATTCTGGATTTGATCGTCGAGAACGAGACCGACGCTTCCGAGACGCTCGCCCCGCCCGGTGTCGGCGGCAACATCACCGACCCGTCGAAAGTGCGCGCCGTGTTTGGCGGGCGCGTGGCGATGATCGGCGGCATGGACCAGTTCAACATCCTCACCGCCGGCACGAAAGAACAGATTCGCAACGAGGTGTTCCGGTTGTTTGATGGCTTCGGAAAGAACGGCGGTTACATCTGCGCCACCTCCGACCATTTCTTCGACACCGCCATAGAGAACCTCAAAGCCTTCGCCGCCGCCGCCAGGGAGTGCGTGTACTGAGAGGTTGAATGAGAACATTGATGATGATTATCGCAGGATTGATGGCGCAAACGTCGCTCGCGTGGTCCGGCAAACCGAATGTGTCGGCATTCTGTCGGGCGCTCAGTGGCGGGAGGCGAATCCTTGAGTCGGCAGACTGGTACACGTGGTGTTGCGCGCCGATTTATGGCGTGGACGGAAAGGTGCACGTGTTCGTCGCCCGCTGGCCGAGCAGGACGAAGATGCGCGGTTGGCTCACGGACTCAGAGATCGCGCACGCTGTGGCCGAACAACCAGAAGGTCCGTACACGGTTTTGGGCACGGTTTTGAAAGGCGGCGATGACGCCTGGTTTCGCTCGGTTTATAATCCGAACGTTCATCGTGTCGGCAACGTCTATGTCCTGTTCTTTGCCGGGCAACGAGACGGCCTGCAACAGATCGGTCTCGCCACGGCATCTTCGTTGTCGGGACCGTGGACGACCAATCGCAAGGAACCGTTGATCCGATGTTCGGGCAAACCGGGAACTTGGAATTGCACCCATGCGTCGAATCCTTCGTTTGTGGCCGCCCCCGACGGGCGGTTTTTCCTGTACTACAAGGGCATCTCCGACGCCGTGCCGAGACTACGAACTATCGGGGTCGCTATCGCCGATCATTGGGAAGGTCCGTACCGCGACCCTCCCGGCAATCCATTGCTGAGCTACGTGGATCGCGGTCTGGACATCGAAGATCCGTATGCCTTCTACTATCGCGGTCGGTTCTACATGATCGCCGAAGATCGGACGGGCATTGCGGAGACGAAACAAGCGCCAACCAGCAAGCCGCAGGAGGGCGGTGTGCGGCCGGGATTGTTCTACGAGTCGGCGGATGGGTTTCGATGGGGCGCACCCAAGATCGGTTACATGACAAACGACTTCTACATGCGCGAACCACGGGAACGATTCGAGCGGCCACAGATTTTGTGGAAGGACGGCAAACCGGCCTACTTGTTCCTTGCTGCGTCTGGTGGAACGCATGGCACCTCATCGCCGGTTGTGCTGAAAATCGGCGATTGGAGATGATTCAACCATGAAATGCGTGCGCATTCTTCTCGCACTGCTCTTGGCTTCGCTGACCACGCTGCAAGCTTCCGAGTTTGTAACCGACAGGGTGGACTGGCCGGCGTTTCTGGCGCGGCACGATTTGGTTTTTGAGACGTTGCCGACGCAATTCGATTACGGCGCGTTTCTTGGCAACGGATTGCTCGGCACCATGATTTATCGGGACGGTAATAATCGTCTCCGTTTCGAAATGGGACGTGCCGATGTCACCGAGCACCGTCGCGACAACAATCGTTTGCCCATCGGCGGTCTCGTGTTGGAGACTGCCGGCAAAATCCAGGACGGCACGATGCGGCTCGATCTCTGGAATGCCGAAGTGCGCGGCACTGTCACGACGGAGAAGGGGAGGATTCAGTTTCGCGCGTTTGTTCATGCCGATGTGATGGCGTTGCTGCTCGACCTCGAAACCAGCAATGGCGAGAAAGACGCAAGGTTCGTATGGGCGCCCGGCCACGGCCAGGACAGGCGAAACCGCCAGCGGTTCAAAGACGATCCGCCCAATCCTCCGGCCACGACAGAGACGATTGACGGATTGCCCGTGTGTATTCAGCCCCGGTTTGCCGGGGGCGAGTTCGCCACGACGTGGAAAGAAATTCCCACGCCGAAAGGTCGGCGTGTTTATCTCAGTATCGCCGACTCATTTCCTGGGGACACGGCACGGCGCGAGGTTGTTGCAACCGTGCAGGAAACGGCGGCCAGCGATTTCGACAAGCTCGTGGCGGGTCATCGGGCATGGTGGCACGCCCTGTATCCGAGGAGTTTCGTGTCGGTGCCGGACCCGAAACTGGAGGGTTTCTACTGGATTCAGATTTACAAACTCGGTTCGGCTTCGCGGCCCGAGCGAGTGCCGGTGGATTTGTTGGGGCCGTGGTTTCGCGACACGAGTTGGCCGCGCATTTGGTGGAACCTTAATATCCAGACGCTTTATTTGCCGGTGTACACGGCCAACCAACTGGAACTCGGCGAATCGTTCCTTCGCTTCCTCGACGCGAAACGCGCCAACTTTTTCCGCAACGCCAAGGAGATATACGGCTTCGACGATTGCGCCACGGTGCCGCACACGACCTGTTACGAGGGGTTGCGCGGCAACGGTTCGTGTGCGCCTGATCAGTTCATCAATCCCGGAGATTTCACCTGGGCGCTGCACAACTATTACCTCCATTACCGCTATTCGATGGATCACGCGCTTGTTACGAATCAGGCTCGCCACGCATTCTATCCGTTGCTGCGGGGCAGCATCAACCTGTATCTGCGGCTTCTCAAAAAGGACGACGACGGGAAACTGCATCTACCGCCCCTGATGTCGCCGGAGTATGGTATCGCGGCCGACAACAACTACAATCTCGCGCTCCTGCGGTGGGGGTGCCAGACGCTGATCGAACTGAATCAACGTTACCGTCTCAACGACCCGCTCCTGCCTCGTTGGCAGGAGACGCTTGCCAATCTCACAGCGTACCCTGTTGACGAAAACGGTTTTCGCGTGGGTGCTGACGTGGCGTTCAGCAAGTCCCACCGTCACTGGTCGCATTTGCTTATGCTGCATCCGCTGCACATCATGGACGCCAATGATCCCGCCAACCGCGACCTGCTCTACAAGTCCATTCATCACTGGCTGACCGTGGACGGCAGCCGGGGCGTCTATGGTTGGTCGCGCGCTGCTGCCGCATCGTTGTACGCCGCGCTGGGCGACGGCGAGAATGCGATCCAGCAGATTCATCTGCACATGGCCGACAAACGTTTTGTTCGCCCCAACACCATGTACATCGAAGGCAGCCCGGTGATCGAATGCTCCATCGTCCTCGCGCGTTCGCTGCAAGACATGCTCCTGCAAAGCCACGGCAACCTCATCCGTGTCTTCCCCGCCGTTCCGGCTGCATGGACCAATGTTGTCTTCCACAATCTCCGTGCGGAGGGCGCCTTTCTCGTCAGCGCCGAGCGCAAAAACGGCAGGACACAATGGATTCGCATCAAGAGCCTCGCCGGTGAACCGTGTCGGATATGGATGGACGGCAAAATCCATGAGTTCCATCTGTCGCAAGGCGAAGAACGATTTCTCGGCAGCGGTCCTGCCATCGTCGAACCGCTTCCGATTGCTTCCACCGACGCCAATCGGTGGGGCGTCAAACAGACCGAAAGGAGATCACCATGACAAAATTCATTCTAACCAGCTTGCTCGCTATGACCACAATTCCCGTCGTGGCTCAACCGGTGGACATGGCCAAGCGTGCGGAGGAACTCAAGAATCTGCGCTGGGGGATGTTCATTTGCTGGAGTTTTTCCACCTTCTCCGGCAAGGAATGGACGCCGGGCGTCACGGATGTGAGTTTCTTCCGAGCCACGGACGTTGACACGGACCAGTGGGCGCGCACCGCGAAGGAAGCGGGCATGGGGTACATCCTGTTTTTGACGAAACACCACGACGGCTTTTGTCTCTGGGACACGAAAACGACCGACCGCAAGGTGACGAAGGCGCCGCTGGGGCGCGACGTGCTCGCCGAGTTGCGGAAAAGTTGCGACAAGTACGGGATCAAGCTGGCGCTCTATTTTTCGGAGGGCGAGTGGCGTCAACCGGGTGGGTTGGATGATCCTGCCACCCCCGAACCCAAGAAGAGGAACCAGGGCGGTAAGAACGCGGAATTGAAAAAGGCGCAGTTGAAGGAGTTGCTCACACAATACGGTCCGATCGAGTACATCTGGTTTGATCACGCCGTTGGCGACGGCGGCCTCAGCCACAAGGAAACCATTGCATGGTGCAAGTCATTTCAGCCGGGCTGTTTCATTGGTTTCAATCACGGCGATCAGGAAGGCGCTGATATTCGGCTTGGTGAAAAAGGGCGTCCCGGCCCATTGTCCGACCACACCGCCGCCGGGCCGCATATGCGGGATGCGCCGAGCAAGAACTACCTTCTCGCCGAGTTCACCTATCCGATTCTGCCGCCACACAAAGGCGGCGCGATGTGGTTCTACTCGTTGCCGGAGCACGACCACCTTTGTCATCCCCCTGAAAAACTGTACCGCGATTACCTCGGCGCGGTGAAATACGGCAACATCTTCTCGATTAATGTCGGTCCCGACTACAACGGCAGGCTCCGCGCCATTGATGTCGCCACGCTCCGCAAAGTCGGCGAGATGATTCGCAACAAGGTTGTCCTGCCGGAACCGATTCGCGCGTTCTGCGTGGACTTCAACTGGGGACCGGGAGGCCCGAATGGCTTCGCTCCTCCGGGGCTTTGGGCAGACGCCGATCCTGTCCAACACGTCGCGTGGTACGAGGCGCTCGGGGTAAATGTGATTCAGACTTTTGCCGTCTCCTGCAACGGCTACGCCTGGTACAAGGGAGGCAAGATTCCCGCGCAACCGGGACTGAAACATGATTTCCTTCCCGAAATCGTGAAACTGGGTCACGCAAAGAAGATGCAGGTGATGGGTTACTTCTGCATTGGTGCCAATACACGCTGGGGCCACGAACATCCGGACCTCAGCTATGGCACGCCCAGTACGTATCACATCCCGTTCACCGACGAGTATCTCGATTATCTCGCACTCGCCATCGAGGAGGCATTGACCCGAAGTGAAATGGACGGTTTCATGATTGATTGGGTTTGGAACCCGTCCGACAAAGTGCGCCAGGGCCAATGGTTGTCATGTGAGAAGAGACTATTCGAGAAACTCACCGGCCAGCCGTTCCCCGGCGAGGACCAACTCACACCAGAAGCGAAGCTCGCCTACGAACGCAAAGCGATTGACCGCTGCTGGGAACGGATTCGTTCCACTGCCAAGCGGGTGAACCCCCAGTGCGTGATTTGGCTCTCGTGCAATCGGCTGAAAGACCCGTCCATTGCCGGGACACGGCTGCTGAAAGAAGTGGACTGGGTGATGGATGAGAGCGGCACGCCGGAAGCGATGCGCGAAGTAGCGCCGATGTTCGGACCACAGACGCGCCAGTTGCTCTGCGTCGTCGGCTGGGGCGAGCGACATGACGCGCAAAAGATTTTGTCCGGCGCCGCCAATGCCGATTTCGGGATTTACGGGTTTTGCCGGCCCCGTCCGGACTCGCTCCCGTTGCCGGTGGAAACCTACTTGAAACAACCAGTGGAATCGTTCAAGGGCAACGACCGCAATCTCGCCATCCTTGCCCGATTTTTTCATCGTCTGCCCCTGCGCTGAGGCGTGCCGCTGCCTCAAGCCCGCCAACGCGATCTTCGGTGGGGAAGGGAACTTGCACTTTCCCTCGTGCGCCCGTATCATCCGCGCCATGCTTGATATCAAACGAATCCGTGAGAATCCCGAATGGGTGAAACAACGTCTCGCCACGCGGAGCCGTGGCGACGAAGCCCGCATTGCGGAGATTCTTGCGCTGGATGAGAGACGCCGTCAACTGGCGACCGAAAGCGACCAATTGAAGGCGGAACGCAACAAGGTCAGCAAAGAGATTGGCATGGCGAAGTCGAAAGGCCTTGATACCAACGCGGCCATGTCGGCAATGAAGCAGGTCGGTGACAAGATCGCGGCGCTCGATCAGCAGATTGCGTCCATCGAGACGCAGTTGAAGGCGGCGATGCTCTTGATCCCGAATCTGCCGCATGAGTCGGTGCCGGTGGGCAAAGATTCGGCCGATAACCCCGTCGTGCGGATGTGGGGAGAGAAACCCGTGTTCGGTTTTGCGCCCAAACCACATTGGGAGATTGGCGAGAAACTCGGCATCCTCGATTTCCCGCGCGCCACGAAAATTTCGGGCAGCGGTTTCATTCTCTACAAGGGCGCAGGCGCACGACTGGAACGGGCGCTGATTAATTTCCTGCTGGACCTCCACACGCGCGAGCACGGTTACACAGAAATTTTCCCGCCGTTTCTCATCAACCGTCAGGCCATGATCGGAACGGGCCAGTTGCCCAAATTCGAGGAGGACATGTATCGGCTGCGGGACGATGAATTGTATCTGGCACCGACCGCCGAGGTGCCGGTCTCGAATGTGCATCGCGAGGAAATCCTCAGGGAGGATCAATTGCCGATTTACTATTGCGCCTACACGCCCTGTTTCCGCCGCGAGGCGGGCGCGGCGGGAAAGGAAACACGCGGGATGATTCGCGTCCACCAGTTCGACAAGGTCGAGATGATCAAGTTCTGCAAGCCGGAAACAAGCTACGACGAGCTGGAGAAAATGGTCGCCAACGCCGAACGAGTCTTGCAGTTGCTCGGTTTGCATTATCGGGTGGTGTTGCTCTGCACCGGCGATATGGGATTCTCGGCTGCGAAGACGTACGACATCGAAGTCTGGGCGCCGGGCCAGAATGCGTATCTGGAAGTGTCGAGCTGCTCCAACTGTGAAGATTTTCAAGCGCGCCGGGCCAATATCCGGTTCAAGGGTACCGACGGCAAGAACCGTTTTGTTCACATGCTCAACGGCAGCGGCACCGCGCTGGCGCGGCTGTACGTCGCGTTGTTGGAGACCTACCAGCAGCCCGACGGCAGCGTGAAATTGCCCGAAATCCTGAAGCCCTATCTTGCGGGAACGACCCACATCACAGCGTAGCCATGCTCGCGCGCCGTCCGGTCGCGGAGACAAGGTTTTGCGCGTCCTGAAAAGCTGGCGGGAGAAGTTGCCGCGCGAATTGCTGGTCGGTGTGTCGGGAGGAGCGGATTCGGTGGCGTTGCTTCATGCGTTGGTGTCGCTCGGATATCGCCCCCACATTTGTCATCTGAATCATCACTGGCGCGGGGCTGCCAGCGAGGGCGACGAACGTTTTGTGCGGCGTCTGGCCCGTCAGTTGGGTCTGCCCATCGTGGTTGGATCACGAAAAGTGGCGCATACCGAAGAAGCGGCGCGACGGGCGCGTCTGGTCTTCTTCCAGCGCGTGGCTCGAAAGACCGGGATTCGCACGTTGTTGCTGGCGCACACTGCCGATGATCAGGCGGAGACGGTTCTGTTGCATTTGATTCGCGGCGCTGGGCCGCAGGGGTTGGCGGGCATGGAGGCGGAGCGTCGGTTCGGTTCGTTGCGAATCGTTCGTCCGTTGCTTGCGGTGACTCGCGCCGAGATTGTTCAATACCTGAATGCGCGCGGGTTGACGTGGCGCGAGGATGCCAGCAATCGGGATGTACGATTCCTTCGCAACCGGGTGCGCCACGTTTTGTTGCCGTTGTTGGAGCGCGAGTTTAATCCCGGTATCCGTGCCGTGTTGTGTCGCACGGCCGAAATCCTGCGCGCCGAGTTCGAAAAGGACGAGGTCGCGTGGCAGCGACGAGAAATTCGCCGTCAACTGGGCCATTTGAGTTTCCGTCAGGTGGAAGAAGTGCGGAAACGGTGGCGCGCCTGTTGGCCGTTGCGTGTGCCGGGGCGGACGGTGATTCGGGAATTGGGGATTGTTCTGGAAAGCCGTGTCAGCAACCTGCCGGCAGGTCGGCGGCTGCTTCGATGGGCGCGCGGTCAACGGAACGAGGAACGGTTTGATGCCGAGAAGATCGGGGCGCGGCCGCGGGTCCGCACTTGGCAGGCAGGCGACCGTTTTCAGCCGCTGGGGATGAACGGGACAAAGAAGTTGCAGAACTTTTTCGTGGACGAGAAAGTGCCGCGCGAGCAACGCGGGCGAGTGCCGTTGGTGTGCGCGGAGGACGGACGCATTGCGTGGGTGGTGGGGTATCGGATGGCCGAGCCATTCAAGGTCACCAAGGAAACTCGCCGGATCCTGCGTGTTCGCCTGAAAGCGTTGTCGCGGGTTGCCAGCGCGTGAAAGGGGTTCTTCCCAACTCGACGGAGTTTTGGTAGTCTGGAAACCAACCCGGAGGAAAAGTCATGCCGCGATTGTTTCTTGGACTGGATTCGAGCACGCAAAGCCTGTCGGCCATCGTCATTGACCTCGATGCGCGCAAGGTGGTCTATGACCGCTCGCTGAACTTCGATCAGACACTGCCGCATTACCGAACGCAAAACGGCACGCTCCGCGACAAAAACCCGCTCGTGGTGCACAGTCCACCGTTGATGTGGGTCGAGGCGCTCGACTTGATGTTTGCCCAGATGAAACACGACGGGGTGAAACTGGATCAAATCCACGCCATCTCCGGTTCCGGTCAACAGCACGGGTCGGTTTATCTCAACTCACAGGCTGCCGGCGCGCTGGCCAACCTCAATCCCGCCAAAAGCCTCAAAGAAAATCTCGGCGGCATCTTCGCGCGTCCAACCTCGCCCATCTGGATGGATTCCTCCACGGCGACGGAGTGTGCCGAAATCCGTCAGGCTCTCGGCGGTATCAAGGCCACAGCGCAGGCCACCGGCTCGGACACCTTCGAGCGGTTCACGGGTCCGCAGATTCGCAAGTTTGCCAAGACCGAGCCGGACAAATACGCCGCCACCGCCAGCATCGCGCTGGTCAGCTCGTTCATGGCGTCCATCCTGGCCGGGAAAATGGCGCCGATTGACCACGGCGACGGCGCTGGAATGAACCTCATGGACATCAAAAGAAAACTCTGGCACGACGGTGCCGTCGCAGCCACCGCGCCCGGACTCGCGGCGAAGTTGCCGCCGTTGGCGGAGTCCTCAAAGGTGGTCGGGCCGGTCAGCCCGTATTTCGTCCGAAAATACGGACTGAACAGCGACGCCTTGGCGCTGGTCTGGTCGGGCGACAACCCGTGCAGCGTCATCGGTCTCGGATTGATCGAGCCGGGCATGGTGGCCATCAGCCTCGGCACCAGCGACACGCTGTTCGGTTACATGAAAAATTGCCGGGTGGACGAACACGGCGAAGGTCACGTCTTCGGCGCGCCGACGGGCGATTACATGACGCTGATCTGCTTCAAAAACGGCTCGCTTGCCCGCGAGAAAATCCGCGACTACTACGGTCTTGACTGGGATGGCTTCAACAAGGCGCTTGCCTCAACGCCGCCGGGCAACCACGGCGGCATCCTGCTGCCCTGGTTCGAGGCGGAGATTGTCCCGCGCGTGCACAAGCCCGGCATTCGTCGCTTCGACCTCGACGAGAAAGACCCGGCGGCGAATTGCCGCGCGATTGTCGAGGCGCAAATGATGGCCATGCGGTTGCATTCCCAATGGATGGGCGTCAAACCGAATCGCATCTACGCCACGGGCGGTGCCTCGACCAATGTCGCCATTCTCCAAGTGATGGCCGACGTGATGAACTGTCCCGTGTTGCGCATTGAAGTGGCCAAGAGCGCCGCGCTCGGCGCTGCGTTACGGGCCGCGCAGGGCTGGCTCGCCTATCATGGCAAAGCGCCCTCGTGGGACAAAATCGTGCGCGGCTTCACCGAACCGATTCCCGGCAGCGAGATTCGGCCTTCGATCAAGGCAGCGAAAGTTTACGACAAACTCATCGAAAAATACGCCGCCTGCGAAAAACAGGCACTGGCTACGAGTTCGTAGTGCGGAACAGAATGTCGGCCACGTTGCGGACGTATTGTTCGTCGGAAAGTCCTTCGGTGGTTTCGGCCGGGAAAGGAACCAGCGAACGGAATCGCGCCGCCAGTTCGCCGAACAATTTCACGCGCGCTGTCGGCTCCAGTTCGTCGCGTCGCAGCAACGCCTGCAACGCCAGCCGCGCTTCCGCCGGGCTGACGCGCTGACGCAGGCGCGCCACCAGATGCGGATGTTCGCGGAAGGAATTGAATTTGCCGGCCAGCAGCGGTTCCCAATCGGGCTGTGCAATGCTCGGCTGACGGACGACGATGGTATTGGCAGCCAGATCACCGAGCCGCTGAGCGCGGCGGGTCAACAGCGTCGCCGCGCCGCCAACCAAATAGAATAACGGCAGCATGTCCACCGCGCGCAGCAAATTGCGGATCACCACCTGGCTCGGATGCAACCGCAGCCCCTGCGCATCCATCACGCGCAGACGAAGAAACCGTTTGCCCACGGTTTGCCCGCGCCAGAACCACTCCAACGCCATCCCGTAGCCGATGGAAATGGCAAAATATCCGACGCTCATCACGAACATCGCCATGCCGGAACTCACCGTGGCCGTGAGGCTGACGACCAGCGAAAACAGTTGCAGCAGAATCATCACGCAAACCCAGTCCACCATCCACGCGAGAAACCGGCTGACCGGCCCGGCCAACAACAGCGGGAACTGAATTCCTTCGGGCGTGCGGACGATGAGCGTGTTGGTCTTCATCTTGCTGCCTGTAGCCGGGTTGCTCCGCCGGCGTGCGGGAAGGATGCAGTGAACTTAGGCCGGCGCGGCGACAGAGCGCCGCGGCTACAAGAGTTGTCAGTGATCTTGTCCGTCGTTTTCATTCGTGGCGCGTCCCGGATTTCGCAAGGAACAGCCAGAGCAACATCAGTTCCATCGCTCCGAAGGCGATCTTGGCCTCATACGGAATGACCGGCTCATGGTATTGCGAGAGGAACGCCTCGACGCCGCCGGCCCAAATCAGCAACAGCGCCACACCACCAATCAGCGTGACCAAATCGGGCGTCGCAGCCCGCAGCCGCGCGCTCATCGGCTGGCGGTCACCGCGGCCAATCAACGCCGACGCCAGCACGAAGCCGGCCTGTCCTGCGATCAGCACCGCAGGAATTTCCACGGCTCCGTGCGGCAGAAGCCAGCCGAGCAGAAACCGGGTCTGTCCTGCCGCCACGTAATCGGCGGCGACCGCGCCGATGACGACGCCATTGTAGAACAACAACAAGAGCGTGCCCACCCCCCACGTCATTCCGAGCGCCAACACGAAGATGGAAACACGCGTGTTGTGAGTCATCAGATAACCCGAAAAAGCGGTTTTCTGCTCGGCGCCGAGCGGGTCTTCTCTGCTGGCCTGTTTTTCTTCCTGCGCGACGCGTTCGCCGGGATCCGTTTGCAAATGGGGAAACGGCATCAGAACGGATTTTGCCGATGGGTCCAGCCACACCGCCAGCGCGCCGAACAAACAACCGGCGAGGGTTGCCGACACCGCGAGCACGAAGGGGCGAATGTGACGACGGAACGTTTGCGGGAAAACCACCGCAAACCATCGCCACGGGGCGAGTCGGTGCGGCTTGCGGCGCGTCTCGTGGATTTCGCCGTAGGCGCGCGCCACCAGCGACTCCAGATGCCGACGCAACTGCGGCTCGGAATTGAAGGTGGCCAGTTGGGCCAGCCCGGCGGAAGTGCGCTGGTACAGGTAATGAAACCGCTTGGCTTCTTGCAGAGAAAAACGATAACCGGGGTCGTTTTCCATGCGGTCCAGCAACGATTCCAGCTCGGCCCAGACCGGCTGTTCGTCCGCGAGAAAACGTTGGAGGTCAATGATCACAGCAGTTGGCGTCGTTTCACGTTGAGGTATTGGGTGATGAGGCTGGCGCACAGGGTCTGCGGCTCCAGCCGTTGAAAGGAAACGCCGCGATGACCGAGGGCGCGTTCCAGTTCGCGCAGGTTTTGCCAGAGCACATGGCCGCCGAGCCGCTCATAAACGGCGTCGGTGTCGGTCACCTCCGCGCCAGCGAACAGCGGTTCGATGCCGGCGGGTCGTGGCATGTTGACAAGGATCAGATGTTGGCGCGCGATCAGTTCGACGTGTCGGGCAAAGCTCTCCGCCAGCAACGGGTCATCCAGGCTCGTCAGCACCAACAGCAACGCGCGTCGTCGCAACCGCAGCCGCAACCACGCGCACAACTCGCCAAAGTCCGGCGTCACGGTGCGCGGCTGCAACGTGTAGAGCGCGTCGCGGCAGGCGCCGTAATGCGTTTTGCCGTTTTTGGCGCGAACGAATCGGTCCACCTTGTCGCTGAAAGTGACCAGGCCAAAGAGGTCGCCCTGTTTTTCCGCTGCCAACCCAACCAGCAACGCCGCCGTCACAAACCGATCCAGCATCGTCGTTTCGCCAGCGGGACGGGCGCTGAGTCGGGAGGTGTCGAGCACGACATAGACTTCTTGGGTTCGTTCGATCTGGAAGACTTTCGTGATTGGACGCGCGCGTTTTGCCGTGGTCTTCCAGTGAATGTCCGCATAATCGTCGCCGGGCACATATTCGCGGAGCTTCTCGAAGTCGCGTCCGCGTCCGACCTGGCGTTGCGCGTGAATGCCGGGGGTGGCGCGGTTCAGAAAGAGCGCGGCAACGGTTTTGCGTTCGTGCAGCAGGTTGGGATACACGCGCAGCTCGCTGCGCGTCGGCAACGCGGCGCGCACATCCCAAAAACCGAGCGGAGAGGCGCATTCGACATACACCGCTTCCAAGGCGTATCGGCCGCGCTTCAACGGCGTGCAGGGCCAATCCAGCCGCGACCAGATGTCTTCCGCCGGCATTCGGACACGCAGTTCCTCCTGCGGCGAACGAAACTCGCGCGGAAAAGCCAGCCCGAGTCGAAGCTGGAGGGGCGCGGCGGTTTTGTTTCGGAGTCGGACGGGCAATGAGCTGTTGCGATCCTGCGTCAGACGAAGCAACGGCGGAAGCTCGGCTTCGAGTCCGCGAAGGGTTTGTCGCCCCAGAACCACGTCGGCAGCCGCTGCCGCGATCAGGAGAGTCGCCAGCGCAGCAGCGACGGCGCCGAGCCAGGGCAACGCCGCTGCGGCGGCGGTCAGCGGTACCAACAGCGCGCCGACAAGAAACAACAGTCGCCGGTGGGGTGCGAATCTCATCGTGGGACGGGAATTTCCTCCAGCAGTTTGTTGACGACTTCGCGCGGGGTGAGCCCCTCGATCTCGTATTCGGGACGGAGAATGAGGCGATGTTCGAGAACGGGAGCGGCCATGGTCTTGACGTCGTCGGGCGTCACGTAATCGCGGCTGTTGATTGCCGCGAAGGCGCGCGCCGCCAACAGCAGCGCTTGCGTGGCACGCGGCCCGGCGCCGACGAGAATGCTTTCGTGAGCGCGGGATTTGCGAACGATGTCCACGATGTAGGCCAGCAGTTCGTCACGGACGGTGATGGTTTGCAGCGCGGCGCGCCGCCGGCCCAGTTCTTCGATGCGGATGACGGGGACAACGGCACCGGAGGCGAGCGTCGCTTCAGGCGAATCGTTGCCGAGCATGCGTTGCGCCAGAAGCAGTTCCTCGTCGCGGGAGGGGCAGCCCATGACAATTTTCAGCATGAATCGGTCCTTCTGCGCTTCGGGCAACGGATAGGTGCCCTCATACTCAATCGGGTTCTGCGTGGCGAACACGGTGAAATGCGGCGAGAGAGGATGGGTCTCGCGGTCAATGGTGACAGCGCGTTCCTGCATGGCCTGCAACAGCGCGGACTGCGTTTTCGCCGGGGCGCGGTTGATTTCGTCGGCCAGCAGGAAGGTGGTGAAGATCGGGCCGCGCACCAGCGTGAATTCGTTGCGCTGAAAGTTGAAGACGTTCGTGCCGGTGATGTCGGCGGGCATCAGGTCGGGGGTGAACTGGATGCGGGCAAAGTCGCAACCGAGCACACGCGCCAGTGTGCGCACCAGCAGCGTCTTGGCCACACCCGGCACGCCTTCGATGAGGGCATGGTTGTTGGTGAAAATGACGATGAGCGCAAGGTCCACGGCTTCGGCGTTGCCGATGATGACCTTGGCGATTTCCGCCCGCGCACGGGCGAGGGTGTCCAGCAATAGTTCCGTGGGTGTGTTCATGGTTGTTTCCTTTCTGATGAAACGTTGCGAACGTCCCCGATGGGGAAAGTCGCGTCCGCTGACGGCGAGCGTGGCGGCGGCGACGTTCCGAAGGGCTGACGTTCCGACAACAGTTGGCGGATGTTGCGATAGCCGACCAGAACCGACGGATCGCGCGCCAGTTCGCGAACGGCGGCGATTCGCGGATGACGCGGAAAACTTTTTTCCCACTCGGCCACACAGACAGCCAGCAGTTGGTCGGCGGGTATGCTTCGTCGCAACAAATTCACAAAACCCGATGCCGCCGTTCGTCCTGCAACATGATCCATCGCAGCGGTCTCATCGGCGACAGGCACCAACGGCGTGAATCGGCGCCAGACGAAGAGCGCTGCAAACGCGAGCAGCGCAGCCAACAAACCGTGAAGCCGATACTTGCGAAGCAGCGCGGCGACACCCGGTTGCTCGGTCACACCGAGGTGGGTTTCGTCGAAGATGACCTGTTGGGCCGGACCAATCAACCAGCACAGCAACGACGGATGACGCTCTCGCAAAAGCGCCTCGTTGCTGACCAAGTAGGTGTCGGCGGCCAACACCAGCGTGCCGTTGCCCAGCGGCCTCTCCATGAGGACCGGATGATGGTCGCGGCAATAAATCACGTTCCATGCAGGATGAAGATTGGTGAAGACCAGCGTGGAATGCCACGAGATCGAGTCGGGCAGGTCCGGCAGCGACTGGCAGGCGGTGGCGCGGCCCGGTTTGTTTTCGTCAGGCAGCGGCACGAACCGGAAGCGCACGCCCCAGTTCCCGGCCAAGTCTCCGAGGAATCGGTGCTCTTTCTTTTTTTTTGCCGCGTCGGTTTTCTTCGGCGGCTGGTTGGTGGTGGTCGAGGGCGCCCACGGAGTCGGCATGAACGTGATGACCAGTCGTCCGCCGCCGCGAACGAAACCTTCCAGCTCCCGCGCTTCGGCGGGGGAAACCACCAACTGGCTGGGTCTCACACCGAACACGCACAGCGTCCGACCGCGTGGCGGATCGAGCGCGGGCATGGGGTCGAGGTTTCGGGAAACGCTCAGCTTGCCCAGCGCCTCTAGGCTTTCATAAAAGGCGCGGCAACCGAGTGGATCGGCGCGGAAGGTGGAATACGGCGGGAACATCTCGCCGCCCTGGAACCGGAGCGCGAACAGATGCGCAAGCACGCCGAGGAACGCGCCGACGGCAAGCCACCCTGCGATGGTCCAAAGTTTAGCGCGGACCGGCATCGTGACGAATCCTTTCGAGGTTGGCTTGGAAACGGTCCAGCTTTGCGGCAGTGGCCTCGTGCAGTCCGTACCATGTGTCTTCAAACAACAGGCGGTTTTGCGCGAACGCGGCCAACAGCTCCGTCTGCAGTCGGGCACGGCGAGCCAGTTCGCGTTCGTATTCGCAGTTGGACTTGTGTCGGGCAATCGTAATCAGTTCGCGGCGTCCCAAATGCGCCAACATGGCCAGATACAGAGCGCGCAACGCGAGGCGAAACTCGCCGCGAGAACCCAGTTCGCGGGCGCGCGCCAGCCATTCCTCTTCGGGTAGTGCGCTGGCAGCCACAGTTTCGTCAGCGACATCGGGAGTGGGATGGGCCATGTCGGGTTGAAGTGCCGCCTCGCTTTGTCGGCGGCCCCGCCGCCATTCGCGCCACAGGACCAACAGCAACAGCCCTGCGGCAAGCCCCAGCAAGCCATACAGCAGAGCGCGAACCGATTCGGTCCAGTGAGGGTCGCGCTGAGCCGTCCAGTCCGGCGGTTTGGGGCCAAATCGTTCTTCCAGCCATCGCAGCCATTTTCGCACCTGCGAGTGCCACGCGTGCAACCGGCTCTTGATCGTGTCAGCCACGTCCCGCGCCAGTTGCGAGAACCAGCCCGGTTGATCCGTCTGGGCAGAACGTTCGCGCGGGAATCGCCAGGTGTAACGGGTCTGTTGCAACACCCGTTCGATGCTGCGGTCAAGTTCCTCCGCAGTCATCGTGGGACGGGTCGGCGACACGGGTTCGGCTCGCAGCATCGGCGTTCCAAAAAAGAACACCACCAACATGGCGCCCAGAGCCACGAGAGAACGCAGCTCGCTCAACAGGTCCTGGCCGGTCTGAAGCGATTCACCGTAAAAACAGCGCAACACCGAAACGGCGCGCGTCAGCGGACTGACCAGCAGCCACGTCAACACAGCAGCGGCCGCGAAGGTGGTGCTGCTGAACATCCAGTTGCCGGCACGAGTGAAATCGGTTTCCACGCCAAACAACATCTTCACCAGATGCGGTGCCAACCAGAGCGTGACCAGCACGTTGAGGAACACGAAAAGTCCAAACAACCAGGTGGCGCTCAGTGCCAGATGATTTTGCCCGGTCCAGAGCCGGGCCAGCCGCCAGGCTTTGGCCGTCGAGGCGCGGATCGAACCGGAGGGATCATCGGCGACCACGGCCAGATTCTGGTAAAAGGCATGGGTCCAAACAAACGGCACCGTCAACACCGCCGCGATGGGCAATGTCAAAAAAGCCGTTGGCTGAATCGTCGCGTGAATCATCACCACGCGGGCCAGCCGCCGCAGCGTCCAACGCGGCGCCGATTCGCCGCTGAGGTCGGCAAGCAAGGAACGGGCGAAGACGGTTTGCCAGGTTTTCATCCAAAGGAACAATGCGCTGAGCGCCAGCGCCCCGCTGGCGCACCGTCGGTCGGCAAACGCGCCCCGACTCATGTCGGTCCAGAAATACAAAAGCCCGACGGCAAACGGGACAGCGCCGGCGCAGTGCAGAACAAGCGCCGTGGGTGATTGACGCAGCAAGTGCGCGGCTTGCTCGACGAGGTCCAGCCCGCTGCATGGAGCGGGGCGTCGTGAATGCGATCGGGTCATGGTTCGTTCAGCCAGGTGGACTGCCAGAGTGTTCCCTCATGAAACGTCAAGGGAATCGCCAGCAGGAGTTGTCCGAGCAGGTAAAACGCCAGCCATAACAACGTCCCTCCGCTGACGGCCCCGGCCAGCTGCAGCAGCGGACGTAACCAATGTCGAGTGACAGGAGCCGAGGCGACGAGCTTTCGGAGACAGGCGGCACATAAGACGCGATCCCCGTGCTCCACCACGCATTCCCGGCAGAAATGACGACGGCATTCCGGGCAGCGCGCCACCGCTTCGCGCGCGGGATGATGATAACAACGTTGGTGAACCAGCGAGGTCATCGGCGCCTGCGCAAGCTCCGCCAAAAACCGAGGCACAAAATCGTTTCGCCCAGCACCGAATAGACGTTGCCCCAGTATTTCAACTCGTTCTCATGAATGTTTGGCCAAATCATCGGAATCAGCGAAGAAGCGAGGAGCGCGAATACGATGAATCCCAAGCTGACCCAGGTCAAGCGTTTGGCGCCGACCGGCAAATCACTGTGCGCCTGCGTGATCAGCGCCGCTGTCAGCGCGCCGAGCATCCCGAACAACATCAACAAGCTGTAAAGTGTCTCCAACAGACCGGCCATGGGCTGATACAAATCGGTAAGACTCGCCGCAAGGTCCAGTGCCAACAGCCCCGTCAACACCCAGTGAGCAATGCCACGACAATGTTTGCGCTGCCGCACCGTCGGCACGGGCGGCGGTGGAGGGGGAGCAGCAACTGCGTCCGACGCGGTGGAAAGGTCGGCGGGTTGAAACGCGCCCTGCGCCGCCTCAATCAGAGGCTGAAGTTGGGCCAGCACCCGATGGGCCGTGCGACAACGGTTGACAGCATAGAGCCGCTCGGTGCCGATGGCGGTCTGGAGAAAACAGGCGCAGGTTGGCCCGCGAAGATGATTGACAATGGCCGACAGGCACAGAACACCAAACAAGCTCCAAAAGAAAATCACCAGCGGAAACGGCGCCGCGTAAACCGTCATCGCCGCCAACAGCAGCGCCACACCAATCAGGACCATCAGATGCAGCAACGTGATGATTTCGCGCGTCCCAGTGCGTTGACAAACGATGGCTTGGATATCACTGAAGTAAAATCGCCGATAACGTTCCGCGAAATATTCCTCGTGGACGTGAAGGAGATGATCGTTGCCCAGATACAGCCGGTAACGTCCCGCCGGCCCATACGCGCGGCGAGTCAGAGGATGGTATTCACGAGGCGTTTTCATGAGGCGAAGATCGTGATCCACCATGCAATGCTGAGACCCAGTCCGAGCAGGCCGATCAAAATGGCCAGAACAAAACGCACTCGGGTTCGCGGCAGCAGACTGGAAGGTTTTCGCCAACCCCAGATGGCCACGGCGATGGCCAACGGCGACGTGACCGGAAACAAAAAACACGACAGCACCGGCAGAATCGCCAACGCCAGTGCTATGTTGTCGTAGAGCACACGGCGCGTTTCCAATTGAGTGAGCGTTCGTTTGCGTTGACCCGTTTCGAGACAGGGCGCGCAGAAGTGTTGGCCACTTAGCTCCACGTCGCACAACGCGCACAGAAACCGTCCGCAACCGTCGCACACGGTGGCCGCTGGTTTTGCCGGATGATAAAAACAGCTCGCTTCTCCATCGGCCAGCGGCCGGCTAACGGCGGATGTTCTCGGTGGTCGATGCGCCAGCGCAGCGAATACGGCGACGCGGATGGGCGTCCTGCATTGCGAGCAGGGCAGAAACTCGGCCACATTGTAGTGCGAGAGCGGCAACGGCACCCGGCATTTCGGACAAGCTGGAAGGAGCGAGTTCACCTCAGGAGGAGCACGGAGCCAGATCGCGGAAGTTGTCCTCATAGAGGAAAACTTTCATGCCGTGGTAGAGCGGGACGGTCACCAACATGCCGACAAAACAGGCAAATACTCCTGCGGTCATGATGATACCGCTGACGATCAGAAACGCCAGCGCCATCCAGAAACGTTTCATCACCAGCTTGCGGCTCAGTTCCATCGCCGGCCAGAACCGATACCCCTTGTCCACGATCAGAATCATTGAGAACATCCAGATCGTCGCCAAATACAGCATCGCCGCCAACGCCAACAGCAAACCCAATACCATCGCCACAACCAGAACAACGATCCACGCAGCATCCGGTCGGTGAAGAGAGACCGTGATGAGCACCATCAGTCCAATAGCGATTGCGAAAGGGGTCAGGCACGCCAGATTGAACAGCTCCTGTACAAGCGACGCCAGAAACAATTGCGTGAACTGTCGCCGAAATCCGGCAAAGATATCAGCGATTTCAGCCGGCTCCCCACGGGCAAGCCGCAAGTAAAACCACAGCAGACCACCGAGCAACGGTCCCGCACAGATCATCATGATCACTTGGCCGCCAAACGGGATCACGATGCCGATGACTCCGGAAATAACCCCAAGCCCGACAAATATCAGCCCCGCCAACAAAGTGGCGCCGATGATCAAGCCAGGATGACTGGAGAACAATTTCCACGCACGGGTCAGACATTGGCCAATGTCAATGTGAAACTCCCGTTGCAGAAGCGTGGTTTCCGCAACCGTGGGACCAGCAGCGGCAACCAACGGGGCACCTTCCTTGAGACGCTGGACAAACAACGGTTTACACGTCGCACACACCCATTTGCCTTCATACTGAATCATCTCCTCTTGCGAGTGCCACTGGCCGCAGCTTGAACAAACCGCTCCGGGCGGAGGCGCTGCCATCCCCCGCGACGGAGCAAGCTGGCTGTATCGCTGCCAACCCGGCATTCCCTCGTGCCAGACCAGTGTGTCGGGTCTGATCACCCCTGTGGCTACAAGGCTCTGAAAATGCTCCTCGCTGAATGGTCCCAAGGGCTGATCGCCGGCGGCGTAATACCAGTTCATATGCCGGTTGGCTTATCCGAAACCCGCCATCTTTGCAACTCCACTGTGCGCGGGGCGGCCACGCAAAAAGTGTGTTGAGGAACATCTGTCATCCTGTGCAGACCCCGCACTTGGAAGAACTGTTGTATCAGCCGCAGAGCGCGGAGCAAAGAGAATGGAATCAAGATGTGCTCGCACGCGGAGACCTACCCGCTGTGTAAGGAAAATAAGCAACCGTCCACTACCGTAATAGTGCTACATTTGTAGCGTTATTACGGTAGGATTAGAGCGTCCATCAGGCGAGCAGTTGCCGCCTTTGACTGCAAAATCCTAATCATTTCCTAAAGCCCCCTCGCACCCCATTCAATGAATCATGGCTACCGTAATAATGCTACATTTGTAGTGTGATTGCAGCAGGCGGCGCAGACAGAGGTTACGAACGGCGGATGATAGTTCGTTGCTGCCATTGGCGCGTGGTCGCTTGGAGGAAGCGCACGGGGGACGGCCTTCACGATTCACAAGAAGGGTGAAATGTGGCCACGATGATGACGGCACGAACAGGACGCAGACGGCGTTTCGGTGTTTCCGAGAAGTCGGACGCGTTGATTTGAGCTGACGAGGGTCGGTGAACCGAAAGGCGTCGCTACGGTGGCACGGTTTGCACCGCTCACCCATCGGGGGCGCCGCCTATGCAATCGCTCGCATTGGATAAACATAACCGCAGTTCATCCGCTATTGAGAAAGATATTTTACTTGTGGGGAAATGCAGGTAAAATAACTGCGTGTACTTGCAATATTACAGATTGCAGGAGCCGCCATTCAACATTACGCCGGACCCGCGCTTTATGGTGTTTAGTCGGCAACACCAAGAGGCGTTTGACCATTTGCTGTTCGGCATCCGCGAACGGAAAGGGTTCATCCAACTGACCGGCGAGGTGGGCACGGGCAAAACGACGGTCTGCCGGCGCGTGTTGGAGGAGTTGGGCCCGAACTACAAAACGGCTCTCATCCTGAATCCGTTCTTGAGCGCCAGCCAGTTGCTGCGCGCGATTGCGCATGAGCTGGGGTTGTCCCAGCGTCGGAGCGACCGGCTGTCGGTTCTGCTGGCGTTGAACGATTATGTGTTGGAGGAGGTCAACGCAGGCAATGATGTGGTGCTGCTGTTCGATGAGGCGCAGAACCTTTCGCACGAGTTGTTGGAGATGGTGCGGTTGCTGTCGAATCTGGAGACGAACAATCAGAAGCTGTTGCAGATTTGTCTGATTGGGCAGCCCGAATTGCGCCAGAAGCTGGCCGAGCCGTCGTTGCGGCAGCTGCGCCAGCGGATCACCGTTCGGTATCACCTTGGCCCGTTGACTCTGGAGGAAACAGCCGACTACATCAGTCGCCGCCTGGAGTTGGCCGGAGCGAACGGCTGGCCGCAGTTTGACGCGGAGGCGGTTCGACGGGTGTACGAGTATTCGGGCGGGGTGCCGCGCTTGATCAACGCGGTTTGCGACAAGACGTTGTTGGCAGGTTTTGTGAAGGAGCGGCAGGTGTTGACGGAGGATTTGGTGAAGCTGGCCATTGACGAGCTTCAGGGGGATTACGCATGAGCCTGATCAGCGAAGCGTTGAAGCGCACCCAACAGCGCGCCAGCGTCAGCGCGCCACGCGCACCCCTGCTGCGGAAACCGATCGGCGCCACTTCCGCGCCGCGCGAGACGAGCCGAAAGGTGTTTCTGGTGTTGGTGGTTGGCATCTTCGTGGTGAGCGGTGTGGCGCTTTGGGGGTTGTGGCGGATGTATGCGATGCTGACGGCGAAAGCGAGGCTGGTTCAGCAGGCCACGGTGGTGGAGCCACCGTCGCCGCAACCGCCGCCCGCAGCCTCCCAAGCCGTGGTGCCGCCACCGATTCCCGAAGCGATTCGCGCGGCGGTGAGGGCGGAGGATTTGGCGCTGCCAAAGCCGGCCCCTGTCGCTTCGCCTCCGCCTTCACCGCCGTCGGCAGTCCCGCCCGCGCCGAAGCTGTTGCCGAAGCTGGTGTTGCAAGGGGTGACCATCCACGCGGGAATCCGTGAGGCGTTGATCAATGGGCAGATTGTCGGCGTGGGAGATGAAGTCGAAGGGGCAAAAGTGGTGGCGATTGAGCCGATGAGAGTGAGGTTGTCCTTTGACGGGCGGGAATTTACGTTGTCGTTGTATTGACGGGGTGCGATTGTGATGAAGGATTTTTCCGTGGTTCACTCGTTGCGCGCGGCGCGCGAGTTGCGCCAGATCCGGCGACGTGGACGCCAACTGAGGATGCTGGTTGCGATGGCGGTGGGTGTGGTTTTGCTGGTGATGTTGATGGAGTTGGGACGCGCGTTTGGCCACATGCAGCAGGTGAACCGCTTTGTCCAAACGTTATCGGTGATGTCGCCGGCCGAGGTGACAAGGGAACTGGATCGAATGGCGCTGATGCTGACCGACCGAAATCCGCTGGTGCAAAATGCGGCTGTGGCGGCATTCACCGTGGCGACGGGGCTGCGGTTGGAGGGCGGCAGCGGCGCTTGGTGGCAGTGGTGGCAGGAGCATCGCGGCACATGGAAGTATTCGACGGCGACGCCCACGAACGAGCCGGGCGTTGTGTCGCCGCACCCGTATCGTTCAGCTTTCCCCCCACGGCGGTGAACTTGGGGAGGGCAGTGTTGAGCGGAGACGTTGGGCGATCTCGTTCGGGTTGACGCCTTTTTCCATTTCGAGGTATTGCGCCAGCAGACTGGTCAATCGGTGCAGGGCGATGGCGTGGGTTTGTCCCACTTTATTGTAGAGCCAGTCGCTGAAGGCCATGAAATGATGAAAAGGCGAGCCATTCTGCCAGAGCAACGGCAGAAGGTTGCTGAATCGGCCCCGGTTGCCGACAATCTCCCAGTAGCGGGCAAATCGCCAGAGCCGTTGCATGGTGAAGAAGTCAATCTCATCGTTCTGGAGAATCTCGTAGGGTGGCAGCGGACTGTAGATCATTCCAAAAGCTTCATCGTGACGCGCGATGGGGGCGCCGCGAAGTCGTTTGAGAATGCCGACCTGTATGATGTGCGGTCGCAACGCCACCAAGCGGTCGAAGCCGGCGGCCATGCTTTCGAGGCTCTCGCCGGGCAGACCGAGAATCAGATCGGTGTGAAGCTGCACGCCGGTTTGTTCGCGCAACCAGCGCAGATTGGATTCCGCCAGTGCGTTGTCCTGTCGGCGTCCGATGCGGGCGGCGACTTCTTCGTTGAAGGTTTGCAGACCGATTTCCAGTTGGACGGCGCCCGCCGGGAATTGTTGCAGCAGACGACGCAGGGATTCGGGGAAGCGGTCGGGGATCATCTCGCAATGCAGAAACAGCCCCGGACGATAGCGGTCGAGGAAAAACTGCAGAATGGTCTGCGCCACCTGCAGGTCGAGATTGAAGCTGCGGTCAACAAACTTGAACCGAAGCGCCCCGCGGTCCAGAAGCTTTTGCATGGCGGCCAGAAACCGGTCGAGGGGAAATTGGCGAACCGAGGTGTCGAGCGAAGACAAACAGAACTCGCAGTGAAACGGACAGCCGCGCGAGGCTTCGACATAGATGATGCGCCGAGCGATGTCCTCGTCGGTGTACAGATCGTAGGGCAGAACCAGGTCGGCGAGGTTGGGCGGCGATGGAGGCGGGTGTTGGCCGCGGCAAAACGCAGCGAACGCCAGGTCCGCTTCCCCCGCAATGACATGATCGGCCAGATGACAGATGGGTTGTTGTTGGGGTTCGTGACTGACCTCGGGGCCGCCCAGAACAATGGTGAGGTCCGGGCGCAGACGTTTGAGGATGGCGACCAGCTCGGTGGATGGCGTTACGTTCCAGATGTAGATGCCCAGCCCCAGAATCTTCGGATGATGGGCGAGGATGGTCTCGGCGATGTCGAGCGGGCGCTGGTGGATGTTGAACTCCAGCAGGCGGGCGCGGGATCGCAGTTCTCTCAGGTTGGCCAGCAGATAGCGCAGGCCGAATGCGCAATGGGTGTAGCGCGCGTTGAGCGTGGCCAGAATGATGTCAGTGCCGGTTCTCATCGGTATCGGTGCGATACATGTCCAGTTGAAAACGAGCCAGGCCTTCCGCCGGCCCGATCACGGTGAGTTGAACGCCTTCGGCCAGCGGCGCATCCGCCGAGGGCGGTTCCACGATCGGCCGCCCGGTCTGCGGGTCGAGCCGCTTCAGTTGGAGGACGTGAAGTTGGTAACGGCTCCGAAGGGCGAGCTGACGGATGGTGCGCCCCGCAATGGTGGGAGGGATCGTGACGACGCTGACCTGAAATCCTTCGGGTAGCTCGACGAACATGTCGCGTTCCCCCTCGGAGTCTTTGAGGCTGAAACGAGCGAGCAACTGGCGTTTGCGAAGAATCTCCTGACTATAGATTCCAAAGAGGTCGCGTTTGCCGAGCCAACCGATGAGCCGGCGCGAGCCGCTCTCGACCACCGGCAACCGCTCGGCGTGCTCGTGCCAGAAAACTTCCATCGTGTCGGCCAGCCGTTGTTCGGGCGTCAGCACGGGAAAAGAATCGTCCATGAGGTCGCGCGCGATGACCACGGGAAGCGATTCGGCCTGGCGCAGCATGGTTTTCAGCGTGTGCAGACGCACCACGCCCACAAATTGCCCCGCGTCGTTGACTACGTAGAGATTGTTGTACGGTTCTTTCAGAAACCGCTCGACAATCTCGGCAAAGGGCACGTCCTGACGGATGGCCGTGATCTCCTCGTGCATCGCGTCGCGCACGCACAAGGTCCGCATCACGCTCTCCTCCGGGCCGCGCGGCAACACAATCCCGCGTCGTCGCAACGTTTCCATGTGAATGGAATTGACGCGCAGCAACCGGACGGTGACGCTGCTGATGATGCAGGTGAACATCAGCGGCAGCACGATCAGGTGGGAGTTGGTTTGCTCATAGATCATCATGATCGCCGTCAACGGCGCGTGCGTTGTGCCGGCGACCAGCGCGCCCATCCCCACAAGCGCGTAAGCGCCGTGGCCGGCGGTCTGGTGAGGAAACCACTCGTGCACCTGACGACCAAACGCTCCGCCCAACAGCCCGCCCACCATCAACAGGGGCATGAACAAACCGCCCGTGCCGCGCGCTCCCAGCGTCAAGGCCGTGGCCGTCAATTTCGCCAGCGGCAGCACCAGCAGGAGATGAAACGGGAGCTGTTGGTGCAGCGCCAGATTCACCGTCTCGTAGCCGTTGCCGAAAACATGCGGGTAAAAGATGCCCATGACGCCCACCAGACCGAATCCCATCGCCGGGGTCAGCCATTTCGGCAGCCGCGATTTGTCGAAGAGGTTTTCCGCCAGAAACAACGACCGACTGAAAACCACCGAAACCAGGCCGCCGAGAATCCCCAACACCAGATAGGCCAACAGCTCCCAACCGGAGACCAGTTGATACTGGGGGATCACAAAGCGCGGCAGATTCCCCATGGCGCTGCGGAAAATCAATGTGGAGATGACAGAAGCCACCACGACGGGGCCGAACACTTCCAACGCAAAGTTGCCCATGAGAATCTCCAGCGCAAACAGCGACCCGGCAATCGGCGCGTTGTAAACCGCGCCAATGGCCGAGCCGGCGGCGGCGCAGACCAAAATCCGCACCTGCGTCGGTCCGATCTGCAAACGCCGCGCCACGCTGGAACCGAGCGCGCCCGCAAACGTGATGACCGGCCCTTCCCGTCCGAGCGAACCGCCGCTGGCCATCGTCAGAATCGCCGTCAGTGTGCGCGGCAACGCCTGCCGCAAAGACACCGCGCCGCCGCGCAGCGCAATCGCCTGAATCAGGCCGCTGGTTCCAGCCCCGCGCGTTTCGGTCCGAAACAACACGCCGATCAGCCCCACCAGCAGACCGCCCACCGCGGGAATCAGAACGCGAAAATACCACGGCGTCTCCGACGCCGCGTCGAGCAAATGATGACCGCTGCCCCAGAACCAGTTTTGGAAAAAAGCGATCAGGTGCGCGATCAACACGCCGGACAGCCCGGTCAGCACGCCGATGACCGGCACCAGCAACAGATAACGGTTCTCAACGGAGACCCACGGCAGAAGCCTGCCAGCCCATGTGGACGGCCAACGCATGGTGCATCTGTAGCAGAGGCCCTACTCTTGGTCAAACCCCCAAGCGCTGGTAACTGCGGTTCGGTTGCAGGCCGTGTCACTCGAGGCGGGGTTGGCCGCGCGGATTTCGCCGCGTGTGCTCGTGCGGCCTGCAACCGATGATGACAAAGACCACCACGGTCGCCCGTGAGAAAGGGAAGGGCTTGCATTCGGTGAGTTTCTTGTTAGAAGCATCGCCATCGTGTCAACACAGCCGAACATGACCGAGTTTCGGGTTCGCTACAGCGAGACCGACCAGATGGGCACGTTTTACAACGCGCGCGCTCTGGAATGGTTTGAGTGCGGTCGGACGGAGTTGTTTCGGGCGTTGGGGTTGCCGTATGCCGAAATGGAGAAACGCGGGGTGTTGTTGCCGGTGGTGGAAGCGCACCTCGAGTTTCGCGGGCGGGCACGGTACGATGACCTGCTGCGGATGAGCAGCCGGGTGATGTTTGTCGGCAAGGTCCGGTTGCGATTCGATCATGAGATTGTGCAGGCTGCCGATGGCCGGCCCGTGGTCAGCGGTTACACCATCCACGCCATCACCGATTCGGAGGGCAAACCGATTCGTCCGCCTCCGTGGCTGACGGGTTTGTTCTGAGCGGGGTTTTTCGACGCAACGATTCGCCGGCCCAACCGCGACCGTTGTTCCGCGCTAGCGCGCCAGCAGCCCCAAACTGCGCATCCAATCTTCCGCCCGTTTCGGCCATGTGGTGACGAGCTTGTCTGTGGGGCGCAGACCGTAGCCGTGCCCGCCGCTGGGATAAATGTGCAACTCGGCCGGCACGTTCGCCTGTTTCAATGCCAGATAATAGAGCAAGGCGTTTTCCACCCGGACGTTGTCGTCCTGCGTCTGAACCAGAAACGTCGGCGGCGTGTGGGGCGAGACCTTCACGTCCGGCGCGAGTTTGTCCGGTTGTGTTTTCTCCACCAGATACGCCGGGTAAATCGGCATCGCAAAATCCGGTCGGGCACGGAGTGTGTCGGCCTCGTCGAGCGGTTCGTAGGTTTTGAGGTCGAAGTGGTTGCTCAACTGCACGGCGAGATGTCCGCCGGCAGAGAAACCGAGCACGCCGATCCGTTGCGGATGGATTTTCCAGTCTTTCGCGTGGAAACGGATCAGACGCATGGCGCGCTGGGCATCGGCCAGCGGCAACAGATGTTTTTCGTCGCCGGGTCGTTTCGGGACGCGATATTTCAACAACACTCCCGTCACGCCGATACTCTTGAGCCATTCGCACACTTCGGTGCCTTCCAGATCGTAGGCGAGGATGTTGTAGCCGCCACCGGGACAAACGAGGACGGCGGTGCCGGTGTTTTTGTCAGCGGGCGGCGCGTAAACGGTGATGGTGGGTCGGCTGACGTTGCCGATGCGGGTGACGCGTTTGCCGGCGACGGTGCGGCTTTCGGGTCGGGTGGTATCGCCCTCGGCGCCGATCGGGCCGGTCTCACCGGGCGGCTCTTTCGGCCACAGCCACAGAGGTTCCGCCGCCAGCACGCTGAAGGCGGCCACCAGCGATCCGACCATCAGAGACCGCTTCAATGGCTCTCAAACCTCGCAGCCACAGCGTCCCAATCTACCACGTTCCACCACGCCGCCACAAACTCGCTTCGCCGGTTCTGGTATTTCAGATAGTAGGCGTGTTCCCACACGTCCACCGTCAACAGCGGATACTGGCCGTGACTGATGGGGTTGTCCTGATTGGCGGTGGGCACAATGGAAACACTGCCGTTGCGGTTTTTCACCAGCCACGCCCAGCCGCTGCCAAACTGCTTGATGGCCGCGCCGCTGAACTGTTCCTTGAAATCGGCGAACTTGCCAAACTTCTTTTTGATGGCTTTGGCCAGAGGACCGCTCGGCTCGCCGCCGCCGTTGGGTTTCATGCAGTTCCAGTAGAGCGTGTGGTTGTAGTGGCCGCCGCCGAAATTGCGAACAGCCGTGCGCACTTTTTCGGGAAGCGTGTCCAATTCTTTCAGCAGTTGCTCAATCGGTTGGCCCAACAAGTCGGGAAAATCTTTCAACGCGGCGTTGAGGCTGTTCACGTAAGCCTGATGATGTTTGGTGTAATGGATTTCCATCGTGCGCGCGTCCAGATGCGGCTCCAGCGCGTCGTAGGCGTAGGGCAACGGAGGCAATCGGAATCCTTCCGGACCGTAGTCCAGCGATTCCCCCGCTGCCGCCATGACGCGGTTGAGGGGACGGGCCGTGAGCGCCGCCAGCCCCAGACCGAGTTGTCGGAGCAAATTGCGTCGTGTCACACGTTCGTTCAAGTCCGGTGTGTTCATGGGTTGGATTCCTGTCGGCTGGAAAGATACGCTCGTCTCCGGAAAATCACAACCACGACTTGCAGGGCGATGAGTGCCAGCAACGTCGCTGCGCAGAAAAAATACGGCGCGCGCATGCCGAAGACATTCCCCACCCAGCCTGCCAGCAGCGGCCCCGTCAACAGACCGCCCGCCAGAAACGCCTCGTGCACGCCGCTGCCCTTGCCTTTTTCCGTCATTTCCTGCAACGTGAAATAAATGCTGGCTTGATACGAGTAGCCCGCCACCACGCCAATCACAGCAAATGCAGGCGCGAAAACCCACAGGCTGTTCCCCCAACCAATGACAGCAGCCGCCATCGCGCACCCTCCTTGCGCCAGCCACAACGGCCACAGCCGCGTGTGCCAGAAGGTGAACACCTGCATCAGGACAATCATCACCATCGCAGCGGTATGGATCAGCGCCAGCAACCCGCCATGCGCGTCGGCGGCAATCCCCAAGTGCGTGGCCAGTTGCGGGAACAGCGCCGCCACGCCTGCGTTGACCAGACGCACGCCGAAGTTGGCCAGCCACGCCGTTTTCCGATAACCGCGTCCTGCTGGCACCGCTGGCAACTCGCCGGCGAGTTCTTGCGGCGCATGATGCGGGCGCGCCGGTAGCAACAGCAAAACAACGATCACCACTAGTCCCAACGTCGGAATGTCAAAGGCCAAGTGCGACCAGCGCCGAAACACCCACCCGGTCATCGCGAAGCCCGACAGCAACCCGATGTTCCATGCAATCCCGAATTCCGTCAGCCGCCGGTGCAAGGCCACGCCGCGCGGTCCGTCGCCCACCCACGCGATGATCGGCGGCCAGAAACAGCCAATGCTCAAGCCGAACAACGCCAGCAGACCGAGCAACACGGGAATCTGCGTCGTCCGAGCGCAGGCCAGCGTGATCAAACAGGCCGCCACCGAGCCGATCACAGCGATGTTGCGCCGGCCCAGCCGGTCGGAGAGTCGGCCCGAGATCAGCGAGGCAAGGATATAGGGCAGCGGCCAGACAGCGCCGAGCGCCCCCAACGCACCGGCGCTGGCGCCCAACTCAGCCGCGCGTCGGCTGATGGCGAACATCAACCCTGCCACGCTCATGTCCATCAGCAGCGAGACCGCGTACAGTATGTAAAGCTGATTCAGCACAACCAGCCGCACTATAGACTTCTCATTTTGACGGCGGCAAATATAATCCGCCGCCATGCAACTATTGGTGGCCACACGCAACCGCGACAAACTCAAAGAGATCAGTGACATCCTCGCCGATCTGAACCTGGAAATTATTTCCCTTGCCGACCGCAAGGACTTGCCGGAGGTGGAGGAGGACGCGCCCACGGTGCGCGAGAACGCGATCCAAAAAGCCGTCGTCATCGCGAAGGCGGCGAAGATGCTGACACTGGCCGACGACACCGGCCTGGAAGTGAAAGCTCTCGGAGGCGAACCCGGCGTGCGCAGCGCCCGCTACGCCGGCGAAAAAGCAACCTACCACGAGAACAACCAGAAACTGTTGGCCGCCCTGCGCGGAGTCCCCCTGGAGGACCGAACGGCCAGCTTCCGATGCGTGGTGGCGATTGCCGACGAAAACGGATTGGTGGATACCGTGGAGGGCATTTGCAACGGACTGATTCTCGAAGAAGAACGCGGCGGAGGCGGATTCGGCTACGATCCGTTGTTCCTTCCCGACGGGCAGGTCAAGACCTTTGCCGAACTGTCTCCGGACGTGAAAAACCGCATCAGCCACCGCGCCAAAGCCCTCCAAAAAGCTTGGGCAGTCCTCTCGCGCTACGTGCGGGAGCACGGGGGATGATTATTGGTTGAGTCTGGCTCGAATCCAGTCGGGGTCGCGCCGCAAGTCAACCACGGCCCAAACGACGACTTCATTGTCGGAGCGCGTCTAGAAAATGCCGTAAGGGAAGACGCGGCTTCGCAACCGGTGATAGTCACGGTAAACCACTCGATGTACGCCGGCGGTCAGGCGCAATCCCTCGATGTCAGCGCGCAGACAAGTCGCGAAGGAGTCGCCAAGTCCGGGTTGCTGCGCTTCATAAAACAAGAAGCCCTCGTTCAGATCCTGCAGGGCGTCGTCAGAAATCCGTATGACGATCATGCTCTTCCGATTGTGGATTTGACTGCGTCCCAATCGAGAAGTTTCGCGGTGCCGTTCTGGACACGTGCACGCCGCTCATCCAGCAAAGTTTCGTGGGCTTGTGAAATTTCCATTCGTTCAAACCGGATGCGAAGGTCTTCCCACAGCGCCTCCATGATTTGGAGTTTCTCCTCAATCGGCAACTGATGAATCTCAGCGATACTCAGCTTGTACTTTACTGTTTCCGCGCCGTTCAGGCAATTCTTTTCAGCGAACGACGGACACGTCAACAGTTTCGGCGAGTTGTGGCCCGAACTGAAGAACCGCATCAGCCATCCCGCCAAGGCGCTCCAGAAGGCGTGGGCGGTGTTGTCGCACTACGTGCGGGAACGCGGCGGGTGAAGGACTAACGCCCAAGCTGAGCTAACCCAAGTTCGTCAGTCGAGGGTGAAATTGCGAAAAGTTTGGCAGGGGAAGCAGCGTAAGTGTCTGGTACGCTGGTGGCGGATCACGGAAAGGCTCGTGTAGTGCAGAACAGCCCCTTGCAGACACTG
>Ga0272448_1000638_pt1 | contig 52482 bp, 61 predicted proteins | sample YNPCB0191_FD_202220 | JGI IMG/M metagenome (GOLD analysis project Ga0272448, IMG submission 202220) | Hot spring sediment microbial communities from Yellowstone National Park, WY, United States - YNP-CB-019-1 | ecosystem: Environmental > Aquatic > Thermal springs > Hot (42-90C) > Sediment... | reverse complement strand
AAGCTTAAAAAAATCCTCCAACTTTGTTATAACAACTATCATCAAGGGTCAACGATTGATGACCTTCTTCGGTAACATTTAATTATGAGGCAACAGGAGGATACATTCTGTTGACAAACAAAAACATCTCCTGATACGATTGATTTATGGAAGAAATAGCTCTTGATCCAAATGCCCTCCTTGTTCTGAATCGCCGGTATGTCATCAAAGATGCATCTAACAACCCCATTGAGACACCACAGGAACTATTCCTGAGGGTGGCACATGCAATTGCCAATGCCGAAGAGAATTACAATCCGGACAACAGGGATAAAGTGGCAGAGGAATTTTATACCATGCTCTCACGACTTGAGTTTCTTCCCAATTCTCCAACACTCATGAATGCAGGACGAGAACTCGGTCAGCTTGCAGCATGTTTTGTACTTCCCGTTGATGATTCTCTTGACTCCATATTTGAGAGCCTAAAAGAAACAGCAAAAATCCATCAGTCAGGAGGGGGGACAGGTTTCTCCTTTTCAAATCTTAGACCTAAGGATGATAAGGTGGCATCAACGATGGGTGTAGCAAGTGGACCGGTTTCGTTTATCAAAATCTTTAATATGGCTACTGAGGTTATTAAGCAGGGAGGGACACGCCGCGGGGCGAATATGGGCATTCTCCGCATTGACCATCCTGATATAGAAGAATTTATTACCATCAAAAGGGATCCGGTCGAGCTTGCCAACTTTAATCTCTCCGTGGCAATAACAGATTCTTTTATGGACACCTTTGAGAGGGATGGCATGTTTAACCTTATCAACCCACGAACCAAACAAGTTGTCAAGACGGTACGTGCCCAATACCTTCTCAAAACAATGGCAGAATCTGCCTGGTTGTGTGGCGAACCGGGTGTATTGTTCATTGACACCATAAATAAATGGAACCCCACACCCCATATGGGCCCTATTGAGGCAACCAATCCGTGCGGAGAGATGCCACTATTACCGTATGAATCATGCTGTCTCGGATCCATCAATCTCTCTAAAATAGTAGAGAATGGGACAATTAACTGGGATAAACTTAAACAGCTTACCCACGCTGGTGTCAGATTTCTTGATAATGTGATCGACATAAACAAATACCCTGTTCCTGCAATTGAGAAGATTACAAAAGAGAATAGAAAAATCGGTATCGGTGTCATGGGGTTTGCACATTTCTTGATAAAACTCGGTATTTCCTATGATTCACCCGATGCAGAATCAATGGCTGACAAGGTTATGTCCTTTATTCAGAAGGAATCAAAGGTAGCTTCACGACGACTCGCTCAAGAACGGGGTGTATTTCCCAACTATGAAGGAAGTATCTGGAAAATCCGCAACCTTCCCCAGCGCAATGCAACAACAACAACAATAGCACCCACAGGAACATTAAGTCTCATTGCAGGCACATCAAGTGGTATAGAACCTCTCTATGACACCGTCTATACACGGATTCTCTTTGGGGATATAGAAGTAACAATCCGCGATCCACTGTTTGATGAAATGAGCGCCCATACACACGCTTTTCAGGATATTGAGAGACTCTTTCGAAAAGCGTATCAGGTCGCTCCTGAATACCATCTCAAGATTCAGAAACGGTTTCAGGACCATGTGGATAACGCTGTTTCAAAAACCATCAACCTTCCAGAGAATGCGCAACCTGAAATGATACTTCACATATATCGTGAAGCATATCGCATGGGACTTAAAGGTATTACAGTCTTCAGGGACAAAAGCAGGGATTACCAAATCCTCTCATGTGGTGCTCACCACATCTGTTAAGTACGGGATTTCATCCTTTGCATGGTGTTGAATCCAGTATGCATGACAGCAGTAAAATTCGTGTGAACGATTACAGTGTAGTCCCAATCGCTCTATATCATCAAAAATGCTCGTAGACCACAATAATCGTTCTTCTATATTATGCTGTAGACTAATCTATAGTATCATGTACAATAATTCGACATTTCAAAAAATGTCACGAACGAATCGTTTGCACGGAACAAGTATTAATTGTATATTAACGTATGAATGACGATAAACCCATAGTCATACCCATAGATGGCGTCCTTGACCTTCATACATTCAACCCGAAAGATGTAAAATCTCTTATCAGTGAGTATATTACGCTCTGTCGTACCAGGAATATTTTTGAAATCCGCATCATTCATGGAAAGGGTATGGGAACCATGAGACGAACCGTCCATACAATCCTGCGCTCATTACCTGAGGTACTGTCATTTCACCTTGCTGGAGATACTACAGGCAGTTGGGGTACAACCATTGCAGTGCTCAAAAAATGATGTTACACAATAGGGAGGTACCATGCGATATTCCATTATTGTTAAATCACTGTGCATTACGGGATTACTGGTACTCCTTACTGCCGGGTGCGGTACACAAAAACCCGTTCTCTATCACAATGCCTATTATAAAATGGTAGGCGAAGAAAAAGCCCGGAAAGATATTGAGGAATGTGAAAGCATGGCAGAAGCAGCCATCCATGAAACTTCTGGTACAGAGATTGCAAAAAGTACAGCAGGAGGTGCTGCTGCAGGTGCAGTTATAGGTGGTGCTGTAGGCGCTGTAACAGGGGAATTAGGAAGGGGTGTTGGTGTGGGTGCCGCGGCAGGAGGTGCATCAGGCATTGTCCATGGTGTATCCCGTGCCTCACAGCCATCGCCTGTTTTTAAACAGTTCGTTGAACGTTGTCTGCGTGAAAAAGGATACGAGCCTGTTGGCTGGAAATAATAAGTAGTAACCCAGACAGAAACCAGAACCATGGTAACGCTTGTTGTAAAACAAAACCGAATAGGTCCTATATTAAATGGACATCCCTGGGTTTTTTCAAAAGCTCTTGTTTCCATACCAGAAGGCCTGGTAAAGGGGGAACCTGTAAGGCTCGTCAGCCAACAGGGCTCTTTTCTTGCATCTGGTTACTTTAATTCTTATGCCCCCATTACCGTGCGTATCTGGAGCTGGGATGAAGATGAGAGAGTCAATAAAGATTTCTTTCAGCGAAGAGTAGAACAAGCCTATCGTATACGGCATTTGTATGTAGAACCTTCAGGAACAAACGCCTACCGTCTCATCAATGGGGAAAATGATTCTCTGCCAGGTTTGATAGTTGACAGGTATGGGGATTATCTGGTGATCCAGTTTCATACAGAGGGTATCGCTTACTGGAAGGAGATGATTGTTGATGTGATCGATGCTGTATTCAACCCGAAAGGTATATACGAACGCTCTGATGTGACGCTTCGTAAAGATAAGGAATCCCGCGGGTATCAAGGCATTCTTACCGGGACCGTTCCTGATCTCATTACGATCACTGAAAACCATTTTCGTTTCCTTGTGGACATCAAGAAGGGTCAGAAGACAGGATTTTTTCTTGATCAGCGTGATAAACGACAGGCATTTCTCAAATATGCTCGCGGCACAAAAACACTGAACTGCTTTTCATATACAGGTTCGTTTGCAGTGTATGCCCTTGCTGGAGGTGCACAAAGCGTAACCAATGTGGACACATCTCATGATGCCCTATCCCTCGCAAAAGAGAATATCCTTCTCAATGGATTCCACGTGGATACATGTTCATTTGTATGCGACGATGTTAAAGGCTATCTCCGCTCCTTAAATGAAACATATGATGCTATCATTCTTGATCCACCAGCCTTTATCAAAGATAGGAGAAAAAAACAGGAAGGTATTGCTGGGTACAAAACGATCAATGAGTTAGCACTCCGCTCAGTGTCTGACCATGGCATACTCGTGACATGCTCGTGTTCCGCCCACCTCTCTCTTCAGGACTTTCGTTTTCTTCTCTCAGAAGTCGGTGGTAAAACAAAACGCATGCTCACCATACTTGAGTCGTATACCCATGGCATTGATCATTACCAGCGTGTTCCCTTCACTGAAGGAGAATATCTGAAATGTTTTTTCATCACAGTTGATTAGATAGACCATAGGTTGAGGAGGTTGTATATGAAACGTTTTATTCAGTTCACCTGTTTTGTCTATATGATGATACTATTGGTTGTTCCCTCTTCACATGCTGCAACGGCAAAGGAAATTGATGCAAGCGTCGATGTGGCTCTCGAACGATTTGAAGCTGAAGTCAAAGGAGGAAAAGAATTCCTTAAGGCAGCCAAGGGCGTTCTTGTATTACCCCGCGTTATCAAAGCAGGATTTATTGTGGGTGGGGAATATGGTGAAGGTGCATTGCGCATTGGAGGAAAGACGGTCGACTATTACAGCATTGCTGCTGGCTCGTTTGGTCTCCAGATTGGTGCTCAAGAAAAGAATATCATCCTCGTATTTATGCAGGATAAAGCTCTCAGTCAATTTCGCACAAGTTCAGGATGGCAGGTTGGTATTGATGGCTCTGTGGCTTTAGTCAAAGTTGGTGCAGAGGGATCTATTGATTCAACCACCTTCAAGGAACCAATTGTTGGTTTTGTCTTTGGCCAGCGGGGATTGATGGCAGACGTGTCTCTTGAAGGTGCAAAAATCACGAAAATGAAGAAGTAACCACAGCGCTCGTATGCATTCACTCATACTCTTTCGGAACCGCACAGATTATTACAAGGGGTCTCGATGGGTCCGTGTTCCGGTACTGATGCCTCTCGTTTGGTAGAACAAGAATAAAATCACCTTGTGTGACTGCGTGTGTTTCTCCTGTTTCCGTTACCAGCACACCATTCCCCTCAATCACATAATTCATATGTTCAAAGGGATGGGTATGGTATGGAGTGTGACCATCAGGCTCAATCGTAAATACCCTGAACGAAAAGAGTGGTGCACCATCGTCCCGTGACAGGGGAACCTGTTTCCATGTCTTGTGTGCTCCCTCCATTTCCATTTTAGTTTTACCCACTTTCGTAAGATTTGTTATTTTCATGGTTCCTCCCTATGTTGTTGTAGACTCCTATGACCATATGCCTGGCACTGTATGGCCACAGAATGTACACGCTCCATTAATGATATTATTCTTTAATACAGTAAAATGAGACCTCTGAATAAGAATTTTTTTACAGTTTGGACAGAAAGTTGAATTATATATGTGTCCTGGAACATTGCCAATAGTAACATAGTGTATACCACACCCTATAGCAATCTGTCGTGCTTTTTCAAGTGTCTCAATAGGCGTTGGGTTCAGATGGGTCATCTTGTAAGAAGGGAAAAAACGGGAAAAATGTACCGGTGTTTCATAACCAAGTATATCTCTAATCCACTGGCACATCAGTTGTATATCCTCATACGCGTCGTTAACTGTTGGAACAATTAAGTTCACAATTTCAAGCCACTTTCTTTCCTCTTTTATAATCTGGAGTGTTCTTAAAACAGGCTCCAATGACGCAGACGAATTGGCATATGCCTTCTTTGTAAAGCCCTTTAGGTCAATTGTTACTGCATCAGTATACTGGAGAAGTGTGCGCAGTGGTTCAGGGTTCATGGCTCCATTTGAATGCCACAAAATCTTTAGCCCATTCGACTTTGCAGTAGTGGCAACATCATACACATACTCATAGCATACAGTCGGTTCATTATAGGTAAAGGATAGTGTTGGTATATGTTTGCGTATAGCAATTCGTACAGCTTAATGAGGAGCTATGGCATAGAAATGCAAATCTTCAGGCATTGCCTGAGAAAGGTGCCAGTTATGGCAGTGTCTGCATTGAAAGTTACAGCCTGCGGTACCAAAACAGAGTATATCTGACCCTGGTAACATATGGTATGCAGGCTCTTTTTCTATTGGGTCAATATGGACAGCAGCGGGTTTTGAATAGACAAGGGAGTAATACGTGCCATCAATATTCTCCCGCACTCGACAATACCCTCGTTTACCAGGAGAAACAACACACATTCTAAAGCATGTCGTACATTGAATCTGTTTTCGAGAGAGTTTTTTATAGAACATTGCCTCTTTCAAAGAGGTGATGTTCTTTTCATACGTTATGCGATGTTTTTCAGCAGTATTTGATGCGAAAAGCATGCGTTGCATTGATATCCCTGCACAGGCAAGTGTCAGTGATTTAAGAAATTCCCGCCTGTCCATAGTACACTATTATTATACCATGGTGTTAACGTAAGGGATTGATAAATAATTAAACCCGTCATATATTACAGATATCACACCCAGGAGTTGTTTATGAACAATTTAAAAGGAGACAATACGTCACGGCCACACGGTATTGGGGAGAGGTTTCAAGAAGAAACAAAGTACGATCCTGAAACAATAACAGGCCATATGCTTGACTGGAACAATGTACCTGAGCCTTTTAAGAATTATGATGCCCCGATAGAAAGAATAAAACTTCCCGATCCTGTGGCTACCGGTAATCCGAATATATGGCATGCATTACAGACAAGAAGGTCACGTCGGGTATACTTACCTGAATTGCCACTAAAACAATCCATGCTCTCCGTCCTTTTGTGGGCAACGCAGGGCATTACTGCAGAGTATGGTGATACACTGTTGAGAACTGCTCCATCAGCAGGAGGACTCTATCCTGTCGAAACATACCTCCACATACGAAATGTGGAAGATCTCGGAGCAGGCATTTATCATTTCAGACCTCATATCTTTGACCTTGAATATTTGAAACAGGGTGATTTCGGAAAACGTCTCTCAGAGGCAGCCCTTGGTCAATCAATGGTACAGATAGCGCAGGTAACCTTTATATGGTCTGCGATCCTTGCACGAAGTAAATGGAAATATCGTGAACGGGCATATCGATATATCTATCTTGATGCCGGGCATATAGGGCAAAACCTCTATCTTGCTGGTACTGCTCTGGAGCTCGGCGTATGCGCCATTGGTGCATTTTATGATAATGCAGTTAACGCCATTCTGGAGTTAGATGGTGTGAAAGAAACTGTCATATACATGGCAACGGTCGGCTGGCCTGATAGGAGGGAATTCGAGATTGTATAACAATCGTTAGCCATCTATACTTTTTAGAGAAAGGAGGATTCCAATGAATGGGAAAGAACGATTGAATGCCCTTGAGGTAGCCCTTAACAATGAGATGAGGGAACGGGAATTCTATATGAAACATGCTGAACGGACAAAAAATCCACTTGGCAAGGCTATGTTCAAACAAATTGGCGATGAAGAACTCGAACATTATGAACGGTTGAAACAGCTCCATTCGCAATGGGAGAAGATGCAAAAATGGCCTGAAACATTGCCGCTCAAAGTACAGGATACTGTGGTAAAGGATATACTTGCAACCTTCATTACAAAGGTGGATGAACAACCACCTCGCGATTCAGATGACCTTGAGGCTGTACGTACTGCAATAGAGTTTGAAGCAAAGGGCATGGAATTCTATGCAAAACTTCGTGACGCTTCATCCAATATACAGGAGAAAGAGTTCTTCGATTTACTTGCGCGAATTGAGCGGGAACACTACCTTTCTCTCAAAGATGCAGAAGAATACTTTATTGATCCTGCCTCATGGTATCGCAGAATGGAACGACAGAACGTTGACGGTGGATAGTTAGAGTAAAAGGCTATCGGAGCGTTTTTAACTCTGCCTTATGTAATGCGATCCATGCATTGGCAAGACGTTTATAATAATTTTTAATCTTTGCAGTATTCCCCTGTTTTATTGCCTTTATGAGATCTCCCTGAAGTTCTGCTACTTCAAGGAGTTTGTAATAATCGAGTGATTCCTTAAGGTGGGCAAGGACAATCATGCCGGTTACAATCGGGTGATTATTGGTCACATTTGCATCCTTAAACCGCATACCGTGTTCAAGCTCCACCTCAAGACCAACACGAAATTCTTCGAGATCTATGTTCATCTTTTCAATATTCACCTTTGAGAGAATCTTTTTTGCTTCCGAGGCAAGCACCCTGCCCTCTTTCAATTTAGTCCAATCTCTTATTTTAAGAGATGCGCACACTTTCCTCACTTCATCTTTTGTAATATAGTCCTGCATTATCATTATCTCCTCCAGTATTGTGTGTCTATTTTTTAGATAACCCAATTATAGCAAAAAGCATTCTGTCATACAAGGGAAGAAATATGCGTTTTCGTGTATACTGTATGAATGAAATGTCATATCGGTACATCCGGCTGGCGTTACCCACACTGGATAAATGTGTTCTATCCCCCACATCTTCCATCAGATAGGTGGCTTTCCTTTTATGCGCAATTTTTTAATACCGTTGAAATTAACGTTACTTTTTACAGACAGGTAAGGTCTTCTACGTGTGAGAAATGGTACACGATGGTGCCACACAATTTCTTATTTTCTGTGAAAATGTCCCGTTTTATTACCCACATTAAGAGACTGCGTGTTGAGGAAGACTCTATTACAAAATTCAACAGTAGCATAGAGTCTTTGCAGGATAAGCTCGGTGTCATCCTTATACAGCTCCCGCCACAATTACAATTCGACTTCATGCTCATGAATGACTTTTTCTCGCTCCTGAATGATCGATTCAGGTACACCATTGAGGCACGTAATAAGACATTTATTAACGACGGTTTCTTTTCTCTCCTGAAATCCTCAAATATTGCCTGGTGCATAGCTGATAGTGCAGGACGATTCCCCTACCACGAAGCAATAACAGCAGATTTTGTGTATATACGACTCCACGGTAATATAAAACTGTATGCATCATCGTATGGTGACAATGACCTTCGTGTATGGCATGATAAATTGATAGCGTGGAATAAGGATGCTTTTGTGTACTTTGATAATGATTTTATGGGATATGCAGTCAATAATGCACAGTTTCTCATACAACTTTTCCACGCAGATTCTCAGTAAAAATGGGTTGTCAATTGTTCACAGAGCATGTAGAGTATAGTATCAATTATTTTCTCAGAAGGGAGTAATGATGCTTACTGATACAGAATTACACAGGTATGCTGATGTGCTATTCTGGGGGTTAGAAACAGCGCGCAAAAAAAAATTTAATACAAACGATATCATACTCATACAGTATGAACGTCCTGCTCTGAAACTTGCAGAAATTCTTTTTAAGAAAATTCTTGAACGGGGTTTTAACCCTATACAGAGGATGGTTGGTACCTCTGGTATGGAAAAAACATTCTATTCTCTATCAAACAACAAACAGCTCCGATTCATTCCGCCAGGCGAAAAGGAGTTATTCTCCCATCTCCACGGTAGATTTTTTCTTCGTGCACCAGAGTCGCTTTCCCATCTCAAGGATGTCAATCCTGCAAAAATAGGTAAAGCCCTGGTAGTACGGAAACAACTTCGTGATATCCTCGATGCCCGTGAAGAGAAAGGCCTTTATGGCTGGACCCTCTGCATGCTTCCAACCCGTGAACTCGTTCAACACGCACGCACAACACCTGCACGGTACACATCACAGATTATACGGGCATGCTACCTTGATCGGGATAACCCTGTAAACGAATGGGAATCCATGTACACCCAGATGCAGGAAATAAAACGATGGCTCAACAGCCTCAAGATAGAATACCTGTACATCGAATCTGACAAGATAGATCTCAGGGTTCGGTTTGGTGAAAAAAGAAAGTGGGCTGGTATATCAGGCCATAATATACCAAGTTTTGAAATATTTTTTTCTCCTGATTGGCGCGGAACTGAGGGCACGTATTATGCCAATCTTCCTTCTTTCAGAAGTGGTAACTATGTGGAAGAGATATACCTTACGTTTAAAAAAGGAAGCGTTGTCAATATGGAGGCAAAAACCGGTGCCCACTTTGCTTACACTCAACTCACCATCGATAAGGGTGCATCCAAGGTAGGCGAATTTTCTCTCACAGATAAGCGTTTTTCAAGGATTGATCGGTTTATGGCTGATACTCTTTTTGATGAGAATTTTGGTGGGGCCCACGGAAATTGTCATATTGCCCTCGGTGCCTCATATACAACCACATACGATGGAAACCCTGCGAACCTTACAAAGAAAATAAAGGAGCAATTAGGATTTAATGATTCAGCACTTCACTGGGACCTTGTGAATACAGAAAAGAAATGCGTCACTGCACACCTTTCTGACGGAAGGAAGGTAACCCTCTATGACGATGGAGTCTTTACCTATTGACCACTGGAGTACTTTTCATACATACTGTATTGATATGTGTTCATGCATCTATGGTATAGATAAAAAACAAAAAGGAGCACACTATGGTTATGAAACATGTTGAGGGAACATATAAAGGTAAAGTCATGCTCTATACGTTGAGTACCTGTATATGGTGTAAAAAAACAAAAACACTTCTCAATGATCTTGGCGTTGAATACCACTACGTGGACATTGATACATTAGATAGCGAGAATAAACAAAAAATGCTTGAAGAGGTAAAGCGATGGAACCCCCAGTGTACATTCCCATCACTCGTCATTGACAATGAAACTTGCATTGTTGGTTTCAAAGAAGAGAGCATAAAGGAACGATTGGGCACATGACCGATCAGTATAATGTCACACAGCAAGAGATTGATACATTTTATAAAGAATTATCTGCTTCTATTCAATCGACTGGTTATTATTTAAACACTGATACTGATTTTGTGTACGAACTTATCAAAGGATTGATTCAAAACCAGAAACGATATGGATACCCGTCCTGTCCGTGCAGATTAGCAGAAGGTAGCACTACAGAGGATATGGATATTATATGCCCCTGTGATTATCGTGATGCTGATCTTACGGAGTATGGTTCCTGTTATTGCGGCCTGTATGTTTCAGAAGACATCATCAAAGGTAAAAAAAAGGTTACATCCATTCCTGAAAGGAGACCCTCTCGTGACAGGAGACTCGGGACACACACCAACCATTATCTGAAAAGATCAGAGGTCATTCCCTATCCAGTATGGAGATGCAGGATATGCGGGTATCTGTGTGCGCGGGATGAACCGCCAGAGCGTTGCCCAATTTGCAAAGCCCATAAAGAACGTTTTGAGAGGTTCCTTTGAAAGAAAGTCCCTCTGATAGGAATATAGAAATACTCAATAGTTCTCCTATCAATCAAAGAGCAAAGGAAATGCTCGATAGCATAGGCCAACGTATTTCACCCAACGTACCGTATTCAGTTCAGCTTGTACTCTGGGCGGTTCACAACGAATACATTGTGATTGAGGATATTCTGCTTGAAACCGTTCAGGCAATGCCTACATGGAGTTCAGTGAGACTATTAAATTTTTTTATTAATACAGAAAAACAACAACAAGAATCTGTTGAAATACTAACAACCGGCAATCCACTGGACCTTGTTCAAGTTATCCTCGACGACATAGAACAAAGGATCATGAGTTATTTCCCCTGGTATGGGAGTTGTCTGGAGATGTAACCATTCATCTTATATATATGGTTTTTTCGCTCAGTTGTGGTATAGTATAATCCAATGACTAACCCCTATTCAGAACCATTGCTGAAAAGCTGTGAAAAGGGTGATGCAGAGAATGTACAGCTTTTTATAAGCAAAGGCGCTGATGTTAATGTTACTGATACCAATGGTTCAACGCCCCTTATCTATGCTTCAATGAATGGTTTTTCTGATATTGCACGGTTGCTTATTGACAATGGAGCAGATGTGAACAGGGTAAATACACAAGGCAATACTGCACTCATGTATGCCTGCTGGAACGATCGGACAGGTGTAGTACGGCTCCTTCTTTCGCGGGGTGCTGACCCAAATGTAAAACCAAAAACTGGTGAACCGCTTCTCGTTTCTGTCTGTAAAAAGGGTAATATCGAAATTGCTAATCTTCTCATAGAATATGGTGCTGACATTAATGTAAAAGATTCTGCAGGTGATACCCCTCTTATATGCGCCTGTACTCATAAATATGTAGGTCTTGCACATATTTTAATCAGCAGGAACGCTGATATAACGGCTGTGAACAGGCAGGGGAAAACCGCTCTCGATATTGCGTCAGAAAAAGGCCTCGCACGGATTGTAAGCGCTATACAGCAGAAAAAACAGACACAGAAATGATGACAGGTACTTCCATCCATTTTAGATGCAGAAGAAACGATATGTGCTGTGTTTCCTATAAGCATGCAATGTATGTGGCGATTATGACCCTTCTTCTCTATGTGATGTGCTTCTCAGTCTCTCATGCAGAAGAATGGAAGCTTTTCTATCAGACCGATGACGGTCAAGAATATTTCTTTGATAAGGCAAGTATCACACAACCGGAACAGGGTGTTGTCAGGGTCTGGCAAAAATCAATGCAAAAAACATCAAAAGATGAAAGCGTTGAAACATCCCGTCTTCATGTGGAGTTCTATTGCCGTTCACGGGGGTTGAAATTTGCAATACTTGAAGGCGACAACACTGAAAAGCAAAAAACAACAGGCAGTGCAGAAAGCGGGGCGACAACCCAAAAGAGTAACCTTCCTTCACGTCAAATCATTGATACGTTACGAGAAAATGTTTGCCCCTGATAGAAAAACTATTAATTGTTTTTACGTACCTGCTTTTTTAGTTCTGATAGATGGGCAACATGCTTTCGTTCTTCCTGAATGATGCGGTCAATAAGGTTTCTTTCATTTTCTGCCACCAGTTCCTTTATTTCCTGATAATAGAGAATTGAATCATATTCTTTCTGAATAGCAAAATCAATAGCAGATGCAGGATTCAATCTTTCAGGCGCAATCTCATGGGTTGCTGATTCTGTAAAAACAACCTTCCCATCTATATAATTATAGAGGTACTCAAGAAATTCACCAGGATAGCTCTCGGGCAGTTCAATGCGTGTGATAGTTGAAGATAATTCCTGAAAAACCTTTTTATGTTGAACCTCCTCATTGGCTAAATCATTAAATAGTTGTTGGGCGTCTCGATCATCTATCGCACGTGCAACCCTTCGATAAAAGGTTTCGCCATTTTCTTCAATACGTACAGCAAAATCAAGAATATCCTGTGCCCCAAAAATATTCATCATCTACTCCTTCGTAAAAAGTATTTGCGGTACATCCGTAATACTGAACATTGTATCAGGAATAATGAACAAATTCTACATGTAACATAGTAGAGCACTCTCAAGACGTATATACATGCCTCCAGTCACTCAAAAACCTTGACAACACAAGGAAAAAAAAGTAATGTTCAAATGATTTATGGATCGCACCCTGCTCCTTAATACTACATTTGAACCCTTGACCGTAGTCTCCTGGAAAAAGGCAATCACCCTTGTTTTTCTTGGTAAGGTTGAAGTGCTCAGGGAGTATGAACGAGAAATTAAGGGCATTTCAACATCCATAAAACAACCAGCGGTGATACGACTCTTACGTTTTGTGCGTAATAATCATACGAATGTTAAGTTTTCACGGAAAAATATATTTCTCAGAGATGACTATACCTGTCAGTATTGTGGAAAAAGATTTGATCCCCGATGGCTCACCTGTGACCATATTATTCCCAAATCACGAGGTGGCGTCACTGAATGGTCAAACATTGTCACCTCATGCATTCAGTGTAATCTCAAAAAAGGTGACAAACTCCCAGAAGAAGTGGACATGTATCCCAGGAAAAAATCTGTGAGACCAAACGGATTTTACATGCTTATGCTTCATATTGGTATTAAAATTGTTCCTGAATATTGGAAGGATTACATATTTATGAGGGACTATAATGGATAAGGTATGGGCTCCATGGAGAATGCAGTACATTAGCAGTTTCGCATCAGCCAGAACAGAAAACTGTTTTCTCTGTATTGACAAGAAGGATGATGAAGCAGCATTGGTTGTCGGAAGAAATGATAGGGCGTTTGTAGTCATGAACAGGTTTCCGTACACAAACGGCCATGTCATGGTTGTACCGGTACGACATGTTGGATCCATAGAATTACTCACTGATGAGGAGCTCCTCGATATGATGAAACTTGTCCAGATAATGACAGGTATCTTCAAAGAAGTCTTTCGCATAGATGGACTCAATATGGGGTGCAATATGGGAAGGGCAGCTGGAGCAGGTCTGGAAGAACATATCCATCTTCACATGGTACCCCGATGGTTTGGAGATACAAACTTTATGCCCGTGTTAGGAGAAACAAAGATTATTTCTGAACATATTACAGAAACATTCAACAAACTGAAGAGCAAGTTTATTGAAAAGCTTCTTTGATCCTTCACCACCACTCATTGCACCTCAGGATTTGGTGCTCTCCTTTACCAGAAAAAAGAAAGAAGAACTCATGCTCCCAAAACGGGCAGTTATTACAATCCATGCAAATGATGTGAAAGCACTTCTTAGAAGATCACGGTACAATCTTCTCCAGGAGTGGGCTCCCTTCAAGACAATCTATCAACATGCAGAGACAGTGATTACAAAAACGTATTTTGGAGGACCCAATATTGCCGCACTTGTAGAAGAGTTGAGCGCCTTTGGGGTAAAGGAGTGTGTGTTATGGGGTTACTGCGGAGGCATTGACCCGACCGTGCGAATCGGCGACATACTTATCATAAAAAAGGCATTCAGAGAGGAGGGCATCTCCTATCACTATATGGCCGAGATGAGTACCTATGTATCTTCAAACTGGTTTACACCATGGCTCGAACGAACACAACCGTATGGTTTCAGACAAGGTACTATATGGACATTAGATGCCATCTATCGGGAGACAGAGAGTAAGGTACAGCGCCATAAAAAGAGAGGTATATCCGGGGTTGATATGGAGGTAGCATCGTTCTATGCTGTGTGCAGGTACAGAAATGTTAGGGCTATAGCGTTTCTTGTAGTGTCTGATGTTTTTTATGGGACACAATGGATAAGCGGATTCCATAGATCAGAATTTAAAAGTGGAGTGGCAAAACTCACGGATTTTATCGTACAGGAAGTTATCGCTTAGAATCCCAGAATACCCTTTCTGATAAACATCACTGCAATACTTGCAATAATAAGACTGAACACTTTTGACAGGGCTTCTATTAAACGCCTCCCGAGAAATTTGAGTATATATTCCGAAAACCTGAAGGCAATGGCACAGATGATTAAATTCAAAACCAACGACAGAAGAAAATAAAAAAATCCGTAATTATTCCGTATTATAATGGATGTTGTAATCACAGCAGGACCAGCGAGAAGGGGAATGCCAAGAGGCACAACACCGAACATTTCTTCGTCTTCTACTGGTTCGCTGTGACCAACGATTATCTCTTTTGCCGCAATAATAAATAGGATAACACCTCCTGCAATAAAAAAATCACGCATGGAAATCCCCAGATACAGCATTATCTGGTTCCCTACTATGACGAAGAGGAGCGTTAAGAAAAAGGCTGTAAGCAACGAATATCGTAAATGCCTTTTGCGTTTTCCACGTTCCACGTTGTGCATGAATTTGATATAAATGGGGAGTACCCCTGGAACATCAAAGGCAATAAAAAGTGGTATAAAGGAAAGTAAAAAGGTTTCCATCATTTTACGTAAATCCGCGTACCCTCACTCAGTGCACCGTCGAGTCCCAACTCGTTCCCCCACTCATCATAGACCTTTTTCCCGGCAACAATTTCTTCCATATAGCCTGAATTGATAAGTGCATGTTTCACAGTCATACCAGGAAAAAAGGTAATCTGTTCATCATTGACATATAGTATCATACTACTCTATCTCTTGTATTCTTCTCTCTATACGGCTACTGACATATCTCTTTGTCTTGATATAGTCTGCAACAATGTCCCGCACATACCGTCCTGCATCATTGTAAATAAGTTTACTGCTTGTTAAAGTCCCTCCGGTACTCGAATAGTTCGGTGCTACCTGTATTGCGTGTGCAAAGGTTGTGTATCCGTCTCCCCCCATTGCGAGAAAATCGTTTGTAGCAACACTATACTCCTTATCGTATTCAAGCGGTTTTCCATGAACATACATCGTTACAATACGCGATCCTTTGGCAGCCATAGGTCTGTATGTGAACGCTATACCCGATACGAGGGGGAATCTCCCTGATTTTTCCTCCACAGCTGATACACCATGTTCCAGTATATCTTTAATCTCTCGTCCCCTGAGTTTCAATGCTACAATGTAATTGTCAAAGGGAAGGGCTGAGTATATGTCACCCAATGTGACAGCCCCCTTGTGAATGCTTTTCCTGATACTACCACCGTTGATAATCGCAATATCCGCTTGAGCAGTCTCTCGGACAATATCTGCAACGAAGTTACCGATAGATGTTTCGCGTGTCCTCACGTACTCCGCACTCATAGTCTCCTCTGCTTCGCCGATTTTTACATTCATCAATGCGTCTATAGCGTGTTCGTATCGCTCCACAATCTTTGCAATGATCTCGTGCTTTGTCATGGTACGGGGTTGTATTTCTTCAAGCCTGCCTTTAACACCGTCTATCTTCCCATCTTTCAGTGTCACATCGAGAACACCAAGTACTTTTCCATGTTCAAATGCCTGAACCACTATAGTGTTCTCCACAAATACAGGTGAAACAAGTTTTGTATGAGAATGTCCTCCTACAATAATATCGATACCCTTCACCCTGTGTGCAAGAATGCGATCGTTTGTGTATCCTACGTGTGAAAGGACAAGAATCAGGTTTACCTTCTCGTGTATCTCATTTATAAACTTTTCCACTGTCTCTCCAGGTGGGAGAAAATGTATTCCTGTAACATTTTTGGGGTGTGTGGATTGTGGTGTTTCTTCTGTCACAACACCGATGATACCGATCTTCAATCCACCTATCTCTTTTATTATATATGGCCTCAGCCCTCCAAAGCCCACCACATTAGCGCCAAGGACAGGAAACTGTGCTTCAGAGATACGTTCCTTCAAAACATCCTGACCAAAATCAAATTCATGATTGCCCACCACCATTGCATCGAATCCCATTGCATTCATAATCTCAATAACAGATTTTCCTTTAAAAAGATTAGCCCAGGCATCCCCCTGTATCATGTCACCCGCAGCAACAAGTATGGAATGTTTTTCACTCCTCAGTTTTTCAACACAAAACGCAAGATAGGCTATGCCGCCCTGGAGTTCGCCGGATGATATATCTCTATCGCCTTGAGCAAATCCATGAAAGTCATTCACGTAAAGTATTCGAAATTCCTCTGTTCCTCCATAGACGGTACAACAGAGAAGAAATACGAGGAATATACAAATTAGACAGCGTTGTATCTGTTTGTATACGTTCATCTCACTGATCTTCAAAAATACTCTTGAGCGCTTTTACAAAACGCGCATTCGCTTTATGGAGTTTAATAGGTACACGCATCAGATACGTCCCTTCTCCACCATCATATTCTTCTGTGAGTATGCACTTGTTGAAAAGTTTTTCGTGTAAGGAACCATACTGTTTATCAACAGTCAGAAGAAGGAAATTGCAGGGTGTGTTAAAGACTTTTACACCCCCTATATGTGATAGTTTACGTATCATATAGGCCTTTTCCGTTTCAATGAACTCTTTGGTTCTCCTGCGAAATCCCTCGTCTTTTAATGAAACGATGGCACCTTTGTATGCCAGGGTATGGAGCCGTGGAGGTATGATACATGTATTCATGATTTCTATGTGCTGCGGGGGGCCTATGATGTACCCTGCGCGGAGTCCTGGCAACCCGTGGAATGTTGAAAAGGTTCGTATAATAAAGGCATTACGGGATGCTACCACACGTGATACAGGCGATTCCATACCAACAAACTCACCGTATGCTTCGTCGATAATAAGTCTTTTGTTTTCCTTCTCTGATGCTTCAATAACATACTCCATCTCTTCTGGGGGTATTAAGGCTCCCGTAATATCGTGAGGATTGCTGAGATAGATGAGATCTGCAGTAGAAAAGGCTGTGAGAAACTTTTTGGTGTCAAAGAGATACCCATTCTCTTGGCTCAAGGGAAATGCACTGAGTGTACTACTCGTTTGTTCAAATATTTCTGCACGTTTTCTTGAAAGGGGAGTAACAACCAGCACACGTTCGGGCGTGAGCATATGGATAAGCATATGGAGAAGGAACGTCGAACCATGACCAAAGATTATGCTCTCTTCAGGGATAGCCTCTTGCCTGGACACATACGTTTTTAAAAAGCGTATGCCGTTGTCAGGAAACGTTCCTAATGTTTTAATACTTTTTCGCAGTACCTGTTTTACTTTTCTTGAGGGACCCAATGGATTAATTGCCGCGGTAAAATCAAAAAAACGATTTAATGATGCATGTCCTGTTTTGCCACAGTGAGCAGTCATTCCATGGACCCTTTCGTAATTCTATTCATCGTCTTAAACACCGAGATAGGCTTCAGTGACCTTCGGGTTTTTCTTCATCTCTGATGATATTCCTGTCATTACAATTCTACCATTTTCAAGTATGGCAGTGGTATGTGAATGTTCAAGGGCAATATGGGCATTCTGTTCCACAAGAATCATTGATATGCCCCGCTCTTTGTTGATGGCGTCGATTAATGAAAATATCTCTTTTGTGATTATGGGAGAAAGACCCATGGAGGGCTCATCGAGTAACAGTAGTTTAGGGTTACCCATAAGTGCCCTGCCAATTGCCAGCATTTGCTGTTCACCACCTGATAATGTACCTGCCAGTTGCTTCAATCGTTCACGAAGTCGTGGGAAGGTAGCAAGTACAAGATGGAGTAATTCTGCCTTCAATGCCCTATCATTCAATACGTGGGCACCCAGTTCAAGATTTTCTTTCACTGAAAGATGAGGGAAGACCCTCCTTCCTTCCGGAACCATGGTTATTCCCTTTTGTACAATCTTTTCTGGCTTCAGCCCGTGTATGGTTAGTCCTTCAAATTCAATTGTCCCGTTTACGGGCTTCATAATTCCGGTTATGGTCTTGAGGAGTGTTGATTTTCCAGCACCATTCGCTCCTATGACAGAGAGAATCGTGCCTTTTTCAACAGCCAGCGAAAGATTATCAATAGCCTTTATGGCATCGTAACATACCGTCACATCAGTAATGCGCAATATAACCATCAGATTATTCATGTCTCTGGTATATCGTTACCATTCAAACTCTTCTCCCAAATAGGCTTTAATGACTCGCTCATTTCTCCGAACTTCGTCAGGCGTTCCCTCCATAATCTTCTCTCCAAAATCCATTACCATGACCCTATCTGAAATGTTCATCACAAGACCCATTTGATGCTCGATAATAACTATCGTTACAGCAAATGACTCTTTTATCTCCTCAATAGTTTTCACAAGTTCCTGGATCTCTTTGGGGTTCATACCTGCACCTGGTTCATCGATGAGAAGGACTTTTGGCTCAACACATAAAGCCCGCGCAAGCTCAAGCTCCCTCTGTTCTCCATACGGGAGACTATGAGCAGGCAAATCTTCTTTTTCTGAAAGATGAAAGAAGTCTATGAGTTGTCGCGCCTTCTCTTCAGCCTTGCTTTCAATAACAGCGTATCTGTCTGTTCTAAAGATTGCTGAGACAATGCTATATGCATTCCTCTGGAGTACTGCTGAAAGTATGTTCTCGAATACTGTCAGGCTCCTGAACAATCGGAGATTTTGAAAGGTCCGGGCAACACCACATCGTGATATCTTATATGGCGAAAGACCGGTAATATCCCTGTCAAATAGCTTAATAACACCTTGTTCAGGTTTATAGAATCCTGTAAGCAAATTAAAAAGGGTTGTTTTCCCCGCACCATTGGGACCTATAATACCCAGCGTCTCACCCTGTTCAACTGAAAAAGAGATGTTATCTACAGCTACAACCCCACCAAAACTTTTCTTTACGTTAATGACTTCCAGTGCCTTCATCGTCTCTGTCCTGGTGCAATTAACCCAAAGGGCTTCCACATCATGAGCACGATAAGCATAATGGGAATAAAAACCCACCGTAAATCGAGTATTTCAACTGGTAATACTATTCTCAGTCCTTCGATGAACCCCACCCATATGATACTCGCATATATTGTTCCGGTTATACTCCCCATTCCACCAACAATAACAATAATCAAAAAATCGATGGATTTAAGAATATCGAAATTAGAGGGATGGAGAAAGGTATACAGGTGGCTATAGAGTGCCCCACCAACCCCCGCAAGAAAACAGCCATAGCTGAAAGCCATAAGCTTCATTGCTGTTGTATGAATGCCAATCGACGCTGCTGCAAGTTCATCATCTTTAATAGATCTCCAGAAAAGCCCGTACCGTGAAAAAATAATGTTTCGCGTAACAAGTATGAGGAGGATTGTACAAAAAAAAGTCACCTCAAGATTGGTCAGCTTTGGTATCCCAACAAAACCTCTGGAGCCACCAAGAATATTCACAAACCTGTCAGAATTATCAAAAAAGACTCTCACAAGTGTTCCAAATCCCAGTGTGGCGATTGCAAGAAAATCATCTCGTAATCTCAATATAGGTATGCCGATGATATACCCGATACACCCGGATACAACACCACTCATAATAAGAATGGGCATAAAAGAGACGGTCCCTTCAATGCCAAAGACTTTACTCACATAGGCAGCCGTATAGGCACCAATCCCATAAAAGGCAGCATGTCCTAAAGAAAACTGCCCTGTGTATCCATAGATCACATTGAGTCCTAAAGACGTAATAACCATAACACACGTAAAGAGTATTATCTGCTGAATATATTCAGAAACAATATGGAATGAAAAGAGTATCTTTAAAACACAATAGATGCTGCATGATAGGACAAGTATTTTTTTTGACTCCCGAAGAAAGTTCATACCTTTTCAATCCACTTACCGAAGATACCACTTGGCTTTAGAAGAAGAACAACGAAGAGTATTATAAATATGACACCGTCTCTGAATGTTGACGAGAGAAATGCAGATACAAAAACCTCGGAAATCCCTATAATAAGGCCACCAACAACAGCACCGTGGATGATGCCTATACCTCCGAGCACTGCTGCGATAAATGATTTTATTCCAGGCATAATGCCCATAAAAACATTAATCTGGGGATAGGCAATCCCGTAAAGCACACCGCCGAGGCCGGCAAGCGCTCCTCCCACAATAAAGGTAAATGAGATTGTTGCATCAATATTTATACCCATCAAGGAGGATAGTTCCTGGTCATACGAAACTGCCCTCATTGCCTTTCCCTGTTTGGTTTTGTATATGAGGATGTACAGCAAACAGAGTGATGCGAAGGTAACAATGAATATGATGAGCTGGATGTTTGTAATAGTCATGAAACACATATCAAATCCCTTAACCTCAAAGGGTCGTTTAAAGGCAATATAGTTGGGTGTGAAAAATGCATTGAGGCTCAGAAAATACTCAAGAAAAAGAGAAACACCGACTGCCGTGATAAGCAATGAAATTTTTGGTGCACTACGCAAAGGTTTATATGCAATTTTTTCAATAGCATACCCCACTATTGCAGTCGATAGCATGGTGATGACGAAGACCGCATATATGGAAAAACCAAAATGCGAAATGAGATAATGACCCACAAAGGCACCTATCATAAAGATATCGCCGTGGGCAAAATTGATGAGCCGTAAAACACCATACACCATGGTATACCCGAGGGCAATGAGTGCATAGACAGCTCCTAATTGTAGTCCGTTTAGACACTGTTGAAGAATGTACTGTAGTGATTCCATCACATAATCGCACGGGAAGAGGAAGGCAGGTGCTCTTTGCTTTCTGCCTCCCTTCCCTCTGCCTTACATGTTACTTATGGATTTACCGTTGTAATATACTTCGCCCCATCCTTTTCAAGCCTGAGAATAACCACAGACTTAATGGCATCACCATTTTTATCAAAACTGATAGTGCCCGTAACACCTTTAAAATTTTTCAGAGTTGAAAGGGCTTTCATAACCTCTTCTTTTGTCGGGCGTTTTACGCTATCAAGAACCTTTAAAAGCATCATCGTGGAATCGTACCCGAGGGCTGCCAAGGCATCGGGAATAATACCATGCTTCTCTCTGTATCGCTTTATGAAGGCCTCACTAACGCCATCTTTTCTGTCAGGGGAATAATGGTTTGTAAAATATTCCCCCATAATGGCACTTCCAGCAATTTTGAGTAACTCAGGAGAATCCCATCCATCTCCGCCAATCAATACAGATTTGAGACCCTTTTCTCTGATCTGCTTCGCAATCAGTGCAACCTTGTTATAATAGTCGGGTATAAAAATGATATCAGGTTTTTTGACCGCTATCTTTGTGATGAGTGCAGAAAAATCTACATCATCCTTCTGGTACGATTCGTAACCAACCATCGTACCCTTGCCCTTCTCGAACGTTGATTTAAAAAATTCTGCGAGCCCTTTTGAATAATCATTCCCCACATCATAGAGGACCGCTGCGGTTTTCTTTTTTAATTCTTTCAATACAAAATTCGCTGCCACCGCGCCCTGGAATGGGTCAATAAAACAGGCCCTGAAGATATATGGTTTCCGTTTCCCTTCATGAACAGTAACTTTAGGATTTGTTGCTGTTCCTGTTATCATAGGCACCTTATTCTGGTTTGCAATTTCGCTTACCGGTATGGCAACTTTTGATGTAAGGGGACCTATGATGGCCATGACCTTGTCCTGTGTAATGAGTTTAAGTGCTGCATTGGTGCCTTCTGTGGGATCATTTCTGTCATCTACGATGACCGGTTCAATTTTATACTTCCCCTTCCTGGCGTACTCCTCCACTGCAATATAAAATGCGTTCTTTGTAGACTCGCCAAATGTCTTTACATCACCGGTTAATGGTGTGATAAGACCGATTTTAATCGTTTCCTTTGCACCACCATGGCTGATAAACAAAAAGAGGCAGCCACAACACACAATAACCATAAGAATCTTTTTCATAAATCCTGTTCCTCCTTAACCGTTTTTGCTATAAATAAAAACACAGGAAAAGGTGTATTGCAACGATTTTCATGAAACGACGTCATACATTGCAATGCTCTATTATGCACATATTCCTGATACATCAAATTGATTGAGGGACACATAAAAATAGTGTATAAATGAGTGGGATCGATGAAAAAGATAGTCGTTGGTACAGCAGGTCACATTGATCATGGCAAAACTGAACTCATAAAAGCCATAACCGGTATTGATTGTGATAGGTTAAAAGAAGAAAAAGAACGCGGCATTACAACAGAACTTGGTTTTGCTCATTACAGGCTGGGCAATGATGTGCTCATGGGTATCGTCGATGTGCCAGGACATGAGCGTTTTGTACGGCATATGGTGGCAGGCGCATGGGGCATTGACATGGTGCTCCTTGTTGTTGCTGCAGATGAGGGTGTTATGCCGCAGACGCGGGAACATGTGGATATATGTGAACTCCTTGGCCTCAAACAAGGGATTGTTGTTATTACCAAAAAAGACCTTGTTGACGAAGAAATGCTCGCCCTTGTTACAGACGATATTAAGGCCTTCCTTTCAGGAAGGTTTCTTGATGGTGCACCTATTATACCGGTCTCATCAACGACCGGTGAAAATATTGATACGTTAAAAGACGCTATTGCTGCCTCTGCATATGCTCTCCCAGAGCGTTCAACATTGGGAATTTTCAGGCTTCCTGTAGACCGTGTTTTCACAATAAAAGGCCTCGGCACAATTATTACGGGTACATGCATTTCAGGCTCAATCAGAATCGGGGAAGAGATCGAGATATACCCTTTATTGAGACGGGCACGGATACGGAACATTCAGGCATATCATGAAGATGTTGAGGAAGCCTTTGCAGGTCAAAGGGTAGCCCTAAACCTTCAGGGCGTTGAAAAACATGAAATTGACAGAGGCGTTATCATCGGCAGACCTGATACACTCATGCTGACACATAGAGTGGATGCTACCTTCTCTTACCTGTCATTGCCCTATAAGCCTATGAAAAATGATATGGTCTTGCGGTTTCATATAGGAACATCACAGAGGGAAGCACGTATGGTATTACTCACCCATGATAGTATTGCACCAGGAGAAGAACAATTTGTGCAATGGGTATTTTCACACCCTGTTGTTGCATTGCCTCATGATAGATACATCATACGGGGCTCCTATGCTATTCAGACTATAGGCGGTGGAGAAATTCTCGATATTATGCCGCCAAAACACAAACGAAAGGGTGAGCATCTCAATAGACTGTACCCACTTCTCTCCCACGGTACACTGGTTGATCAAGCTGAATATCATATCAAGAAATCGCTCTTTCAGGGGATTACCCACAATCAACTGACAATTCTCATGGGCAAAGATAAAGAAACAGTGACTCGCACCATCCAATCTCTTTTAGAAGACAAACGGATAAACATCATGGGTAAGACTATACTCCATGCTGAAATACTCGCAGAGTATAAGAAAATGCTGTCCCAAACAGTCTCCGATTTCCATACAAAGAATCCATTAAAAATTGGTATCTCAAAGGAGGAATTGAGGACGCGGCTACCATCTGTCGATAATGCTGTATACCAAAAAGCCCTTGAGGAGTGTGCACATGAGGGCCTTCTTGAAGTAGATAAGGATAAGGTAAGATTGAGTCACAAAAACAAAGGAACTGAAACTGATGCCCTCGAGCGCAGTGTGACTACAGTCATTTTGAATTACGGGCTCACACCACCAGCATTAAAGGATGTTGCCCTGGAACTCAATATTAAGGAAACACACCTCAAGGACATACTTGAGAGGCTCGTCCATCATGGGACAGTTATCAAAATTAAAAGCGATATGTATGTTCACAGGGATGTATTGGAAACGTTTGAAAAAAAGGTGGTGTCCTATCTCACTGAAAACAAAGAAATGACCCCATCAGATTTTAAAACAAAACTTCCCCTGTCCCGAAAATATATGATTCCACTCCTCGAATATCTTGATGAAATAAAACTGACTATCCGAATTGGCGATAAAAGGATTCTAAGAACATCTCACATATCATCAAAGAATAAATAATCAACAATACAACGATTATCCTATTGGCTTCGGACCACCACCACACTATCTGCAATCCATCCTTCCCGTTTACCATAAAGGACTATCTTGTACCATTTCATGCCGCGACGATCTAATTTTTCGTCAAGTATTTGGGTTGTCTCTCCCCTAAATATCATTGCTATGCGAGGAGCATTGATATCAGGTCTTACCCGTACATTTGCCGCAACTTTGGCAACCACAATAATATCCCGTGTTGCTGGTTCCATTCTATCTATCTTTTCAGTGTCTATTTTCGGCGGTAGTTCCCGTGGTTGCGTTTCATCACCTTTTTTTTCTTCTTGTGTACTGCTTTCTTGAGGTGGTGGTGTTTCTTTTTGTTCACTCATTTTCGGCTGTACTGCCTCCACTCTCTGTGCTTGTTGTACCTCTTCCTTCTTTGAAATTACCTGACTGCCATAGTACATGTCTCTAAAGGCGAAAAAGTAGCCCAGCACGCCTGCAATGATTATACATACAACCGTTACAAGCACATATAGGGGTCGGACAAGCTTCTGGGCTTCCTCTGTTCCCAGTCCTGTTGGCACAGAATGTATAGGACGCTCAATGGGTACTTTGATCACTTCACTTTCTCGTTCAATCTGGGCAAAGCTTTTCAATGAGGGGCCTTGTTCTTTCGGTCTCTCCTCAGATACATAGGGAAGGGTTTCCCCCTTGCCGGACATGGCGTTGATCGCCTTTGAAACCTCTTTAAAGGTGATTTTATTCGCCCTATTTGTAAAACCCACTAATAATGCAAGATCTGAGAGGGCAATAATGGTTCTCGGAGAACCTCGTGCATACCTGTGTATTATATCCAATGCATCTTCAGCAAAGATTTCTCTCGCTTCATCGAGGCCTGCCTTCTTTAGTCTATACCGTACCAGTTCCTTTGTTTCTTCTGATCTGAGGGGTACAAAATAATAACGAACAGGAAGCCGCTGCCAGAATTCCGGCATGCCCTTTACAGTATTCCAGAGTGCTCTTTGGCCAGAGAGGATAAAGGTATGGAGATACTCGCTGTTGTGCATCAAGTTTATCAGTGTGCGCAGTTCCTGAAGCACGTCTTTTGCATCGCACAGCATCTGGCCTTCATCGACAACAATGATACTTTTGCCTCCCTTTTCTTTTACCTCAATGAGTGCTTCTTTTAATTGCATAAGGTTTTTTAATTTGTCGTCGTCAAAGGAACTGTGGGTAATAGACTTGGTTATATACGAGATCATCTGGGATGGTGTTATTGTGGGGTGGTCAATAAATGCATATTTAAAAGCATCACCGTACTCTTCCTTAAGTTCATCAATGAGCTTCAAAAGAATGGTTGTCTTTCCAAGACCCGCATCTTCCGATACAACAAGGACTCCACCTTTATTGGTATTAATGGCGTATTTTAACCTCTCCAGACATTCGAAATACTGTCCGGTTACACACATCATTGTACTGTCTGGTGCAAGGAGGAATGGGTGTTTCTTCAAACCCCAGTAGGAAACGTATTCTTCAATCATGGTTTGCATGTTTTACACGGATTATAGCCTATTTTTAAGGCATCGCTCCTGCTTCTAAATATAATACGGTTTTTTTCAGAAATCTTACTGACTGAAGGACATGAAGGTTTGTGGAATGTGCGAGTCCGTTTATTACCAATATATTCTGTCTCGGTATCTTTTTTATTCTCCTGCCATAGTCCCCGTTCTTCTTCTATAGCTTTCTGCTGCAAGGCAAGCAACATATCTTTATATTTGAGATTGGGCGGCTTGATGTTTGCCCGTGCATACCCGAGTTTTACAAGTTCTGCATTCACAAAAATATTCTTGACAAAAACATACGCAAGAATCCTCCCGTAACTGTCTTTTTTCTCCGCATCAAATTCAAGCCTCACCTTTTTGAGGAACACGAGTCTTTTGTTATACCGTGCAGCTTCCTGTGCATAAAACTCAGGCCCCTTACCCTTTGTATATAATTCCGGTGCATCAATACCCAAATATCTCACAACATCCCCATTTTCAAGCTGGATGGTATCACCATCAATAATCTTCTTGACTACATACTCCTTACCATACACATGGCAGGCACAACACAGACAAAAGAAAAGAAAAAAAATAAACGCCTTTCTCACAGAAAAAATTTTACAACATTTTTCAATTATGTTAAACAACTATCAGCATGAAAGGAGAAAGGTTGTTCACATTATACGGAGGTTACCATAATGACGAAATGGTGGATTGCTGCTCTGTGTTTCTGTCTTTCCGTTTTACCAATAAGTGTGTATGGACAACAAAACAACCTTACCATGGGGTATGGGTTCGGGGCATTTAATGATAATTCTGTCGGTAAACTGAGAAATTCAAATGGATATTATCACTTCGTCCAGCTTGCCTATGCATATGAAAAACAATTATGGTCTCCTCACATAACGTTCCTCCTTGAGCCATTTCTTGACTATGTCATTGACCCAACGAGTGGACTCGATGCAGGAGTTGGTGTCTCGTTTAAGCTGTATCCATTTAACGACACGATGAAGGGTCTTTTCTTTGTACTCGGCACCGGTGCTGCATACACGACCGTGGGGTTCAAAGAACAGGGGACTCATGCATTCTTCATACTCCAGGGTAGCCTTGGCTATCACTGGGAAAAGTTCTTTATAGAAAATCGCTTTCGCCATCTCTCCAATGGTGGCTTCTCCCATCCAAACTATTCTATTAATGCAAATATTGTAAGTATTGGTATGCGATTTTGATAGTGGGGCGGAAATACCGCCCCACCCTATTTAACTCTTTACTTCTTTACCGGTTCAAAAGCAAAGAAGACTCGTTCAACCATAATAGTACCTGCTTTTCCCTTCTCCACTGGATATGCAGGTACAGGAAATACTGCAAGCTGTACCTCATCACCCTGTTTTAATGTCCCCGCAGGACAATTGACAATTCTGCTCAATAATCTTCTCACAGGCTCAACACCTAAATCGATAACAGCGTGGATGAGGGGTGATTCGAATCCGAGGGGGACACCTCTTACTTCTTCTGAAAAGACAATCACCCTGCCTTTTGTTGGTAAATCAATGTATTCAAGGTTTTCTGAATAGCACTCGGGACAGATGACCCGTGGTGGATATGCTGTATACCCACAGTCCTTGCATTTCGTTGTGGTGAATCTTCCCTGCTTCAGATTTTCATAAAAGGGCCATATTCTGTTAAACTCTTTTGATTCTAAAGGCCACATATCCATTGTTACGGGATATAGATTTTCGAGTATAGGGATTCCTACAACAGCCATATATTCCTCCTTATTTTACTGGTTCTCGACCATAGATTAATACAGTATGTTCTGCATTTGCACCGCTCAAATTATGAGTTAGACCGATGTCCGCATTTTTTACCTGATGACGTGCTCTTCCCTGAAGCTGTTTCATAATTTCTATAGCCTGTCTGATGCCTGTGGCACCAAAAGGATGACCACATGCAAGAAGCCCGCCATCTGTATTTACGGGAACCTTACCACCAATCTCAATTTGCTTTGAACCACAGAATTCACCGCCTTCGCCTTTCTTACAAAAACCAAATTCTTCAACCTCAATTACTTCAGAAATCGAGAAGCAGTCGTGTGTCTGTGCAACTTTAATATCACCTGGTCCAACTTTTGCCCTTTTGTATGCAAGCTCTCCTGCTAATTTTGTATGTTTCCAGTCAGCAAGATGGGCACCCGGGAAGTTTGCCGAAACACTATTAAGACAAACTTGTGCTGTACCCCTTATATATACGAGGGGCCTGTCTGTAAACTTCTTTGCAATCTCATCTGTCGTAATAATACAGGCAGCTGCGCCATCTGTAATGGGGCAACAGTCATAGAGTGTGAGTGGTGGTACAACAACAGGCGCATTCATTGCCTCTTCAAGGGTCAGTGCTTTCTGCATCTGTGCTACTGGGTTTGTTGCTGCGTAGTTGTAGTTGGCTACTGATACTGCAGCAAGTTGTTCTTTTTTCGTGCCATAGTGCATCATATGCTCCTGCGCAGTGAGTGCAAAGAATGGGGGAGGAAGTCCCATACCATTTGCACCATCCCAGTCATGGTCAACAGATGCAAGCTCGCTGTAAAATACCTCCCATTTCTGCGGTGTGTAAAGTTTTTCACCACCTGCAACCATGACAATGTCAGCCATTCCGGCTTCCACTAAACCTTTAGCGAGAATTATACCTGTACTGCCACCAGCACACAAAACGTCAACTCTCGTACATATAGATTTTGGTTTAATTCCACATCTCTCAGCCACTACTGGTGCGGTATTTACCTGGAAAGAACATCTTCCTGCGTAGGACGTTGCTACAATCAACCCATCAATATCCTTTGGTTTCAACGTTGGGATATCATCGAGACATGCCTTGGCTGCTTCCTGAAAAAGATCAACCAGGTGAGCCTCTCTCACACCCCATTTGCACTGGCCGCCTGCCAGTATTACTGCCTTTCGTGCCATACAATCCTCCTTAACGTTTCATTCAACTTTCAGGTATCAGCCTTATCCTTACAGACATTAACCCTATATTGCTGAATACCGTAGGTTTTTTTATTTACCCTTAAAATTTGGTTTTCTCTTCTCTACAAACGCATTTATTCCTTCTCTGCCATCTTCTGAAGTAAAGGCAATAGTAAAAGAATCCATTTCCATTGTAAGACCTGACGCAAGATCCATATTGAGCCCATTATCAATACATTTTTTTATAAGAGAAAAGGCTGCCGTTGGTTTTGATGCAAGTTTTTTTGCCATAGCCTTTGCTTCATCCATTAACGTATCTTTTGGAACGACCTTGTTCACAAGACCTATCCTGTATGCTTCAGCTGCATTGATATTGTCACCAGTATAGAGCATCTCTTTTGCTTTTGTAACACCTATCAGTCTTGGCAGTCGTTGCGTGGCACCTGATCCAGGCATAATGCCAAGGTTTATTTCAGGTAGTCCTATCACAGCATCCTCTGAAGCGATTCTTAGGTCACAACAGAGCGCAACTTCACACCCACCACCAAGGGCAAGACCAAAGATTGCAGCAATCGTTGGTTTGCTCATGCTCGTGAGTTTATCAAAAGCCTTCCGGGGCCCTGTCCACAGAAAATCCAGGGTCTCAACAGCAGACTTACCCATCACATCCTTGACATCAAGACCAGCAGCAAATGCTTTATCTCCATTCCCTGTTATGATTATTGCACCCACTGTATCATCCTTTTCGAGTTCCTGGAGTGCATTGTAGAGTTCATGATAGAGCTGCACACTTAAAGCGTTTACAGGTGGTCTATTCAGTTTTATAATTCCGATTGGTGCTTCTTTCTCAATAAGCAAAGTCTCATAGGCCATAGAAGCCTCCTTGGGTATTCCTTATTTTGAATAATCGTACCAGCCCCTGCCTGATTTTCTTCCCAGAATGCCTGCCTTAACCAGATTTTTAAGCGTTAGTGGCGGATCCCATTTTAACTCCTTCGGCAGATTATCATAGAAGTACTGCTGTACATGGAGATTGATATCAAGCCCTGTTAGGTCCATGAGTTCGAAAGGACCCATAGGATAGTTCAAACCAAGTTTTGCAGCTTTATCAATATCCTCTTTGGATGCTATGCCCTGTTCGTAAAGCTTAATGGCTTCTATCAAGTGAGGCACCATGAGCCTGTTAACAAGAAATCCAGGAACATCTATTTTTACCTCTACGGGTTCTTTTCCAAATTTTTTGGTAAGTTCAATGGTTGTTGCCACTGTTTCATCACTTGTCTGCATACCCCTTATAACCTCAACCAACCTCATCAAGGGGACAGGGTTGAAGAAATGCATACCAACCACCTTGTCCGGTCTCTTTGTTGCGGTTGCAATCTCTGTGAGTGACATGGAAGAGGTATTTGATGAGAGAATAACATCTTTTCTGGTTAACTCATCAAGCTCTGCAAAGACCTTCTTTTTCACATCCATTACTTCCACAACAACCTCTATGACAAAATCCGCATCCTTTAAATCTTCCATCTTTGTGGTGCCTTTAATCCTTCCCATAATTGCGTTTTTATCATCAGCGCTCATCTTGCCCTTCTCAACGCTTTTGGAAAGGAATTTGTCAATATTTTTAAGACCACCCTGAACAAACCTGTCCTCAATATCTCTCATAATAACATTATACCCTGCCTGTGCAGCAACCTGTGCAATGCCGTTTCCCATTACACCTGCACCTAACACACCGATTGTCTTTATGTTCATACTCCCCTCCTAATTGTAATGATTTTTAAAAATTAAAAAATTCACATGCTCATATATCTAACTATTATTACATATTGGATGTCAACTATTTTATGAGGATTTTATCAAAGGAGAGGATTACAATCTTTCTGCGAGATGGGACACCCTTGTTCTGAGGTTGAGTAAATACGCCTCTTCAGGCTGTTTGGGTCCTGGATTAACATCATATTCCTCTGCCTTGATAATAGATACCACCTTATCCACTGACCTGCCATTGTTGTAAAGAAGTTCAGTTACATGATGTTTAAAATATTCAGCGTTTTGTATAGAAGCTGAAAAGAATTCCTTCACATCATCGCCTGTAAAAACAAAATGATGACCAGGGCAGAGAATCTTAACGTCAAGGGAAGCAAGCTCTTTAAGGAATCTCACGTATGTGCCATAATCAACCAAGAATTCCGTGACAATGTGACCCATCTGGTCCCGTATTCCACATGCTTCAGTGGAAAAGAGTATTTTTCGCTCTGGCAAGTAATAACTGAAAAGATCCCGTGTGTGACCGGGTGTTGCTATAACCTGGACAACCTCTTGGCCAACAGAGATAGTTTCGCCATCCTCCAGTATTCTATCCACCACAAAGGGTTCAAAAGTATCCACCATTATAAGATTATTGTCAATGCCAGGCATGTCTTTCACAAGTTTAATCATATTACGACTCAGCTTTTTCATCAATTCCTGCGCATTGGGTCGCTGTATGATTTCTGAAGCCCTTTGTGAAGCAGCCACAATCATGGTGGGAAAAATCCTCTTAAAGTATGACGTGGCTCCGCAATGGTCATAGTGTACATGGCTTAAAAAAAGCATACGGGGTATTTTGTCATGAAGGATATTACGGATGTCCCGTTCATAATGCCTTGCCATACAATAGAAACCAGCCTCAAAAAGGAGTGGTGGGTCTCCTGTTACAAGATAGGTGGGTGACCAGGGAAAACCTGTTACATATACCCCATCCTCTACTAAACCTGTTTTATTCCAGATCATAGTCTCTTTCCATTTGTGATGCTCATTAACCCAAACATATATGGATTATATCGCACAAGAACATGCTCTTCAATATATTTCAATTCAATTACTTTTTAAATCAACATGTTATAACATTTATAAAAATAGCTTGACATAGAAAATATGCTTTGATAATATAACCTTGTTAATAGTTTCACAATTCGTAAGGAAAGGAGAAAACAATTATGGATTTTAAGTTTTCTGATGAATTAGAATCAATGCGTAAAATGGCTTATGATTTCGCAGTAAAAAATATCAAACCCACAATGGAGGAAGATGAGAAAGAACACAAATTCCGTCCCGAGATATTGAAGAAGATGGGAGATCAGGGTATGTTTGCCTGTCTTGCACCGGAAAAGTATGGTGGATTAGAGCTTCCAGAGGGTCACATGGCAGCAACCCTTATGGCAATTGAAGTTGCCCGCATCAGTCCATCATGGGGACTTCCTTTTAACCTCCAGATGAATGGCCCCCAGAATGTTCTCCTCAAGTTTGGTACTGAAGAGCAGAAAGAACAGTATCTTCCCGGATTGATTGCCGGTACAAGCGGTGGCTGTTTTGCAATAACCGAACCCAACTCTGGGTCTGATGTAGCCAGTATGAAGACAACAGCAGTAGAGGTAGATGATGGCTATATATTGAATGGCACGAAAACGTGGATATCAGGAGTACCTTACTGTGACTGTGGGGTTGTTTATGCAATGACTGACAAGGCTGCAAAACATAAAGGCATGTCAGCCTTTATCGTTGATTTCAAAACTCCTGGCATCACACAAAGGGCAATCCATACAAAACTCGGCCTCTTCTGCGCACCTACCGGTGAGATTTTCTTCGAAGAGGTAAAGATTCCAAAAAGTGCCCTTATTGGTAAAAAAGGTCAGGGGTTTGCAATCTGTATGAGTATGCTCAATTTCACACGATTGAGTTCAGCTGCACGGGCTGTTGGGGTTGCTCAGAGCTGTATTGAAGAGGCATGCAAATATGCAAACGAAAGAGAACAGTTTGGACAGCCTATAGGCCAGTTCCAGATGATCCAGGAGCAGATAGGAAGGATGTCAGTGGAGCATGAAGCTGCAAAGCTACTCGTGTACAGGGCAGCATGGCAAAAGGACCAGGGAATCAACAACACCCTCGAAACATCCATGGCAAAATATTATGCTGCTGAATCAGCAAACTTCTGTGCATCTGAAGCAGTCAAGATATTCGGTTCCTATGGATTCTCATCAGAATACCCTGTGGAAAGATATTTGAGAGATGCCAAGTCATACCAGATTGTTGAAGGAACATCCAATATCCAGAAAATGATTATTGCCCAGTTTGCGTTAGGGTATAGAAAGGCATAAAAGTACATTTAAGGAGGGAACACATGGCAACAGAAGTTACTATTCCTATGGTTGGAAAGATTGTGGCAATCAATGTAAAAGTCGGTGACCAGGTGAATGAGGACGATCAGATAGCAACCCTGGAAGCAATGAAAATGGAAATGCCTGTGGTTGCACCAGTATCAGGTGTTATAAAAGAAATACGCGTTCAAGCAGGTCAGGAAGTGGAAGCAGATACTATTTTGGCAATTATTGAATAAAAAAATAAGTGGAGATGATATTATGTTAGTTGCAGGAATAGATATTGGTTCAATCACAACAGAAGCCCTACTCTTTGACAAAGATAAGGGTGTGGTAGGCTATACGATACTCCAGACCGGAGCAGATTCAAAAAAGACCGCAGAAATAGCCCTTGAAAAGGCTCTTGCCTTCCCTGGTAAAACAGAATCTGACATTGCATATATTGTTGCAACAGGTTGTGGCAGAAAGAGGGCAACCTTTGCAAAAGAGGCAATAACAGAAATTACCTGTATTGCTAAAGGGGTAAACCACCTTTTTCCTGAGGCACGGACCATCATAGATATTGGCGGTCAGGACACAAAGGTAATACGAGTTGATGAAAAGGGGCGGGTTACAGAATTTGAAATGAATGATAAGTGTGCTGCAGGTACAGGGAGATTCATCGAGGTTATGGCAAAAGCACTGAGCGTGGATCTTGACAAGATCGGGGAACTCTCACTAAACCACAAAAAAGAGCTTACCATCAGCAGTATCTGTACGGTCTTTGCCGAGTCTGAAGTCATCTCTCTCGTAAGTGAGGGTGAGGAACTCGAGGATATACTCTACGGTATACATAGGGCAATTGCTGACAGGACCATGGGGCTTATCAATAGACTTGGTGGTGTTCAGGAAGAGGTCATCATGGCGGGCGGTGTGGCAAAAAATATTGGTGTTGTGAGGGCACTCGAGAAAGTGTTGAACACACATCTAAAAATCTATATGGAGCCCCAGATTATCGGTGCACTGGGAGCTTCCATTCTGGCACTCGAAAAGGTGTAAATCTAAAATCAACTTAAAATCAAAAGAGCCAGTGAATCACACTGGCTCTTTTTTTTTAAGCCATTTTATACTGTCTTTGTCTTCTTCTTATTTTTTAATTGTATCAACAAAACTGGGATAATAAAGATAATAGACACAACATCTGTTATTAAGCTTGGTTCAATCAGCAGTATGGATGCAGAGAATAGAAGCATCCTCTCCCATATCTTCATAGAAGTGAGCCACCAACCAATTACAGAGCTTGATAGAAGTATTACCCCTATCAATGCTGTAAAGGTTACCCATATAATCTGTAAAACCTTGCCACTCATAAGGAGTGCTGGGTTAAAGACAAACATATAAGGTACAATAAATGCTGCAAGACCTATCCTGCATGCAGTCAGACCAGTCTTCATGGGATCGCTCTTTGCAATACCTGCACCTGCATATGCAGCAAGGGCAACTGGCGGTGTGATGGCAGATATAATAGCAAAATAGAATACAAATAGATGCGCTGAAAGGACATTTATACCAAGATTGGTCAGTGCAGGCACTGCAAGTATTGCACATATAATATATGCAGCTGTTGTGGGTAGCCCCATACCAAGTATGAGGGATGCAATCATGGTAAAGATAAGTGTTAGATAGAGGTTACCATGGGCCAGTTGTATAATAGCCCCTGAAAATTTTAAGCCAAGACCTGTTAGTGTGACCACGCCAACAACGATACCAGCTGCTGCACAGGCAGCAACAACACTTAAGGCACCTTTTGCACCTGCCTCCAATGCCTTACAAAGTCCTTTCAGGTTTAATCTTGTTGATTTTTTTATAGAACTCAATATCAAGGCAGCTATGATAGCCCAGAATGCAGAAAAAGACGGAGACCTTAATTCAACTGCAAGAAAATATACAAGAACAAGGGCAGATATGGCAAGGTAGCCTTGACTTTTAAGTGTCTGCCAAAATTTAGGGACCTCCTCCTCTGAAAGACCGCTTAGGTTTGCCCTTCTTGCCTCCATATGGACAGCAGTAAAGAGGCTTGTATAATAAAGAACACTCGGGATAATAGCAGCAACGCATATCTTAAGATAGCTTTCACCTGTCATTTCTGATATAACAAAGGCAGCAGCACCCATTACTGGAGGTACAAGCTGTCCACCACTTGATGCTACAGCCTCAACAGCAGCAGCAAAATGTGGTGCATATCCAGTTCTTTTCATAAGGGGTATTGTGTAAGTCCCAGTTCCTACAACATTTGCTACAGCACTTCCTGAGATAGTTCCAAAAAAACCACTTGATATAACAGCAACCTTTGCAGGTCCACCTCTATTTTTACCTGCTATGGAATTTGCAAAGTTTATAAAAAAATCACCTGTCTTTGTTGCCTCAAGAAATGCACCGAATATAACAAAAAGAATCACAAAGGTTGCTGAGACACCGATGGGGACGCCGTATATGCCCTCAAGGGTTGTATACATCTGCGTTGCTATTCTCTCTACGCTGTAACCTCTGTGGGCTATGGCATCGGGAAGATAAGGTCCAAAATATGCGTACAAGAGAAATATGCCCGAGACTATTACAAGGGCAAGACCAATAACCCTCCTTGTCATCTCAAGGACTAAAAGAATGGTTATTACACCAAAGATAATATCCCATTTAGTAGGAAGACCTGCCCTATCAATAATGGCATCCATGTTTATCATTATATAGAGAGCACATAGTATGCTCAGGATAGCAAGGCCTATATCAATAAAGTTTATTGTTTTACCTTTAAGGTAGGGGTATGTTAAAAAAGTTATGAGAAATCCAAAGCTTAGATGGATTACCCTCTGAGACCATGGATCAAGATTACCCATACACCCTGTATAAAGATGAAAAAGTGACATGCAGATAGCAAAAAATGCAGCGATTTTTCCGACTATATTTGTCATTTCATAGCCACCTCTTTTGAAAATTTAAAAAAATACCCCGCATTTTTATTGCGGGGTAATGAGATGATGGATAAGGTTCATAGGGTTAAAATTATAAAACTATTTTATAACCTTTATTTCTTTGTAATATTTTAGAGCACCTGGGTGTATTGGAATTGGACTGTTTTTTGCAGAAGCCTCAGCTGTTGTAAACTCTGCAATCTTGTGGGTATTAACCAGCATATTTCTGTTTTCAAATATAGCTTTTGTAACTTTATATACAAGGTCTTCAGGGGCATCCTTGTGACATACTACTGAGTTCCATACGGTAATAGATGGGATATCCTCTGTCTGGCCTTTATAGGTATTCTTTTTAAGTGTCCATTCACCATAAAATGGATAAGTCTTTGTGACCTTTTGTATCTCCTCTTTGGTGAAAGGTATAAAACGGAGTTCGTGGGTTGTGGCAAGGTCAATTATGGATGATGTAGGTGGTGCCACATCCCAAATACCTACCTCTATAATACCATCTTTAAGCTGCGTGGCATTCTCTGCAAAGGAGAGTCTGTATACCTTCATATCAGAATATTTTATACCCAGAAGTGGAAGAATAAGGCCTGTCTTATATTCAGTTCCACTGCCAGGTGCACCTACTGATACCTTTTTACCTTTCAAATCAGATAGTTTATAGATTGGATATTTTTTGAGCGTTACTATATGGAAGATATGGGGATACATCTGAATCACTGTTCGTAATGAATCTATCTTGCTGTCCTTAAATTTCCCTTCCCCAGTATACGCCTGATAAACAGTATCATTCATAGCAAGGCCAAACATTGCCTCTTTTTTCCCTACAAGTCTAACATTTTCTACTGATGCGCCTGTTACCTCTGCAGTGGCAAATACATTTGGTACCTTTTGATTTATAATCTCAGCTAACGTGCCTCCATATGGGTAATAGACACCGCCTGTGCCTCCTGTAGCAATAACAATTCTCTGTTTTTGTTGTGCACTGGCGAGCTGTGTTCCCAATAAAATGACTATAACAGGTATCAAGACAATAACAAGCTTTCTCATCTGTGTACCTCCTCTTTTTTATTGTATAGAAAAATAATAATATTATAATTTTTAAAAAGTCAAACAAATTTGAAAATATTTTCTTATTTAGACCGTATATTAGATTTTTATCTTAATCCAGAGATATTTAGATACAGTCATATACTGCAAGGCAATATTTATTGATTTATCCGAAACCTCTTTTAGCTTATTAACGCTATCACCATTCACAGTGACAGAGAAATCCCTGTCCTTTGAATTCCTAAGGATAATCCCCTTAAAGCTTCTTGGACTTATCTTTTCTGTAATCTGGTAATACTCTTTTACACCATATGACTGGGTTTTTATATCTTTAAGTATAAGGTTTTCGCCATTTACAACAAGTATCTCATCTACCGGTGCATCATATATAGAATTTATATGTGAAAAAATAATAACATCGCCATCTCTGATATTTTTGAGATAGATGATTTCTCCGTCACCACCTTTCATTACCAAACACCTTATAGGGATCAAAAAAAATATGATAAAGATGATTATAGAATAAATGAATATCCTATAATACAGTCTTTTGATTTTAGGTCTCTTTCTTATAAAAAGACTTGACCAGTTATTGTACATAATGATAAATAGATAAACAAAAAAATCAAATATTACAATGAAATAAATCATCATTATTGAAACCCTTTTTGGCAATCTATAATTAATAAACTAAGGAGTTTTTTTATGGGAAATGACAAAGAGATATCTGATAAGCTTATGAGCCTTGAAGAAGCAGTGAAAAAATTCATTAAGCATGGTAGTCAGATTGCCCTTGGCGGATTTACAATCTCCCGTAATCCCATGGCAATAGCTTATGAAATTGTGCGCCAGAAGATAAAAGACCTTCATATTGTCTGCCATTCCCATGGTCAGGCCCTCGATGTCCTTATTGGAGCAGGATGCGTAAAAAGGCTTGAAATAGCATACGGAGGCAATGGTCGGTATGCCCCCACCTGTATCAGATTCAAAAAGGCAATCCAGAAGGGTGAGATTGAGTTTGAAGACTATTCCAACTACCAGATGAGCCTCAGATTCCTTGCAGGGGCTCTCAGCATCCCTTTTATACCTACCAAGTCAGGTCTTGGTTCAGATCTTCTCAATTATGAAGGATTTTCTGAAACAATACGTAAAGAACCAAAGGTGGCGAACAGAAAATTTACAATTATGCAAAATCCATTCAATGACGGAGATGATAATGTGGTGCTTCTTCCTGCTCTTACGCCCGATGTTGCCCTCATTCATGCCCAGTATGTGGGTGAAGATGGAACAGTACGAATAAAGGGGCTCACCTTTGCTGATATTGAGCAGGCAAAATCAGCAGATACTGTTATTGTCACATGCGAGGAGATTGTACCCCGTTCATTCATACGTCTTGATCCGGACCAGAATTCTCTCCCCCCGTTCTTTGTGGATGCTATTGTGAAGGTACCATATGGTGCCCACCCTACTGCATGCTATGCTTTTTACGACTATGACCCAAAACATCTGAATCTTTATAAAAAGGTTGCAGACAATGATAATCTCTTTAAAGAGTATCTCGATGAATGGGTCTATGGGGTCTCATCGTACGAAGAGTACCTTCAAAAAATAGGGATTGATATGCTCATGAAAATAAAAGCAAACCCTGTTGTGGGCTATGCTCCTGGATTAGACAGGAAATAGGGAGGTTAATAATATGGCTCAATATACTGATAATGAAATGATGGCGATAAGTGCAGGACGTTTCATCAAAGATGGCGATATTGTTTTTGCCGGGACAGGTGTCTCCATGCTCGCAGCAACTGCTGCAAAAAGAATCTTTGCTCCCAAGGCAGTCATTTTCTTTGAGACAGGGGGAATCGATCCTTCCCTCGACGAAATACCAATGGCAGTCTCTGATTTACGAGTCATGAGTGGCACATGCCTCAACTCAGGCCTCATTGAATCCTTTTCGATTGTAGGACATAGACGGCTTCACACAATTGCCTTTCTTGGAGCTGCACAGATTGACAAATACGGGAACCTCAACACCACAGTCATCGGGGACTACCACAGACCGAAAACACGATTTTCAGGAAGTGGTGGTGCCTGCGATGTGGCATCCTTTGCATCTGGTGTGATCACCTTCATGCAGCATGAAAAGAGACGGTTTGTAGAAAAACTTGATTACCTGACAAGTGTTGGATGGTACAAAGGATATGATTCTCGGCAGAAGCTGGGATTGAGACGGGGTGGAGCGCTGGCGGTTGTCACAAATCTGGCAGTCATGAAGTTTGATGAATCAACAAAAGAGATGTATCTTGCCGAATATTATCCAGGCGTTTCTATACAGACGGTATGCGAAAATACAGGATTTGACATAGATACGTCACGGGCAGTGGAGGCAATCCCTCCTTCGAAAGAGGAGCTCAGGATTCTGAGGGAAGAGGTGGACCCCCAGAAGTTGATACTGTAAAAAATCACCAATAACCAAATTCCAGACAAACCACCCATGATTGGTGTTAGCTACCATTCCATTATGGCGTAAATCGTGTGAGCCTGATAAAATTCTTGTAGAGTATAAGCTCCTTATCTTCACGGGAAATAGGAAGAGATAATATTTTTGAGAGCTCGCTCTTCATAGAACTAAATGGCACATCGGAGCCGAATAATACCCTTTCAGGTCCTATTGTTTTTATAAACTGAAGAATTGTGTCTCTGGAGGCAAGGGCAGTGTCAAAGTATATAGATTCTTTGTATTTAAAGGTATGAAGAAAATCAAGGGGGTAACCTCCAAGACCTCCAAGATGGGGAATGATCAGTGTTAGACCTTCAAATATTTCCACGAATCTCTCTGTAAATTCAAGTTCCTCCTCAAAGATGATGGGCTTCCCTGTGTGCTTCAGTTTTGCAACAAGGTCAGGTAATGCTTTATCCTCCAGCACCTTGTAATTAGATGCTGAATCCTGCCACCCACGCATCCAGTGCCATTTTCCACCATAATATGCTTCTGGTATGGGATTGAACCCTTCTGTGTCGTAATCTTCCCTTATATAATGGTAGGGGATAAAGGCATTCACCCTTCTGGTCTCATCGAGAAGTCTTATATTAATATCATTATGTGCAATTGCTGTTGAAGGAAAAGGTATAAGAACGACATACGTAATGCCAGTCTCTTCCTTTTGCGAAAGAAGTTCATGAGTCGTTACATCAATACCCATGGAGAGTGATGGTCCCCAGTGAGAATGGCTATCAATAATAATATCAAAATCCATCATTGCACATGGATACCATAAATGGTATTTTGTTGTAAAGCTGTTCAAGGTTCAATGTTCTGTGTGAGTGTAAACCTTGAACTTTTGAAATAAAACAATGAATATTAAAACACCGTTTCTCACCGTTGATATTATTATCCGCTACAAGGGTGGTATAGTGCTCATTGAGCGAAAGAATCCTCCTCCTGGCTGGGCATTACCCGGTGGATTTGTGGATATTGGTGAATCCCTTGAGGATGCAGCAATACGGGAGGCAAAGGAAGAGACATCCCTCGATGTAACACTCATTGAACAGTTTCATGCCTATTCGAAACCTGAGAGGGACCCGAGATTTCATACAGTCACAGTGGTATTCATTGCTGATGGATATGGTGAATTGAAAGGCAAGGATGATGCTCAGAAGGCGAAAGTTTTTACTGAAAGCGCTTTACCCCACATGATTGCCTTTGACCACAGGATAATTATTGAGGATTATTATGCCTACTGCAGGTCAGGAAGTAAACCAAAGCCATGATGCCTGGAGGATACACGTGAAAGCAATGAAGATATTCATCGCATGCATTGCTGCTTGTAGTTTTTACATTATCCATCCTGTCTTCAGTTCTGATATGGACAGAGTAACCTCAAAAACCATATGGGAGCCACAGGAGAAAACGATTGATGCTATTAAGAAAGAGTGTGCATCACTGTCGTCTCTGCCATTTACCGAATGTTTTATGAATGCTATGGCACGGCAGGGCGCATCACCCGAGGCCATTCAATTCATGAGACGTACAGATAACATGGCATATGTTCGCGACCTTAGGACAACGGGAGGCGTCGATATTGCGTATGTATGCTACCCCATGAGGGCAAATGAAAACTACGGATATTTCCTTGTCAATGGTGTGCCCTCGCTTGTTGATGTTGACGATATAAAAAATATCCCTCTTGATGAATTGAGGAAAGAACCTGTCTATATATCACTGAAGAAAAAATATCCTGATATGTCTCTCTTTCCAGCTGACCGATACGGGACGAAAGAACCTGTCACAGAAACACAGTCAAATGGCAATCAATCTTTTCTTGTATTCTACCGCCTCACATCAGGCTGCCGTGCCTGTAAGGAGATTGGTGGTACGAGGATTGCCTTCGATTTTGATAAAAAAGGGAACTTTCTGGGAAGTAGGGTTTATGAAGTGACAGCAAAGGCAGACAGGGAAGTAAAGGTGATAAAGATTTTCCATGACACACAACATACAATAAATCTATCGGCAGGGGAAGAGTTCATTCTCTCCCTTGATTCAAATCCCACAACAGGGTATAGATGGGAGCTTCAAAACATGAGCGAAGAAGGTATAGTTGCACTTGTGGGAACAGAATTCAAAAGAGATGAAGGAAACCTCATAGGACAGGGAGGTAAAGAATACTGGACCTTCAGGGCAATCAAAGAAGGTATAACAATCATTACCATGGTCTATCGTCGTCCATGGGAAAAAGAAACGTCTCCTCTCTTGAAAACCACTATTATTATGACAGTCAGGTAGTATTACTGTAGCTCTTCCACTGCCTTCTTGATTCTCGACAGCCCTTTTTGAATAACATCCATTGAAGTTGCAAAAGAAAGACGTATATACCCTTCCTTGCCAAATTCAATACCAGGCACAACCGCAGTATGAAAATCCTCAAGGAGCACTTCAGTCCATACTGTAGAGGAGCCAATTACTCTGTCTTTATAACGTCTCCCCAATACACAATTGAAATTGGGGAATACATAGAAGGCGCCCTTTGGATTATAACAGGTAACCCCGGGAATACTTTTCAATCCTGCCACAAGGTAATCTCTTCTCCGTTGAAATTCCTTTACCATAACACCGATACTCTCCTGAGGCCCATTGAGGGCAGCCAGGGCTGCCATCTGCGCTATGGATGTAGGGTTTGACGTACTCTGACTCTGGATATTACCCATGGCTTTCACCACATCAGCAGGACCCGCGGCAAAGCCAATCCTCCAGCCGGTCATGGCATAGGTCTTAGAAACACCGTGACAGATGATTGTTCTTTCCTTGAATGCAGGATCCAGCGATGCAATGCTCAGATGCTGGTAGTTATCATATGTCAGCTTTTCATATATTTCATCAGAGATTATATAGAGATTGTGTTCAACAGCTAATTTTCCGATGGCCTCTAAGTTCTCTCTGTAAAATATAGAACCTACAGGGTTTGATGGATAATTCAAAATGATACCCTTAGTATTTTTATTTATATATTTTTTTAGCATGGTACCGGTAATCTGGTAATCCTCCTGTTCCTGTGTCTCAACAAACACAGGTTTTGCACCGGTGAGTTCTACCATAGGCGGATAGGATACCCAGAACGGAACCGGTATAAGAACCTCATCTCCTTCCTGAAAAATAGCTTCAAAAAGATTAAAGAGTGCATGTTTGCCGCCACAGGAGATGATGATTTCTTCCCGTGTATATGAAAGATTATTATCACGTTTGAACTTCTCAATGATTGCGTCCTTCAATGGATCGATACCGCTTGCTGGTGTATATCGTGTGAAATTATCATTGATTGCCTTGATGGCAGCCTCTTTTATGTGGTCTGGGGTATCGAAATCTGGTTCTCCGGCACCGAATCCTGCAATATCAAGACCCTGGGCTTTGAGGGCTTTTTCCTTAGCGGTGATAGCCAGTGTTGGTGATGGTTTTAATGCTCTTGCTCTCTGTGATAGCATGCTCTTACTCCTTTTCAATTATTGTTGTATTACCCGGTAGGCACCACATCATTTAGCCGTTCAGGTTATCGCTGTGCTTCTGAAGGATAGTTTGTACACTATCCCAGACACGTCTGTCAACGAGTATGTTAGCATGATTTACTGGAAGAACAATGTGGTTTTCTGGTGCTGTAAGTGGCGATCTGCAGGATTGTACAGACGTCATACCGTCTCCGTAACCACGTTTCAGTTCAGGAATAGTCCGTGTACCAAAAATCCTTTCAGAGAGTTCCACCATATTCAGTAGGTTGCGTGAACCGATACGGATGAGGTGGAAAAAGGATGTGGAATTACCACATATATCATAGTGGGGTATATCCCGTTCCCTCTCGAGTCCCCGGTGTCCATTGATTTCCCTGATAAATGGAGAATTGGTACATAGCTCTTTAATGGATGCTTCATACCCCTCAAGGGAAGACAATATCCACCGAAGAATGGAAAAATATTTCACAAAAAAATCCGCAAGCCTGCTTCCATAGTGTGGTGTTGAGAGACAGATCAATGCCGTGGGCTTAATAGTATAATTCTGTATGGCTCTGCGGGCAACAAGACCACCCCGTGAATGGGCGATAAAAATTATACGTTTGCTTTCAATTGATTGAACAAGACTATACAGCTCATGCGCGCCTTCATCAATGGTGCTGTGTTGACGTTGTGTCCATGTAGCAATGTTATACTGCCCCTTAAGGCGTTCAGCAAAGGGTACAATTTCAGGCTCTTCCTTTAATAATGTTTTGAAAGTAACGAACAGAATCTGTTCCTCCAAAGGTGCAATCCATCCCTGTTCTGTTGCCCCAAGACCATGAATGAGGACAACCCACGGATGCACATCAGACACACGGTATATCATTGCAGAAACTCCGCCACAACCTTGAGTATATGCTGTGTCTTCTCTGTAATTTTGTAACGGTCGTCAATTCTGAAACCAACAACCCAGATAATGTCATTCTCTGAAAGAAGAAGGGGAATATGCCGTCGTTTCTCCTGAGGAATCTTTCGGGAAATAAAAAAATCTTTCACCTTCACAGCACCTGGCATACCAAGGGGGACGAAACGGTCCCCGTAACGGAATGTTCTCATGTATAAATTTCCAATCTTATCTTTATCAAAATAGGCACAATAATGATCGGGTAAGAATTCTGTCGGTCGTGTCACCTCCTCCATAACATGAAGCGTAAGATTGAATGGTGTGATCGTATTGATTCCCTCACGTATAGGAACAATATCTTCTATCACAGGCTCCTCCAGCCTGTGTGTAAATCTCACTCTATTATAGGATTTCTTCACTCGGATACCATGGGGAAGGGTAATCGAAAGATTCGGTTTTCTTCCTCTCAGTATTTTCTCGATAAGGCGAATATGTTGCCGTACAGGAATGTATCCTTTTTTCATGGTCATGAGAATATTCGAGAGAACCCGAAACCGTGTTTCTCCATCAAGGCCGTTGAGTTCGTCAGCAGCTAAGACAATGCCATCTTCCATCTTCAGTCGTGTGGTCTCTAAAAAATCTGCTACTTGGGTATTGAGGAACTCATTTATTATTGAGAGGTCATCAAGCAAATCAATAATTTTCTCTCTGAATCGAGGGTTGACCTTCTCCATATGGGGAAGTATCTCCTGCCGGATAAAATTTCTCTCATACATAGTTTTCCTATTTGATGAATCTTCAACAAACCGAATGGCATATCTATGTGCATATGCTGCGATTTCAGACCTGTAACTGGTCAGTAAGGGCCGTATAATTGTATCCCTTTTGAGAGGAATAGATTGAAGCCCTCGTATGCCTGTACCCTTTACCATTCTGAGAATAAAGGTTTCTACCTGATCATCAGCAGTGTGAGCGATGGCAATCTTATTGTAGCTGTGTTTTTCTGCGATTTCCTGAAAAAAACTATATCGCATATCTCTTGCCGCATGCTGCAATGACATGCCGTGAGTCTTTGCATATCCTTTCACATCAATCTTTTTTACATGGTAGGGGAGACCGTAGCTACGGGCAAGTTCAGCAACAAAAGCCTCATCCCGTTCAGACTCCTCTCCTCTCAGCAGGTGATTGATATGTGCTACACCAATGGTACAGGCAAGACGTTTGTGCACTGATACAAGGATGTGGAGCAGAACAGTGGAGTCAATACCCCCTGAGACTCCTACAAGAACATTGTCTCCTTTGCTAATCAGCTTTTCTTTAATGATGAGGGCTCTGACTTTCTCAGCAAGATTCATTGTAAAAGCCGTTCGGTATCAACCCTCCGGCTTTGAAGCAGGACATTCAGACACCCTACCCACAGGAAGAACAGTTCGATGAACCACAGCTTGCACACCCTGAACCAGAACCGCTTGATGACGCTTTAAACTTATACCCTACTGAGAAACCAAAGCTCGACATTTTTCTCTTTGGTTTTTTTGCTCCACACGAAGGACATGTGGGTTTTTCATCTCGAAACACTATAACCTCAAATTCATTGCCACACTTTTCACAGACATATTCATAAATAGGCATCGCTTCAATCCTCCTTATTTTTCTTTTTTTCTTCGTATCTCTTGAGAAAGATCTCTGATAAGTTCCTTCAGAGATTCACCGTACACCTGTACTTCCCCATCTATCTTCAGACCATGTGCTTTATATGCAAACTCAATGGCTTTGGTGAATTTGCTTTTATAATAGAAATAGAACGCTGTTGTATAGAAGTAGTAAAATGTTGCGAATAGATCATTGGGATCAAGACGAAGAGCTTTCTGAAATAATTTCCGTGCAATCCCATAATGTTCACTTTCAAGATAACTTTTTGCTGTTCTATATATCAATGCCTTGGTTCCGTTCGTATACAGTTCATTAAGAAGTTCATGGAATCCCTTCCTTCCGTATATGGCGATTAAGGATCTCTGATGTTCGAAAATAAATCGGGGTAAAAGATAATTGGTATGATAAAGCTTTATAAGGTCTTTCAACTGTTCGGCAAGCTCGCGGATAAGAATGGTAATCTCTTTAAACCCCTCACGCAACCGTTTTTCAGCCTTTTTTATGAGAATTTCAATCTCCTGAACAATCTTCTTTTCTTTTAAAGTAAGTTCAGCAGAAGAGACATCATGCTTTGGCCTGTAATATTCAAGCTGGTACAGATTCTCTCTCAGTTTCATTGCCTCGTGAAAAATATATCCCACAGTAATATCGTACAATTTCTCCCTGTATGATGCCTGATCAGAATTTCTGAATAGTTCATGGCACATCTCTTTTAATCGAAAGAGGCAACTCTTCCCGCGGTCGTCCACAAAATCCTCTATGGAGGCAAAGCATAAGGTACCCTGCATGAAGAGAGTACGACACTCCATACACTTTGTAACAACGCAGATAGATTCTTTAATGAGGTCTATCTGTTTCTTGTCTATGTTTGTCCTCTTCGGGTGCACCCGTTTCTCCTTTAATGAGCATCCGTAATTCTTCTCCTTCAATTACTTCTTTTTCCAGAAGCGTCTGTGCCACCTTTTGCAGAAGTTCTTTCTTATCATTCAGAATCGCTTTAACCCTCTGGTATGACTCTTCAATAATCTTTCTTACTTCATTGTCAATTTCTTTTGCTGTCTCCTCGCTGTAATCCTTGGTACCGAAAGAGGGATTTATATCCAAAAACATGGGTCTCCGCTCCTTTTCAAAGGTTACATAGCCAAGTTTTTCACTCATCCCATATTCTTTGACCATAGACTTTGCAATATCCGTGGCTCTCGCAAGGTCATTCTGAGCACCGGTTGAAATTTCACCAAAGATAATTTCTTCAGCCACTCTTCCACCGAGAAGGACACCCAGCCTATCAAGTAATTCCTTTCGTGTCATGAGATACCTATCCTCAGTGGGTAGCTGTAAAGTATACCCCAGTGCTGATATGCCCCGGGGAATGATGGATATTTTATGCACCTGATCTGCAGTTTCAAGAAATTCTGCCATCAGTGCATGGCCTGTTTCATGGTAGGCAACTATCTCCTTTTCCTTTTTGCTCATAACCCTCTGTTTCTTTTCCAGACCTGCGACTACCCTGTCGATGGCTTCTTCGAACTCCTCCATGGTCACAGAGGTTTTACCTTTTCTCGCTGCAAGGAGGGCAGCCTCATTGATCAAATTCGCCAGGTCTGCACCAACAAATCCAGGGGTACGGGCAGCAAGGACCTTCACATCAACATTCTTTGCTACCTTAACATTCTTCATATGAACCTGAAGGATTGCTTCCCTTCCTTTAATATCAGGTCTATCAACAAGAATATGGCGGTCAAACCTTCCTGCCCTGAGCAACGCAGGGTCGAGAATCTCGGGCCGGTTTGTTGCTGCCATTATAACAACGCCCGCCTTTGTATCAAACCCATCCATTTCTGAGAGCAGCTGGTTGAGCGTCTGCTCCCGTTCATCATGTGATGAGAGGGGGTTTATACCTCGTGCCTTACCAAGAGCATCGAGTTCATCTATAAAGATAATGCAGGGTGCTTTCTCCTGGGCCTGGGCAAAAAGGTCCCGTACCCTCGAAGCACCGACACCCACAAACATTTCTACAAAATCAGCGCCACTCATACTAAAAAATGGCACTTTTGCTTCACCGGCAACTGCTTTCGCAAGGAGGGTTTTGCCTGTTCCGGGAGGCCCAACAAGAAGAATACCGCGAGGTATCCGTCCTCCAATATTGAGAAATTTTTCAGGTGTCTTCAAATAATCGATAATCTCCTTTAATTCCTCTTTTGCTTCGTCCACACCAGCAACATCATCAAAGGTAATCTTTATCTCATTTTCACCATATATCTTCCCCTTACTCTTTCCGAAGTTAAGAACGCTTGAGGGGGCACCACCCATTCTTCTCATGAGGATATTCCATATGAGTATAATGATTGCAAAGGGGAGGACCCACGATACAATGGCTTTAATAATCTTATTTTCATAATATCCTGAAAACTTGATGTTGTATTTCTGTAATTCCTTCACAAGGTCAGGATCTTCCACACGGCTTGAAATAAATTTGACTTTTTTCCCACCCTCAATGGTCAACATACCCTGGATCGTTTCTGTATCAATGACCAAATCGCTGATTTTCCCTGTAGGAATAAGCTCCTTGAATTCACTGTAGGGCACATTTTTTATCTCGCTCTTAAAAAGATAGCTATTGATGGCTATCATAGCTATAAATGCAATGATAAAGTACAGAAATGTAAAGCTTTTTGTCTTCTTATCCTTTACCTTTGCTTTTTCTTTTAGTTCGAGAAAAATATCCTTCTCTCGCTTTGTCTTTCCTCTTTTTCGTGGCATGAAAACAGTTTAACAAAAAACTGTGGAATTTGAAATATGAAATTATTTTTTCTTGACTTCAACCTATCAGATATATTAATGTAAATGGCTTTTAAGGAAGGGATATGAAAACATATTTTCCAAAGGAAACTGAAATTAAGAAACACTGGTATCTCATCAATGCAGAGGGTGCAACCCTTGGCAGACTTGCATCGAAAATTGCTTCTATTCTGAGGGGAAAAAATAAACCATCATTCACACCTCACGCAGATGTAGGTGATTTTGTAGTTGTGGTGAATGCTGAAAAAGTCAAGCTCACAGGCCGGAAGCTTGCCCACAAAACATATAAACACCACAGCGGATATCCCGGTGGGTTACGGGTAATCGATGCACAAACAATGCTCGAGAAAAAACCTGAAGAACTCATCATCCACGCAGTAAAGGGCATGCTTCCCAAGACGACCTTAGGAAGACACATCCTAAAAAAATTGAAAGTCTATCGGGGACCGGTACATCCTCACAAAGCACAAACTCCTAAGGAATTATTATTGCAGGAGGTAAAAGGTGCCTGAAAAAAGGTATTACGCAACAGGCAAAAGAAAGACTGCTGTAGCACGTGTATGGCTGAAACAGGGTACGGGTAATTTTCTTATTAACGGGAGAACCATTGAAGATTACTTCCCTCTTGAAGAATTGAAACTCATGGTCAATAAACCGTTCATGATTACCGGTAACATTGGTAAATTTGACGTGGTGGCAAATATCTATGGTGGAGGCATACCTGCCCAAGCCTGGGCTTTAGGACACGGCATTGCCAAGGCACTCCTTGAGTATAATTCAAATTTTAGGACTATTCTGAAAAAACAGGGGCTCATTACGAGAGACCCACGCTCAAAAGAGCGGAAGAAATACGGTAAGAGAGCAGCACGAGCAAGTTATCAATTCTCAAAGAGATAATTTCCCATGTGGAAAGTCGGTATCATAGGGGCAACAGGCTACACAGGCCTGACCCTTATGTCCCTTCTTTTAACCCATCCAAAAACCAAGATTACTCTTATCACCTCAAATACATACAAAGGCAAAAAGATATCCCATGTATTTCCATCACTGAAGGGTCTTTATGACGAGACATTACTCTCCACTGATGGGGATTACCGAGGAAGGTGTGATGTCTTCTTTTTATGCCTTCCCCATGGCAGCTCAATGGAGATGGCAAAGGCGCTATTTGACAAAAAGACTGTTATTATTGACCTCAGTGCTGATTTTCGTTTTGAAGATATCCATATCTATGAAAAGGCATATACCCGACACAGTGCGAAAAAGCTTATACCCCACGCAGTCTATGGCCTGCCTGAGATATACAGAGAAAAAATAAAGGGTGCTCGATTAATAGCAAACCCAGGGTGCTATCCTACCTCTGTCCTTCTTGCCGTATTTCCACTATTGAAGGAAGGCCTGTTACAGGGTGAGCTATTTATCGATTCGAAATCCGGTGTCAGTGGTGCTGGAAGAGAATTGAAATTGGGAAGTATGTTCTGTGAGGTATCCGAGGGATTCAGGGCATATAATGTGGGCACACACAGGCATGAACCAGAAATCAAAAAAGAGGTGGACAAATTAGCAAACATGAACGTCCTGTTCGTACCCCACCTGCTTCCCATGAACCGGGGAATCCTCACAACTGTTTACGCCACACTCACCCGCACTGTGAAATCAGCTGATGTGATTTCACTTTACAGGAGTGTCTATAAAGGCGAGCCATTCATCCGTGTTATGGAAGAAGGCATGTATCCTGATACCCGTTTTACCAGATTTTCAAATTACTGTGATATAGGGATAAAGGTTTTCCCCAATGGCCTTATTGTAATCATCTCAGCCATTGATAACCTAATTAAAGGAGCCTCTGGCCAGGCAATCCAAAATATGAATATTGCTCTTGGTATTGACGAAACCACAGGGCTCACCACCATCCCCCAGTTTCCATAACATACTCTGTTACGGCTCGCCTGTATCGAGGAGGTGTCCCTCTTCTGCGGTGATTATGAGCTTGATACGTTTACCGGGTTCCAGAACAGCGTCTTCCTGAATCCCGTTCATGACAGAAATCTTTTTGATTGTTTTTGGATTATCATATAAGGATGCAAGAAGTTCTTTGAGGGTTTGTCTCTTGTTCACCTCGTAGATTTTCAATCTGCTTGGGGATACCCTTGCCATCTCCTGTGCATTAAGCTGACGTGCTTTTTTAATAATTTCTCGCCATACCAATTCTCCCCGCGATTGCGCCTTCTCAATGAAACTTACAGCAAGCGTATGGGGAAACATATTGATGAATGCAACCTTCAAATCTGAACCATTCAATTTATAAATACAGAGGGTTGTGTTCTGAGACCCTTCATAGAGACCCAGATATACCTTTTGCTGTAAAGATTTCTTTTTTTCAAAATCCTTCATTGCTTCCTGGTATGTTACTCTGCCCTTTAATGGCGTTACCCCGATAACATAATTCTGGTACCTGTCAAAGAGTATCAGTTCATCTATTGTTTCACCCCGCTCAATAATAAGTCCTCTCCGTAAAGGAACAGCAATGCCTACTGTGCCATTCTTAAGTTCATTCTTATCCTTTATCCATCCTTTTTCCTTCTCCAGAGGCATACCATCAATCATACGGAGATATTCCTCCTCATCCACTTTCAATATTGACCGGCTATGAAAGGGCGTTTTCTGTTGAATCACGTTCTGCACATTTTTTATTCTGTTTTCAATTAAGGGGTGGCTTGCAAAGATACCGAGCAGAAACCCTATTCTTCCTTCTTCCATTCTTTTTATCACGTACAAAAAATCACGAATCTGGTAGGGATCGTACTGTGCTTTGAACATATATTCTACTGCCAGCTCATCAGCCTGGTTTTCATATGTCCGTGAATACCCTGCCATGATTGCACTGAGCATCATATCTGAAACCTGTGTCCAGAATTGGGAACCTGTACCCATGGCAATGATATTGAGCAAAATGTTTGTACCGATATCTGCCTGAAGAGCCTTCATGCTATGTCTGTGGGAAACATGGCCTATTTCATGCCCCAGAACACCTGCAAGCTGTGCCTCATTGTTCAAATAGCAGAGAAGTCCTCGTGTTACATAGATATAACCACCTGGAAGGGCAAAGGCATTCACCTCGTCCATATCCAATACAGCAAAGTGGAAATCAAGGTTGCTCCGGTGAGAAACGTGAGCAACCTTTTTACCAATTCTCTGAACATAATGGGTAATACTCACATCATCATAGACACCATATCGCTCTTTCACATCCCTATCGAGTCCTTTTCCAAGGGCGACCTCATCCTTTTCAGAAAACAGCATTAACTCACGGGTCTTTGTCACAGGATTTTCAGCGCAGCAACAGAGAAAACATATCACACAGATAATCGTGGCAATCTTTATGAGGAAGTTCATACCGCTTCTGCGCAATAGTTATAGAGGTTTCAATACATACTCAATGTCTGTTGTGCACTGCGATGGATGATACATGTGGTCTCCATGTCTATGGATGCCATCTTCATACTCTCTGTATATGAACCATTATAAAGTCAATTATATGCCATGTCAATAAATGTGCCTAAATCAGCGGAAGCATCCCTAACTCCGTGATTGAAAATAATTAAGGCTCACCCTATACTATTTTCAACCAATAAAAACATAAGAGGTGAGCCTATGAAGGAGATAAGGATATCCTTCACAATACGTATACCATT
>Ga0272448_1000637_pt1 | contig 52484 bp, 46 predicted proteins | sample YNPCB0191_FD_202220 | JGI IMG/M metagenome (GOLD analysis project Ga0272448, IMG submission 202220) | Hot spring sediment microbial communities from Yellowstone National Park, WY, United States - YNP-CB-019-1 | ecosystem: Environmental > Aquatic > Thermal springs > Hot (42-90C) > Sediment... | reverse complement strand
GTGAAGGATATCCTTATCTCCTTCATAGGCTCACCTCTTATGTTTTTATTGGTTGAAAATAGTATAGGGTGAGCCTTAATTATTTTCAATCACGGAGTTAGGGATGCTTCCTAAAACTGCTTGTTCTTACGAGATGGACTATATTACAATACAGAAAATGATAAGGACACTCTTTAACAAGCTTGGTCTTTTTCTGTCATTATGTCTGACATGTACAGGACTTGCAGGTACTGTTTATGTCATTATGATGGGGGTTGTGCCATCACACAATCCCATGGGACACTCGAAAGAATACGAACAGGGGTGGAATTTATTCTTCTCCATTTTTCTTGGAGTTCCAAGTCTCTTTGCTTTTTTTTGCGGACTCATCTTGTTGTTCCTCTTTGTTAAAAGCTCCAGGAAAAGGCAATACAATAGTCAGGGCAAAAAGATTAGTGCAAAGCAGGAGTTCTCAGGAGGAGAAGAAGATGTAACTGATACAAAGACTTTATGAAGTTCTCGAGTCTCAAAAAGCACGCAGCATGTTTACAGGGGATAGAGGGATTTCTGATTGGCTTGTTGGTATTATGATGAAGCAAAAAACGATAACGAAATAAGGTACAGAGACATGAAAGAGGTGGGGATTGCCTTAAGCCTTACCCTCTTTGCAGGCATGGCAACAGGGATTGGAAGCGTCATTGCCTTTACAGCAAAGAGGACAAACTACCGTTTCCTTTCAATAGCCACAGGCTTTTCTGCTGGTGTTATGCTCTACGTCTCGTTTGTGGAGATTCTGATTAAGGGGACCAGGACACTTGTAGAGTGTTTTGGTGATTACTGGGTGCACTGGATAAATGCTGCATCATTTTTTGGCGGGATAATCCTCATCGGTATTGTGGATAATGCCATTCCTGCAAAAGAGAATCCCCATGAGATTCATTCAGAACAAGAAACAGCAACCCTCCGCAAAACTTCAGATAGTGTCCGTGCAAACAACAAAAAACTCATGCGTATGGGACTCTTTACTGCATTAGCCATTACCATTCATAATTTCCCTGAAGGTCTGGCAACCTTTCTGGCTGCACTACAAGACCCCTCCCTTGGCCTTGCCATTGCAGTGGCAGTTGCACTCCACAACATTCCTGAAGGCATAAGCGTTTCTGTTCCTATTTTCTATGCTACAGGGAATCGCACAAAAGCCTTCATGTATTCAGTCCTGAGTGGGCTCGCAGAACCTGTAGGTGCCATTGTTGCCTATTGTATTCTCTGGTTTTTTATAGGTGGGGAGCATGGTATCATTCCACAGGAGGTTATGGGTATTCTCTTTGGAGGAGTTGCAGGCATCATGGTGTATATAAGCCTTGATGAACTCCTTCCAACAAGCAGGGCTTATGGGAAGGGACATGACAGCCTTCTCGGACTCATAGGGGGCATGGGTGTCATGGCGTTGAGCCTACTCCTTATGAAATAAAGTACCGTATACCATAGTATGAAAAGGAGGCGTCTATGGCGAAAGATCCAGGTATAGGTTATAGAGTGATTGCAACAATTACAGGGGTGAAGGGTACATGTAATGCAGGGCATTATACCGGAGAGACGTTTGAAATTAGCTGCCATAATCCAAATGGATTGTGCGGATTCTTTTATCATGATGTATTTCCATCCCTTTCAACCTTTCAGTTTGGAGGCACCATGCCATGGTGGGAGGGAGATACAATTGACGTTCAGTGCCCTGACACCTACAACCTTGTGACCATGAAACTTAAAAGAATAAAAAGGGATTAGTCGTTATTCAATGACATAACACTATTTGAACCAGACCTTATATCGATTCGGTATCCGTGCTTCGAGAATGGCTGCACCGCCAAAACCGACCTCGTGAGCAAGATATATTGAATCGTTCCTAATTTTTAAGACCGGATTACCGATGGTGCCAACACGAAAGTCTATTCTCTGAAAGGTGCGGGAAAGTCCTTCAACCTTAAACGCACCTCCAGTATGGTAGAGGTCATCCACATCCTCTCTCCTTACAAGTGGCGGTTCTTTTCCCTGAGGATCTGCAAAGATTATACTGCGCTGAATAAGAAAGCCCTTTTCAGCAACATACGTTTCAGTAACAAAAAGATGAAACAGGGAGTTTTTCCATTGGAGGGTAATGGTTTCGCCGTCGGTGAGAATTTCAGATACAATCACCCTCCCGGTAAGTTTGTCTTTTAATTCAATCCATGTTTTACCCGGAACTGTGGTAAAAAAGGATAACCACAACCCTACCAGGAGGATGATGACAATCGTGAGGGTCCACAGAAGAACCCTTCTTTGCATTTACTTTACGACACCCTGTTCTTTGAAATACTTAAGTGCACCGGGATGCATATATTTAATTGCATCTGGTGCCATCTGTTTCACAGCCAGAGTGGGTGTTAATTTTGTTGCATCCTTCCACACTGCAGAAAGCTCTGGCTTGCTGGCAAAAATTGTTTTTACAATCTGATACATCTGTTCTGAAGGAAAAGTATTCATAGCAGTGAGTACTGCGGTAATTGCAAGAGTCTCTACATCCTTGTCAAGTCCGGGATAGCTGCCCTTTTCAAATTTTGTCTTATGGAAGACACCGGGATTTGCCTTCATGATTTTATCAGCTATTTCACCAGTGATAGGTATGAGCACCATCTTGAGACCAGGTGTGGACGCAAGGTCAATAACCGAGGAGGTTGGTACTGCGCCACTCCAGAAGTATGCGTCAATCTTTCCATCCTTCATTGCAGCGACCGACTCAGTGGCTGAAAGCTTTTCACGTTTGAAATCTTTGTTCCAGTCAATACCCAGCGCCTTGAGCACGTACCCTGCCTGTTCCTCTGTACCGCTATTGGGAGCACCGGTGGAAACCCGTTTTCCCTTTAAATCTAAAAGTGATTTAATGCCAGTGCCTTCCTTTGTCACCACATGAAAGGGCTGCTCGTAAAATCCCATAACCACACGGACAGGCTGTTTTCCTTTTATGGCGTCAATCTTTCCCTCATTTGCCCATACTACGTGGTAATCGTATGCCCAGGCCATTCCTACCCGTTTTGCAGTAAGGAGCTTGAGATTATCTATGGCAGCTGTCGTTGCCTCTGCAGTAGCTTCAGTATTGGGTACCTTTTTTGTGATGACACCACCGATTGCACCTCCCAGAGGATACCACACCCCTCCTGTGCCACCTGTTGCTATACTGAAAGAGAGTTTCTGCTGTGCAGACACGGATGTGACGAGACAAAAAAGCGATAGAATCATAATACAGAGAGATAGTATTTTCCATGGATGTTTCATGTCATACCTCCTTTTAGGTTAGAGTATAGTGTGTGTTTTTACTTATACTGTTTTTATACACCACTATGTTTCGAATTACAATGAATCCACCAATAATAAACGGGAGAATGCCGAGCAGTGAAAAGCCAATGGGAACAAATGCCATAATAATAGCTGCTGTGATAAGCAAAGGCCTCTCGATCAGAGAAAATGTGCCTCTCAAGAAACCAACAATTCCCAAGGAGAGGTACAATAATGCAATAGAACTACTTATGAGGGCATGTACAAGCCCCCAAAAACTTGCCTCAAGGATGAGAAGGTTTGCACCAACTGTAGTTGCTGAAAAAAGAAACGGAACAAGGAATGCGGGCAAGGAGTATTTCCATGATTGCATCATAGCTCCAAAAGGGTTACCTCCTGTTACTGCAGCAGCTGCTGATGGAGAAAGCCCGACTGGAGGAGAGACTTCAGATAGAACTGCAAAGTAAAATGCCAGGAGGTGTGCCACATGCATGGGAACTCCAACTTTCACCAGTGCTGGTGCAACCATGACAACCGTCATAATGTAGGTAGCGGTGATAGGAAGACTGAGACCAATGAGAATGGATGCAAGAAGAGCAAGAAAGAGCGCGGGAATATGATGTCCCCCGCTTATTGACATGATAAGACTCGATACCTTGAGGCCAAGACCTGTCAAGGAAAAAACGCCAACAATCATACCCGCTGCTGCAAGAAGGACTGCCACTGGAATCATATTCTGAGCCCCTTCGATTGTTGCCTCTATAATACGGCGTGGTGTGAGCCACTCATTTTTGTTTCTACTTATGAAACTGGTTGCCACTGTTGTTGCGATTGCCCAAATGGCTGACGATTGGGGAGAACGTCCTAATCCAAGAAGAACAATAAGAACAATAAGTGAGATTAGATGGTGCCCGTGGGTTTTCATGACTTGCCACGCATTCTTACCTGATGGATCAGGTGGTGTAAATTTGTATTTCCGTGCTTCAAGCTCAACCATGAAGAACGTGCCAATATAGTAGAGAATAGTGGGGATTGTGACCATAATAACCACATCCCAGAATGATACGTTGAGGAATTGCATAATAAGGAACGCTGCAGCGCCCATGAGAGGGGGTGAGATGACTGCACCTATACCTCCCGCAGCAATCAATCCTGCTGCCATATTGGGAGTATAGCCTGCCTTTTTTAGTACGGGCCACATAACAGGCGCGACAGACATGGTGGTTGCCACGCCACTGCCCTGAGGACCCCCTAAGAGCGCTGTGGTGATAACAGCACCACGACCCGCACTGGATGATTTATTTCCCATGATAGCAAGGGAGAGTTCAAGCCAGAAAGTTCCTGCACCCGCAGCATCCATAAATGTCCCATAGACAACAAAGAGGGTCACAAAAGAGACGCTTACGGAAAGAGGTACTCCAAAGATACCCTCAAGGGTCATATACATATGCCCCACAATGCGGTCCAGTTCATATCCTTTATGAGAGAGAGGACCAGGGATATATTGTCCTAACCAGCAGTAAAAGAGAAATGCCACAAGCACAATGGTAAAAGCAGTACCAACCACACGCCGGGAAATTTCAACAAGGAGAATGATTGCTGCAAGTCCCATTGCAAAATCAAGGGGTTCTGGCAGGGTTGAGCGACGAATGAATCCATCCATATCAACAAGGGCATAGACAATAGCAGCCACACCGATGGCAGCAAGGAGTATATCTACTGGCACACTCCACCGCCATGCCTTTTTGAACAAAGGAAATACCGGGAATGCGAGGGCAAAGATAAAGCCCATGTGTATCATACGAAAGACATATGTTTCAATGGGTTTTACAGCGCCGTAGAGAGACCACACTACAAAAGCAATATACAATATCCCAAGTATCCAGGCGGCCCTTCCGTGTACTTCTTTCATTGTAGCTCCATTTTTTAATAAAAGGACAGCGACTTATTCTCTATCACTTAAGCTTCTATTGTCAAGAATTTAATGCTCTTGTGGGGCTTCTCTATTATTGGTATAAAAGGTCTTAGATACACATGGAACTACGTGAAATCATACGCTATACCAGAGGAATAATCAATGATCCAATTCCCCGTCTTTTATGTACATTTCCCATGCCTATACCCGTACTCCCGAGAACGTAAGTCGTATCAGTGTAAGGAATTTATTGTACTGCAGATGTGAATCTCTTGGTTCTAAGGCTGAGAAGTGTGGTATCTACCTGACTGGGTAGTATCTTCTTTTTGAGATTTTCTATCCTGTCCTTTGGATCAGGATGGGTTTTTATAATCCCTGTGCCTGATGAAGCACCGTATGATTCGAGGCGCTCAAGGACTGCAATAAGCGCAGATGGGTCGTATCCTGTTCGTGTGAGGTAGACCTTTGCAGCCTCATCTGCCATATATTCTTGAGAGATTCCATAACCATTTACTACAAGGGTCTTAAATACATCATCAATGGAACCCTCAAAAATGTGCACCAGGCGGGAAAGATCCTGTGGCCCATACTCCTTTATTGCCTTTGTCCCTATAATAGAAAGGGCTTCTGTCCACCGTGATTGCTGAATAGAATTAATACCGTGGCGATAATTGATGTGTGCAATTTCATGGGCAAGAATAGCAGCAAGTTCATCTTCATTTCGGGCAAGATCCACCATACCCCGTGTGATGAGGATGATTCCTCCAGGGCACGCAAAGGCATTCACCTCTGCACTATTGAGCACTGCAAAATGGTACCCTCCATACGTGAAAGGTCTCTGTGAGTGGAGGGCGAGAGCCCTTCCCATGGTGTTGATATAGGTGGTCAATCGTTTATTATCCAGAAGGGGATAGGATGAGAATATACGGGCTGCCACTGCACGGCCCACAAAATATTCTTCCTCTTCAGAGATGGGTCGTGCTGCCTTTGCTGCGGCATCAACTGTTGTAAAGAGCATATCAGTACCTTTTCTGATGTCTGGTGTCACACATCCCGTAAGCATGAGGAGGAAAAGAAGAGAGCATAATAGTCCGCGCTGTACCATCATGGTTCCTGGAGACCTCCTCTTTTTAAGAAGGCAATTACATCAGCATCCTGTATAGTATATGTTTCCACCCTGTCTACAAGGGAATATTTCATTTCTGGATGTTTGTTTTTATATGCCTTTTCAACCTGGGGTGTGAAACCCTTACCAGCAAGGGCAACTTCAGCATCTGATGTACCCTTCCTTTGTGTTGCAAAGGTCTCGGAAAAGGAGATGCTTTTCTTTTCTATGGCGGTCTTATGTATATAGCCTGTAATACCCTTAAACTGTACCCTGTACCAGTCACCTTCCTGGTTCATAACATCGAGCATGTCACTGTATTTTACTTGCATCTTCACAGGGGCAAAAAACTTTGGTGCCTCTCTGATGGCATTTTCCTTTGTCAGCACCATGACAGGTTCTGCCCAGGAAAGAGAGACAAAAAAACACAAAAGGAGTAATGGAACACCAAGCCGTGTTTTCATTTTTCCTTCATTTTAACAATAGTCCAGTTCTCTGTCAACGGCATACCGGATAAATAGTCTTCGCACTGTGCTTTATAGAATTGCGATGGCCCATCGTCAGGAACATGCTGTATTAGTTCTTCAAATATGTCGTGTGCCTCCTGCCACCTTTTTTCTCTGTAGAGGGAGAGACCTGAATGGTAGTGAAGGAGGAAATCCTTTTGTTCAGGTGATGCCTCATGGGCTTCACCAATGAGTTCAAAGATGCGGACAGGAATGGTCTTTCCCTTCACTTCAATGAGACCAAGTTCCCGTGCCATAAAGTTGTTGTTTGTTTTTCGTATTGTCTCTTCACTCACGATAATCTTGGTTTTGAAGAATTTGTTTACTGATTCGAGGCGCGATGCGAGATTGACTGTATCGCCGATGACCGTATAATTGAAAAGTCTGTCACTACCGATATTACCCACGATGGCCTCTCCTGTGTGCATGCCGATTCTGATGGCTATTTCTTCAATACCTGGAGGTAAGAATTGTTTGTGTATATCTTGCAGGCGCTTGATACATGCAAGGGCAGCACGACAGGCATGGCTCTCATCCGCCTGTGTTTTAACAGGGGCTCCCCAGAATGCCATGATACAGTCACCGATGTACTTATCCACAACGCCAAAGTGTTGTATGACTATTTCTGTAAGTTCATTGAGGATGCGATGGAGCATGAGCGCAGTGTCTTCAGGTGCATACCGTTCTGAGATGGTGGTGAAACCAGCAATATCAGCAAAGAAGACTGTTATTTCCTGCTTTTGTCCCCCGGGCTTAATTATTGCAGGGTTCTTAAGGAGATATTCAACTACCTTGTTGTCCATGTATTGGGAAAATGTTCTTTTTATAAAGAGCCGCTCCCTCCCTTCGATGGCATAACTGTATAAAGACGCCATAATAAAGCTGAGAATGAGTGACGCAATAAGCGGAATAATCTGGATATAGATGGACAATCTGAAGAGGAGGGCAGTGGTGAGCAGTATAGCACCAATGGAGAGGGAAAAGATACACAGGTTGATGCTGAGCGAGTGGCGCTGTAAGACAGCATAGGGAATGAGTGCACCTATCAATGCCATTATAAGAACTATGAAAAGGTTATAGGCAGGAACAATAAAATGGGTATGGCGTATGTTTTCAAAGGCAGTGGCATGGACAATTGTGCCCGGTGCTGTTGGAGAAATGGGAGTAGGTTTTAGATCGAAGAGTCCTGCCGCAGTAAGACCAATGAAGACAACCTTGCCTTTAAAGAATGTCTTTGGAATGGAGGGAGGTCGTTTTTTATTTTCATCAATGTAGGCATTCAGAATGTCCACAAAAGAGATGAGAGAAAAGGGATTTTTATTCGATGGGTATTGCAAAAGGAGTGTTCCATTTATTACGGGAATCGATGTACTGTCAATATACAGAGCATTCTTTTTGAATGTGAGTAAGCGTTTATGGGCAAAATAACTCAATACAAAACTGGGAACTATACGGTGATTAAGGGCAAAAACAAGGGGCATCCTTCGATAGACACCATCCTCGTCAGGCAGGATGGTCACGTTTCCGAAAGACTGTGCATGGTTTCGTAACGCACCAATGGGTGTGAGCATGGAATGATAGGAAAGGGATGGTGACAGGGGTGCTTTAATGGCAATACGGTCCACGAATTGTGCATCAGCCTCTGTAAGGGGTTTATGCTCTTTTGAAAGAAAGATGGGTAGATAGACATTACCTGCCCTCTGAATTGAATCACCCAGAAGGCTGTCATCATCCTTGCCATAGGATGATTCTTCGGTAAAGAGGATGTCCACAAATACTGCCTCAGCCTCTGAGAGGTAGTCAATAACCGGTGCATACACCTGTCGGGGCCACGGCCATGTAATACCCTGGGTGCTCAATGCATCTATGCTTCTCTGGTCTACCTGAATGATACATATATGTTCAGAGAGTCGTTGAGGGTTGAGATAACGGGAAAGGAGATCAAAGGCCTTATACTCGAAGCCCCTGAGGGCACCGGAAAGGAATAATAGCAGAGAGATGGCGAAAGAAGCACACCCAAGAACACATATACCCTTTATGTTTCGTTTGTGGACTGGCATATAAAAATACTACCATAAAGGATACAGCAATTGTTATCCATTCTCATATGTCTTATATTTATACGATGAAACACAGGAGACGCGATGCCTGAAAAGATTGAAATCCCCATAAAAGGTATGACCTGCGCTGCCTGCGCTGCCCGCATAGAAAAGACCCTGAATACTATGGCGGATATTAAAGAAGCCCGTGTCAACTTTCCCCTCAAAAAGGCTGTTATCTACCCGAAGAAGGAATTGGAATTGAAGGAAGTTGTTACGCTCATCAGGGATATTGGTTATGACGTGGATGTAGAAGGGGATGTGACAGTTCGCGCGCAGAAAGAGGAGGCAGAACTTAAGCGGTCATTTATATGGTCAGCCATTCTCAGCCTTCTTATTATGGTTTTCTCCATGTGGGGTGTTTTACCGTACAATAATCTTGTACTCCTTCTCCTTGCTCTTCCTGTTCAGTTTTATTTTGGTATGAGATTCCACAGTGCCACAGTGGCAAACATGAAGCACTTTACTGCTGATATGAATACCCTCATATCTGTTGGCACCTCTGCAGCCTTTTTCTACAGCGTGTTTGTTACCTTCTTTCCCCATGTAATCTCTGCTGCAGGCATACACCCCATGGTTTACTTTGACACAAGCGCCATGATCATCACACTTATACTTCTTGGCCGTTTTCTCGAATCCAAGGCAAAGACCAGAACCTATACCGCCATAAAAATGCTCTATGAATTGTCTCCGCGGGAGTGTGTGGTCATTCAGGATGGCAAAGAGAAGAGGATGCCTACTGACGAACTGGAAGTGGGGGCTGTAGTACTTATCAGGCCTGGTGAGAAAGTCCCTGTTGATGGCGAAGTTATGGACGGGGTCACCCATGTGGATGAATCCATGATTACCGGCGAAAGTATGCCAGTGAGTAAAACCATAGGTGATGAGGTGATTGGTGGAACTGTGAATGGTAACGGGTCCATACTGGTAAGGGTGACAAGAATCGGAAAGGATACAGTCCTTGCAAAGGTTATACGCCTTGTTGAAGAGGCACAGTTTACAAAAGCACCTGTTCAGAGACTTGCAGACAGGGTAGCAGGAGTTTTCGTGCCCATGGTCATTCTCATCAGCGTTGGTGCTTTTGCTGTATGGTATGTGTGGGGTCCTGAACCACGCTTGACAAACAGCCTTTTATCTTTTGTGAGCGTGCTCATTATTGCCTGTCCCTGTGCCTTAGGCCTTGCAACACCCACTGCTATTATGGTTGCAACAGGTGTGGGGGCATCACAGGGGATATTGATTAAAAGTGCAGAAGCACTTGAACGGACACACAATGTTCGATATGTACTCTTTGACAAGACCGGTACCCTGACAGAAGGAACGATTATTCTGTCTGACGCAATAGCACTTAACAACAGGTCCCTTACAGAACTCATTGCCATTGCCCATAACCTTGAAAAGCATTCAGAACACCCATTTGCCCAATCCCTTGGGAAAAAGGCAGAAGAGCTACAGATTCCTGCAATGAATGTGGAAGAATTTTATGCAATCCCTGGAAAGGGAATTAAAGGAACAATCAATGGAAGGGAATACTGGGTGGGCAACATGACCCTGTATAAAGAGCGTGACATACCCCTTGAACCATCAGTAACACGTCTCTATCATGAACTGGAACAGAGAGGCACATCGCCAGTCCTTGTATGGAACAGTATGGAAGTTATCGGGATACTCGCCTTTAGTGATAGGGTGAGGGAAGAATCTCGCGAAGTAGTTGCTGAACTGAATGCAATGGGCATAGAAACAGTAATGATAACAGGCGACAGTAAGGAAGGCGCGCGTATCATAAGTGAAAAGGTGGGAATTAAAAATTATTTGTACAGGGTTCTCCCTGATCAGAAGGCAGAGGTGGTGAAAGAATATACACGAAAGGGTACCACGATTATGGTAGGTGATGGCATCAATGATGCTCCAGCCCTTGCCCTTGCTGATATTGGTGTTGCCATGGGAAAGGGTACGGACATTGCCATTGAATCAGCAGATGTTGTGCTCATGAAGGGACACCTGAAGAAACTTATCACTCTCATAAAACTTTCACAGAAGACCCTGTGGATTATAAAAGAAAATCTTTTCTGGGCATTTTTCTACAACATACTCGGTATTCCCATTGCCTTTGGTGCCCTCTACCCTATCTTTGGCATACGGTTTGAACCAATTTACGGGGCAATTGCCATGGTGGTCAGTTCAGTGTCGGTGGTGAGTAATTCTTTGCGGATTAAACTGTTTAAGGGTTGACAAGGATGTAAAAAATACATATTGATTAACTAATCACCGGGTTTCAGATATACTCTTTGAGAGTATGGGATTTGGATATTGGTAATTTAATACTATATAAAGGAGGTACACATGAGTAGTGCAAAGGCAGTAACAGACAGTGATTTTACGAAAGAGGTGCTCGAGGCGCAAGTGCCAGTACTTGTTGATTTCTGGGCAGCTTGGTGCGGACCATGTCAGGTCATGGGTCCTGTTATTGATGCAGTGGCAGGTGAGTATGAGGGGAAGGTAAAGGTATTAAAGATGAACGTGGATGAAAATCCAGCTACACCATCAAAATACGGTATCCGTGGCATTCCCACGGTTATTCTCTTTAACAAGGGCGAAGTGGTTGATAAAATCGTCGGTGCCCAGCCAAAAGGTTCAATAGACAACCTGCTCAAAAAGGTAATCGGGTGATATGGACGAAAAGAAGAAGAATCTCTACTTTCAAAAAGTAAAGGAAGAACCTTTTGCAAAACTCCTCAATATCAAGCTCAAGGATGTGGGAGAAGGATACGCCCTGTGCGAGATGGAGTATACACAGGAGATGGATAATATATACGGCAATGCCCATGGAGGCGCACTCTTTTCTCTCATTGATGAAGCGTTTGAGATATCCTCGAACAGCCATGAGAATATTGCTGTGGCACTGAATATGAACATTACCTATATGAGACCCCCGCGCAGGCATAGTATTTTGACCGCAGAGTCACGGGAGATCAATAGAACACGGAGGACAGCCTCATACTATATTACCGTTCGGGATGAGGAGCATCTCATTGCAGCGTGTCAGGCACTCGTGTACGTGAAGGATGAAAGAATACCTTTTCTGAAGTAACCGTTATGCGGTTAAGTACGACGGCCTGAGGTTCTTAATGATGGTGGATTCTGTCTTCTATCTTCTGAATCCTGTTTAATGAATTATTTTGGTGTGACGACAATATGGGCTTTTTTGTCTTTTTGTCCCTGAACAAGCACCCTATCTTCATTTACATAATAAATGACAGTGTCTCCTGTGAGTTTATCCTGTCCAGAAACGACAACAACGTTCCCGGTTAGTGTAATCTCTCTCTTGCTGTTGTCAAAGAGGGCTTCTTTTGACGTGGCAACCCGTTCCTGTTTGACAATCCTCACATTGCCTTTTGCATAGGCCTTTTCTATCTCGTTTGTTTGTTCGTCCATGTAGGCTTCAAGTACATCAGAATAAATGATGAGATCTTCCTGTTTTGCAATAACATTTCCCTTAAAGATGACCTGCTTGCCCTGTTCGTAGCCCTCCATAGAATCAGAGACGATATCCACAGGTTTTTTCTCATCAAAGAACGTAAGGTCCCTTTCTTTTTCTTCCTTCTCTAATTTAGTAGCCGTTGCTACCTGTGGCTGCAAAGGGATATCTCTTTTTCGTGTAACCGCAGGTTCTTTGGCAGGTTGTGTTCCTGCAGGTTGTGCCTTTGCAAGCTGGAGACTCTTTCGTTGCCTGATTGTTGCTCGTGCAAAGATGCTTTTGGGATACTCCTTTTTCAGAATATCAAGATAATATTGGCCCTTTTCGAGATTGCCAAGATTCATATGGGACATGCTCAAATAGAAAAGCGCTTTATCTGTTCCCGGTGCTCCGGGAAATTTTTTTAAAAAATATTCAAGCCTCATGATCGATGCATTGTATTCATATGTTCTGAAATAGAATTCACCCACATAGAGTTCGCGGTCTGAAAGCTTTTGTGTGAAGCGTTTAAGCCGTGCTTCTGCTTCCTTTGTATACGGGCTTGTGGGGAAACGGTTTTTAAGGTACGTTAATCGCTCAATACCTTTCAGCGTGTAAGCCTGGTCTCTATCCAGAGACAGCGATAGTTTTTCATAACTTTCCCCGAGCCGTGAAAGCACATAGGGGATATTTTCGTCCTCTGGATGGGCACTGAAAAAATCTTCGTAAATGCCTGAGGCAAGAAGATAATCTTTCTTTTCAAAATAGGCATCTCCCATCTTAACCGCTGCAATAAAAGCAATGGGATCAAAGGGATAGTTTTCCCGTATTTCTGAGAATTTTTTTATAGCCTGGTCATACTTTTTGTTTTTCATGAGGTTTACGCCCTCAACATAGAGTTCTCCGGGATTACCCACTACAGGTGGTTTCTTTGTTGCACAGGAGAATAACAAAAAGCATGCCATAAAGAGAATAATGCATGTTTTCATGGCTTCCATTATAACAGAAGAGGTGAAATTATGCTATTATTATACGATGGACACAGAAAGGCTGATAAAAGTAGGCCTGGATTCCTTTTCTATTGCCCGTAATGCAGAAAAGGAAGAAGCACTTTTGAGGTATCTTTTGGAACTTCAAAAATGGAATAAACGTATCAATCTCGTTGGATTGAAAGAATTGGTGGACATTGTAAAAAAACTTCTCTTTGATGCCTTTTTTATTAATGCATACATAAAAGAAAGCACAAGGCTCATGGATCTTGGTTCAGGTTCAGGTATTCTTGGAATTCCTCTTGCCATACTGAATGAGACAGTGGAAATTTTTTCTGTAGACAGAAACCTCAAAAAGATTCAATTTCAAAGGCATATAAAGCGTATTCTATCTTTGGAAAGATTTACACCTGTTCACAGTCGGATTGAGGCGCTTCCTCCACTTGCTGTTGATACTGTCGTAGCTAAGGCATTTGGAAAGACCCCACATATTTTGCATAATGCAGAACGGCATCTTCTCACGAATGGCACTCTCCTTATTATGAAAGGAAAAGGAGAGAAGCCTATAGAGCACGAAGGCTTTTCTCTTGAAAAAGATATACCCTACAGCCTACCCATGAATGATAAGACATACCGGCTCTTTGTCTATAAAAGGGACTAATCTCTCATCCATACTTTCGATTTAATAATTGTTTTAACAATGTTATTTCAAGAGTCAAGTCACATTTTATTCCAAGTTTGAAATGTCACATTCCCTCTCTTCCATGACCTTCTCCATGGATGATCTTCAGCTGGACGATTTTTTCTCTTTATCACAGACACATATTCCCTTTGATTGACTATCTCCTCCTCTTTCATAAACCTATAGGCCTCGTGTGTAAGTATTGTATAGGCAATATTTTTCTTTTCATAAAGAATCCTTACCCTTCCATCAGCTAATTCACAGACCTCTACCCATAGATTTACAAAGCTTCTTATTCCATTGACTGGCAGTAACTGATAAATAGTTCCTTTATAGCGTATGGTATTATCTTTATTGACCTTTCGTGTATGCTTTATGGAAACTACCTCTTCAAGATCTATATCTTCCGGCAACTCCTTATAATGAGACGCTACAGAGAGGGTGTAGGTTCTGTTATACCATGGCAGGAACTCTTCCGTTAAAAATCTATTTGCAGTCTCATAGTCCTTGATCCCCTTGAGTCTCATCTCCTTTATGAGCCTGTACTGGAAGAACCTGAAGAGCCTTTCGATTCTCCCCTTTGCCTGAGGGGAATGTGCATGTATAAGTTCAATGCCAAGCTCCGCTAATGCCCTCTGTATCTGAGTATCTTCATGCTCTAAGGATACGGTATAATGGAGACCTCCATGACGGGTGGTTTTAAAATGGGATGCCTTGTCCGTATACATGGCCATAAGGAGCCCCCTTGTTCTGATATAGGCTTGTATTACCTCCATATTTGCCCTTCTCGTCTCCTTGGGATGAAATTCAGCATAGACATATCCATCCCCATCATCAATCATTGCTACGAGCCACCACTTCTCCTCCCCTTCTATCCATCGGTGCTCTGAGGAATCCATCTGAACAAGTAGCCCTGATTGCGGCATTCTCCTTCGTCTCCGATATACCTTTCTTTTAGTCTTTGGAGTATGTAAATTCTCGGTAATCAGTATCTGCCGTAGGGTCTCATGACTTAGATTAATCCCATGACACTCAGATAGTTTGTCGGTACAGTGAAGGATGTTAAAGTCATAATACAGGGTCTTCCGTAATGCTATTATCCTGTCTTTGAGCTCCTGGGATACCGTACGGTGGGGAGGCTTAGAAGGAGTCCTTCGTAAGAGCCCTTCACATCCATACAGTACGAATCTCTCTTTGAGACGAAGGGTCTGCCTGTAGCTTAACCCGAGAAGCTCTGAGGCTGACTTTACTGTTAGTATCCCATTAACTACATTGTGTAAGACTTCATACCTTCTCATCTCTACCTCTGTAACATAATAGCCCTTCATGTTCTGTCCTCCTCAAAGGGATGATTCCTCTAAGGAGGATTTTATACTCAATGTGACATTTTAAAATTGAAACCACATAGAGATTAACCTGACTTGACATTTTCAACATAAAATTGGAATATTAAATTTACCTTATAGCAGGTCTGAATTATTACGCAGAACAAAGACCGCAAAAGGAAGCTGGTCATGAAGGGATACTTCAATAAAATCCTTGTTATCAATCTCACCGAGCGTACCTTTCACAGTGAAGACATTCCTGATAGTGTCTATGAAAATTTTCTTGGAGGCAAAGGGCTTGCCATTTATCTCATGCTCACACAGCAGGCGCCTAAGGTTGATGCACTTTCTCCTGAAAACAATTTCATCATTGCCCTTGGCCCTGTAAATGACACGGGCATATGGGGTTCGAGTAGATACGGCGTCTTTACAAAGAGCCCTCTCACAGGTTTTTTCAGCCACTCCTATTCAGGCGGAAGGGTTGCAGAACCCATAAGCAGGACAGGATACGATGCCATAGTCATTCATGGTGCAAGCGAAGAGCCTGTCTTTGTTGCAGTAAGCGATGAGGGTGTGGAATTTCTCGATGCAAAATTATTCTGGGGACAGGATACCTATACAACAGAAGATTATCTTTTAAGCAATACGCCTGTGAAAGGGGCAGGTGCCCTTGTTATTGGACCTGCAGGAGAGAATTGTGTAGCCTTTGCGAGTGTTGTAAACAATCACTGGCGGTGTGCAGGCAGGACCGGTGTTGGGGCTGTGCTCGGCTCTAAAAAGGTCAAAGGTATACTCTTTTACGGGAATAAAAAGAGAGAGGTTCATGATTACCACGCTCTCGAAACATTCTGTGAAGAATGGCGGGAAAAGGCAAAAGTACATCCTTCTATAAAATTTTATAAAAATGTGGGAACCCCAGGGCTTGTCTCTCTCATCAACACAGTGGGTGCCTTTCCCACACGATACTGGCATGAAGGAACTATGAAAGGGTGGGAAAAGATAAGTGCTGAAGAACTGCATACTCACTACACTGTAAAACCCCATGCATGCCATCGCTGCTTCATGGCATGTGGCAGAATGACAACTGTTAGAGAAGGAAGGCATAGAGGGCTCACCATAGAAGGACCTGAATACGAAACCATCTATGCCTTTGGTGGATTGTGCCTCATTGACCGTCTTGATGAGATTATCTATCTCAATGATATCTGTGACCGTCTGGGAATCGATACCATTACAGCAGGTAATCTTGCGGCATTTACCATTGAGGCTTCACAGATGGGGAAGATTAAGGAGACCATTGATTACGGTGATGTGGATGCCATTGCATCCCTTCTTGATAAGATTGCCCGGAGAGAAGGCATCGGGGAAATTCTGGCTCATGGTATTCTGAATGCTGCGAGAGAATGGGGCCTTGAGGATTTTGCAATCCATGTGAAAGGACTTGAACCAGCAGCCTATGACCCGCGGTTTTTCAAAGGCATGGGTCTTGCCTATGCCACATCTGACAGGGGTGCGTGCCACCTCCGTTCAACCTTCTTCAGGGCAGAGATTTCAGGTATGATACCGCCTGATGCGATTGAAGGCAAGGCAGCGTTGTTCATTGATTATGAAGATAGACTTACACTCCAGGATAGCCTTATTCTGTGTAGATTTTACAGGGATTTATACCTCTGGGATGAACTGGTGAAGATTGTGAGAATGACAACAGGTATGGATATCGATGAGAAAGGTCTTGAAGCTATTGCAGGTCGTATCCAGGATGGAACCCGGACATTTAATATAAACGAAGGGCTTACAAGAGACCACGACTCCTTACCTGCACGGTTTTTTACCGAACCCCTTAAGGCAGGTGAAACCCAATATACGATTACAAAGAAAGAACTGGAGCAATTGAAAGATGATTACTATAAATTAAGAGGGTGGAGTAGGGAAGGCATACCGAAAAAGCCAGTAATGGGGTTATAAAACTAATTGTAATATTATGCTTGACAGAAAGGTTTATCAGGATGTAGAGTGGTTTAAGTTGTTTTTCATTAGTAGTTACTCTATGATTTTATTACACAAAATATAGGGGGTTACTTATGAATGCAGTAGTGGTACTAATCTTAGGTTTTATAGTAGCGTTTATTGGTTACCGTGTGTATGCAAAGTATGTGGACACGAAGATTATGAAGTCTGACCCCAAGAGGGTCACTCCAGCCAAGATGTATATGGATGGAGTAGATTTCATGCCCACGAGTAGAAACATTCTCTTCGGATACCAGTTCAAATCGATTGCCGGGGCAGCACCGGTCATTGGTCCCATTATTGCCATTCAGTGGGGATGGCTTCCTGCGCTCATATGGATCCTCTTAGGGACATTTTTCATCGGGTGGGTTCAGGATTACTCGAGTGCCATGATTGCCATGCGTCACGATGGTGCCTCTCTTGGTGGACTGAGTCACAAACTTATTTCTCCACGGGCACGTATATTATTACTTTCATTCCTCTATTTCTATCTCCTTCTCATAGCAGGAGCCTTCGGCAATGTAGTGGTAAGTACCGCAATAGGTCTTAAAGCAGCTCCCATGGCATGGTTGTTCATGACGATTGGCGGTATTCTGGCAGGCCAGATGATCTACCGGTGGAGAAAGGATATAATCCTTACAACTGTTGTAACTGTTATTATTGCTTTGTTTGGCATATGGCTTGGCTCAGTTGCTCCGTCAAATAAGATTATCGGTGATACCCTTGCAAACAGTAGATGGGTATGGACAATTGCTGCCTTTGGGTTCTGTTATTTTGCAGCAGTTCTTCCCATATGGAGATTTGCGCTACCCATCAACTATGTTGCATCCTATATTGTTTTTCTTGGATTATTTTTTGGGATTATAGGCATTTTCATTCTCCATCCCAACTTCACCCTTCCTGCATACACAGGTTTTTCAATCAGGATTGGACCCATCTGGCCTATCATGTTTGTTACCATTGCCTGTGGTGCAATCTCAGGATGGCATAGTCTTGTTTCCACTTCAGGTACTGCACGGCAGCTTGAAAATGAACTGGATGCACGACCGGTCGGTGGCGGAGTTATGTTTGTTGAGATGATGCTTGCGGTATTTGCATTGATTATTGCAGGGACTATATATGCTTCTGCAAGCGAATACGGTGCTGCTATTATGAAAGGTCCTGGTGGTGTTTTTGCAGCAGGTGTTTCCAAATTCTTAGGAGCCCTCGGACTTCCTGCAGAGACAGGACGGTCATACGGCAGCGTTATGATGATTGTACTTGCTGTTACTATTATGCAGCTTGTAATCCGTTTTATGAGGATTGCAACGTCAGAGTTGCTGAGTGATATAAGCCCTGTATTCAGAAATGCACATATTGGGACAATCATTGCCAGCCTGCTTGGTATGTTGCTTGTTTTGACAGGATGGTGGCAGTATCTGTGGGTTCTTTTTGGCGGTGCAAATCAGCTTATGGCATCCCTTGCATTGATGCTGGTTACTGCCTACCTTATGTCAGAAGGAAAACCAGCAGCCTATGCCTTTTATCCAATGATTTTTATGTTCATTACCACAATTGCTGCACTGCTCTATACATCATATAATTTACTCCTGAAGGTTATGTCAGGAGCAGTGAAGGGAGAAGCCCTTGTCGGGAATACGCTTATGGGTCTTGTGGGTATATTCCTTGTTATTGCAGCACTGATTCTTGGGTCAGAAGGTGTGAAGGCATTCAACAGATATAAAACTATAAAAGGTGAGGTTGCGAAAGCAAAGGCATAAAATAGTACAATGAGTTAATGAGAACATGGGAGGATAAAGGTAAAGGGATATAATTATTATTTAGAGGGAGTAAGAGAATATGGCAAAGGATGAAAAGAAGGGTGGTTTTTTTCAGGCAGTGAAAGAGTTTGTTTATGGGGTAGCAGCCCATGATTCAGCGCGTTTTGCCATGAAGACACGGGCAAGTATGGAGCACCTTTTTATACTCATTACCATGGGTGATATGCTCGGTGTTCCAATTCTACCGCCCTATTATTCACTGAGGCTTTTACCCTATGTAGTGCCCCAGATTTCAACGTGGAAGCGCAGGATGCTCAGGGAAAAAGACCTCACCGATGCCTTAGCATAAAAAAGGTTCAAGCGCTTTTGTTACGTGTTCACTTGATCCTGGAGCCCACAATTAAACTGATTTTAGAGGGAGGTGGTTCCTATTTCACTATCAAAAATTTTTGAACAGTATCCGGATAGACATTACATTATGTTCGGTGGGAAGGGTGGACTCGGAAAGACCACGTTTTCTGCTGCAACCGCATATTATCTTGCAAAGAAGGGCAAAAGAGTGCTTGTCTTTTCTGTAGATCCCCAGGCATCCTTGAGCGATATATTCAAAAAGGATATCTTCGGTAAGGGTCCCACAGAGATTATGCCCAATCTCTATGCCCAGGAGATTGATGCAGACAGAAGGGTAAAGGAATACCAGGAAGAGATCAGAAAAAAGATTCTTGATATGTACGGTATGGATAAAATACCGGACGAGATAGAAAGCTACATCCAGGCAGCAGCTGCAGAGCCAGCCATGGAGGAGAGCGCCATCTTCGATGAGGTTGTGGATATTGTGGTGAAAGGCGGCTACGACTACTATATCTACGACCTTGTACCTCTCGGTCATGCACTCTATTACCTGAGCATGGCATCTGTCTACGATGAATGGATTGATAAGATTACGAGCTTGCGCCAGCAGATGAGGGAATATGACCAGGTGGCAGCGGTTATCCGTCGTGACAAGGAGCTTGATGAAGATGCGATACTGAATGAACTTCTTTACATCAAGGACCGCATCAACAAGTCTTCAGGTATCCTGACGGATAAGAAAAGGACAGCATTCTTTTTTGTTGTCACTGCAGAGGAGATGATTATCAATGATACACTCAAGGCAGCTGAACTCTTTGCAAAATTCGATGTTCCTTTGAGTGGATATATTGTGAACAGGGTATTGCCTGCCTCTCTAAAAGAACAGAATATACCTGAATACCTCAAAAATCGTCTTACCATGCAGGAGCACTATCTGAAGGTAATAGATGAGGTATTCAAGGGACAGATTCTCGCATATGTTTCTGAAATGGAGCGGGACGTAACAGGTCTCACTATGATTGATAAGATTGCAAAGAATATGTTCGGCGATTTTTAAATGAGAGAAAAAGGAGTCTCCCGATGAGTCAGGTTACAATAAGTATGAAAAAGTTTATGGAGGACCATCCTTCCCTGAAATATATCTTTTTTGGTGGAAAGGGTGGAGTAGGAAAGACGGTCATGGCAGGTGCAGCAGCACTCTGGTCAGCCCAGCAGGGAAAGAAGACGCTTCTTGCCTCAACAAACCCTGTACACAGTCTTTCCAATCTCCTTGAGAAGGATGTCTTTGGCAAGGCAGCAGTTGTCTGTGACGAAGAGAAATGCTTTGCCTTTGAAATAGATACAAAAGATACAATCGAACGGTCAAAACAGGAAATTCGCGAAAAGATAAACTGGTTCTTGAAATTTGCTGACCTCACCACAAAGGCAGACGATTTTGTGGAATCTGCCACCATGAATCCTGCCTTCGAAGAATCCGCCATGTTCGAAAATATGACAGACCTCATGTTCAAGGATGAATATGATTTCTATGTCTTTGATACCGCGCCCACAGCCAATGCACGAAGACTCCTCGGTATGTCAAAGGTCTACTCCCTCTGGGTGGATAAAATGCTCAAAAGCAGGGAGGAGGCTCGTTCACTCAGGGAACTCCTTTCCTTTTCGAAAAAGAAAGAGGAAGACCCCTTACTCGATTATCTCCTCAGTTTTAAAGATAGAATGGCACGGGCGCAATCCCTTCTTACCAATGATAGTCTTACTGCCTTCTTTTTTGTTACCCTCCCTGAGAGCCTGCCCATTGCTGTTATCACACGATTTATAAACTGGTTCTATGAATTCGGTATCCCCGTGGGCGGTGTAATCGTGAATGGTATTATTCAGAAGAACCAGGTAGGCGAGGATGCCCCTGAATTTGTCCGTAACCGTGTTGCCATGCAGGAAGAGCATATGGAGGAAATCTGGAATATCTTTGGTGAACGGGTGCGGGCACTCATTCCTCTATTCGAGACAGAGGTGAAAGGCGGGAAAATGTTGAGGAGGATGGTGGAGCATCTGTTTGTGTAGAGAAAATTTTATGATTGGACGATAAACGATTCACGATACACGATAATACATCAAATCTTTTTTATTATCTTGCTTTCACTATCAGCTATGAGCCATGAGCTAAGAGCCAATACGCTCTGCCCTCTGTGCCTCGCTTTTTATTTCGTCCTTTTAATCTGGTTATTACCCATTATGCTCTTCACATCCTCACATCACTTATGGTAAGTTAATGCACATCATGGTCATCTCCATTGCGAATCAGAAGGGGGGTGTGGGAAAGACAACAACGGCTGTCAATGTAGCGGCATCCATTGCTGTTTCTGAACGTAAGACCCTTCTTATTGATTTAGACCCCCAGTGTAATGCAACAACAGGTTTTGGCATCTCCTATAACACCCTTGATGGACATATTTACCATGTGCTTATAGGCAATAAACGCCTCACAGAGATTATTAGAAAAACAGAAATACCATTCCTTGATATTTGTCCTTCCCATCCTGACCTTATTGGAGCAGAGATTGAATTACTCGATGTGGAAGAGCGGGAATATGCTTTGAAAACACGACTCAATGAAGTGAGGGATGCCTACAAATTTATTTTTATTGATTGTCCGCCCTCTTTAGGGCTTCTCACGCTCAATGCCCTTGCTGCCTCTGACTCTGTGATTATTCCCCTTCAATGCGAGTATTTTGCCCTTGAAGGCCTTGCATTGCTATTGAGGACCATTAATGTAATCCAGCGAAGACTGAACCCTGACCTTGAAGTACTCGGCATACTCCTCACCATGTTTGATAGAAGAAATAACCTCTCCTTCAGGGTCTGGGAGGAGGTCAATAAATGTTTTAATGATGGTGTGTTTAAGACTGTTATTCCACGGAACGTAAAATTGAGTGAATCACCAAGCTATGGAAAACCAGCACTCCTTTATGATATAAGTTCAAAAGGAGCTGAAAGCTATCTCCAGCTCGCATCAGAGATTTTAGAGAAAAGAGGATAGATTGCAAAAAAAGGATCCCCTTGGAAAAGGTTTGTCTGCCATACTCAAGGACATTGAGGAGAAGGGTACCATCCGCCTCATACCCATCAATCAGATACAGACAAGCTCTGAGCAGCCACGCTTTGAGATAAAAGAGGAGAGCCTCCTTGAACTTGCTGCTTCCATCAAGGAAAAGGGGTTACTCCAGCCCATCATTGTAAAGAGAAAGGATCGGATGTATGAGATTGTTGCAGGAGAGAGAAGATTCAGGGCTTCCCAGATGGTGGGACTCACTGAAATTCCAGCAATTATAAAAGATGTGGACAGGCGGGAGGGTCTTGAAATTGCACTTATTGAAAATCTCCTGAGAGAAGATTTAAACCCCATTGAAGTTGCCGCAAGTTTCGAAAAGTTTATAGAAGAATTTGGATGCACCCACCAGGAACTGGGCAAGAAGCTCGGTCTTGACAGAAGCTCGGTTTCCAATTACATACGACTCCTTAAGCTACCTGAATGGATAAAGAAGCTTATTGTAGAGGGTAAACTCACGCAGGGACATGCACGGACCCTTGTGTCTCTGAAAAGTGAAAAAGAGCAAAAACGTTTTGTAGAGAGAATTTTAAAAGAGAAGACATCTGTGAGGGAACTGGAGAGAGAGGCACGGAAGAAGGCAAAACATACACGATCTGGTTTTGAGTATATTGAAGAGACCCTCAGGGAAGCACTAAAGACAAAAGTACATATAACATTCAGAAAGAATAAGGGTAAGATAATTATAGAGTTTTATTCCAAGGATGACCTGAAAAGGATAGTAGAATATATTGAAAAAAATTTATAAAAAAAATTTGCAAAAAGTAGACGTTTGTGGTAAAAGTTAGAGCCTTTATGTGAAATAATTCATTATCCATACAAGGTGAGACAAGATGATTGATTTTAACTACACGATATTAATACAGTTTTTTAATTTTCTCATCCTCCTCATCCTTTTGAATTTTCTGCTTTTTAAACCAGTATTAAAGGCATTAAACAAACGTGACAAGACCATAAACACCCTTTTTGAAAAAGTAGAAAAGGCAAAGGAAGAGACTGATACCTTTGCAAAAATCTATGACGAAAAACTACGGGAAAGAAAAGAACCCATTCTCGCCGAGAAAGAAGCACATATCTCCCAGGCACAGAAACTCTCCGCAGAAATAATGGAAAAGGCGCGGACTGAACTTGCAGAAGAACTATCCCGGATAAAGCGTGAAGTGCAGAAGGAGAGTGCCCAGGTATATGAGAGTTTAAAAATGGATGTAGAAAAACTTGCACAAGAGGTAAGCGAAAAAATATTGCAGAGGAGTGTATAAGTGGCAGGCGGTTCAGAATCTCTCTGGTCATGGGTATTTAAATTTGTTAATTTTGGTGTACTTGTCGCAATCCTTGTTAAATTTGGCGCAAAGCCCTTTAAAAATTACTTTGTCAATAAGCATGCACGCATAAAACAGAAGATTGAGGATGCAGAAAAGATATACAGGGAAGCTGAAGCCCTCAAAAAACAGTATGAGGAGAAACTCGCCAAGCTTGATAGTGAGGTAGAGGCATTTAAAAAGGCAGTCCTTGAGGATACTGAGAAGGAAAAACAGAAGATAATCGATGAAGCAAAATCCTTTGCAGGGAAGATTAAGGAACAGATCCGGCTTACCTATGAACAGGAGGCACGTGAAGCACGGGTAAAGATAAAAGAAGAGATTGCACGACTCACCGTTGAAAAGGCAGAACTCCTTGTAAAGGAACGTTTTAATGAAGGAGACCATAAACGGCTTATTGAAGAATTTATTGAAAGGGTAAGGGGTTTGAATTGATTCGCCAATCCATTGCAAAACGATATGCAAAAGGTCTTTTCGGTGTGGGTGTGAAGGACGGTAATTACCTGACCTATCTAAAAGAAATAGAAACCATTGTTACTCTTTTTGAGAAGGAAGATAGGTTGAGAAAGGCACTTATGCTTCCGCTTCTTGAGATCAAAAAAAGAAAAGAAATCTTGAACGATGTAATCAAGACGCTCGGTGCCTCACTGCCTGTTGCAAATATATTGACTATGCTCCTTGAGAAAAACAGAATGACTTATCTCCCTCTCATTAAAGAGGCCTATGAAGAACTTGCTGATGAAAAAGAAGGGAGAGTGAGGGGTACGCTCTGGACCGCCTTTCCCCTTGAAGAAACTATAAAGACACGCATTATGGATGTACTGAAACAATGGACCCAAAAGGATGTGGTGCTCACCATTATAGAGGATAAAAGCCTCATTGGCGGTATCAAGGTAAATATTCGAGGCACAATCATTGATGGAAGTGTTAAGAGGCAACTTGAAAACTTGAAGGAAAATATTTTGAAGGAGTAAAGGTTATGGAGATTAGAGCTGATGAAATCAGTAGAATTATTGAACAGAAGATATCAGGATTCGAGAGGGAGTTAAACCTCCAGGAGACCGGTATAATCATCTCTATAGGTGATGGTATAGCACGCATATATGGTCTGGAAAATGCCCTTGCCGGTGAATTGCTGGAGTTTCCCCACAACATTATTGGCATGGTCCTCAATCTTGAGGAAGATAACATCGGTGCTGTTGTATTTGGTGAGGACTATAAGATTAAAGAAGGAGATATTGTAAAGAGGACAGGAAGGATTGCACAGGTTCCTGTGGGTGAATCCCTTGTAGGACGGGTTGTGGATGCGCTGGGTGTTCCTATCGATGGCAAGGGACCCATTGAGGCTAAAGAATATCGGAATGTTGAACGTATAGCGCCAGGTGTTGTTGTGCGCCAGCCTGTGAAAGAGCCCCTCCAGACAGGTATTAAAGCAATCGATTCCATGATTCCCATTGGCAGGGGCCAGAGGGAATTGATTATTGGTGACAGGGGTACAGGAAAGACCACAATCGCCATTGACACGATTATCAATCAGAAAGGAAATAATGTCTTCTGTATCTATGTGGCAATAGGACAGAAGCGTTCCTCTGTGGCACGGACAGTGGACCTTCTTACGAAATACGGTGCCATGGACTATACAACCGTTGTGGCTGCAACAGCAAGTGATGCCGCACCACTCCAGTATCTCGCTCCTTTTTCAGGTTGTGCTATGGGCGAATATTTCAGGGATACGGGAAGGCATGCACTCATTGTGTACGATGACCTTTCAAAACATGCGGTTGCATACAGACAACTCTCATTACTTCTCAGGCGCCCACCAGCAAGGGAGGCCTATCCTGGAGATATATTCTACCTCCACTCCCGCTTGCTCGAACGGGCAGCAAAATGGGATGATGCCCATGGCGGAGGTTCACTCACTGCGCTTCCCATCATTGAGACGCAGGCAGGAGACGTCTCTGCCTATATCCCCACAAACGTTATTTCCATCACTGATGGTCAGATATACCTTGAACCAGAATTATTCTATGCTGGTATCAGACCTGCAATCAACGTAGGTATCTCAGTATCACGGGTTGGAGGAAATGCCCAGATTAAAGCCATGAAACAGGTAGCAGGTCGTTTGAGACTTGAGCTTGCCCAGTACAGAGAAATGGCAGCCTTTGCAAAGTTTGGCAGCGACCTTGATAAAGCAACGCAGGCACTCCTTGCGAGAGGTTCACGCCTTACAGAACTTCTCAAACAGGGACAGTATGTACCCATTCCTGTTGAGAAACAGGTGGTGCTGCTCTACGCAGGTGCCAATGGGTTTATAGATACCTATCCAGAAAGGGTTATTAAACAGTATGAACAGGAATTGCTTGCATACATGGATGAAAAACATCCTGATATTTTAAAGGATATTCGTGACAAGCAGGCTATAGATTCATCCATAGATGAACGACTCGATAAGGCGCTTAAGGATTTTAAAGAGCAATTCACGTATTAAAGTCAGACATAAAGGTATATAGAGAATGGCAACCTTAAGGGATGTAAAGAGAAAAATTAACAGTATAAACAGTACACAGACTATTACCCGTACTATGAAAATGGTCTCTGCCTCAAAACTCAGAAGGGCTCAGGATGAAATGGAACGCATCACCATGTATGCCATGAAAATGGACCAGTTAGTGAAGAATGTGGTGCAGCGGATGCCGGTAAAGAAGCACCCCCTTCTTCTTCCCCGGGATGAGGTGAAGAAGGTGCTCATCTTTTCCATAGCTTCAGACAGAGGGTTATGCGGTGCCTTCAATATGAATGTCATTTCAAGGGCAGAGAATTACATCAACCAGCATAGAAGTGAATTCGAGAGGATTGCGGTATATACCTTCGGGAGAAAGATAAGGGATTACCTTCAAAGGCGAAAGGTGGAGATAGTAAAGAGCTGGACAGACATCCGCACTGCTGATAAAGATCTTGCCAATACCATCGCACAGGACCTTATGACCTATTATATGGAGGGGGAATTCGACCAGATTTATCTGTTATACACCTATTTCCGTTCTCCTATTCAACAGATTGTCATGTTTGATGATTTCCTTCCTGTGAAGGTTTCAGGAGAGGCAGAAGGCGCTGAATATCTGTATGAACCATCACAGGATGAGATTGTCAATGCACTAATCCCGCAATATGTGAGCACAAAGATTTACTATGCCCTTGTTGAATCGCAGACATCAGAACATGCTGCTCGGATGGCTGCCATGGATAACGCAACGAATAACTGTGCCGAAATGGTACGGTACCTTACCCTTGTCTATAATAAACGGAGACAGGAGAGCATCACCAAAGAAATGATGGACATTGTCGGTGGTGCAGAAGCTCTAAGAGGAACATAAAGGAGGAAACCAATGAGTGTGGAGGTAACAGGGAAGATTGTACAGGTCATTGGAACGGTTGTCGATATACGATTCCCGTCTGATAACCTGCCACCCATATATGGGGCAATTTATGTAACGAATCCTACGATAAACGATCAACCTGAAAATCTTATTCTTGAAGTGGCTCAGCATATCGGTGACAGCACAGTACGGTGTATTGGAATGGACACAACAGATGGTTTAAAAAGAGGTCAGACTGCTGTGTATAAAGGTACCCAGATTACCATTCCTGTTGGTAAGGAGATTCTTGGCAGGGTGATAAATGTGATTGGTGAACCTGTGGATATGGGGCCTGAAATAAAGACAGCCCTCCGCTATTCCATTCATAGACCAGCACCTACATTCACCATGCAGAATACGAAGGTTGAACTTCTTGAAACAGGCGTCAAGGTCATTGACCTTCTTGAACCCTATCCAAAGGGTGGGAAGGTAGGACTCTTTGGTGGTGCTGGCGTTGGTAAAACCGTTGTTATTATGGAAATGATCCACAATATCGCCATGCACCATGGTGGTATCTCTGTTTTTGGCGGTGTGGGCGAGAGAACAAGAGAAGGAAATGACCTCTGGCTTGAAATGAAGGGTTCAGGCGTTCTTGATAAATGTGCCCTTGTGTATGGACAGATGACAGAGGTTCCTGGTGCCCGTGCCCGTATTGGTCTTACTGCACTCACTGCTGCTGAATACTTCAGGGATGAAGAAGGTCAGGACGTGCTCCTCTTCATCGATAACATATTCAGATTTACCCAGGCAAATTCAGAGGTCTCTGCGCTCCTTGGCAGAATGCCCTCAGCCGTTGGATATCAGCCAACCCTTGCCACAGACCTTGGTGAACTTGAAGAGAGGATTACCTCTACATTAAAGGGTTCCATTACCTCAGTGCAGGCAATCTATGTTCCTGCAGATGACCTCACAGACCCTGCACCAGCAACGACATTTGCTCACCTTGATGCAACCACAGTGCTCTCACGCCAGATTTCAGAGCTCGGTATATACCCGGCAGTGGACCCCCTTGACTCAACGAGCCGGATTCTTGACCCTCAGGTTGTAGGCGAGGAACATTACACGGTTGCCCGTGAAGTCCAGAGGATTCTCCAGAAGTATAAAGATTTACAGGATATCATTGCAATCCTTGGTATGGATGAACTCTCAGAAGAGGATAAACTCGTTGTTGCACGGGCACGAAAGATTCAGAGATTCCTGTCCCAGCCCTTCTTTGTGGCTGAACAGTTTACCGGTACACCGGGACGATATGTGAGTCTCAAAGATACCATACGAGGGTTTAAGGAGATTGTTGAAGGTAAACACGATGAATTGCCAGAGCAGGCATTCTATATGGTCGGCACCATCGAAGAGGCTGTAGAGAAAGCGAAAAAACTTTTGGGTGATTAATGGGATTGCTCCACCTTGAAATAATAAGTCCTGAACGCCTCCTTGTACAGGAGGAGGTGGATATGGTTGAGGCACAGGGCCCATTCGGTGAGTTTGGAATTCTCCCGGGCCATATCCAGTTTCTTACCACACTCCATGTTGGTGAGATACGCTATATGAAGGATGGTAAGACCACCTACCTTGCAACAAGCGGAGGCATTGCAGAGGTTCTTGAGGACAGGGTAACCTTTCTCGTTGAGAGCGCGGAATTTGCTGACGAAATCAATATTGACCGTGCAAAAGATGCCCAGGAAAAAGCAGAAGCTATGTTGAAGGAACTGACCCTTGACGACAAGGATTACAAGGTATACGAGGAAGCCCTCAAACGAGCATTAACAAGAATCTCTGTTGCATCTAAGGCGGTATAAATGCAATTCTCTGTTGAGAAAAGATTGTTCGATCTTTTCCCATGCCTTACCATAGGCGTCCTTGTATGCGCCATAGATGACAATACAACATATCGTGTTGAACGGCTTAACACAGTTATTCAGGACATACGAAACAGCTTTTCCTATGAGAAACCCCAGGATCATCCCCATATCAAAGTATGGAGAGAAGCCTTCACCAAACTTGGCATCTCTGCATCAAAATACTATAGCTCCATAGAATCCCTATTGAGACGTGTTCTCAAAGGAGCACCATTTCCGAAGATAAACCCTGTTGTAGACCTCTACAATGCTATCTCTTTGAAATATCTCGTTCCCATGGGTGGTCACGCCATAGACCCTCTTGAAGGCAATATATCACTCTGTTTTGCCACAGGCACTGAGCCATTCCAGCCCATGGATGCAGAAACCGTCGAGCATGCTGATAAGGATGAGGTTATTTACAGGGACGACAGGGAGGTGCTCACACGGCGATGGGTGTGGAGACAGTGTAACAAGGATAAGGTAATATCTGAAACAAAGAAGATATTTATACCCATTGATATAATGGAAGGCCTGCGAGAGGGACTTGCTATGGATATTATGAGAGACGTGGAGGAGGGGCTTATAAAAGGAGGAAACGGTAAGGTTATTCACAGGGATATTTTAAACAAGGATAAATTGATTACTGTTTTTGATATTTAGTACATAGCCAGGTAAAATACATACAAAAAAAAGCGCCTCGAAAAGAGGCGCTTTTTTTATCACACTATATGTGCTTACTCTAATTTCTCCTCACCGATTCTCATGTTATAGAATGAGCGATATACGAAAATCAGTGCAATTGCAAGGAATACAATACCAATAGCTGTCTTCCAACCCTGGGACTGCATGGTGACGGCAATCTCTGTGGCAAGAAGTCCGAAGAGAGTGGTGAACTTGATAACAGGGTTCATGGAGACCGAAGAGGTATCCTTGAAGGGGTCGCCCACTGTATCACCCACAACTGTTGCCTCATGGAGGGGTGTACCCTTTTCCTTAAGATCCACTTCCACAATCTTCTTTGCATTATCCCATGCACCACCTGTATTAGCCATGAAGATTGCCTGAAAGAGACCGAAGAAGGCAATAGCTATGAGATAACCGATAAAGAAGTAGGGGTTGAAGAAGGCAAGGGCAAGTGCCATGAAGAAGATAACCACAAAGATGTTAATCATACCTTTCTGTGCATAGACAGTACAGATTCTCACCACTTCCTTGCTGTCTTCTATTTTTGCAGCTTCAATGGAATCTAATTTGATATTCTTTTTAATAAAGACCACTGCACGGTATGCACCTGTTGTGACTGCCTGTGTTGCTGCACCGGTAAACCAGTAGATGACTGCGCCACCCATAAGAAGGCCGAGGATAATCTCTGGCTGGACAAGACTCAATTTTGCAATAACGCCACCGAACATACGTTCAAGCAAGATGATGATACCGAAGACCATGGTTGTAGCACCGACAACAGCAGTACCTATGAGCACAGGCTTTGCAGTTGCCTTGAATGTATTGCCTGCACCATCTGCTTCCTCAAGGTAATCCTTACCATTCTCAAAGTCAGGGTCAAAGCCAAAATCCCTCTTTATCTCTTCTTTGATATTGGGGATACTTTCAATCCTTGAGAGCTCGTAGACAGACTGGGAATTATCAGCGACAGGTCCGTAACTATCAACAGCGATTGTAACAGGACCCATACCGAGAAAACCGAAGGCTACAAGACCAAAGGCAAAGACTGGTGCTGCAAAGGCAAAATCCTTTGGCATGATGGCAATGATTGATTGGTGCTGTGATACCACATAGGCGATGAACATGAGGAAGAGAATGACAAGGCCTTCCCAGAAGGCTGAATAGTTTCCTGCAACAAAACCGGACAGGATATCGAGTGATGCACCACCATGGCGGGCAGCGCCCACAACTTCCTGGACATGTCTTGATTTGGTGCTGGTGAATATCTTGGTAAACTCAGGAATCAATGCACCAGCAACAGTACCACAGCTTATGATTATTGCAAGTGCCCACCAGAGACCCTGATACTGAGCAGGCAGGTCAGAGAGGAGCACATAGCTTGCCCAGAAGGTAACGAGGATGGAAATGGCAGAGGTCAGCCAGATGAGGTTTGTTAAAGGCTGCTCAAAATTGAATTTCATTTTTTTGCCATAGACTGACTGGGTAATACCATAGTTGAAAAAATAGGAAACAAGGGAGGTGAGTATCATCAAGATACGCATAGCGAATATCCATATAATGAGAATGCCACCCATTATTGGATTTCCCGCAAGGGCAAGGGCTAAAAAGGCAATTAAGGCAACACCGGTAACGCCATACGTTTCAAAACCATCTGCTGTAGGACCAACGCTGTCACCTGCGTTATCACCTGTACAGTCAGCAATGACACCGGGATTCTTCGGGTCATCTTCCGGTAGATGGAAAACAATCTTCATCAAGTCTGAACCGATGTCAGCAATCTTTGTAAAGATACCACCGCAGATTCTCAAGGCACTTGCACCGAGTGATTCACCGATGGCAAACCCGATGAAGCAGGGACCTACGAGACTCTCAGGAAGAAAGACAAGGATACATATCATGAAGAATAGCTCCACACTCACAAGGAGGAGACCCACACTCATGCCAGATCTGATGGGAATGCTAACTATATCAACAGGTTTCCCTGTGAGACAAGCAAAGGCTGCCCGTGAGTTTGCCCGTGTATTGATTCTCATACCAAACCAGGCAACACTGTATGAACCGAGGATACCCATGATGGAGCAGAAGAGAATGACGACAATATTGCCAAAAGGGGTGTGCTGCAAACCACCGAAATAATAAACAATACAGATTGCAATAAGCACCCAGAGGATGATAAGAAACTTACCCTGCTGTCCAAGATAGGACTTACAGGTTTCCCATATAATATTAGAGACATCGAGCATGGATTTGTGGGCTGGAAGATTTTTTGTCTTTCTGTACTGGATAATGGAAAAGATGAGTCCAACAACACAGATGAAAAGACCCCAGTACATGAGTGTGAGACCAGCTACAGTGCCTCCAAAAATAGTAAACGTTACTTTGGTTAAATCAGGAAGCACAATATCCGCTTCGCCAGCAAAGGCAAAGGGAATGAACAAGAAGAAGAGAACCATACATGCGAGCATCATGAACAAAGGATTACATTTTTTAATAAAGCCCATTGTAACCTCCTTAAAACATTATTTGAAAATGGCACACATTTAAAACTATCTTGCATTACGTTATTTCACGTGACCTACAAGAATGACATTATTCTAAAACTTTTTTTTCAGGAATGTCAATGGACTTATGAAAAAATTCACAAAAATTTCTTTTCTTGAAAAATTAATATATTACAAACAGGATTCCTCGGTTTTTACATACCTATTCCATGTATTGTGGTGCCACAGAAGCCGCAGGCTGAATTTTTTATATTGTATGAGGTTACAGTGAAACCATATCTCTTGATAATTGGTTTTTTGCAGTTGTAGCAATAGGTATTTTCTCCCTCTGAACCGGGAATATTCCCTTCATACACATACTTGAGACCCTCAGTAATACCTATCTCTCTGGCACGGGCAAGGGTTTTTGCTGATGTCCGTGGGCTATCAAGGAGTTTATAGGTGGGATAGAATGCACTCACGTGCCATGGGGTCTCGTCGCCGAGATCATTCTTGATAAAACGGGCAATGGCTTCCAGTTCTTTATCACTGTCATTATGTCCAGGTATGATAAGGGTTGTAAGTTCAATCCATATACCGAGTCTCTTATAGTTTTTTATAGTTGTAATAACCTTTGAAAGGTCTGCCTTGCATATCTTTTTATAGAAGTCTGGGTTAAAACTCTTGAGGTCGATATTGGCACCATGGAGATAGGGCTGTATGGTTTTCAGTGGTTCTTCTTCTATATATCCATTGGTGACAAAATTATTATAGACCCCTTTTTCATTTGCAATCTTCGCAATATCAAGGGCATATTCAAAGAATATGGTAGGTTCTGTATAGGTATAGGAGATACTTTTACAGTGTGACTGGAGGGCAAGGCTAACCACCTCATGAGGCTTCATAGTCTCCCCAAGGATGCGCTGGGTCTCCCGTGGCATCTGAGAGATATCATGGTTCTGGCAGTGAAGACACTGGAAATTACACCCTACTGTGGCAATAGAAAAGGCTCGTGAACCAGGAAAAAAATGAAAGAGTGGTTTCTTTTCTATTGGGTCCACATGGTAGGAGCAGGGAAGCCCATAAACAAGGGAATAGAGCGTACCACCTCTGTTTTCTCTGACGCCACAGATACCCCTCTTACCTTCCTGAATGGTGCAGTGATGGTTACAGAGGTTGCAGGTAACCCTGTTGTCTGAGAGTTTATTGTAAAAGGATGCTTCTTTCATGGCTTGTCAAAGGCAAGTGCAATCACATCATCCATATTTTTAACTGGAAGGAATTTGATTTTTCTTTTCACATACTGAGGAATCTCAACAAGCTCCCTCATATTATCATAGGGGATGATTACCTTTTCCATATGTCCTCTGAGCGCTGCAAGGGTCTTCTCCTTCAATCCTCCTATGGGAAGAATCCTGCCCGTAAGGGTTATCTCTCCTGTCATGGCAATCTTTTTATGGACCGGCCGTTTTGTTATGGCGCTCATCATGGCTATTGCCATGGTTATACCTGCAGAGGGACCATCTTTTGGTATGGCACCCTGAGGCACGTGTATATGAATTTCAAGGGTATCGAAAACCTCTTCACTGATGCCGAGGATATCTGCTTTTGATTTAATGTAGGTGAGTGCTGCATGTGCTGATTCCTTCATCACATCACCCATGCTTCCGGTAAGGGTGAGTTCTTTTTTCCCTTTTCTACAGGAGACCTCTACATGCATAATTTCACCACCGAATTCTGTCCACGCAAGACCAGTGGCAACACCGATGGTGCTCTCTTCGATTGTACCTTCTGGCAGGTATTTTGGAGGTCCTAAAAATTTCTGAAGATTCCGGGAAGTGACAATCACCTTTTTTCTCTCACCCTCTGCAATCCTCCGCACCACCTTCCGTGCAATGGATGCAATCTCCCGTTCAAGATTCCTGAGTCCTGATTCCCGTGTGTACCCTTCAATAATCTTCTCTATGGCGCTATCTTTGAATGTGAGCATATTACTTGTAAGCCCGTTCTCTGCAAGCTGTTTTGGTATGAGGTATCTCTTAGCAATGGCGAGCTTTTCTTTCTCATTGTATCCGGGGATATAGATGGTCTCCATCCTGTCCTTCAATGCAGCGGGGATTGTGTCGACCCTGTTCGCAGTGGTAATAAAGAGGACCTTCGAGAGATCAAAGGGTACATTAAGGTAGTGATCGCTGAAGCTATTGTTCTGTTCAGGGTCAAGGACTTCAAGCAGTGCGCTTGCAGGGTCTCCCCTGAAATCAGTACCGATCTTGTCAATCTCATCCATCATGAACACAGGGTTATTGGTACCTGCCTGTTTCAGGTTCTGAATAATACGACCGGGCATGGAGCCCACATAGGTTCTCCTGTGGCCCCTGATTTCAGCCTCATCCTTCATACCACCAAGGGAGATGCGCGAGAAATTTCTTCCAAGGGCACGGGCAATGGATTTACCCAGGGATGTTTTACCCACGCCAGGAGGACCCACAAAACAGAGGATGGGCCCTTTCATCTCTCCTTTCAGTTTTATGACGCTTAAAAATTCGAGTATCCTTTCTTTCACCTTTTCAAGGTCATAGTGGTCTTCGTCAAGAATCTTCTTTGCCCGTTTGATATTGATGTTATCCTTTGTGGATTTGCTCCAGGGAAGTTCCACGAGCCATTCAAGGTAGGTGCGGAGCATGGACGATTCTATGGCATCAGGGTGCATCATATCAAGACGGGAGAGTTGCTTTTTTGCCTCCCTTTCCACGTCTTTTGGCATCCGTGCCTTTTTAATGCGCTTCTTCAGTTCCTCTATTTCTTCGAGCCTTTCATCTGCTTCTCCCAGTTCGCTCCTGATGGCCTTCATCTGTTCCCGCAAGAAGTATTCTCGCTGCGATTTGGACATCTCCTCCTTTGCCTGGGAAAGAATCTTTGCCTGCATATTGAGGAGTTCTATCTCCTTGCCCATGATTTCAGAGAGTTTTTTGAGACGCTCAATGGGGTCAATAATCTCGAGGATTTCCTGAGATTTATCCACTGACAGGCCTAGATTTGCTGCTGCCACATCTGCAAGGCGGCCCGGTTCATCAATCGTGTCAAGGACCATCAGGATATCAGGAGGTACCATCCTGCCCATGGAGACAACCTTTTCCATCTCCTCCTTCACATAACGCATGAGTGCCTCAATCTCCATGGTAATCTCAGTGATAAGTGGTTCTTCAATGGGCTCAATCTTAACAAGAAACGTAGGATGTTCCTGGAGATATTCGACGATTCGTGCTTTTTTAATGCCTTGGATAAGTATTTTTACCCTGCCGTCAGGAAGTCTTAACATCCTCATAATCTGGGAGACGACTCCAACAGAGTATATCCTTTCCGGGAGCGGATCTTCGTCTGTCAGGTCTTTCTGGGCTGTGACAATAATAAGACGGTCTTTCGAGATTGCCTTCTCCACAGCATTTATGGACATATCCCTGCCCACAAAGAGGGGAAGCATCACCGATGGATACATAACCATATCGCGAACAGGAAGTAAGGGAAGGGCCTCAGGGATGGGTAATGAGTCAAAATCAGTCATTCGTACTAAACCTCCACAATATTCATGAATTGAAAAAAGTTTTGAAGGCTCTATAGGTTTCAAAAATGTCGAGCTTGCTGGAAACCTCAAAAGGGGAGTGCATGGTAAGAAGCGGGGTGCCGCAATCTATTATATCCATGCCATAAGCAGCAAGAAATTTTGCAACCGTTCCACCTCCTCCCTCATCAATCTTTCCAAGCTCGCCAGTCTGCCATATAACGCCTTCTCTATCAAGGAGTCTCCGTATCTCTCCCACGTATTCTGCATGGGCATCACTGGCACCCACCTTCCCAGCATGACCTGTAAATTTGGATATACAGACACCTCTACCAAGATAGCAGGCATTCTGCTTTTCATGGACATCCTGATATGTGGGGTTTATTGCACCATTCACATCAGCAGAGAGGGCCCTTGATTGAAAGAGGATTTTTCGTATGAAGGCCTCATCGTTCTTCATATGCATGCCTGCAAGTATATCGTACAGAAAGATCTGGAGAAAATTTGATTTCATGCTCGTATTGCCTTCTGAGCCAACCTCCTCCTTATCAGTAAAGATGGCAATACAGGGACGCTGCTGATTTGCTGTATCACACAGTGCCTTGAGAAGCGTGAATGCACATGCCCTGTCATCCTGCCCGTAAGCGCCCACCATACTCTGGTCAATACCTACATCTCTGGCTTTAAAAGCAGGCACAATCTCAATTTCAGCGCTTATAAAATCATCCTCCACCATACCGTACTTCTCATTGAGTACCCTGAGTATGTATTTTTTTACTGCCTCCTTTTCTTCACCCACAACAGGAATGCTGCCAAAGAGCAGGGTAAGCTTTTCACCTTCTATTGCTTCAGAAAGTTTTTTCTCATCCTGGACCTTCCGGGAGAGATGAGGCAAAAGATCATCAATAACAAAGACCGGATCAGTATCATTCTCTCCCACAGTAATATGGAGTGATGCGCCGTCTGCCCTTACAACAACACCATGGAGAGAAAGGGGAATGGCAACCCACTGGTACTTTTTTATGCCGCCATAGTAATGGGTACGGAGCAGGGCAAGGCCCACATCTTCATACAGGGGATTCTGTTTGAGGTCAAGCCGTGGTGCATCGATATGGGCAACAATAATATTGAACCCTTCCTCAGGCGATATGTTCCCGCGGGAAAAGGCAATAACCTCTTTGCCCCTGTTGATACGAAATGCTTTTGGTGCTCGTGTATCTTCCTTAAATCCATGCTGGATAAGATGCTCTTTAATACAGGCAACCGCCTCTCGCTCTGTCTTTGACCTGTCGAGAAAGGTTTTGTATTCTTCGCAGAATGCAAAGATAGTTTGAATCTCTTCCTGTGATTTTTGTTTCCAGCCAGATTCGTTTTTCATGGGTATGGTATAGATTAACAGGATTATCACTCTGAGTCAATGATAACCCATAGGAGGAAAGGTACCATATCGTGCTAACCCGTGCCTGCTTCATTTTAAGGCATACGGCATGTAGTGGAATACGACGATGGACCCATACATGAAGTGAGCAGGTATGTAGAAAATTCTTTACGTCCTTTATGGGACTGTGATTAAATGTGAAACCCATGAAAAAAAAGCAAAGAGCGGCAACATCCAGAACTCAAAAGAAGGCTACATTATCAGAGGACATGTACCATACCATTTTTGAAAATACAGGAACTGCAACCATAATCAGTGAGGAAGATACAACAATATCCCTGGCAAACACGCGATTCGAAAAGCTTTCCGGTTATACAAAAGGGGAGATAGAGGGTAGAAAAAGCTGGACAGAATTTATTGTACAGGATGACCTTGAAAGAATGCTGCAATACCATGAGGCGCGCAGACTTAATCCTGAGGTTGCGCCGAAGAATTATGAGATACAATTTATCACCAGACAGGGAGAATTGAGGAATATTTACATAACCGTGGATGTCATACCCGGAACGAAAAAGAGCGTACTATCCTTTATGGATATTACAGACCTTAAGAAGGCAGAACAGGAAATCCGTAAGTTGAATGAGGAGCTTGAGAAACGTGTGAAGGAGCGTACCGCACAGCTTGAGGAAGCGAATAAAGAGCTGGAAGCTTTTTCTTACTCTGTTTCACATGACCTTCGTACACCCCTTATTGCTATTGATGGTTTTTCCCGTATCCTTTTAAGGAAGTATACAGCACAGCTCGATGATAAAGCACTACAGTTTTTAAATGCCATCAAGGCCTCTACCAAAGAAATGCACCAGCTCATTGACGACCTCCTTGTCCTCTCTCGCCTGAAGCGCCGTGATATAATAATTGCAGAAATAGACATGGGAGAACTTGCAAAGAGTGTGTTTGAGGAACTCAAGGCAATTACGCACGGGAGAAAACTGAAACTTGTAATAAACAACCTCCCCTCTGCTCAAGGTGATATGTCTATGATCCGTGAGGTGCTGGTCAATTTGTTTTCCAATGCTATAAAGTTTACCAGGAAAAGGGACACGGGCATCATAGAGGTAGGTGGTTGTGAAGGAGATGGGGAAAATACATACTACGTAAAGGACAATGGCGTTGGGTTTGATATGCAATACAAAGATAAACTCTTTGGGGTATTCCAGAGATTCCATAGTGCTGATGAATACGAGGGAACAGGGATAGGACTTGCAATTGTGCAGAGAATTATACATCGACACGGTGGAAGGGTCTGGGCAGAAGGGGAGGTTGATAAGGGTGCAACCTTCTATTTTACCCTGCCCACCGCACGCAGGAAATATAAGTGAGTAAATCAAGTGACGGCTTCTCTATCTGACTCTTACCAGTCTTTAAGCCTTAAAGGTTCTGTTCGGAAAACCCGCCTTTACAGGTATGTATGATAATGATTCGGAGTTTAGTGGAAGTGATGACTGTGGACGAGAAAATATCTCATATGTATTTGAACGAGACCATGATATGTGTACGTTTATTGCCTGTGCGGATAAATGTGTTGACACAATTTTTATGCAACTATAGAATGTAGAAGAGAAAGGGAACCACATAACCATTGAAGATTGTGGTGTATGAATATAGCCCCATCCTACACGTCTTCCCATCTCTTTGAAAGTGAATATCCAAAGCTTTCAGCCATGGTGCAAAAACGGCTTGAGCTGGAATGGCACTATCACCAGAGAAGCGACCTTGAACCTGCTGGTTACCATCTTTTTCAATATGCCCTTGAATTTGGCAGATTACTAAAGGTTGTGTACCGACATCAGCTTACAGAAGCCCTGCATGAAGAGGCTTTCTGGTATGCAGAGGTATTTGATGCCCGTGGCTGGGGGTACGATGCCTTTGCACTTTTACTGGATAGCTGGATTATTGCCATACAGGGGATTATCAAGCCCCCTGAATGTAATGAACTTGCACAACCCTTACAACAACTAAGGGAAACATTGCCGTCCTTGTTTAAGAAAACAAGATTGAAGAAAGGCATTGAGCCTTTCACAACACACTCACCGCTCGTCAAACACCTGATACAGGGGGATGTTGATGAAGCGAGGAGTATCATCACTTCTCTTATCAACACAAACCGAACACCCGATCGCATTATTCTTGAAGAGCTTCTTACCGCTATGGCAGAAATCGGTCAACTCTGGGAATTTCACAAAATAGAGATCTTTCAAGAACATCTTGCAACAGAAACCATACGGCACCTGCTGGCTGGATTTCCATTCATCAATCAACAGTCTGTACACGCTCTGGGACTAACTGCCCTTGTTTCATGCGTCCCTGGTGATATACATGATCTCATTCCGCTTGCTCTCTGTACATATTTGGAGTTACGGGGATGGAAGGCAAAAAATCTGGGAGGAAGCTTGCCTGCTGAGCAGATTGCCCATGCAGTAGAACGTTTGAATCCCCATGCACTCTTTTTAACACTCACCATGCTCTCCATGCTGGACAATGCCTTAGAAGTTGTAGAGCTTACAGGTAAGTATACTCGAGACTGTCGTATAGTGATAGGAGGACATGGCGCCACATTGAGCAGTCATATTCTTGAAAAGCATGGTATCCTGGTGGCACGCGATTTTGACCATGGATACAACCTTGCATTAGGAGGGAAGACCCATGCGTAGATTTGTAGCCCTCAGGATGGTTATTCATGATCGATCTTCAACAGCAGGGGCGCTTCTCGGTGTCGTAGCAATAGTCTTTTTGGTAGGTCAGCAATTCTCCATCCTCTTTGGACTTTTGAATTATATGTCTGTTCTTGTGGACCATAGCAACGCAGATGTCTGGATAATGAGCAAAAATGTTCGTAATGCGGATGCAGGCAGTCTTATATCAGTTCGCTATCTCGACCGTGTTGTTGGATTGAAGGAAGTTGAGTGGGCTGAACCCGTACTTATCGGCAGTGCTCTGTACAGGATAGGAGATGGGTCTTTTGAATCTGTCCGAGTTGTGGGAGTCCGTCGTCCCCGACTTGCCGGTGGACCGTGGCGTTTTGCCAAAGCAGATGAAAAGGCACTTCTTGACATGGAATCAGTAACAATTGATCGCCTTGATGTTAGTAAACTGGGACTTCCTGTGCTGGAACAGATAACAGAGATAGGCGACAAAAGGGTCCGCGTACGGGGTATCAGTGATGGTGCAAGGGGATTCCAGGGCACCCTTGTTTTTGGCACTCTGGAGAAAGTGAGAGATCTTAGTAAAACTCCGCCCGGTCGTTATTCTGCAATACTTGTTCGATTTTCTAAAGGCACAGACAGGTTAACTGGCCTTGAAAGACTGCGTACCCTTATGCCTGAATGTTCTGTATTCACCTCTGAAGAACTATCCCGTCTTACTCGCACGTATTACCTCACCAACACAGGTATAGGAGGAAGCTTTGGTTTTTCCACATCCATTGCTGTAATGATTGGTGTAGTTATCATCTCTTTAACGATGTATACCAGCGTACTCAGCCGTTCGCAGGATTTTGCAGTCATGAGGGCAATTGGCGGAAGGCGTAAGGATATTGCTATTGTTGTTATTTGTGAAGCATTTATTATAACAGGAATTGGTCTGTTTATAGGTTTTTTAATGCTTTCCGGGTTACTTCATACAACCGGTGGTTCCTCAATCCCCAGTTATCTTCCAGGCTATATGTCACCCATACTTGCAGGCGGGACATTGCTTGTAAGCCTGTTGGGGTCGGTTATTGCATTACGTGTTGCCCTTAAGGCAGAGCCTGCATCAGTATTCCACTAAAGGAAGGTTGTGTGGTTACATTAAAAACAGAAAATATAGCCCGTGACTTCTCAGATGGAAGGGAGATACGGAGGGTGCTTTTTCCAACAAGTATTACATTAGAGCCCGGTGTATTAACGGTTCTCGCAGGACCATCAGGAAGTGGCAAAACCACACTGCTTTCTATTTTAGGACTTGTTCTAAAGGTTTCAGAAGGAAATATTTTTCTCAATGAGAGTAATGTTACCCATCTATCTGATGAAGATGCTGCAGCAATGCGCTTACAATATTACGGGTTTGTCTTTCAACAGCCCATGCTTATTGAGGGGTTGAGTGTTATGGACAATATACTGCTTGCCTTTGCCATTCAGGGTGGCCGTGTGCCAAATGAGATTCGAACAAAAGCAAAAAGCCTCCTTGTATCACTGGGGCTTGATGGCACCGCACACATGCAACCTCGTCTGCTCTCAGGAGGAATGAAGCAACGGGCATCCATTGCCCGGGCATTGATAAAAGACCCTGCAATTTTACTCTGTGATGAGCCTACGTCATCCCTTGATGCAGAGAGTGGACAGGCGGTCATGAGCATCTTGAAACGTATTGCTGTTGAAGAGGAAAGAATTGTCGTTGTTGTTTCCCACGATGCGAGAGTATTTCCTTATGCTGACCGTTTGATAAAACTGGAAAATGGACAGGTTGTCTCAGATACCCAGGAAGAATATACAACGAAAAAGGAACGAACATGAACAGATATCGAAAGATTATTATGGCTCTTCTTCTCACACTTGTTGTGATTGTTGGTCTCACGTATATAGTATTGTCTTTACGCAAAGCATCAGCTCCACCGGAACCAAGCAGAACACCTTCTCTTGAAGATGCACCTGTAAGGCTCTATGGCAGAATAGAACCATTGGGAAGAGAGGTGTTTCTTGGACCCCAGCAACCCCGCCGGGTAATAAAGGTTTTTGTTACTGAGGGCCAAAAAGTAAAACAAGGAGAGGTGCTTTGTGAACTCGAGTCTGATGTAGAACAGGAGGCGTACCGGGTCGCCCTTGCTAAAATTAGTGAATTTGAAAGGCGTCTTGAGATTGTTATTGATGACCTCTTACGCAAAGAAGCGTTGTTACCTGAAAAAGCTGTGGCAGAACAGGAAGTAAGCCAGAAACGTTTAGAGGCAGCGTTATTACAACAACAGATTGCTACAGCACGGGCAGAGGCTGAGCTGAGACGTCAAGAGCTTGAAATACTTAAACTCCGCTCACCGATAGATGGGTATCTTTACAAGTTTGATGTGCGTCTCGGGGAGTTGCTTACGCCTCAAGATTATCAGCGTATCATCATAGGAAAACAGGAAAAACAAATCCGCCTGTATATAGAAAGCTTCTGGATGCACAGGGTACGTGTTGGTGACCGTTTCACGGTACGTAACGGTGAAACCTTGCGCACAATAGGCAAAGCCATAGTGACAACAATTTCAGAGTACGTTGGTGCCCGTGATTTTCGTACCGATGATTCACTGGAACGGTTAGACACGAAATATGCCCAAGCCATCCTGCGCTTTGAAGATGCGTCAGATATTCCATTAGGGAAGATAGTGGTCTGTGAACGTATGGACAGTAAGTGAGAATAAATATTACAGGCACATACACGTATAATCGGTCGACCCCTCACATACCTGGACAAATAATATAGTGCTTTAACTATTAAGTCTCTGAAAAAATCCGACCCTCTGGAGTTGAAAATTTGTAGAAAACGATTTACAATGTTTTCCAAACATAATTTTCTAATATCAGAAATTTCTGATGAAAAAATTTAAAGTGTAGAAATAGGTTGCGGCAAATCAAAAAGGAGGCGCACATGATGATTAAACGAATACGGTTCCCCAATGTACTGTATGCCATTCTGTTTTGTATGATGTTAGCGGTTCCACTGATAGCTGCTCCACCACCAGGAATGGCACCTCCATCCACAGCTGTATCAGTGGTAATTCCACCGGTACTGAAAAATGCACCTGAACTGACAGGACTGGTACGCCACTGGGATAGCCAGTCAATACTGGCAATCGAAGTAGCACGTCAAGCGCCACGTCAAGTCTTGAATCGTGCGGACATGGGTCGTATAAGGATAGAAAACGATATAGGCAGACACATAGAACTTGATAAATTATATGATGCCACCTTCACCGGACATCGCGTTTTAGGTCAGCAGTTGAGCCGTATTCCGTCTACGGCGCTTATAGGTACACCACAGGTGAACGAAGCAGTGGTAGAGTTTCCTGATAGATTGTTGATGGTACGACAGGCACGAGTAGTCATACGGGACCCGAAACAGGCTGCTGCAGCAGCCCCGGAACTGGCAAAGTTCCTCTCACGTGTGGATATGAATGCTGTATCTCAGGCACGCGTCGATAGACTGAAGCCGGATGAGCAGGAAAGCTTTAGACGATATATAAAAGAAGAACTGCCTCTGGTGGAAGCTGATGACCCATTACGTAAAGCGATGGAAGAAGGTGGTGAAGATGCAGTTCTACGTGCGGTGTTGAGTGGCGTAGGCGAATTTGAGATTACAGATCAGGTGGTTGTGGAGCGGCGATTATTCAATGATGGGGGCAACGTCTGAGTAAAGAATTCCGTCCTCTGGTACAACAGCGTCCACTTACACTTGAGTTGCCACCACTGCGGCCCGTTGAAAAACTGGAGCCTAAAAAGAAACGTGAACCATCAACATTTGGTGGTCGTAGCGAACGGGGTCGGCAATATCAGTATTCTCAAGGAGAGCAAAGCGAGGGAAAACATGAATTCAGTGAACCATTTCTGGCAGGGTACACACTGGGTCAAGAAATAGTGTGGGAGCGTAAGTGGAAATTCAGTGGTGGTTTCTTTCGTATTACTTATGGTATTGGTTATGGTATCGGTTTGCGTGTCCCCATTGCACTCAATGGCCGGATTGAACCTGCACGAACTGTTCGTAGCGCTATTGACGATCCGGGTCGCAATGTTACGTTAAGGGTAAATCCGGTGGTCAAGGATGGTCTTGAAGCAGATTACCAGCGTGCTGGCTTATCACCATCATTACTTTTTGGAGGTGACGAATTTGTTTTTACTGCAGGGTCCTGGCTCGGCTTCAAGCTATATGCCCTCGGCAAGAATTGGGCTGAATTGTCGCCTGTTAATACCCCGTGGCACAAGAATCAAAGTTTTACCCCACCCCTTGGAGGTTCGCCGCGATCATTCTTTACTTTTGCAGTACCCCCTGAACTCACGAATACAGTTATTTCAGCAGGCGCACTTAAAGGTGCCTTGCAGGTAGGACTGGGTATGAATGGCACTGGAACACTTACAGTACCCTACGCACTTCTTCTGGATGGTCATCCGATACTGGAACAACGAATGGCATTAGCGAATGCCAATACCCACACTGAAACCCTGAGACTGCCACCAGTGACAGCACAACCTGGAACGGTTGTACAACAGAACTACGGTGTGCGTATCGGTGCTCCGTATTATCTCATGCAGGTAAGCGCTGCTACCCGGCTCAGGGTGCTTGTAGAAGTGAATGCAGGAGAGCTCAAACGAAGCATAGCCACAGACTGGTTTGATGTGTTTGTATTACCCCTTGGCCAGGTTGTATTACCACCACATGCAGGCACTCATACACATTATCAATGGAATGAAGGAGTTCGCATTTTTGAAGCAAGGGATCCAGGTGATCCTGCAACAATGCAGAAACCGCGAAGTGTACCAAAATTCAGTAAATAAAAAAGAAAGGAGAACAGATAATGAAAAAATGTATTGCCCTTATAACCCTTACATTCCTGCTATTGGTATTTGGAATGATACATGTTGAGGCTCAAACATCAGGCAGTGCACAGCAGTCTGTGAAACCCACCATTAAAAGACAGGATATATCAAAACCCAGGGTGGATACTCAGCAGACACGTATAGGAGCAATGGAACAGATGCTCAAGAACATCAAGATTGGCAATCTTTCAGTTCAGCATCCTCAGACAGAATGTGTTGGAGAGTGGTATGCAGGTCTTTTTAACCCTAATAATACAGACCTTACCTTTACTGTTGAGATACACCAGTATGATGCAGGGTCAGGGAAGTGGGAAATAGTAAATTCTCAGACAGTAACCCTTAAGAAAAATGAAGACAAATCACTTCGTGGTCCTTGGCGAAGAATGCCCTTTGCCCAGAAATTAAAATTGTCGGTTAAGAGCAGCCAAGCAGTCTATGGAGAAAAAGAGATAGCCTTGCCTGCCATACCTGGACCGAATGTAGAAGTTACAGCTATAGATATACTGGATACAGGATTTAGAGCACATATTGTTAATAAGGATGCAGTGCCTCATTGCAGAACTCTGTTTTATCAAGGCATTAAATATTATACGGATTCGACCGCAAAGCCCATAGGTGGTAGTGACTTCGAGATACCGGGTAACTATACACTGGTTATTGACAATAATATGGGTGAAGGCTGGAAAACCGGTATCAGTTCCATTCAATTTGACATCAGGAGGAAATTAATTGGGGGTAGCCAGGTGATATCAACAAAGACCGTACCTGTAAATCCATGATGCATTCATCAAAGGCAAAAAAGTTCGTAGTCAGTAATAAGACCCGGTGGTAACAGGCCATCGGGTCCTATGCTAAAACAATACATCACATGGCACCCCTTCTGTATCAAAAAAGTTTTTTGAGACTATCCCCTTTTTGTCTGAAAAATGATTCTTCCCTTGCCCATTCTATCCTGTTCTTCCTGTACACCCAGTCTGCAAGTGATAATTCATTCTGTCAATTAATACAGAGTAAACATGAGATGTGGTTTTTTCTACCAGTGTCTCAGCGCCTATGAGGAGGGGCGCCATCATGAGATGGGTTCTTATGCCTTCCTGATGGAGCCTCTTCAGAGCATTAATCCGCTCCTCCATTTGTAGGCCATGTGGTTCAAAAAGTCTTTGTATGCCATCGTCACCTGTGGTGATTGTTATATAGACATCCAGAGTGGATGATGATTTCAGTAGGTGGAGGTCACGAAGAATCAACGGGGATTTTGTCTGGATGATTATGGGCCAGTTATTGTCTATAAGAATCTCAAGACACTTTCGTGTCAGTCTATATCTATTCTCTTTATAAACAGTGCATAACAGTAATGGCACCCATGGGTACAGCCTGTATAGGGGTTTATGGTATAGTCATAGACTTTTGAGGGTGTGAGGATAGTCTTTGCCTGGACCTCCTTGATGTCGAATTCCATACAGACTCTATACGATGAACTTATATGTTATGTCCCTTTTTTATCACAGTGGTTTAATCAATTCATTTTTGATTTTTCTAAATATCCTTGCATGATTATGTAAAAATTGAGAAAATACAATTAGTAAATGATACCCATCAGTACCTTTACCAGTCATTATACATTGACTTCGTATAGTATGCAAAAGAACTATCAATATCATACATTCAATGCGTATAGAAACGAGTTGTGCGGAAATGGCTCGCTCCGCTCGCTCTCGCCTTCGGCGAGTTTCCGCACAATGGGCGCGGGCTGCGCTTCGCTTGCCCTTGTTGTGCTCGTCACTCGCTTCGCTCGCGACTTTGCACAACAGCGGGTTATTCAGAAATTCTTCCTCAAAAACCTTCGGCTTTTTCGTCAGAACTTCGCATAACCCGCGCCCATTGTATGAATACGTTTTAAAATTTAGATTACTATACAAATATTTTCTACAAACTTTAATAATCAATCAAAAATTGGAAGAAATATAGAAAGTGGTTGGTTATTCACCTCATGCCGAGTGTATCGCTCCCCACTATTTCACTTTCTACCTGTCACTATTCACTGGTTTTAATGGTGGAGGCGGCGGGAATCGAACCCGCGTCCAGAAAAGAAGGCATTAAAGAGACTACATGCGTAGTCAGTGTATTAAATCTCGAGCCATGAAACACCCGCTGACAGGTTTTTCATCGCTCCAGCCTATGGGGTTTCGCCTTTCTGTATAGGCGTCCAGAAAGACTATCCTGCTTGAATGACACCATTCTGGACTTGAAGCAGGAAGAAGGTCCAGATGATGTAGCCGCATTAAGCGGCTAGTGCATACTCGTGAGAGTCTGCAGTTATGTTTAGGTCTGCTTGGATACGGGAAAGCAGTAACCCGGCATGCCTCTTTAACCCTTACTTCCCTGTCGAAACCAGTCGCCCCCATCATCGTGATTTTCTCTCCCGTTCAGCAATTCTCTTTTCGTCTTTTCTCTTTATATCCTCCCTCTTATCGTAGAGGGTTTTCCCTTTTGCAAGGGCAAGTTCCACCTTTGCCCTGTTATTCTTACTGAAATATATGGAAAGGGGAACGAGCGTATAACCCCTTTCATTTACCTTGCCAAGGAGTTTATGAATCTCCCTCTTATGCATGAGGAGTTTCCGAGTCCTCTTTGGTTCATGGTTATAGATATTTCCAAAATCATAGGGACTTATGTGGGCGTTCACAATAAAGAGTTCACCATCCTTGATGCGTGCATAGCTTTCCTTGAGGTTTACCCTCCCGTCCCGTATGGATTTTACCTCAGTCCCTGTAAGGGCAATACCTGCCTCATAGGTCTCTTCAATATGATAATCGTGGTACGCCTTTTTATTTGTTGATACGCGTTTCATACTATAATTATAACACAGAATAGCTCAATTGGCTATGGCGTGTATGATGGGTTTAAAAGATACAAAAGAATGGGACAGATTAATTGATGGCAATAATCTTTTGTGATTTGGCATAAGATTTGCTTATAATAACGCAGTTTAGAATATACATATTTTTCAAATGTCATTATGAAAACATTAAAGAAAGCCATACTTGCACTTGCTGATGGGACTGTATTTGAAGGATATTCCTTTGGAGCAGAAGGAGAGGCCTCTGGTGAGGTGGTATTTAATACATCCATAACTGGCTATCAGGAAATACTCACCGACCCATCCTATAAAGGACAGATAGTAACCATGACATATACCCAGATAGGAAACTACGGGATAAATAATGAGGATATTGAATCAGGTAAGCTATGGGTTGAAGGTTTTGTTGTAAAAGAAAACTTCAATTATCCAAGTAACTGGCGTTCAAGGGTTACTCTCAACGATTATCTCAAGAAAAATAATATCATTGGCATTTATGGAATAGACACGAGGGCGCTTACGAAACATATAAGGGAGCAGGGCGCAATAAATGGTATTATTTCCACCGTTGATCTTGACAAAAAATCTTTAGTAGAAAAGGCAAGGGCTCATCCATCCATGGTTGGTCTTGACTTAGTTACGCATGTAACCTGCAACAAAATGTATAAATGGGATGAGGGTCTATGGGGGACGGAATCACATTATACAGAACATGAACGAGAAGGGAAGCGATTCAATGTTGTAGTATACGACTTTGGGGTTAAATACAATATTTTGAGAAACCTTGTGCATGCAGGATGTAATGTCACAGTAGTTCCTTCGTATACAGCGGCACAGGACGTTCTTGAGATGAATCCTGATGGCATAGTTCTTTCAAATGGTCCTGGTGATCCTGAACCTTTGACATATGCAATCGAAAATATACGAATGCTCATAGGCAAAAAACCACTATTCGGTATATGCCTTGGCCATCAGCTAATAGGTCTTGCCCTTGGGGGCCGAACATACAAGCTCAAATTTGGGCATCATGGCGGCAATCAGCCTGTCATGGATTTAAGCAATAGAAAAGTTGCGATTACCTCACAGAACCATGGTTTTGCTGTAGATATGGATAGTCTGTCAGGCATAGCTGAGATTACGCATATAAATCTTAATGATAAAACTGTAGAAGGATTGGCACACAAAACACTTCCCATCTTTTCAGTCCAGTATCATCCTGAGGCATCCCCTGGACCTCATGATGCAGATTATCTATTCAGGAGATTTATAAAAATAATGGAGGAGCAACAGGTTAGCTGCTAATCTTTAAACATGCCAAAGAGAAAAGACATAAAAAGTGTATTGATAATTGGATCAGGGCCTATCATTGTAAGTCAGGCATGCGAGTTTGACTATTCTGGTGTTCAGGCATGTAAGGCACTAAAAGAGGAGGGTTATAAGGTAATCCTTATAAACTCCAATCCAGCAACCATAATGACTGACCCTGAGCTCGCTGACAGGACATATATAGAACCTATAACACCCTATATTGTAAGGAAGATTATAGAAAAGGAGAGGCCTGATGCACTTCTTCCCACACTCGGTGGACAGACAGCATTAAATGTTTCTTTAAAAGTTGCTGAAGACGATTTTCTTGAAACTTTTGGCGTAGAGATGATAGGTGCAAATGTAGAATCAATAAAAAAGGCTGAAGACAGAAGTCTCTTTAAGCAATCCATGCAAAAAATAGGGTTACATGTTCCAAAAAGTGGTTATGCGCGATCTGTCTCTGAGGCAATGGGTATTGTGGCAGAGATGAGTTATCCTGTTATTATAAGACCATCATTCACCCTCGGGGGGACAGGTGGAAATATTGCATATAACAGGGTTGAGTTTGAACAACTTGTCCCGCATGGTCTTGATGCAAGTCCATATCATGAGGTCCTTATAGAAGAATCGGTAATAGGATGGAAGGAGTACGAGCTTGAAGTAATGAGGGACAAAAAAGACAATGTAGTCATTATATGTTCCATTGAAAACCTTGATCCTATGGGTATCCACACAGGAGACTCCATAACAGTTGCTCCTGCCCAGACACTTACAGATAAAGAGTATCAAATCATGAGGGATGCAGCAATAAGGGTGATACGGGAAATAGGTGTTGATACAGGTGGTTCAAATATTCAGTTCGCTGTAAACCCTGAAAACGGAAAGCTGTATGTAATTGAGATGAATCCGAGGGTATCACGGTCATCGGCTCTGGCAAGCAAAGCAACAGGATTCCCCATAGCAAAAATAGCGGCGAAGCTCGCAATTGGCTATACCCTTGACGAGATACCTAATGATATAACAAAAAAGACACCTGCTTCTTTTGAGCCTACTATTGATTACGTAGTTGTTAAGATTCCAAGATTTACCTTTGAAAAATTCCCTGAATCAGACCAGACCCTCACAATACAGATGAAGTCTGTTGGTGAGGTCATGGCAATAGGCAGGACATTTAAAGAGGCTTTTCAAAAGGCAATAAGATCCCTTGAGATAGGCGAATACGGACTTGTGCACAGAATACCTGACGATGCAAGAACGATAAATACTATTTCAGAAAAACTCAGGACACCAAACTGGGAGAGAATCTGGTATATCGCAGATGCTATACGTCACGGCATGGATATAGAAGAGATATTTGCCCTTACACGGATAGACAGATGGTTTCTCAATAATATTAAAGAGATTGTAGAGTTTGAGGCAATGCTGAAGTGTGATGGATTATCACTTACACCAGAGGTCTTGAGAAGGGCAAAAGAACTCGGATTTTCTGATAAGTATCTTGCAGATCTTTTAAATACAGAGGAAGAAACGATTAGAAAAACAAGGAAAGATTCAGGAATACAGCCTGTCTATAAGACTGTAGACACCTGTGCAGCAGAATTCCCTGCATATACACCATATCTATATTCAACCTATGAGAGACCGTATTATGTTATTCATGCCCACGATAGATTACAAAAAAATCATAGCTCTTTTTCAATGATGCCTGTGGTAGAGTGTGAGGCAAACCCCACAGACAGAAAAAAGGTCATGATTCTTGGCAGTGGCCCCAATAGAATAGGCCAGGGTATTGAGTTTGACTATTGCTGTGTTCATGCATCATTCGCCCTGAAGGAAGAAGGTTTTGAGACCATAATGGTAAATTGCAACCCTGAGACAGTCTCAACAGATTATGATACCTCTGACAGACTCTACTTTGAACCTCTTACGCTTGAAGATGTCCTCTCAATAGTGGAAAAAGAGAGGCCCTATGGTGTGATTGTCCAGTTCGGGGGCCAGACACCCTTAAAGCTTGCAGTGCCTCTTGCGAAGGCAGGGGTCCGTATAATCGGGACATCCCCGGATTCAATAGACAGGGCAGAGGATAGAGAAAGATTTGATGAACTCTTAACAAAATTAAACCTGAAAAGACCTGAAAGCGGGGTGGCACGAACACCAGAAGAGGCAATTGCTGTAGCACAGACTATAGGATATCCAGTAATGGTTCGACCGTCTTATGTCCTTGGCGGGAGGGCAATGGAAATCGTGTATGATGAGAAGAGTCTTGTATCATATATTGAGAAGGCAGTAAAAGCTTCACCTGAACACCCTATACTCATTGATAGGTTTCTTGAAAATGCAACAGAAATAGATGTAGATGCTATAAGCGATGGTGATGATGTAATAATCGGCGGGATCATGGAACATATAGAAGAAGCAGGAATTCACTCTGGTGATTCTGCATGTTCATTGCCTCCATATTCATTACCTCAAGAGATAATAGATGAGATAAAGAGGCAGACCATGCTCTTGGCAAAAGAGCTTCATGTGGTAGGTCTTATGAACTGCCAGTATGCAGTAAGGGATGGGTTGATATACATACTTGAGGTGAACCCACGGGCATCACGAACAATACCTTTTGTAAGTAAGGCAACAGGAAGACCCCTCGCAAAAATAGCATCAAAATTAATGGTAGGAAGAACCCTGAAAGACTTAAATATTACAGAGGAAATCATACCACCATACACATCGGTAAAAGAGGCTGTCTTTTCATTCATAAAATTCCCGGGAGTGGATGCAATCCTTGGTCCTGAAATGAAATCGACTGGCGAGACTATGGGAATAGATAAGGATTTTGGCCTCTCATTTGCCAAGGCACAGATTGGCGCAGGGCTACTGCTTCCAGTAAAAGGCATTGTATTTATCAGTGTAAACGATGATGATAAACCACATATAGCACAAGTAGCTGAAATCCTTTCTCGTTACGGTTTCAAGATAGTAGCAACTCGAGGGACTGCAGCATATTTGAAAGAGAAAGGAATAGAGGCAGAGCTTGTAAAAAAAATGATAGAAGGTAGACCGAACATTGTAGATAAAATAAAAAATAATGAGATTGCTATGATAATCAATACACCTCGAGGCGGAAAATCTGTAAGGGATTCCTATTATATCAGAAGAGCAGCCATCGTCTATACTATACCATATTTCACAACAGTAGCAGGTGCAAAGGCAGCAACGCGCGCAATAGTAATGCTCATGAAAGAAGGGCTCAACATAAAACCAATCCAGGAATACTACACATAAAAGTGTGTGGTATGAAGGAGGTCATATATGGGAGATACTATAAGAATTGCTCTTGCACAGATTAACAGCATTGTTGGAGACCTGCAAGGCAACAAGAACAAAATAATGGAGTATATTGACAGGGCACATGCTGCTGGCTCAGACATAGTGTGTTTTCCTGAATTAG